>Ga0302325_10002016_pt1 | contig 50256 bp, 39 predicted proteins | sample Palsa_T0_2_FD_201948 | JGI IMG/M metagenome (GOLD analysis project Ga0302325, IMG submission 201948) | Peat permafrost microbial communities from Stordalen Mire near Abisko, Sweden - Palsa_T0_2 | ecosystem: Environmental > Terrestrial > Soil > Palsa > Peat permafrost | place: Sweden: Abisko...
GAGAGTTGGCGTTCTCGTTCTATCACCGGCTATCGGGCTGGTGAAGATATAGCCTAATCGCGCTCGCAACGTGCAATATTTCACATACCTCAAAATGGGAACTGATTGGCCGCTTATGGCGATTATGCGCTATCTGAGAGTGACAGCCTTGCCACCGCGCTCCTCTTGACAATCTAGAGTAAACAAGCTAACCTCTAGTCTGTCTAGAGGAGAGGCATGCCGACTGGAACCAACGAAATCCATGCTCTCAAAGCGAAGCCCAGTGACCTGATTCAGGGAACACTGGAGATGCTCATCTTGAAGACACTGGCGCTTGAGCCGATGCATGGCTATGGAGTGGGTCTTCGCATCGAGCAAATCAGCGGCGGGGTGTTCAAGGTGAATGCCGGATCACTGCTCCCGGCGCTGAGCCGGATGGAGCGCGCGGGCGATGTCAAGTCAGAGTGGCGAGCGACGGAAAAGAATCGCCGCGCAAAATATTACCTATTAACCGCGAAGGGGCGGCGGTCTCTGTCTGCTGAGACCGAGCAGTGGCAGCGTCAAATCGGCGCAATCGCACGCATTCTCGAGGCGTGACATTCGGATGAAGGGCAAGCGAGGACGATATGAACTGGTTGACTAACTTCGCCAAGGGAATTGCATCGTTGCTTCATCGCCAGGATGTTGAACGCGAGCTCGACGAGGAGTTGCAGGGCTATCTTGAAGCTTCGGCGTCTCATAAGCAGCGCAATGGCATGACGCAAGAAGCCGCCCTCCGCGCGGCCAGCGTGGAACTGGGCAGCAGCAATTCCGTGAAGCATCAGGTGTGGTCTTCGCGCTGGGAGTCGACCGCGGAAGGAATTCTGCAGGACCTTCGCGTGAGCATGCGAACGCTGGCCAAGAGCCCCGGCTTCACGGCGGTGGCGCTGCTATCCCTGGCGCTTGGTATCGGCGGCAACACCGCGATTTTCACTTTGATCAACCAGGTTCTTCTGCGCAATCTTCCTGTTCGCGATCCGCAGCAACTGGTTGCCTTCGGCGACTCCGTATTCGGTGGTGTGGCGGGCGGGATTAATCTTGGCGATTTTGGCGGCTATTTTCCATGGGATTTTACGCGTCAGATGGAGGCGAATCCCGGGCCCTTTCAGGGCATCGCAGCGTACGGAAGATTCTCAAACAAGGTCAGCATCCGGAGGCTCGGAGCCAGCGGGGAGGCCGACGTAAATTCACCCGCTATGCTGGCTCCGACCAATCTCGTTTCAGGCAACTACTTCAGCGTGCTGGGAGCTCAACCTCTTATTGGCCGCACGATTGTACCTGCGGACGACGCTACTCCAGGAAGCGGAGCAGTGGTTGTGCTGAGCTATCACTTCTGGCAACAGTCACTCTCTTCCGACCCGGACATCGTGGGGAAATCGCTATCGATCAACGGCACTCCGTTTGAAACAGTGGGAGTCATGCCGCAAGAATTTCACGGCATCAAGCAGGAGTTGGAGACGGCGGAGTTGTGGGCGCCGATCAGCGTGCAAACCGCGGTGCTGCAGCAACCGTCGATGCTGACGCCACACTCGGGTTTATATTTCCTGCATCTATTTGGGCGGCTGAGCGCGGGAGCGACCGCGCACAAGGCGGAATTCGCACAGAGCCAGAACTGGGCAAACCAGCAGGTTCACAATGGGGTTCGGGAGCGCGAGGGGGCGAACCTTTCTGCCGATCGCCAACTGGAGATCAGCCGCATCAACGTGCCCCTAATTCCAGTTGCGCATGGCGTGTCCCTGCTGCGCACCCAGTATGGCGATTCGCTGAAGATATTGATGATTGTTGTTGCGTTGGTATTGCTGATTGCGTGTGCCAACCTGGCCAACTTTCTGCTTTCGCGCGCTGCTATGCGTCAACACGAAATTCTGACGCGCCTGGCGCTGGGATCGAGCCGCATGCGCATCGTGCGGCAGGGGCTGATCGAGACCTTCCTCTTGTCAATTGCCGGCGGGGTGATGGGCCTGGGGGTGGCGTTCGCCGCAACGCGCGCGCTGATTGCATTTGTGGGGCGCGGCGACGCATACATTCCCATGAGCCCTGCGCCTAACGCGGGCGTGCTGCTGTTTACCCTGGGTGTTTCCGTTTTGACAGGGATTCTTTTCGGGCTGGCTCCGTCAATTCAAGCGGCGCGCACGGGCTCTCGGGGCACTTTGAGCTCCGGCGCGCGCACGGTGCAGGGTGGCGGCGGAAAGCGGGCGCGATTCTGGCCCAAAGCTCTGGCGACTGCGCAGGTGATGCTGTCACTGGTGCTGCTGGTTGTGGCTGGGCTTTTTCTGCGGACCCTGCGCAATCTTCAGGATCAGGACTACGGCTTCGAGCGAAGTCATCTGCTGCTGGCCGACATTGGGGAGCACCTCGCCGGATATGAGCCTCACCAGGTAGCGGCGCTTCATCAGAACCTTCTGGATCGCCTGTCTGCGATACCCGGGGTTCGTTCGGCTGCATTGTCCGCGACTCCGCCGATCAGTGGCGGCAGCTGGACTTCCAACATTTCGCTGTCCGGCTACACACCCGGCCCCAAAGAAAACATGGTGTCGACTCTGAATCGTGTCTCCGGGCAATACTTTGAGACGGCAGGGATTTCGATCGTTGCGGGGCGTGGCATTACTCCGGCGGACACGCCGAATAGCCTCAAGGTCGCTGTCGTGAGCCAGACGATTGCCAGCAGATTCTACCCAAAGGGCAACGCTGTCGGGCAGCAACTGACCATCGGCATCGATTCAGTGAAAGGTCCGTGGCAGATTGTGGGAATCGCCAGGGACACTAAATCGGGTGACCCGCGCAACACCGATCCCGTGAGGATGACCTATATTGCGCTATCGCAGATCGAGACGTTTCTCCCCGTGGATGCGACGGCTGCAACGGCAAACGGCAAGCCTGCGTCTCGCGAAGAGAATCAAGATTGCTACGCGCATACCATTTTGATCCGCACCTCGAGCAATCCCGCGAAGACGATTGCGGATCTTCGCGCAGCCGTCGCGGGAGTTGACCCAAACCTTCCTCTGTTACAGATCACCACGATCCACGACCAAGTCTCCCATCTGATTTCGCACGACGAACTGATCTCCACGCTGACCAGCATCTTCTCGGTGCTAGCGCTGCTGTTGGCGGCTATTGGGCTCTATGGCGTGATGAGTTACAACGTGGCGCGCCGCACCAATGAGATTGGGATCCGCCTGGCGCTGGGGGCGCAGGGCGGGAATGTGCTGCGGATGATCATGGGCGAGTCGCTGCTGTTGCTGAGCATTGGGGTGGGACTGGGGCTGCCGCTGGCGATGATGGCGACGAGGATCATCAAGCAACAACTGTTTGCGATGGACGCGATTGATCCCGCCTCGTTCGCGGCCGCACTGCTGGTGGTGAGCCTGATGACGGTGCTTGCGAGCTGGCTGCCCGCACACCGCGCGGCGAAGATCGATCCAGTTACTGCCCTTCGCTGCGAGTAAGGCTAAACGTAGCGCTCCGATCGGCGAAAGATTCGCGACAGGAATTCCAATCTCCAACACAAGGACAGCTAGTCTTCGACCGGTTTAGGTTGCAGTGAGAGCGCGGCTCAGTTTGTAACGGTATTCGCGATGCCTTCGCAGTCCGGCAATGAGAATGCGCTTTGCGCTTCTCCGAATCGTCCTCTTTGGAATCGATGAAGATATAGATAGATAGCCGGTGTGACATAGAGTGTGAGTGACTGCGAGAGAAGAAGTCCTCCCACGACCGCAATGCCGAGCGGGCGTCGCGCCTCGCCGCCTGCGCCGCTTCCCAATGCAATTGGGATGGCTCCCAACAAAGCGGCCATGGTCGTCATCATGATAGGGCGAAAGCGCTGCAGGCAGCCTTGAAAGACTGCTGCCTCGGGATTCAAATGCTCGACGTGTTCGGCCTGGAGCGCGAAATCGACAATCATGATCGCGTTCTTCTTGACGATTCCAATCAGTAGGATCACGCCAAGGAACGAATAGAGGTTGAGATCCTGATGGAATAGCAACAGGGTGAGTAGCGCACCGATAGCTGCCGATGGCAGACCGGAAAGAATGGTCAAAGGATGGATGAAGCTCTCGTAAAGCACACCAAGAACGAGATAGATGACCATTACCGCGATCAGAAGCAGAACACCCAGACCCTTGAGAGAACTCTGGAATTGCGCAGCTGTTCCCTGGAAGGTGAGGGTCATCGTCGCCGGCATTCCAATTTCCTCTGCGGCGCGCCGAATAAGTCCTGTCGCAAAGTCCAATGAGACGCCGCGCTTCAGATCGAATTGAAATGTCACGGCGGGAAACTGCCCGAGATGGTTGATGCTCAATGGGGCCACGGTCTGAGTCAGACGGGTGACAGCAGAGAGTGGAACGAGTCGGCCCGCGTTCGATCGCAGGTAGAGATTCCCCAGTGCTGCAGGATCGCGCTGATCTTCTTTGAGGACTTCGAGGATCACATCTTGCTGCTCTGAACCGACCGTAACCGTGCTCGCGCGGCGATTGCCGTAAGCGTCATAGAGTGTATTGGCGATGTTCGCCGGGTCTATGTTGAGCGACATTGCGAGATCCCGGCGTATATCGACGTTCACACGGGGAGCGCTCATTTCAAGATCGCTCGATACATTGGCCAGTTCCTGCAACGATTGCAGCTTCGTCTTCAATCGGGGTGCCCATCGATATAGTTCCTCGGCATCGGGTCCCTCAAGGGCGGCCGAGTACTGAGATCGGCTTTCATTTTGTCCGAGACTCAGATAGTCTCCCTGCCGCAGATAAACATTCAGCCCGGGAATTCGATTCAACTGTTTCTGCAGATCGGCCATGATGAACCGCACATTCGGTCGATGCCGATTGTCCACTAGATTTACGTGAAACCACCCGAAATTCTGCGACTCGACACCGGATAGATTGCTTTCCATCCACGGCATCTTCGCGAGAATCGCATTCACCTGCTCTCCGTAGGCAATCATCTGCGCAAACGAGTTGTCCTGCGATGCTTCCAGACTGCCGCTGAAGTAACCGACATCCACGGGCGGCATGAAGCTTTTCGGCATCTCCACAAAGAGAACGATCGTGAGCGCAGTCATGGCGAGGCTCACGCCGATGGTTGCGCGCCTGTGCCGGAGAACCGCGTTCAGAGAACCTCGATACGTGCTCTCCAGCGCCGTATAGATGTGCTCTGAGTGTCTCTGGAACCAGTTTTGCGTATGCCCTCGCGAGGTCAAGAATCGACTACACAGCATTGGAGTGAGCGTGAGCGCCGTTATCCCAGAAAGAAGAATCGAAACCGAGATAGTCACTGCGAACTCGCGCAGCAGCCTTCCCAGCACTCCATTGAGAAAAAGTATGGGGAGGAAGACGGCCACCAGAGAAACGGTCATCGAGATGATCGTGAAGCCAACCTCGCTTGCTCCGTCGAGCGCTGCCTGCATTCGAGTCTTGCCAATTTCCTGGTGGCGCACGATGTTCTCGATCATCACGATGGCGTCGTCAACGACGAAGCCGACTGACAGCGTGATGCCCATCATGGAGAACATGTCAACGGAATAGCCCAGCAACCGCATGGCAATGAACGAGCCAAGAATCGACACGGGAATGGTTGCGCTCGCGATGAGTGTGGAAGATGTCGTGCCCAGAAACGCAAAGATTACGAACACCACCAGGCCAATTGTTATCAACAGAGTTCGGTTGACCTCTGCGATGGATTCGCGCACCATATCGGCGCTATCCGCGACCTTTCCGAAGGAAACACCGGGAGGCATCGCGTAGCGCAGGGAACGGATGACATCTTTTACCTGATCGGCGACTTTCACCGTGTTCGTTCCAGGTTGCTTCCGCACCGCGATGATGACACTGGGTTGACCGTTGATCCAGAAGGTGCTCTTGTCATCGCGGGAACTGTTGATAACATCCGCTACCTGATTCAGCCGCAGGGGCACGCCGTCCCTGTAGGTCACAATGAGCTGCGAAAACTGTTCTGCAGTTGTGAGCTGGCTGTTCGCCTGCAGCGAATAATCACGAGTATCTCCGTATAGTGTGCCTGAAGGAAGATTCGAGCTGTTGCTTGCGAGCGCGGTCCGAATTTGCTCCAGATCCAGCCCATAGGCGGCAAGCTTCGCCGGATCAACCTGCACGCGGATTGCAGGATGGGAAGGTCCCCAGACCGGCACCTGTGACACGCCGCTTACCATCGCGATTCTCTTCGCGAAGACCTGATCCGCGTAATTCGCGAAGTCGCGAAGCGACAAAGTTGTGGAAGACATCTCCAGCCATAGGATCGGGTCGGCAGCCGGATTCTGCTTGGAATACGACGGTGCAGAGGGCATGCTGGCGGGCAGCGAACCCGCCGATCGCGCGATAGCCGCCTGTACATCTTGCGCGGCGTCGTCGATGCCGCGATTCAGGTCGAACTGGAGCACAATATTCGTTTCGCCAGTCTGGCTCGACGACGTCATATTTGCGATTCCGGGAATCATCGAGAATTCGCTCTCCAGCGGCGTGGCCACCGTAGAGGCCATCACGTCGGGGTTCGCGCCAGGCAGGTTTGCATTCACTCGAATCGTCGGATATTCAACTTCCGGCAGATTGCTAACCGGCAGCGAGAAATAACAGAGAAGACCGAAGCCGGCTATCGCCGCAATCATGAGCGTCGTGGTTGTTGCGCGACGAACGAAGAACTCAGTCCATTTCATTTTCGAGTTTCCTCAAGGGATCTCGGGCTGGCCGTTCGATTGTGGAAGAGTACGGTTCCCCCTCTACTGGACGGACGCTCCGCGTGGTGAATTCAGAAGAGAAATCAGCGCACCTGCCGTGAGTCGGAGCTGCCCTTCCGTAACAACCAGATCTCCGGGATGAATGCCGCTTCCAATCACAGCCAGCTCGGGCCCATTCTCCGGAGCATAGGTGCGAACCACTGTCACCGGCGTTATGTTTGCGTGTCCAGATCGAACCAGCCAGATGAATTTCCCGTTGATTCCATCCTGAACAGAGGCATTCGAGATCACGGTTTTCGATAGGTCGGTGTGCATGCGGAGACGAAGATGAACGAACTCCCCAGGCCAGAGAGCGCCGTCCTCATTCGGGAAGATCGCCTTCAGGTGAATTGTCCCTGTCGTTGAATCCACTGTGTTGTCGATGAACACCAGGTGGCCCTTCTTTGGTTGATCGCTGCCATAGCTCGCCTCCACGGTCAATGGCCCACGCGCGTTTAGCTTTTGCACTTCGGGCAGCACCTGCTCGGGAATGCCAAATGTGACATTGATCGGCGTCATTTGCAGCAGCGTGACCAGCGTCGTGCCATTGTCTCCAACCATGCTGCCTGCCTTGACCATCGCGGCGCCCGCGCGCCCAGTGATTGGAGCGACCACGTTGGTAAAGCTCAACTGCAGCTCGGTTCCTGCCAGTCGCGCCTCGTCGGCCTTTCGTGCAGCGGTTGCAGCGTCAACGGCTGCCTGGTCGGAATGAAGTCCGGCACTCGCTGTATCGCGCGTCGTTACAAGTTGGTCGACCCGCTGCCCCGATATAACTCCCAACTTTCCGAGCTGTACCGCCGTCTCTGCCTCGGACTCGCTCTGCCTTCGCGATGCGGCATCTCGCGACACGACGGCGCGCGCTTGCTCTTCCATGGCCGCATCGCGAGCGAGTTCGGCTCGCTGTTCGGTCGCCTGATGTTCCAGCACATCCCGGTCGATGGTGTACAGCAACTGTCCCTTGGCGACGGTTTGGCCCTCCTGAAACGCGACTCGCTCAACCTGTCCGGCGATGCGCGATTTCACCTCAACGCTGTTTACCGCCTCGACATTTCCCACTTCTAAAATCTCCACTGGAACGTCCTGCGCGACTGCCCGCTCGGCGCGTACAGGTACGCCCTCTCCCGCGTCGCTGTTCGTCTTTGCTGATACGCGAGAACAGGATGTCAATGCGAGAGATACCCCCGCCAACAAGAGAATCAAGACTGCATTTGACTTAGAGCTCACACTGACCTCTCGTCCAGAATCGACGCACCGCGGAGTCAGGTACATCGTTATGCAGGAAAGTGCGTGAAAAATGCAGTGAGAGCTGGTGGCAGCGGGGTTGAACGAGATTACCGGACGTCTTTGTGGGGCTTCCGGCGTTCTCCCGGATTCCTCGCGCGCGAGCGGACCGGTTGTTGCCGCGCGCCAAGGGCCTCGTCGACAAGCAATATGCCGAGTTTCTGGCGGTCCTCGGCATGGCAGCGGAAACGAATACGCTGGCCAATTCACTGCAAATCCCGGTAGATCGAGAGTTTCTTATCAGCTAAACCCGGCCGTTCAACCGAGAAAAAGTTCATCCACCGGCCTACCTGTACGTCTGATAGGTGCGTGCCTGAAGTTGAGTAGCTACAGTCATCTCTCTGGGGAAAAAATCGCGATGCCATCATTTTCAGATCACTTCTCCTCTGCACTTCGTTACGAGCAGTATCTTGCGACCGGTACGGGTGAGCAGCAGCGCCGCTGGACGCAGGTCTATGACATTGCGCGTCTCGACGCGGCTCAACGGCAGCTCGTCGCCGGCTTCCAGCGGGAGATGAAGATCCTTGTTCATAGCGGTATCTGGTGTGGAGATTGCGTCGAGCAGTGTCCGCTGATCCAGCGGGTCGCCGAAGCGAATCCCGCGAAAATCGACCTGCGTTTCGTAGAACGCCAGATGAATACCGAGCTCAGCGAAGAGCTGCGCATCAACGGAGGAAGCCGGGTTCCCGTCGTCCGTTTTTTATCTGAAGATGGTCTATGGTGCGCCACGGCAGGAGACCGAACACTCAATCGCTATCGTGCACTCGCGTTGAAGAGGCTTGGGCCGAGCTGCCCGACCGGCATTCTTCCGCCTGAGAAGGGCGAAGTGGAGGCGACGCTTGCCGACTGGCTGAACGAGGTGGAACGAGTGCAATTGATGCTGCGGCTCACCCCGCGGCTACGCGAAAAGCATCAGGACCAGGCAGGGAGATGAGAATCAAGATAGCCGGTGTCGGTGAACCTGTCCTGCGCAACACCGCGCGGCAGCTCCGTCCTGAAGAGATCGGCAGCGAGCGTATTCGCGAGTTGATCGGGCATATGCGAGAGACTCTGGCAGATGCTCGCGGCGTCGGTCTGGCTGCTCCCCAGATTGGCGAGCCTTTACAATTGGCGATCATGGAGGACAGAGCAGAATACCACGTGACTCTGACACCGACGGAGCTGGCGGAACGTGAACGGCGCCTGGTCCCTTTTCACATGCTCATCAATCCTGAGATTGAAATGTTATCGCCTCCAGACGTGAGGTTCTTCGAGGGCTGCCTGAGCTTGCCCGGCTTTGTGGCGATCGTGCCTCGTGCTCGGACTGTAAGAGTGCGGGCTTTCAACGAAGCTGGGGAGCCCATACAGATCGAAGCGGAAGGCTGGTACGCACGCATTCTCCAACATGAGATCGATCACCTGAAAGGGACCTTGTATATCGATCGCATGTGGAGCCGCAGCTTCACCTCTATTGACCACTTCAATCTGCACTGGAAGTCCAAATCGACTGCTGAACTGCTACAAGACTTCTGCACTACATCCGACCAGGGATAGATCTAGAACCGACCTGTGAGAGGGACGCAACTTGCTGAATGGTTAGTCCCCGGCGGAGAGAACTGGAACAGAAAGGACATCCTCCTTAGGGACGGCCGGACGATCGTGGTCGGTCCGGACCAGAGGGCCATCGGCCGCGAGTTCACTGCCGGGAATATTGGACTTGAAGACGGGCCAAAACACCTGAGCGTACCAAGGATCACCTTGGTAGTGAGAGATCCCATAGGCCTTTGGATAGCGGCGGGAAATATGCGCTGTTCCGAAGATCACATCCCACAGGAAAAACATATTCCCAAAGTTCCCTTTGTAGTAGCCGATGCCATCATCGGTCGTTGCGGCGTGATGAGCGTGATGGGTCGCAGGTGTGGAGATGGTTCGCTCCAGAACCCACGCGATAGGATGAAGCAGCTTCTGCTCATAGAACGGCTTGTCCCATGGGATGCTTGAATGCGCGAGCGTGGTAATGAGGGACTTGATTGTGAGCACAGCGACCGACGCAGGTCCCAGGCCAAGATAGACCAGGATGCTCGTCACATATGTCTGGGAAAAGAAGACGGTGTAGATGGCATTCTGGCGGCTAGCCATCGACATTCCCATATAGGGCGCCGAGTGATGGGTGCGATGAAACCGCCAAAGCCACGGAATCTCGTGGTGCAGGCGATGATACCAGTACTGAGTCAGGTCATCGGCCACGCAGAGGATGAGAATTCCCCAGAAGAAGGGCACCCAGTTGAAAACATTGTGTGCTTGCGGGACGACCAGAGGGAGTATCTTCAGGCTGAACCACGCAAAGAGTGGCCCGAAGACTAGCTTGGGAAGAGCGAAGCAGACCAGGTCGAGAGCTTTTTCGTTGCCCCGCCACTCCTCTCCATAGCGTCCGAGCGTGAACTCAGCCAGACCGAGGGCGATAACGAAGACTATGAAACCATTACCGCTCAGGAGATTGCAGAAGGTCCAGAACACTCCCGTTTGGTGCACGGCTTCTGACGGATGGCTCCAGAGATCTTTGCCCTGGAGAAACAGAGTGGCCAGCATCAACAGCGGCGGCAATGCATAAAACAACAGACTCAGGAATGCATTCCGAATGATTCGTCTTTTGATGGATGGATCTATTCTCATTGCAAAAATCCCCGATTGCTAATGTGCGTGCGACGCCGTGGAAACAGCCGGTTGCCGCGGATGATCAAGCAGTGCCCGCGTCAACCAAAGACCGCTGGTGATGATGAGGAGGGGTATGGCGGCTATCACCACCCCGACGCCAATCTTCTTGAGTAACAAGCTCAAATCTGCAGGGCGCATAGTTGCGTCTCAAGTAGGAAGAAGTCCCCGGGCGCACGCCACGAAGGATTCAGTTGGTTTCAATGAAATGGACTTGGAAATAAGATGAGAGACTGGCTTTTAGAGAAGTCGACGGGGCCGTCGACAACAAGCCGACTCGTTTGTCCGAGCGACGGGACAAGAGAGAAGAAGCGACGTGTTGGCCAGTTGAAAGATTTGCATTGGATAGGCCGATACAACAGGCTGATAACTAATCATGAGTGACCTCGATAGCCCTGTCAAGCCATTTTGAGGAGTGACTCCACGGTTCGCTTGGTTTGGAGAATTTGATTGTTTTGCGATGCTCGCCCCGTGCCTATTGAACTAGTGTTCGCAAGACTTGCAGGCTGCGCGGTCTCTTGGAATTCCTTGCATGGCGGCTCTGCGTATTCTATCCAACACGCCGAAATTTCAGACGTAATATACAAAATATCAACGTTCACGACGGAGACTTATGCCCCCCATCGCGTATCTCGAATGCACCCGTTGCCGAGCCCATATCGCTGCCGAAACCCCTCAAACAGTATGTCCGCGGTGCGTAGATCAACCGGCCGGTTCACTTTATGTGCGCTATGACTTCGCTCTGCTTCGCGGCAGCAATCCATCGGACGTGGTCGATGCATCTTCCGCCGGATGGCGCGGCATGTGGCGTTATCGCGCCGTACTGCCCGAAGTGGAGCCTGTGACTCTTGGCGAGGGTTGGACCCCAATGTTGAAGAGCAAGCGCTATCCAGGTGTATTTGTGAAGGAAGAAGGAGCCAATCCTACCGGGACCTTCAAGGCGCGGGGAATGGCAATGGCTGTGTCGATGGCCCGTCAATACGGGCTTCGCAAATTAGCCGTGCCCTCCGCGGGCAACGCGGCCGGCGCGCTGGCGGCCTATGCTGCCGCAGCAGGAATTGAAGCTCACATCTTCATGCCGCGGGATGTTCCCTTCGCCAACTACGTTGAAGCGGTTGCTTATGGAGCCAATGTCACCCTTGTTGACGGATTGATCTCGGACTGTGCGCGCATGGTCGCCGAGCGCAGACAACAGGAGGGATGGTTCGATATATCTACGCTGAAAGAACCCTTTCGCGTTGAAGGGAAAAAGACCATGGGCTATGAGCTCGTCGAACAGCTGGGCTGGGAGTATCCGGACGCAGTATTTTATCCAACCGGCGGAGGCGTCGGACTCATCGGTATGTGGAAAGCATTCGAAGAGATGGAAGAGCTGGGATGGGTAAAGCCCGGCAGGCGTCCCCGCATGATTGCGGTGCAGGCAGCAGGCTGCGCTCCCGTTGCCCGCGCCTACAAGGAGGGCAAAACCGTGAGCCAGATGTGGCAAAACGTATCCACATTTGCCGCGGGGCTCCGCGTTCCCAAGCCGTATGGCGATGCAATCATGCTCGACATTCTCAAGGCATCGAACGGCATCGCGATGGCCGTAACCGACCAGGAGATCCTTGCCTCCATTCTCGATTGGGCGCGCAACGAGGGTATCTTCTTCTCTCCGGAGGGTGCCTCTGTCAACGCCGCGTATGACAAGCTCCTCGCGGATGGAACGCTCAAGCCAACGGATCTCGTTGTCCTCTTCAACACCGGTGCGGGGTTGAAGTATACCGACGTTATCGCAGAGGCGATGCATCTCAAAAGGCCTGCCGAAGAATTGCAGACCGCCTGATCGCATCCGGCAGGGATAGGATCGGGAGGGCCGGATCGCACATCGCATAATGAGAAAGAGCCCAAGCGACCGATGAACGAACCTGTCCCAGCGGCGAAGCCGCGCGCTTTCCCGAGAGTCCCTCGAATCCTTGCGATTGCGGGAACTGCGCTGTGGGCGGCTGGCGCTACAGTTGGGCTGAATGGATTCAGCCAGGCTGCTGTCTTACTTCGCGTCACCGCTCTCGCGCTCTTTGCCGTCGCGACCGCGCTTCGTTCTTCGCTGCTCTCGTGGACGCTTCTGGCCATGCTTGGCGGCATTGAATTGGGCCTCGACGCTCCGGGTGTTGCCGTACAGTCCCGCTTTCTTGGCGACCTCTTTCTGCGCCTTATCCGCATGATCATCTCGCCTCTTCTGTTCGCAACCATCACGACGGGAATCGCCGGGCACGGCCAGTTGCGCAGCATTGGTCGCGTCGCTGTGAAGGCTCTTGTCTATTTCGAGATTGTCACTACGCTGGGCCTCATCATCGGCGTCGTCGCGATGTATCTGTCGGGAGCGGGATGGGGCATCGCATTGCCAGCCGCGCAAATGGCGATTCCGGGTGCGCAGGTGGTCCAGACGTGGCAACAAATCCTGCTCAACATCTTTCCCGAGAACATCGCTCAGGCGGTGGCACAAAACCAGATTCTTCAGGTGGCCATATTCTCGGTCCTCTTTGGCATCGCCCTTGCACTGTTGCCCGACAGCAAGCGTGCTCCTCTGCTTACAGTTCTTCAAGCGCTCGCCGACACCATGTTCCGGCTCACGCGGATCGTGATGCTCATGGCTCCCGTTGCTGCGGGAGCAGCCCTGGCCTACACCGTTGGCGGCATGGGCTTGCGTGCCATGCTTCCTCTCGCCAAACTGGGCGTGACGTATTATCTGGCATTGGTCGCATTCACTCTCCTCGTGCAGATTCCGAGCCTGCTCCTGTTTCGCATTCCGCTGCGGAAATTCATCGCGGCGGTCAGCGAGCCAGCCTCGATCGGATTTGCGACGACGACTTCCGAGGCCGCTCTGCCATTGGCGATGGAGCGCATGGAAGAATTCGGCGCGCCGCGCTGGATTGTCTCCTTCGTGATCCCCGCTGGTTACAGCTTCAACATGACGGGTTCGAGCGTCTATTTATCGATGGCAGCTGTCTTCTGCGCGCAGGCCTCCGGCATTCATCTCTCGGTTGGAGGGCTCATTGCAATGTTTGCCGTGCTGATGCTCGCGAGCAAGGGCGTCGCTGGGGTTCCGCGGGCAGTGCTGGTTGTCCTGCTCGCAACGGCCAGTGCGATTCACCTGCCCACCGCGCCAATTCTGCTCATTCTCGGGATCGACACGCTGATGGACATGGGCCGCACGCTGATGAATGTCGTCGGCAATTGCATTGCTGCCGCAATCATCGCCCGATCCGAAGGAGTCTTAACCGTCCAGTCATCGTAAGAGACTCACTCCCTGTGGGTGGTAGAACCTTGCGTATGACGATCTAGGCCGGGGAAATGCCGTTCTGTTGGTCCATGGTCATCCATTCAATCGAACGGTGTGGGCGCGGCAGGTCAATTGCTTCAGGAGTTGATGCGCCACGCGAGCAGTCGGACGACGCCTGATATTTACACCCGCGCTGTCGACCAGCAGAAGCGCGACGCAAACTCTAAAGTTGTTGAGAGGATGCTACCGGCGAGGTCAAAAAATTGGAGCACCCTTCCGCACCCTCGGGTGGACAGGGCTGCAACTCGCCAGGGTCGACAAATATCTTTTAATGAAGGCTGGTGGACCTGGTCGGGATCGAACCGACGACCTCTTCCATGCCATGGAAGCGCGCTCCCAAACTGCGCCACAGGCCCACGTGTTGCAGAGAGGCAACTTTTCTATTCTCTCTGCTGGGGTGGGATTCGTCAATGCGCCGTGCCCGCGCTGGTCAGCATCGTCAATAGGCCTGTGATGATCACGGCTAGGCCCTCGGCAAAACGCGCATCATGGTTGGCAAACATCTCGGCGCCCGCGGCCGCGGTCAAAGGATACAGCTCCTTGTTCACGCGCCGCTCGCGCGCCGCCACATCATACTGCGGATTCGGTTCTCCCGGCGCGAGTTGCGTCGCCTGCTCTTCAATGACAAACCCGATAGTGTAGCTGTACAGTGCTCCAAGGCCCACTACGGCTTGCCGCAAGGTGAAACCCTCGCCTGTGAGCCTACGCAGATTCGCCTCCATCGGCGCGTAGAGTTCCGCATCGGTCAGATACGTGCCGCTGAACATCTTGGCTCCGTCGCGATAGCGAAGCAGGGTCTTACGTAGCCCTTCGAAACAAGCGATCGCCCACTCCCGCCACGGGTGCAGCTCTTCCAGAGCAGCACTTTCCCGGTAGGACTCGCGCAAAACCTGCGTCGCCATCTCGTCCAGCAGATCTTGCTTATCCTTAAAGTGCCAGTAGAGGGCGGGGGCTCTTACGTCCAGCCGTGCAGCCAGACGGCGCAGCGTCAATCCTTCGAGCCCCGCTTCGTTCAACACGACGAAGGCGTGGAGCAGAATCATCTGTCGGTCAAGTGCCATCGAAAAAATAGTAGCAGTTGCAGCTTAACGGTGTTAAGCTCTGTTTAACTTAGTTAAGGAGAATTATTCCATGAAGGCTGCTGTCGTTGAAGTTCTCGGTCAAGCTCCTAGATATCAGGAGTTTGAGGAACCTATCGTCAGTGATAACGAGGTCCTTATCAAGGTTCGTGCTGCCGGATTACATCCCATCGTGAAAGCGATTGCCAGCGGCGCGCATTACTCCGCGACGGGCCTCGTCCCGATGGTCGCCGGCCTCGATGGCGTGGGTATACGTCCGGATGGAGCCCGCGTCTACTTCGGTTCCCCGCGAAAGCCATGGGGAACCATGGCGCAATGGTGTGCCGCACCGGCATCGATGTGTCTTCCGCTTCCCGACGGCATCAGCGATATCGAGGCTGCGGCTATTGCCAACCCCGGCATGTCAGCGTGGCTCTCATTAAAAGAGCGGGCCGAATTGAAGCCTGGGGAGACTGTGTTGATCCTCGGCGCAACGGGTGTGGCAGGGCAGCTCGCGATTCAGGCGGCGCGCCACCTGGGCGCAAAGCGGGTGATTGCGGCGGGGCGCAATGTGGATGTCATCGCCAAGGAAAATGTAGATGCCATTGTAGCGCTTGGCGAGCCAGAAGACGCCGTGCGCGAGGCTTTGATCGCCGAAGCGAAAAGTGGCATCGATGTCGTCATCGATTATCTCTGGGGAAGACCCACGGAGCTTCTGCTGGAAGCTCTGGCGAAGACGTTCAAGCCCAGCTCGACGAAATCCACACGGCTCGTGGAGGTCGGCGAGAGCGCCGGCAAAACCATCACGCTTCCTGGCGCCGTCCTGCGCAGTGTGGATCTGAAGCTGCTTGGCAGCGGGTTTGGCTCAGTGCCGCTCGACACGATCCTCACCGCGATTCCCAGGCTGTTCGAAATGGCTGCCGCCGGTAAGTTCCATGTCGACGTAGAGCCGGTGCCACTGGCTGATGTCGAAGCCGCCTGGAGTCGAGTGGAGAAAGGCCGCCGCATTGTTTTCTCGATCTGAGGGCGTAGATCCCGATGTCTGGGTACCTTGGGAACTCCTCATCCCGAAGAAATCCCTTCACATAGACCCGTGACCGGGAACACTTCGGGGGGTGCCGGTGTCTAAGAGAATAAGGTGCGCGGGACATCCGGTCGTTGATGCCGTTGTTCCGTCTCCCGCGCATTACAGGTTTGGAAGTTTGCTCCGGCGGTGCGGCCGTGCTGAGTCAGCGGTGACCGCAGACAATCAATGCCGGTCATCAAGGCGGGCACCGAATTTGGAAGATGCCAACCGTGCGCTTTTTGCAGTAAGGTGGGAGGACAGAGTTGCAGGTGGACCTCACCATGGGCAATCTTGCCAGCGCGTTGACGCTTCATTCCGAGGAGACGGCTCTCGTGGCCGAGTTGCGAGCCGGTTCGGAAGAGGCGTTTGCCTGGCTCATTGCGCGTTATCATCAACCGATTTTCTCGCTTCTGGCGCGCACCGTGCACGACAGAGCCGACGCGGCTGACCTGACGCAAGAAGTTTTTGTGAAGGTTTTCCGCGGCGTATCGGGCTTTCACGGTGATTCGTCGCTGCGCACCTGGATCTACCGAATTGCCCTGCGTGAGGCTTCAAACCAACGGCGCTGGTGGTTGCGGCATAGGCAGCAGGAGATTCCGATCGAAATTGAGATCGCGGAGAACGAATCGGGTATCCCCGTGAAGTTGAAAGACACGCTGGTTGACTCGAGTGAATCGCCTTTTGAGATGGCGGTCCACGAGGAAAACCGGGCGCGGGTCGAAGCGGCGTTGCTTCAAGTGCCGGAACCTTTTCGAACCACGCTCATTTTGCGCGATATTGAAGGCTTTGTTTACGAGGAAGTTGCGGAGATTCAGGGTGTAAACCTGGGGACCGTGAAATCGCGCCTGGTGCGGGGTCGAGCCTGCCTGAAGGCGCTACTGACGGCAACGCCGAAAACCAAGAATCTGCCAGCCAGCGAGGGCCTTGAGCTGCCTTTGGGAGAGGAGGCGCGATGAGTAGCTGCACAGCGATGCAAACGAAGTTTTCAGAGTATCTGGACGGACGGATGACCGGGCGGGAGATGCAGCGGGCAGCCGCCCACCTCGATCGCTGCCCCGGATGTGCCCGGGAATGGCGAGCCCTTCGCCAGAATCAGGTCGCTCTTGCGTCGCTCCGTGCCGTGGCGGAGCCGGAAGATCTTGTGCTTCGCATTCGTGTCGCTGTCAGTCGCGAGCGGGCGCGCCAGAACAAGAGTGTTTTTGCGGGCTGGTCTCTCGCTTGGAGAAACACGGTTGGCCCATTCCTGTTGCAGGCTTCAGCGGGTTTTGCCAGCGCCGTGCTCCTGCTGGGAACTGTCACTGTGCTGGTGGGTATGTTTACTCAGCCAGAAAGTGCACAGGCGACAAAGGACGTTCCTTTAGGGAATGCGACTGCGCCGCGCCTGCTGTATTCCCTGGGCGGATCAGGCAGCGGTGACGAGATCGGCGCCAGCGCGGGGCAAGTGGTTGTCGAGGCTTATATCAACAGTGCAGGAACGGCGTACGACTATCGCATTGTTTCCGGTCCGAACGACGCAGCCACCCGGGCCGAGGTGGAGAATATGCTGGTCCTCAGCCGATTTGAGCCTGCCCGCTTCTTTGGTCAACCAGTAAGGGGACTGGCCGTGCTCTCGTTCTCTGGGGTTTCTGTCCGCGGATAGCCTCACTGGGTTTTCGCAGTCCACCAACCTGAGAATTTCCAAAGGCTGCGTGGACCAACCTCGTTCAAGCGGCTGCCAATCCGAATCCCTATCTTCAACAATACATGCGCTTTCTGTGCTGATTCCCGGAATCGATCCGATTTGGCGATGGAAACCAATTGGAGGCCGATAAGGTCACTGAGAATCTGCGGCCCTTTTCCAAGGGGTGGGATTGTCTGCCGATTTTAGGGTTCGATGGCAGGTGGGCTCGGGGCGAGCAATCTGTGCAATCACACCTTGGGCAGCGGGGAGCGACCAAGTGAAGAAATTGAGTTTGAAAGCGAAGTTGTGGATCAATTGCGGCAGCCTGCTTCTGATCTTGCTGCTGGTCGGAGGCATCGCGCTTAAGACAGCCTTGACCACGCAGACCCTGGCTGGAACGGTGCAGTTCGACTCGCACAAGCAGGATCTTTCAGCAGCAATACAACTTGCGATCGAAAAGGAAAAGGTCGGCGGCCGCGATGCGCTTCTTCATGACGACAACCAATATCTGATAGCTGCGCGCGCAGAGTTTCAACAGAAGTCGGAAGAACTCAAGCCGCTGCTGACCTCCTCTACGAGTTATCAACTCTTCTCGCAGATTCAGGATGAGAATGCAGCCTACTGCCGCCTCGTGGATCAAGGCATTCAACGGCACCAAGCGGGAGACCATCCCGGGGCGGTGGAGATCTTCTATGGTTCCGCGTCGAAGCAAGTGCGGGCCGACCTGAAGAAAAGCACAGACGATCTGATTGATTGGTACGCCGATCTCGCCGACAAAGCAGCGAAAGAGCAGGTTGCTGGCAACAAGTCAGCGGTATCTGTGATCCCAATCATGACCGCTTTGGGATTCGTGATCGGTATTGGCATAGCAGTTTTTGTCATTCGTTCTCTGGTTGCATCGATCAAGGCAATCGTCTCGGTCATGGAGTCAATTTCAAACCACAACCTGTGCATCCCCGATGTTGAAGTCACCACCGACGATGAGTTAGGTCAGGCAGGCCGTGCGCTGAATACCATGAAAGCAAATCTCTCACGCATGGTGCGGTCGATTACGCAATCTGCCGAACAACTGGCCGGCGCCACGGAGGAAATTGCCCAGGGAGCCAAGCAGAACTCGTCCAGTGCTCACGCCGAGGCGGAGCAGGCATTCCAGGTAGCTTCCGCGATGCAGGAGATGTCCGCGACGGTCCGCGAAGTTGCCGACCATGCGCAGCACGCCTCGGTCGCCTCCAAACAGTCAGCAACCTCAGCCCGGAAGGGGGGCGAGATCGCGGATGAAACTCTGCTTACGATGAACAGCATCGCCTCGTCGACTAGCAACGCAGCGGGCCGCATTCTCGAGTTGGGTAAGAGCTCTGAGAAGATCGGCAACATCGTTGCTGTGATTACAGAGATCGCAGGTCAAACCAACCTGCTCGCGTTGAATGCTGCCATTGAAGCGGCGCGCGCTGGGGAGCAGGGCCGTGGCTTCGCTGTTGTTGCCGGTGAAGTCCGCCGTCTGGCTGAACGGACCGCTTCGGCAACCAAGGAAATTGCAGGAATGATTCAGACCATCCAGACCGAAACCAAGGTGGCCGTTTCGGCAATTGAGGAAGGTCAACGGGAAGTGGAAGTTGGCGTAAAGAAAACAGGCGAGACCGGGCAGGCCCTTAAAGAAATCATCGGCATGTCCGATGAGTTGGGCAATATGGTTGCACAAATCGCAACTGCAGCATCGGAGCAAAACGGCGCCGCGGAACAGATCACGTCCAGTATTTCTCAGATATCCGGCCTCACCCAGACCTCCTCGACCAATGCGGACCAGACAGCGGCGGCATGCGGGCATCTTTCTGAGCTTGCTTCCGAGTTGCATCGGCTGGTCAACGAATTCTGTGTGGAGAGTCTACCGATTCCGTGGGCGGACGTCCCGCGGATACTCGGAACTATACCGGACGCGTTCAGCCCATCAGCCGGCCGAAACCAAGGGCGGCGTAACCCGACTCCCGTTTGACCCTGTCTGCGCGTCTAAATAGACTTGCAGGCAGGGTCTCACTGATGCAGTTTCCGTTCTTTCGCTCGTATTCCGTTCCGGCAGCGCTCCTGATCTGTTTCGGGTTTGCACTTTTGCCGAAGCCCGGGCGTACCCAATCCTCTCCAAGCAGTTCTTCCGGCTCGCACCAAAGCTCTTCTTCGTCCTCTTCGACGATCCAGCAAGAAAAGGCGCCTACCTTCCTGGTCGATCCTGCCGGACCGACGATCTCGCTGGTCAGTTCCGAGCCGGTCTTCTTCATGGCCGCGGCACTCAATGTCTGCGGCTACGACGAAGGCCTTGAAGACAGCGCGCCCGTTCGGAAGCGCGTCCGCGACGACGTGAATCAGGCCCTGGCCAGGAGTGAAGACGCCCGTGCCAAGAGGGATAAGGTCTGTCTCTTCATCGCCCAGCATCGGATGACGGGTTCGGAAAAGGACATTTCCCAGTACATCTCGCTGGCGCTCTATCTAAGTCCTCCGCCGGAGCTTGAAACCAGCGTCGAGTTGCCCGAAATGCCTCCCGATTCCACCCAGGTCGTCGAAATTGTCCCGCTGCTACGCGACTTTGCGGCCGCCATCGACCTCCACGGCATCTGGCTCACCGTCCACCACATCTACGACGAAGAAACCGACCGGCTGCACGATCCGCTGTCAAAAATGATTGTGGGCACCAATCTCTATCTCAAGATGCCTGCCTCCACCTACGATGGACGGCGCTTTGTCGTCGTCATGGAGCCGCTTCTTTCGCCAAAGCTCGTGAATGCGCGCATCTACGGAACGGAATACGTCGTCGTGGTTTCTCCGGTCAACGGGGTGATTCCCATGACCGACGTGCGCCACATCTATCTGCACTATGTAATTGAACCGCTGCTTTACACCCGCGCGAATGCGATCGACAGAGAACAGCCGATCATGAAAGAAATACGTGACGCGCCGCTCGACTTCCGATTCCGATCCGACACCGTGGCGTTGACCGTCGAGTGCCTGATCAAGGCGATCGAGGCGCGCACCATGGACACGGGGGTGCCGGAGTACAAGATTCCGGTAGGCGTGGAACGCTCGGATTTGCCTCGCTACGAGCACGAGCGCCAAGTCTATGAGGAGAAGGTCAACGCTATCAGATGGGTGACGGTGAAGCACGACATGACGCAGGGGTTTGTGCTGACTCAATATTTTTATGGGGCGATGATCCAGTTTGAGAAAGATCCGGCCAGCTTGCAGGACACCATTGGTGAGATGGTGTACAGCATGGACATAGAGCAACAGGTGCATCGTGCGCGCCAAATTGGGTTTGACGCGCAGGCCGATGGCGATGTGTTGCAGCGCAGCAAACCTCGCGTTCTTACCGGTCTCGATTTGGCTGAGGCGCGTCTTGCAGCGGGCGACGTGGCCACGGCGAGTGCGTTGGCGCGCCAATCGCTCACGGTGCATACCGACACGCTGGAATCGGTGGCCGACGAGGCTCGAGCCAACTTCGTTCTCGCGCGCGCAGCGATCATGACTGGCCGTCCCGAAGAGGCGATCGATCGGTTTCAGAAGACGATTGCCACCAGCAAAGAGCCGCGCTTGCTGGCGTGGTCTCATATTTATTTAGGCCGCATGCTGGACCTCGATTGCAAACGTGATCAGGCCGTGTCGGAATACAATCAGGCCCTGGCGGCGCGCGACGGTGAGCAGGATACCCGTCTGGCTGCCGAACGAGGTGTCAAGGCCGCCTACACTGTGAATGGACACAGTTGCGAAGACGCCGAAGACGACTCTGGCGGCGATGTTCCAGGAAAATCAGGTCCTCCCAGGAGTGGTCAACTGGGAACGCCAAAACCACAGTAATCTGCCACCGGGATTCACGTCAGCCACGACGGGCGTCTAATAGACATGGCACACATGTCCTCTCATGGACCTGAACAAGGACTTGCCGCGCGAAGCCACTTGACTCATATTGAAGCTGCAGAATCGATCGAGGGGGAATTGCAAACAGCTCTGGCTGCGTTGGAAATCGCGCTGGGATATGGGTTCGCCAATCCCGGGTTGCTTCTCCGTGCGCTGACGCATCGGTCGCTTGCCAACCAGCGGGTTTTGGAGGACGGCAAGATTGGAGCCGAATCCGAAGGAGACAATGAGCGGCTGGAATTCCTAGGCGATGCTGTTCTTGGACTCGTGGTCGGCGAAGCGTTATTCCTGCTGCATCCGGAATGGAGTGAAGGCGAGCTCACCCGCGTTCGTGCCCAACTCGTCAGTCGCCAGCATATGGCAGAGGTCGCTGCGCAAATCGACTTGGGCGACCATCTTCGCCTCAGCCGCGGAGAGGACCGCAGCGGTCTCCGCCGCAAGAGCACGGTGCTCTCGAACACCATGGAGGCGGTGATTGGCGCTCTGTTTCTGGATGGCGGGCTTGAACCGGTCCGAGCGTTTACGCAACGCTACGTAATTGGCGATGTAGTGGAGCATTTGGCGCAAGAATTGCGCTCCGGGGCTGCGCTTGGTAATTACAAATCGGCACTTCAGGAGCTTCTCCAAGCGGCTCGGGCCGGTACTCCGATATACAAGGTCAAAAGCGAGAGCGGTCCCGATCATCACAAGCGCTTTCTCGTCGAGGTTCGACTTAAGCCGGCTCAGGGTGAGCCCGGCAAGGCGTTGGCACGCGGTATTGGATCTACAAAGAAGGACGCGGAGCAGGATGCGGCCCGTCGCGCACTTGCCCAGTTGACGGCAGCCGAGGTCAGCAACGGCGCCTTGATCGCTCAAAAGGAGGAGCAGGCGAAGCAATGAGCTCCCCAGCTCAGGTTGCCGGTCCGCCGAAAACGGTGTCGCGGTTGCGATTGCATCTGCCCACCGTGCCGGAGGCATTTGCTTCATTGCTGCGCACCGTGGTCGTCGCGCTGTTTCTTCTTACGTTTGTGCTTCAGCCGTTTCTCATTCCATCGGAAAGCATGGAGCACACACTGCTCGTCGGCGACTTTCTGCTGGTAAACAAACAAATCTTCGCGCCGGCAAGCTCGCGGCAGGGATTGATTCATTGGTTGATGCCTTGCCGCGATGTCGAGCGCGGAGACATTGCCGTCTTCCACCACCCCGATCCGCCCTATCTGGTCAAGCGTGTCGTGGGGATTCCTGGCGACCGCATCCGCATTGAAGATGGCAGAGTAACCGTAAACGGCGAGACCCTCGATGAGCCCTACGCTGCTTTTGAACCTGCTGCACCCAATCCGTTTCGCGACAATTTCCCCGCCAGGATCTACACGGACCCGAACATCGACCCGACATGGTGGAGGCAGATGCAGAGCCTCACGCGCGACGGAGAGCTCGTCGTCCCTCCGGGCGAATACTTCATGCTGGGCGATAACCGCAACCACAGCAAAGACTCCCGCTTCTGGGGATTGGTCCCGCGCGAGGCGATTATTGCGCGCCCCCTGGTGATCTATTTCTCGGTGCGGCGGCCCTCGACAACAGATGTACAACAAGCCTCGGATGATAGACTTGGGCACGATAGGGAACTCGCCGCGCGCCTGACCGGCTTTGCGCGCTGGAAGCGGATTTTCCGAGTGGTGCACTAAAAGCAGAGAACAGGAATCAGTGAATAGTGATCAGATTGGCCTTGCCAACTCAAACTGATCCAGCCTGCCCGAAAGGGATTCCTGGTTTCTGGCGAAAGGTGCAAGCATTCTGTCCGACCACGGAACACAGTCCACTATGCACTATTCACTGACCACTGATTTATGAGCGACAGGATGACGAGAAAGAATATCGCGCCAGCCAGAATTCAGACAGAAGCCCCGCCCGCTGTGATTCAGGAAAAGGTCGAAGAGACGCCTTTCGAGGCGGCAGCCAGCATCTGTTCGGTGTTGGTGGTGGGTTTATTCATCCTCACCTTTCTTGCGCAAAATTTTGTGATTCCATCCGGCTCGATGGAAAAGACTCTGCTTGTAGGCGATCATCTTGTCGTCGACAGGATCACGCTCGCCCCGCCCGCTAAGTGGATGCCTCTGGTTCACTATCGGGAGCCACAGCGCGGGGATGTTGTGGTGTTCCTGAAGCCGGGCTATCCCGATCTTTTCCTGGTGAAGCGCTTGGTTGCGGTGCCGGGAGACCATCTCCAATTGCGCAACGGCATCGTCATCATTAATGGAGTTGCCCAGGAACAGCCCCACGCCGAACCAACAACCCCGGAGAATCATTCCGATTTTCTCGACGAGTTTCCGTCCGTTGCTCCCATGGCGCAAGCTGATGCAACGCCGGAATCTTGGGCCGTCGATTTTCCGAATTACGTGAAAGACGGCGATCTGGTGGTGCCCCCCGGCAAGTTTTTCATGATGGGCGACAATCGCCACGACAGCCTCGACTCGCGCTATTGGGGATTTGTCCCCAGGGAAAATATCGTGGGGCGGCCATTGTTCAATTATTGGTCCTTCGAAACGCCAGAGCGTCAGTACGAAGAGACCGGTCTCGGCAGCAACGTGGCCTGGATGGCGCATGTGGCGCTCCATTTTTTCACCGAGACTCGCTGGAGCCGGACACTGCACATCATTCGCTGAGGGCTGTCTCGGCGAAGGAAGTATCAACACAGACATGACAGAAGAGGTCGAGGGCGGCAGCCGTAAGAGATATCGACTTGTGCTGGCCCTGGCGATCATCGTTGCATTGCTCGCCATCGTATTCGTGCCTCCGCTGCTGAGCATCGGCCGTTACAAGAGCCGGATCACACAAGTCATTTCGTCGTCGCTCGGTCGGAACGTGCGCCTTTCGTCCCTAGAACTGCGATTGCTTCCTCGCCCGGGATTCGTGATCACCGATCTCACCGTCGAGGAAGATCCCGCATTTGGAGCGGAGCCCGTTCTGCACGCCAACACCGTGGTTGCTGCCATTCGGCTCCTATCGCTTTGGCGAGGACGTCTCGAGGTCAGCCGTCTCAGTGTCGACGAAGCGAGCCTCAACCTGGTTCGGAACAGCGCGGGCCATTGGAATCTGGATCCGTTCTTCCGCACCGCAACTGCTCGCGATGCCGACGCTGCACAGGGAGTAGCGCCGCCACTCCCGTATCTTGAAGCGACAAACTCCCGCATCAACGTAAAGAAGGGACTTGAGAAGCTACCGTTTTCGCTCGTGAATTCGGATATCGCCTTTTGGCAGGAAAATGCCGGCGACTGGCGCGTTCGGCTGCGCGGCCAGCCTGCCCGTACGGACGTGAGTCTCGAACAGGCTGATACGGGGATTGTGCGACTGGAGGCACGACTTCGCCATGCCACCGATCTAAATCAGATGCCGATTCATCTTGAATTGGATTGGCGGGAAGCGCAGCTTGGCCAGCTCAGCCGGCTGATTGTCGGCTCCGACCCCGGCTGGCGCGGCGACCTCACGGGAGAGATGCAACTGGACGGCACGGCAGAATCCGCGCAGGTGAAAACCCGCCTTACGGCCGCCGGGGTCCATCGCGCAGAGTTTGCTCCCGCCGAAGCGCTCGACTTCGATGCCAATTGCAGCTTCGTCTATCACTATCGCGCCAGTGCGGTCGAGAAGCTTTCCTGCGACTCACCTTTGGGAGACGGGCACATCATGTTAGCGGGTGATCTGCCGGCGAACGCTCAGCCGAAACTGTCGGTGGAGGTTCGGCGCATCCCGGCGAGTGCCGGTCTGGGTGCGTTGCGAACACTGCGCAGCGGCTTTAATTCAGATCTGGAGGCCGGCGGCACCATCAGCGGCAAGATCACATACGATGCAGGAGTCCCGGCTTCAGATGCGAGGCAGGTGAACGTGCCCCGTGTCCATTCATCGAAGAGGCGAAGTGCAAAGACTCTCGCGACGGCGCAACCAGGTCCGCTTACTGGCAGCTTTACCGTGGATGATTTGCGGCTCAGTGGGGGTGGTCTCGGCCAGCCGATCCTGATCCCCAAAACAACGGTCCAGCCGGCCGCTGTTGCGTCCGGCGACGCGCAAGCCCTTACGGCCACAATTTCCGTTCCGGCAGGCGCGCCCGTGCCGATGTCCATTGGTGTTCAATTCTCAATGGCTGGGTATCAGGCGAGCATCCATGGGCCAGCCTCGCTGCCGCGCATCCGAGAGCTTGCGCGCGTGGCGGGCATTGGCGACATCTCTGCTTTGGATGGCATTGCGGGCGATCCGGCAACACTCGATTTGAGTGCCGAGGGCCGGTGGTTGCCCACGCCAAGAGCTCCTGAGACCTTGCCCGCGGACATTGCAAGCAGTCTCGACAATGCTCTGGTTCTCCGAGACGCGGACTCCGATCAGCTGACCGGAACGATTACCGTCCACAATGCGAACTGGAAATCGGGTGCGCTCGCCAATCATTTAGTAATTGCAGAGGCGGTGCTTCACCTGGGCGGTGAAGCGATCGTGTGGGACCCGGTCGAGTTTTCCGATGGGCCGGTGAAGGGAACTGCCAGTCTTCAGTCGCCTCTCAAGTGCGAAGTTGGCCAGGAGTGTTTCCCTCAGCTCGATCTGCATTTTGACGAACTCGATGCCGCCGAAATGCAGGCAGCGCTTCTCGGTGCGCAACAGAAGAGCACAGTGCTCTCCGCGCTGATCGAGCGTTTCAGCGCATCCTCCGTGCCTGCCTGGCCTCGTATCAACGGAACGGTCGAGGCCGACTCGCTGAAGCTGGGTCCCGTCACATTGGAAAACGCGGCGATATCTTTGCGTGTGCTGCCCACGGGCGCCGAATTCACGAGCATAGATGGCGACCTTCTAGGCGGTAAGGTCCACGGCACGGGAAAGCTGACGCAAGGCGACAAGCCGGCCTATATCTTCGAAGGCGAGCTCGAACGGCTGAGTGGGCCCGCAGTATGCGAATTGCTGGCGCTTCGCTGCACAGGCGGTCCATTGAATGGCAAAGGAAAAGTTGAGCTCGTCGGCTTCACCGACAACGAACTTGCCGCGTCGGCCAGGGGTACTCTGCATTTCGAATGGCATCATGGAGCGATCGAAGACAATCCCGCAGTGGAGATCCAAATCCCCAAGTTGCTTACGCATTTTGATCGCTGGAGTGTCGATGCGACGATCGCTAACAATACGGTCAGCTTTGCTACGAGCGAGATTCAGCAGAGTAGCCGCAAGGCGAATGTGGGAGCGACTGTGACCTTCGCCAACCCGCCAACCGTGAGCTTCGTCGAATCCAAAGCGAGTCAAACCGCAAAGCGCTAGCGAGAGTTGCAGCCCCGTTACAATGAAGGCATGGCTTCATCTATCGTCGCTTCCCCCGTTCAAATCTTCTGCAAAGGCATTCTTTTCGACATGGACGGCATCCTCATTTCTTCCATTGGCTCGGTCGAGCGCAGCTGGACAAAGTGGGCCACGATGCGCGGAGTCGATCCCGAGTACGCGATCCAGATCGCGCATGGCTGCCGCAGCATTGAGACGGTTGCGAAGCTAAGGCCTGACCTCGAGGCACAAGCGGAGAATGATCTTATTGAACAAATGGAAATGGACGACACAGAAGGAGTGACGGCGCTGCCCGGCGTGATCGATCTGCTTTCATCGCTTCCGCAAAATCGGTGGACGGTGGTGACCAGTGCCACGGAGCCTCTTGCGCGTGTGCGTCTCGCCGCGGCAGGTATTCCCGTTCCTGAGCGCATCATCACGGCGGAGAACGTCGCGCAGGGCAAGCCTCATCCAGAACCTTATCTCGCAGGGGCGACGCTGCTCGGCTTCGCTCCCAACGAATGCCTTGTCTTCGAGGACGCAGCATCTGGAACCAATGCAGGCCGGGCAGCCGGTTGCACGGTGATCGCGACCACGTTCTCGCATTCGATTGAATCACTGAGCGCTGCTCACTATCTGGTTCCCGAACTGACTGGGGTGAGTGCGCGGATTCACGAAGACGGGAGCGGCATCGTGCTCAAGTTTGTCCCTCTGGCCGTGTGAGCCAGCAAACACATTGCCCATTGCCGCCTCTTACTCGTTGGCCTCAATCCGGCGGCCATGAGTATCTTGCAGGGGCCGCGAGTTCATGGGGAAGATTGCTGTGAACGCCCGCAACTGCGCGCGGCTCACGCTCAGCACATCTTCGAAGACAAACCAGCGCACGCCCTCCGTGCACGGTGGAGCAGTCAGGGAGCCCGTGTACGTCCAATAGCCGCGATCCGCCGGCAGAAAGCCCCCGGGGTTAATCATGTCCTCGACTTTCGCTGTCTCTCCCGTGCGCGTCGGCAAATGAGGCCACAGCGCCGCCATCACAGCATTCGAGTCGCCGCGATCCATCGTGAACCGCACGGCGATCACAGCCATTTTGCCATCAGCGCTTTTGTGAACGATGTGCACCACCATGTCGGTCAGCTTGCCTTTCACAGCCTCCTCGCTGGGATGGTGAAAATGAAACTGCTGCAGATCGTAGCGCACGCCGTCGTAAACGATGTAGCTGCCCGGATCGACATAGACGCGCACGGTGTTGCCCGTGTTCTCCAGTTTGACCGGACCTGAGATGTAGTGGAATTCGATTGGCTGCAGCGCCTTGTTGAGGTGTGCGCCGCGAATGTCGATCGGCGACTGCTCATGGCCCTGTGAACAGGCTTTATACGTCGGGTCCAGCTTGCCCCAATCGAGCGGTCCGGTTTTCCCCTGATAACTCCAAGGTGCGGTGGTTTGCGCGGCGGCAATCGATGCCACACCGAACACCAGCGCGGCGACTTGATGAAAGCGCATGAATATCTCCTCTTCCAAAGGACGAGCGTCAATCCCGAGAAATTCTATTGCATCGACGTTGCAGAACCCAAAAAGAATGGGACCCTTCGGCTGAAGGGTCCCGTTTTTCTTTAACCGATCAATCTGCGGGGCAATTGGAGCTGGCTTCTACTTAGCCGCGACCGCGACTCCAGCCTGCTCCGCCAATTTGGCAGCCTTGTCGGTTGCTTCCCACGTGAATTCCGGCTCCGTCCGGCCAAAATGCCCGTAAGCCGCGGTCTTTTGATAGATCGGCCGGCGCAGGTTCAGGCTTTCGATGATTCCCTTTGGCGTGAGCGAGAAGTTCTTGCGCACCAATTCGGTCAACCTGGCCTGGCTCACCTTCGAAGTGCCGAAAGTATCCACCAGCACGCTTACCGGCTCCGCGACACCGATCGCATAAGCCAGCTGCACTTCGGCCTTTTCCGCGAGTCCCGCCGCAACAATGTTCTTCGCGATGTAACGCGCGATGTACGCTGCCGAACGATCCACCTTCGTCGGGTCCTTGCCGCTGAAGGCCCCGCCGCCATGCCGGCCCATTCCGCCGTAGGTGTCGACGATGATTTTGCGCCCGGTCAGGCCGGTGTCGCCCATCGGGCCGCCTATGACGAAACGCCCCGTCGGATTGATGTGATACTTCGTGTGCTCATCGAGCCACTTTGCCGGCAGTACAGCCTGAATCACATGCTTCAGGATGTCCGCATGCAACTCATCGTTGCCTACGGTTTCGGCGTGCTGGCTTGAAATCACCACTGCGTCGATGCGCGCAGGCTTGCCGTTCTCGTCGTATTCAACGGTCACCTGGCTCTTGCCATCAGGCCGCAGATACGGCAGCTTGCCGTTTTTGCGCATCTTGCTCAATTGACGCGTGAGCTTGTGGGCCAGCGAAATCGGAGCCGGCATCAGCTCTGGCGTTTCGTTAGACGCGTAGCCGAACATCATGCCCTGGTCGCCAGCGCCACCGGTGTCCACGCCCTGCGCAATGTCGCCCGACTGCTTGTTGATCGTCGAGATCACTGCGCAGGTGTTCGAGTCGAACCCATACGAAGCGTTGTCGTAGCCGATTGAAGCCACCACGCCGCGCACCAGCGACTGGAAATCCACATATGCCTTCGTCGTGATCTCGCCTGCAATCACGACCAAGCCAGTGGCTGTCAGCGTCTCTGCCGCCACGCGGCTATACGGATCCTGATCGAGACATGCGTCAAGGATGGCATCGGATACCTGGTCGGCAATTTTGTCGGGATGACCTTCAGTCACAGATTCAGAAGTAAACAAAAAGCGGTCGCTCAACTTCGCATTCCTCCCTATACGGCAATTTTTAGTAATTCGCTCGGCGCGAGCTATTCCGGTGTTCAGCGGTTCAGCGCGGTTAGCCTTGGCAATCCATCCCGGTCGGGGAGAAAAGCCGCACACCGGCATCGGATATGGGGGTGTACCGTTACATGGTAATCGCGTAGAGGGGTTGCAAGCAAAAGCTATCAGTGAATGGCGAAGATCGAGGATTCAAACCGGCCCAGGGCCCGGTGAAGCGCGACGAGGCTTCGTCCGATTTCGGTGTTTGGACGGAGTTTTGGGGTCGCGCGCCGACTATCGTTGAAATAGAGTGATTCCGTGCAGGATAAGGGCGTGCGTCTTGGCGGATACGCTTTGCACTGGGAGCAGAGTGCTCCACCACCCGGCGCGCACGCCATAGTAGCGGACGGTCAAGAAGCCCGCGACCATCGCAGCCACCATCAGGACGATTGCTCCCGCCCAGCGAAGGCGCATTTCAGCGGCTTCGCGCCGCTCCAAGCGCACTCTTCCCACATTTGAGGCGAATTCTGTCCACCCCTGATCGGGCACGGTGACAACGCCGGATTCGGCCGACGCTTTAACAAATCGGTCGGTCCAATCCTGGACGTCGAGGCCCACCGCGCCGACATAGCCGCGCACGATTCCTTTGCTCAGAATTCCGCCAGGAAGCAGCCGGTACCTGTCCTGCTCTAGAGCAACCAGATGGCGCTGGCTGATCTTTGTCACCTCGGTGATGTCTTCTAACGCGACGCCTCTAGATAGCCGTGCAGCGCGTAGATCTTCTCCGAAACTGCCCATAAGTAACCACTTGAAGGGTTTAAACCCTCTTGGATTTCCACATCTACAATAAACCCCGAAATTCGCGGAGTCAAAACTTTTTGAGGTCTTCCCCTTTATTTTCACCAACCTGAAGTAACCAGACGGTCCTAACCGCTATTGTCGAACTGTACAACGCAAATTTGGCAATCAAAGCGATATTTGGCACTTCAGGTAACTCAATAGCTCTGGGCAATCTGCTCAAAATGCCCATATTTACCAGCAACTTCTTGCCAGGCTCACTGTTGCTGGTAGGCTTGAAACGAGGGTAGCAGAAACCGCACTGGTTGACACCTGTGCCCTCCCAAAAGATGAACAAACTGGTTTTTGCCAATCTCCTGCATCGGCCCCTTCGCTCCGTCATCAGCATGCTTGCGGTGGCTATTGAAGTTGTCATGATTCTCTCCATCGTCGCGATCTTCATGGGCATGCTGGATGACCAGAAGCAGCGAACCAACGGTATTGGAGCTGACCTCGTAGTTGCGCCATCCAATGCGAGCTTTATGAATGGAGTCAGCGGCGCACCCATGTCGGCCCGGCTGGCCGAAATCTTCCCCAAAATGCCTCACGTGACCGCCGCCGCACCGGTCATCTCCAACTTCTCCATGTCCGGCAACGTCGAAATCCTCTATGGAATCGACTTCGATAGTTTCAATGCCCTCAAGCCGTTTGTGTTCCTCTCTGGCGGCCCATTCAAGGGACCTTACGATGTCATCGTCGATGACGTCTTTGCCCACGCTGCGAAGGGGCGCGAAGTCGGTGACTCGCTCACAATCCTCAACCACTCGTTTCGTATTTGCGGCATCGTCGAAAGCGGCAAAGGTGGGCGCAAGTTGATTCCGCTCGATACCATGGGCACCCTGACGGGCGCCGACGGCAAAGCCTCCGTCATCTACCTCAAGAGCGATAATCCCGCCAACGACAGCCTCATCATCGACGAGATCCATGCCACCGAAGGATTGGGAAATTACAAAGTGCAGACGATGGCCGACCTGATCTCTTTGTACACGCCATCGCGCTTTCCCGGCTTCGATCTTGCGCTCAACGTCGTCATCTCTATCGCCTTCATCGTCGGGTTCCTGGTGATCTTCCAGTCCATGTACACCGCGGTGCTCGAGCGCACTCGCGAGATTGGCATTCTCAAGTCGCTCGGCTCATCCAAATTGACCATCGTGAGCGTGGTGCTGCGCGAAACCACCGTGCTCGCCGTGGCGGGAGTCCTATTGGGCATCGTCGCCACCTATGGCGTGCATGGCCTGCTGAGCGTAAGATACCCGACCTTCGCTTTCGAACTAACCGCTTCCTGGATAGGGCGCGGTGCGTTCATCGCGTTTGCAGGGGCGCTCTTTGGCGCGCTCTATCCGGCGTGGATGGCGGCGCGCAAGGATCCGATCGACGCGCTCGCCTACGAATAACATCGTCTACTGAATGGATCGGGCGGCATTTGCAGATCGTTTCCGCATCGCGCCGCACATTGGATTTGCAGGGGCCTACGACATAGCGCAGCGATGCGGTCGACCTTTTCGGGAGTCTTCTCTGCTTCAAGAATGTTAGACATATCCTCAGACCGCACCACCGAAGGGTACCCCTCCTCGGCCGTGCCTCAAAAGTGGTGCAACATCTCAGCACTTGCGTCGCCGCTATTTTCTGCAAACTCCAGTCAACACCTGTGCCAATTCGCACATTTGTTCCACGTGGAACAATTCTGGTGATCGCAATGCAGCGGCCTCGCCACGCGAAGCCTTTGCCTGGACGGCCAGTCCCGCGCAACAAGCACGGTATACTCGGAAACAACTCACCTCCCCCTTTTGCATTCTGTAGCTTTCATTTCTCGGAGACAGGCAATTGCCTACTGGGACAAAGCGGTGGCTTGGTGCTGTGTGGGTGGGTTTGATTTGCGGGTTCGCGGCGTTGCATGCAGTTCATCTAAGCGCCGATTTCCCCAATCACTCGCCCTGGATGCGCGATTGGGCAAAATACACAGATGAAGGCTGGTACGGAAACGCAGCTATCCGCGCGCATCTGTTCGGCCACTGGTTTGTCTCGGGCGATTTCAATCCGGCGGTGGCGCTGCCAGTGTGGCCCTTTCTGGAGTGGCTGCTATTCTTCTTCACCGGCGTTTCGGTGGAAGCAGCGCGCGGACTTGCCGTCGCGTTGTTTTTCGCAAACCTGGGCCTGAGTTACCTCCTCTTGCGCACCAACGGGACTCGCTGGGAGGGATTGCTTGCGCTGACGCTGCTGTCGACGAGTCCTTTTCTCTATTGCTTCAGCCGACTGGCGATTCTGGAACCGCTGCTGATGGCGCTCTCTCTCACGGCGATGAATCTTGCGGTCAGAATTCCGCGATATCGGCGGCCGATCCGAGCTTCGGTGGCGATTGGCTTCCTGTTCGCGCTGATGATGCTCACCAAGACAACAGCGGTTTTCCTTTTACCGGCATTGGCGTGGGCGATGCTGCTGCCGTTGAACGAGAACCGCAAACTCGCAGCCCGATGCGCAGCAGCGGCTGCGGGAGCGAGCGCCGTGACCTACGGGATATGGATGGCTCTTGTCTTGCGCTCAGGGTTGTTGGCTGACTACAAATATCTGTTTTACATCAATAACTATCCCAAGCCTGCCGAGAAGGGCTGGTTGCTAATGAGCCTGTGGTGGTCGTTTCATGGCGGGCTCTGGGTCGACCACATTCTCATTCCACTCGCCGGGCTAATTTTTGTGGGAGCGCTGATTGGATGGCGATCGCAATGGGGTCGAAGCCTTCGGACGGATCCGGTCTTCGGAGCTTCCATCGCATCTGTCACGGGATACATCTTCTTCATGACAGTTCAGAATCATCCGCAGCCTCGCTATTTCGCAGTGGTCGCATTCTTTTGCATCTTCATCGTGGCGCGCGGTACTGGATCGCTGCTCATTCAGACGGGCGCTCTGCGGCAGCCTGGTTGGGCGATAGCCGCGTTGGCTATAGTTGCTGCGATTCTCAACGCGACCTGGACTCTGAGTTATGCCCTGCATCCGGAGTATACGTTTGTGCAGGCGGCGCAGGGATTGGCACGCTATGTCGATCAACATCCCAATGGGAAGCGACTGCTCGTATCGACAAGTGGCGACGAAATCACGCTGATTGCACATCTGCCAAGCCTGTGCGACGATTTCGGCACCATCCCTTTGCACGACAAGATCGCGATTTACAAACCAGGCTGGTTTGCCAGCTGGAACGATCTCGATCCGGGCACCCTGGCCGACCTGCATACACACTATTCATTGGAACAGGCCGCCACCTTCGGCGCCATGGACGATCCGGAGCGAACCAGACTGGTGCTTTTCAAGCTGCATCCGCTGCCGAATGGCCAAGTCCGCGACCAGGTCGACCAGAACCTGCAAATCCAGCTGCCCGAGGATCGGTTCGACATTCCGATTGAGTGAAGAGCGGCAGGAACAGGGCTTTTGCTGACCGCTGTTCCCTGTTCCCTGATCCCTGCTCCCTGTTCTTGGGCTCTCGACTGAGCCCGCCGCGGACGATCAGAAGGCGAAACGACTACCGATTGTCGGAGCAAAGTTGTTGTTGGAGTTATAGGGGACGCCGGGGCCATGAGGAATCGCGATGGCCAGACCGCCGCTCACGAAGGAATACGCCACTCCGGCAAAAGTGTCGAACCGCTTGGTGAAGTGATGATCCGCATAGAGCGACCCCTCGTTGAGGGTGCCCGCGCAGGAGCTGCGGAAACCGGCTGCGACTGAGCAGCTCTGCGGAACACGGAAGTCGTTCTGCCGCTGTTGATACCAGGCGAAAGTGAAGTCGGTTTTGCTGCGGTAGGTGTACTTCGCACCCGTCCACCAGATGTTCAGCAACTTTTCAGAATCAAGATTGTTGTCTTCGACCCCGCTCATGAAATAACCGCCCTGGTCCGAGGCGCCAACGCCCAACGGGTTCGCCGGGTTATTCTGCCAGATGTATTCGTAGCCCGCAAAAACCTTGAACTCGTCAGACGAATACTTGGCTGTGGCCATCACTGCGCTGTTGTCGGTCACGATGCCATAGACGGTGTTGGTCGTGCTGATCAGATTTACCCCGTTGATGGGGTTTGTGTTGATGCTGTCGGTGGTCGACTGATAGGGAGCCGACAGACTCTGAGGCCCCAGCAAGGGATTCAGAACGCTGATCGCTTGATTGTAATGTTGGCCGACGACGTCGGCGAAGAACTTGCCATAGTTTCCGCCGAGGTCGAATCCAAAGGCGTTGTTATGCGCCGCTTCCGGCGTGCAGGTGGCGGCAGTCCAGGTTGCGGAGGCCGAGTAGCAGCCGGCAGATCCGTCGGCGAACTTATACATCGCGCCGAAATGGGCCGGTCCATAGGTGAAGCGATACTTCACGGTATCGTCCCAACGGCTGTCCTCGGTGTCGCCGCCACCAGCCATCGTGCCGTTGTACCCGATGTACGAAAAGGCATAGCCTCCGCCGGCCGGATCGTAAAGGAGCATCACATCGGTGCCGAGCGCGCGCTGACGGCCGAAAGTTAGCGTGCCGACATACTTTGACGATATGCCGGCATAGTATTCGTCATTGAAGGGTTGGCCCGCGCGCGCGCCGTCGATGGCCTCCGAATAGCTGACCCTGGGAAGGCCGTTGTTGATGATGTCGGTTTCCGACGCGTTGGCGAGGAGGCCGGAATTCGGATCGATGCCGGTTGAAGCGTTGAACACAACGGACCAGCCGGGCAGAAACTCTTCCTTGCCCCGGATGCCCAGACCCGTTTGCTGCAGGTTGTTCGGTGCGAAGACGAATCGATGTTGATAGCCGTTTCGGTTCACCAGCGATTCGCCTTCATAGTTATAGCCGTTTTCCGGTAAGCCGTGGCTGACCCAGCCGACACCGGCGTCATACGCACCGTACAGCGTGATGCCGTGCCAGGTCAGCGCGCAATCGGTGGTAGCGAACTCGTGGGGGCTCGCGCAGGGGTCGGGGGTCTTCGGCTGCGTCTTGGCGTCTTGCCCGAACGCCAGCGTTGATGAGAAGAAGAGAACCGTCACCGCTGCAAGAAACAACTTCGCCTTATTCACATTTCCTCCAAAATAAAATGCTTCAGACACTGCACGAACGGTATAAGCCAGTACGTCCGCTCGTTAGTCGTTGCGTGAACCTGCCACTGACCGATCCAGCTTTGGCTGCTGGCCAGGAAAGCAGAGATCAAGACTGAAAAGGGAAGAAGGAATACGGGAATTTCACTCGTTCCTCCTCGAATCAATACGACTTAACACAATTTATATCGAGGAAAACGAAAAAAGGCGAGTCTTTGCAGGGGATGCGGGCTGGGTCGCAGGGATTTGGCAGACTGGTGCGGCCGGGCTGTTTCGGGGTGTTCGCGGGCAGACAGGATTGGGCAGCGGGCGCAAAGTCTAGGGCCTGGCGATCATGACCTCAGTCGCTTTGATGAGCGCGAATGCCTCGTCGCCGGGCTTCAAGGCAAGCTCGTGAGCCGCATCGGCCGTGATGATGGCAGTGACGCGCTGACTCCCGACCGCCAGGACGACTTTGGCGAGAAGGCCATCGATGACGACCTCGGCCACGGTGCCCAAAAGCTGATTTCGACCACTAATGCGGGGAGAAGGGCCTTTTGCCGAGACAGGCAGAAACTCATCCAGCGACTCGAGCGGGATGCGGTGATGCCCACCTGGAGTTTTCACAGTGCGAATGCGGCCGGCAAGGATCCAGTGCTTGAGCGCAGGGTAGCTGATGCCGAGTCTTGCTGCGGCTTCGCGCGGAGTGAGCAAGGTGGAAGGCTTCATGGAAGGGCGCAATCTCCTTCGCAAGTACTGTATACGGCGGCGCTCGAAATGGGCGCGGAAAGTTGCGAAGGAAGGCGCGATTGACGCTGCTGGTCGCTTGTGACTGCAATCACTCGACAGTGCTAGACCCGGATGTTAGGCTTCCGGTGGCTTTTTTAGGGCCTTTTTGGGGTCGCGATTCTTCGAAACCTTTCTGAATACGGCTTCAAACCACATTGCTGGGAGGACATGTGACTGCAACGTATGGTGTGTGTTTTTTTCTGGGCGCGAGCATTTTTTCGCTCTTCATCGCCTTTCTCTTCGCGCGCCAGGTGATCGGCGCTGCGGCTTTTCTAAAGCGGCAATACAAAGCCGTGGCGGCCCTGCTGGGTCTATTGCTTCCGACGTTTGCTTACGCACAGCCTGATCATGCGGGCGGAGGCGAAGCCAATCTGGTGCTGCCGGATTTGTCGACTGTGAGTTTCTTCGGCATCAACGGACACGCCCTGCTGATGATCGGATTGCTCTTCTGCGTCGGCGGCCTTTTGTTCGGCCTCGCCATCTTTGTGCAGTTGAAAAACGCGCCGGTCCATCGCAGCATGCTCGAGATCTCGGAACTGATCTACGAAACCTGCAAAACCTATTTGATCACTCAGGGCAAGTTCATTATGCTGCTCTGGATTTTCATCGCGGTCATCATCTCCCTCTACTTCGGCTGGCTGGCGCCGGTCCCAGGAAAATCGATCGCGGTTACCTTACCCATCATCCTGCTCTTTTCGCTTGTGGGCATAGCGGGTAGCTATGGCGTGGCGTGGTTTGGAATCCGCGTCAACACCTTTGCCAACTCACGCACCGCGTTTGCCGGGTTACGCGGCAAACCATATCCCATCATGGCGATTCCGCTGAAGGCCGGCATGAGCATCGGCATGTTGCTGATATCGGTCGAACTGCTCATCATGCTCTTCATCCTTCTGTTCATTCCGCGTGATTATGCGGGCCCTTGCTTCATCGGCTTCGCCATCGGCGAAAGCCTTGGCGCCGCGGCCCTGCGTATCGCCGGCGGCATCTTCACCAAGATCGCCGACATCGGCGCCGACCTGATGAAGATCGTATTCAAGATCAAGGAAGACGATGCCCGCAACCCCGGTGTCATCGCCGATTGCACCGGCGACAACGCGGGCGATTCGGTTGGCCCCAGCGCCGACGGCTTCGAAACCTACGGCGTCACCGGCGTGGCTCTGATCACCTTCATCCTGCTGGCAGTCAAGGATCCCACCATTCAGGCGCAACTGTTGGTCTGGATCTTCGTGATGCGCGTGGGAATGCTGCTTTCAAGTTCAGGTGCGTACTTCCTCAATACCGCCATCGCCAGCGCCAAGTGGAAAGACGCCGACGAAATGGACTTCGAGGCGCCACTGACCTCGCTGGTATGGATCACGTCCATCGTCTCCATCATCCTCACCTACATCGTCTCCTACCTCATGCTCCCGACTCTCGGCGACGGAACTCTCTGGTGGAAGCTCGCTTCCATCATCTCGTGCGGAACCCTGGCGGGCGCGCTCATACCCGAGTTGGTCAAGGTCTTCACTTCAACCAAATCCACCCACGTCAAGGAAGTTGTCAAATCCGCGCAGGAAGGCGGAGCTTCCCTCGGAATCCTGTCGGGATTCGTGGCCGGCAATTTTTCGGCCTACTGGCTTGGACTGAGCATGGTCGCGCTCATGGGACTGGGTTATTACTTCAGTCTGGGCATACCGGATTCGCAGAACAATCCCGCGGGAATGATGCTGGCTCCAGCTGTCTTCGCCTTTGGCCTCGTGGCCTTCGGGTTCTTGGGCATGGGTCCGGTCACCATCGCCGTCGATTCCTATGGGCCCGTAACCGACAATGCGCAGTCCGTCTATGAGCTATCGCTGATTGAAGATGTTCCCAACATCGAAGCTGAGTTGAAGAAGGACTTCGGCATCGTCGCGAGGTTCGAACGCGCAAAACACCTGCTCGAAGCCAACGATGGCGCCGGCAATACATTCAAGGCTACGGCAAAGCCGGTGCTCATTGGCACTGCCGTCGTCGGCGCAACCACCATGACCTTCTCCATCATCATGGCCCTGACCCACGGACTGACAGACAACGTGAATAAGCTCTCCCTGCTGCACGCACCCTTCATGCTCGGGTTAATTTGCGGCGGAGCAGTGATCTTCTGGTTCGCGGGTGCTTCCACACAGGCGGTCTCCACCGGCGCCTATCGCGCGGTTGAGTTCATCAAGGCAAACATCCACCTGGAGGGCGCGGAGAAAGCGTCGGTCGCCGACAGCAAGAAGGTTGTTGAAATCTGCACAAAGTACGCGCAGAAAGGTATGTTCAACATCTTCCTCGCGGTCTTCTTCTCGACCCTCGCGTTCGCGTTCATTGAGCCGTTCTTGTTTATCGGCTACCTGTTCTCGATTGCGATCTTCGGCCTGTATGAGGCCATCTTCATGGCGAATGCCGGCGGCGCCTGGGACAATGCGAAGAAGATCGTCGAAGTCGACATGCACCAGAAAGGCACGCCTCTGCACGACGCAACCGTCATCGGAGACACCGTCGGCGATCCGTTCAAAGACACTTCGTCAGTGGCCATGAACCCGGTTATCAAGTTCACGACGTTGTTCGGATTACTTGCAGTCGAGCTTGCCGTGACGCTGACCGCGAACAATCCGTTGCTCACGCACCTGCTGGCTGTTGCATTCTTCCTGGTGTCGGTATTCTTCGTGCACAAATCGTTCTATGACATGAGAATTGAATCGAAGGGATAGCAACTGATTCCTGTCCTGTCAATTGAAGAAGGCGCCGCCTGAAATGGGCGGCGTTTTCTTCGGTAAATGGGGTGGTTCCCACTTATCGGTCTGCTTTGCACGGTGAGGTTCGTGATGGCGCGGCCGTTCCTGTAGAGCGCTCACAACCCGGCTCGGCCATCCTGGCGTTCTAGCCTGATTCTCCACAACTCCCACAACCGGTACCGGTTTTGCACTGGATTTTGCGTCTTGTTCGGCATTCGGGAGGGGCATAGGGTTGTTTTGAGGGAGGCAATCCCGTGCAGAGGGCGATTGCACTGGATTTGGGGCATTTTTTGGCGCCGCAAAGCCGCGTCTGTCAAGCCTGTTTTGCGCTTTCCACAGCGAAATTGGCCGAATTTCGTGATCGAGTGCTCGATTTTGCAAGCCGATACTGGAAGTGCGAAGAAAATACCAGATATTGTGGTTTGCTGTTGACTTGCCCCATAGACAGCGGTATTTTTTCATCTACGGCTGTGAACGGACTGTAAAGAAAACCCAGCGGAAGGGCTCCTATTCCAATCCGCTGAGGGCTGCGATTTTGCGGCAATTATCTCTCTCTGGCCCCGTTTCCCGTGCGTTGCCAAGGATTCCCCCGACCTAGGGCTTATGCGCTGGCGGAGGCAGGGTTTCTATTCGAATTTTGCTAACTGAGAGGATCTCGTAATGAACGAAACACATCTTCATACCCCGGCCGTATCCCACCAGGCTGTTGCCGGCACTGCGCCCAGTGTGGATGGGCTGAAGGTCGCCCGACGTTTCTCGCGCCAGGGCGTCTCCCCCTACGACGAAGTGCAGTGGGAAAAGCGCACCGCACTCATCACCGACAGTAAGGGCAACACCATCTTTGAACAGAAAGATGTTGATGTGCCGCTGGACTGGTCGATGACGGCGACTAACATTGTGGCCTCAAAGTACCTGCACGGTCAGCTCGGCACGCCGGAGCGTGAAACGGGCGTACGGCAATTGGTGGGCCGCGTCGCCGAGACCATCCGCGACTGGGGTATGCAGGGGGGCTACTTCGCCTCGGCGCAGGAAGCCGCAGCTTTCCACGACGAGTTGGCGGTGATGCTGCTGACACAAAGGGTGGCCTTCAACTCGCCCGTCTGGTTCAACGTGGGCTGCGACCGGCTGGAGCCGGATGCGAACGGACAGAACTGGCACTGGGACGCGCCATCCGGCGGCGTGCAGTTTTCCGGCACCGGCTATCGCAATCCGCAGTGCTCGGCCTGCTTCATCAATGCGGTGGACGATTCGCTGGATTCGATCCTCACACTGGCAAAGACCGAGGGCATGCTCTTCAAGTGGGGCTCTGGAACGGGGACAAATCTCTCGACAATTCGCGGATCGGCGGAACTGCTGTCGGGTGGCGGATCGGCATCGGGCCCGCTTAGCTTCATGCGTGGCTTTGATGCATTTGCAGGTGTGATCAAGTCCGGCGGAAAGACACGCCGTGCGGCCAAGATGGTCATCCTGAACGTGGACCATCCGGACATCATCGACTTCATTGAGTGCAAGGCGAAAGAAGAAGCGAAGGCTTTCACGTTGATCAAGGCGGGCTACGACGGTTCGGGTCCGGACTCCGAGGCGTATTCGTCGATTTTCTTCCAGAACGCCAACAACTCGGTGCGCGTGAGCGACGAGTTCATGCGTGCCTACGAAACCGATGGCGAATTCACGACCTATACGGTCAAGAGTCACGAGCCTGTAAAGACCTACAAGGCGCGCGACATTATGCATAAGATTGCCGAGGCGACGTGGCTCTGCGGCGACCCAGGCATGCAATTCGACACTACGATCAATCGCTGGCACACGAGCAAGAACACGGCGCGCATCAACGCATCGAATCCCTGCTCGGAGTACATGTTCCTCGACAACTCGGCGTGCAACCTGGCGAGTTTTAACCTCCTCAAGTTTGTTACGCCGTCCGGCGCGTTCGACATCACCGCGTATCGGCACGCAATTTCCGTAGTGATCACGGCGATGGAGATTCTGGTGGATAACTCCGGCTATCCGACAGAATCGATCGCGAAGAATTCACATGACTATCGGCCGCTGGGCCTCGGCTACGCCAATCTCGGTGCGCTCTTGATGGCCTTCGGCCTGCCGTATGACTCGGACGCGGGTCGCGACTTTGCTGCGGCGCTCACGGCCATCATGTGCGGCCAGGCGTATTTACAATCAGCAATGATTGCGGCACAGTGCCCGCCGCTGGCTTCGGCGACGCCCCTGACTGCCCGCGTCGAGCGGAACGGCGGAGCCTGCCCCGGCTTTTACGTCAACCGCGAGCCGTTTCTCGATGTGATTCGGATGCACCGCGCCGAGGTGAACAACATCGGCGGATCGCGTCAGAGCGGAGAGCCTTTCGTTGTGCCGCAGCTGGATGCCCTGATCGAAGCCAGCCGCGAGTGCTGGGATATGGCGCTAATCTTCGGCGAGCGCTATGGGTATCGCAACTCGCAGACAACGGTGCTGGCGCCGACGGGCACCATCGGCTTCATGATGGACTGCGACACAACAGGGATTGAGCCTGATCTGGCGCTGGTCAAGTACAAGAAACTCGTAGGCGGCGGCATGATCAAGATCGTGAACAACACGGTGCCCGCTGCGCTCTTCAAGCTGGGCTACGACAACGACGCGGTGAACGCCATCGTCAGCTACATCGATGCGACAGGCACCATTGAAGGCGCGCCGGGCATCAAGCCGGAACACCTGTCTGTGTTCGACTGCAGCTTTAAACCGGCGAAGGGAACGCGCTCGATTCATTACATGGGCCACATCAAAATGATGGCGGCTGCGCAGCCTTTCTTGTCCGGCGCCATTTCAAAGACAGTGAACTTGCCGCACGAAGCAAATGTGGAGGACGTGGCAGAGGCTTATGCCGAGAGCTGGCGGCAAGGCATCAAGGCTGTGGCGATCTATCGCGATGGCTCCAAGGGCACACAACCGCTCAACACCAGCATGGACGCCAAGCGCGAGCCGTCGGCGCTGGATGCCGCAGGGAGCCGGATTCTTGCGCAACTGGCAGCCGGACACATTGCAGCAGAGAGCGATGTGAAGACGCTCGAAGCCAAGATCGGCGAGAGGCTTGAGATCACCGCGAAACAGGTCATTGCTGCGGCTGCTGCCTTCCAGAAGGCGATGGAAGAAATTGCCGGGACCGCAGGTCTGCCTCTGCTGAGCGCAGCGGCGGCACTCGATGCAGCACACGAGCCTGCGCAGGATTTGAACGCTCCGCCGCGTGCGGTGCGGCACCGCCTGCCCGGAGAACGAGCCTCGATTACCCACAAGTTCTCAATTGCTGGTCATGAAGGCTACATCACTGTTGGCCTGTATCCCACCGGCCAGCCGGGCGAGATCTTTATCAAGATGGCAAAGGAAGGTTCGACCGTGTCGGGCCTGATGGATGCCTTTGCGACTTCGATCTCCCTGGCCCTGCAACATGGCGTGCCGTTGCGCGTGTTGTGTGAGAAATTCGCGCATACGCGTTTTGAGCCTTCAGGCTGGACCGGCAACGAGCAGATTGGCTATGCGAAGAGCCTGATGGATTACATCTTCCGCTGGCTCAATCTGCGGTTTCTCTCTGGCGAGCAACTGACGCTGTTTGCCGGTCTGGCGCCGCAGGCAGCTCCACTGCCGGCTTCGCCGACGATCTTGCCGGAGACAGAGTCGGAAATCGAAGGAATAAGCCAAGGGCAGCTGACGAAGCTCGCCGAAGAGTTGGCGCGTCAGCTGAGGCAGGGAAGCGGTTATGCGGGCGGCGGCATGGGATCGACATCTGCACCCAGCGGCATCGCGCCGGAAATCAGCGCCAATCAACCGGTGCTCCCTGGTCTTGCGGCGGATAAGCACGGATTGAATCTGAAGGACCGCGGAATCTATCACGCCGCCGATGCGATGCGCGACATGTACGAAATGGGCGATGCACCGAGTTGCTCCACATGTGGCGCCATTATGGTGCGCAATGGGAGCTGCTACCGTTGCATGAGCTGCGGCTCGACGAGCGGTTGCAGCTAACGACAATTACGAATTGTCATCGAGAGTGACGGTTCTCGACCGCGCTGGAAATCGAGCGGCCTTCTGGGTCAACCCGATCATGCTGGTGCATGAGCGTCCCCCGGGGCCGCAGCTTCCGATTCGAGCGGACTTCAGAAAGGAATATCGTCGTCTGAGATTTCCGCTTGCTGGGCGTACTCGTCATTTCCGGCAGGTGGGCGCTGATCCATGTTTGCTGAAGCGCTTGAGGCGCTGGATGCGCGGCTATATCCTCCCGAGCTGCCTTCGTCGCGACCGGAGAGCAGAGAGATGTCGTTCACGATGATTTCGGTGCGGTAACGCTTGGCGCCGGTCTCCTTGTCATCCCAGCTGCGGGTCTGAATCTTGCCCTCGACGTAGAGCTTGGAGCCTTTCTTGACGTAGTCGCGGACGATTTCAGCGAGCCGTGTGAAGGCGACGAGGTTATGCCACTCGGTGCGTTCCTGCCAGTTGCCCTGTGGATCCTTTTGGCGGTCGCTCGTAGCGAGGGTGAAGTTGGCCACCAGGGTGCCTCCGCCGGTCGAGCGCATCTCCGGGTCTTTCCCCACATTGCCCAGTAGGATGACTTTGTTCACCGATTTTGCCATGTTCGATCTCTCCCGTAACGAGAAAGGATAGCAGACTGTCAGCCTCGCCGTACGAGGGTGCGGTTCCGCAGCCACTTGGCCACTCCGAGCGTGAGCAGCAGGCCGCCGAAGGGGATGCACATCAGAGCGACAATGAGCGCAAACCAGCCGGTCTTGGTGCTGGCGCCGGTGCGGGAAAAGCCACCCAGCATGGTTTCAAGCAGCAGCGCCGCGAGCAGGCCCGCGCCAACCATCGATCCACCCCATTGCAGCAGTTGTCGTGTTCCATCGTTCGAATGAGCGGGAGTGCTGCGCACGGACATCACGTTCACGAGCCCTGCGCCAGGCGAAGCATGACATACGTGATGACGCCGGTGACGGAAACGTAGAGCCAGAGAGGAAAGGTCCAGCGAGCGATTTTGCGATGCTGGGGAAAGCGCCCCGTGAGCGAGAAGAAAAAAGTGATGAGCACGAGCGGCAACGCGACTACGGCAAGAATGATGTGGCTCGTCAACAGGCTGAGATAGAAAGTGCGAAAGGCCGCGTGGACCGGGTAGCGGACATCGCCATGCAGCGCATGGTGCAGGATGTAGCTCACAAGGAACAGCGTGGAAAATGCAAAGGCCGTGATCATGGAGGTGCGGTGCGCTGCGATGCGGCGTGCGCGGATGAACGTAAAGCCGATGAGTAGCGCCGTCGCCGCAAGGCCGTTAAGGACCGCGTTGAGAGCAGGCAAGAATGCGTAGGAAGTGCTGGCTGCCGCGGCGGGATGGATATAGATGAGCCAGAAGAGAAACAGGGAAGCGGCGGCGCTGATCGCAAGAATTGCCGCAATCGCCGGTCGGGTGCTCGATTTAGGATTCGATGCGGGAGCGAAGGTCGTCATGGCAATTTATCGCTTCACGATGGCGCAGAGCATCAGCGTGGTGAGCAACAAGGGCAGGTAAATGACGCTGACCTTGAGCAGGTCGCGTGCCAGCATGCGGCTCTCTGTATCGGAGGTTGTGCGCAGGATGCGGCTGAATCGAATTGTGTAGGCCAGGTAGAAAAGTCCCAGCGCAGTAGCGATCACGGCGTACACCGGGCCGTCGAGACCGAGCCACCAGGGTGCCAGGCTCACTGGAATCATAAGTACGGCGTAAAAAAGCGCTTCCACCACAGTGGACCAGCCATCGGGCTGGACTACGGGCAGCATGCGGATTCCTGCGCGTGCGTAGTCATGCCGATAGAGCCAGGCGATCGCCATGAAATGCGGAAACTGCCAAACAAAGAGAATGGCGAAGAGGGCGACAGCCGGCCATTCGATTCGTCCCCGCGCCGCGGTCCACCCGAGCAGCGGGCCCATTGCGCCGGGAAATGCACCGACAAACGTGGCCAGCGACGTGACGCGCTTGAGCGGCGTGTAGACGGCCACATAAGTGAATGCAGTCAGCAGCGCGAGCGAGACGGTGAGCAAGTTGGTATGCAGCAGAAGCCAATAAGCGCCGAGAGCCAGCGCAGCTATTCCGGCCAGAACTCCTTGTGCCAGCGAGATGCGTCCCGAGGGCAGAGGCCGATCCGCGGTCCTCGTCATGCGCGCATCCGTCGAGCGCTCCAGAGCCTGATTCAGTGCGCCTGCTCCGGCCGACACGAGGCCGATGCCGAGCAGCGTGTCAATCAAACCGCGCTGCAGCGTCGAAATGCCCGACTGCATGGAGCCCAGATAAAACCCTGCCCATCCCGTGACCAGGACCATGCCGGTGACGCGCACCTTGAACAGTTCGCGGAAGTCATGTATCAAGGTGGCCGTCGTGCCGGGACGCAGGGCATGCAGCGCATGCGACTCACCAACGCCCTCGGGCGCAGAGCCAACACGGGCGGGAAGCGATACCGGTCTAGTGGCTTGGGAAGCGGAAGTCATGGAGGTGGCCGTAGGGCAGGCGGCAATGTCGCTGGAACGATGCGCCTGTCTCGATGATAGCAAGGGCGCCCGTCGAACGCTGGCCGAGACAATGCTAAAAGCCCGCCTTGGCAAGAATCGCAACTGCGACCTTTTCCGGCGTCAGCTTGTCGACCGGGATGGACACGTGAGCAGTCCGGTAGAGCGGAAGTCGGCGCTGGTAGCGGATGGCGAGGTTGGCTTGATCGGCGAGAACCGGCCGCGTATGTTCCGTGCCCTGACAGCGGGCCAGCGTCGTGGCTAACTTCACTTCGAGATGAACGAGAATCGCGTCGGGGGCCGTCAGAAGCAGGTTGCGCGTCTCAGCTCTCTCGATCGCGCCGCCGCCGAGCGCGAGTACCAGCGCGTCGTCAGCGACCAGCCGAGCAATTGTCTTGTGCTCGCGTTCGCGAAACGATGCTTCCCCATCTCGAGCGAAAAGTTCGGCAATCGTGGAGGCAGCTTCGGCTTCGATCACATCGTCCACATCCACAAAGCGCCAGCCCAAGCGATCGGCTACCAGAGGACCGACGGTAGTTTTGCCGGAGCCCATGAACCCTGTGAGGACAACGCGACGAATGGTAGGTCGGAACTCGGGTTGGATACGGCTCGTCACGTAAATCCTTCTGTGCCGCAGATGCTTCGTTCAGTATAGGGATGCAGCGCCGCTAGAAGACAGCTGTCAGCCGATTACCATCACAATGGCGCCGGCGGTGATGAGCGCGCCGCCAACTAGCGCTGGAGCCGTAAGCTTTTCTCCGAGCAGCAACCACGCGAAGATCATCACCAGTGGCACACTGAGCTTATCCAACGGGGCAACGCGCGAAGCAGGCCCGAGCTGGAGGGCACGGAAATAGCACAGCCACGAGAGCCCAGTCGCCAGTCCAGACAACGCGAGCAAGAGCATGGTGCGCTTATCGAGCGAACGGATCTCGCCATGTTTGCCGAGGGCCAGCACAATGCCCCACGCGAATACGATCACGACACTCGTCCGGAGGGCCGTCGCCAGGTTTGAGTCCACATGCGCCACACCAACCTTCGCCAACAGCGCAGTAGCAGCGGCGAAGATGGCGGAAAGTATCGCCCATCCGATCCAAGTCATGTGCCCCATGGTACCGGGATTGGACTCCTGCGTGGCAAGCTAAACTCGTTTGCATGGAAACTGGCCGTGCCAGCAAAACAGCCTTTCGTGTGGCCATGCGTCGCGCCATCCATCAAGTCTTGGACCAGCCCTGTGTGCTGGTGGATCCGATCGCAGTACCGCTTCTGGGCCCGCACTTCACCTTCGATCGGGAACGTGAAATGAGTCCGATCGCGCGTGCCTTTCGTGCGTTTATGGCAGCGCGCAGCCGCTATGCGGAGGACCGGCTGGCCGATGCGTTCGCGTCCGGAGTCACGCAATATGCGGTGTTGGGCGCGGGACTCGACACACTTGCCTATCGGAATCCATTTCCAAACCTGCGCATCTTCGAAGTGGATTTCCCCGCGACGCAGGAGTGGAAACGCTCGCTTCTGGTCGAAGCTGCAATCCCTGTGCCGGGCAGTCTCACGTTTGTTCCGCTTGACTTCGAACACCAAACATTGGCTGCGGGCTTGGCTGAATCCGGCTTCGATTTGGGCGCTCGCGCGTTTTTTGGTTGGTTGGGCGTCGTACCCTATCTGACCCGCGATGCCTTCCGGGCCACATTGCAGGCCATCGCGCAATTGCCCGCTGGAAGCGGGGTCTGTTTCGACTTCGCACTGTCGCCCGAATCCATGCGACCGGAACGCCGCAAGGTGTTTGAAGCGTTGGCGGCGCGTGTGGCCGCGGTCGGCGAGCCATTTCAGCTCTTTTTTACTCCGCAAGAGTTGGAAGCTGAATTACGGCAAGCCGGTTTTCAATCGATCGAGGTTGCGGATTCCGAGCGATTGAACGCGCTCTATTTTGAAAATCGATCCGACGGACTCAAACTGCCGCCGGAAGGCCTGGGCATGATGGCTTCCGCCTGGGTGTGAACCGGCGTTCGGAGGCGTGGCAGGCTCTATGATGAGTTCATGCGTGTATGCGCCTTCTTGTTCATCACTCTCGGCTTCCTGGCGCTCTCGGGATGCGGTTATCACACGCTGGGAGCGGCCACGCACCTGCCACCCGAGGCGCACACCCTCGCCGTTCCGATTTTTGCCACCCGCACCAACACGTATCACACCGAGACGGTGATGACGGACGCCGTCATTCGTGAGTTTGCCGCGCGGTCGCGTTTACGGGTCACGCCGGATGCCGGCGCTGATCCAGATGTGGTGTTGCACGGAACAATCCTTCAGGAGACAGTGGCTCCATTGACGTACAACACGTCTACGCAGCAGTCATCCAGCTTTCTCGTCACCGTGGTGATTGCGGTCAAGCTGACCGGCAGGGATGGACATGTTCTCTACGAGAACAAAAACTACGTTTTCCGCCAGCAATACCAATCGACCACCGATCTGCCGGTGTATTTCGACGAGAGTCCTGCTGCTGTTCAGAGACTCTCTCGCGATTTTGCCCGAGCCCTCGTGGCTGATGTGCTGGAAAGTTTGTAAAAGTAAAAAGGCGGCGCTGCGAAGAATATCGCTGCGCCGCCTTGGGCCTTGAGGGGGAGGGAATATCGATAGCCAAATAACCTCAGGCTGATTTCAGTCTAGCCGCGACTGGTGTGCGCCGCAATGGAAATTAGACCTTTCTTTGCAGTGGAAAACTACGGAGGTATTACGAGAGTACACAGTGAATTTGTAGGTAACCTACATTACTTACTATTTAGTTAACCCCGTGCAAATACGGTTAACCCTCAAAGATTCTTGATTTGCGGTTGGACTTGGCCGATGAGGGCGACTTTTCTTCGTCGAGCATTGTCGGTCGAGATCGCAGCGAGTATTCTGGAGCCGCATGTTGATGGCGGCGATTCGCAGTCAAAAACCCAAGCGGAGTATCCGATGAACGGTGCGCGATGGGGCGCGGGATTCAATGCTGCTAGCCGCTTTGTCGCGGAGATTGAGGCTGCGGCTGCCGGCAACGGTTCACTTCGTCCGGGTTATATCCTGGCTGGCGACGAAGTCTTCCTCATGGATCGCTGCCGCGCCGCTCTGTTGAAGGCGTTCGTCCCGCCTGACCTTAGAGATTTTTGTCTCTCCGATTTAGACCTTGCAAGCACGACAATATTTGAAGTGCTGGATCGTGCTCAAACGCCTTCGTTGATGGCGCCATTTCAAGTGGTTTTCGTACGCAATGTGCGCCTGCTCTACACGCGCGGAGCCAAAAAAGAAGAGTTTGCCGCACTCGATCGCTATTTCCGTTCGCCTAACCCCCAGGCGCTGCTTGTGTTCGTCGCAGACTTTTTGCGGATCCCAAGCGATGCGCGCCGCATGGAGATGGACGACAAGAATCGCTTCGAGAGGCTCACTGAGACACTGGGCGAGCATTGTGGCATGGTGGAACTGGCCCGCGTGAGCGATGAAGATGCGATGCGTTGGGTGACGTCGACGGCGCTCGAGGCAGGCGCCCGCATAGAGCCGGATGCGACGCGGGAACTGGTCGACGCATTGGGCGCCGACATGATGCTAATTGCCTCCGAGCTCGAAAAGTTGCTGCTCTACACATTGGGCCGTGGCCGCATTACACTCGGCGATGTGGAGACGATGGTGCTCGCCGCCAAGCAGCGCTCGTTATACGAGCTGACCGATGCCATCAGTTCGCGCAACCGCGCCCGCGCTTTGGCGCTGCTGCAAGGGCTATTGAACAGTTCGGATGCGGGCGAAGACGCGGCGATCGGGCATCTCTACATGATGGCGCGAACCTTCCGGCAGATGCTTGTCATCCTGGAAAAGAATGTGCGCGATTCACGTGCCATCTGGCAGGCTTTGTGGCAAGGTTTTCGCATGCCGCCCTTCGCTGCCGATGTATTAATTCGTCAGGCGCGCCGTTACAAGAACCGGCGAGAACTCACGCGCGCGCTTCGCCTGATTGCCCGAGCCGATCTCGAGCTGCGTTCCTCGCCGCCCGACAAGCGCATCGTCCTCGAACGGCTCGTTTACGATCTTTCCTCGGAACCAAAACCGGCGCCACTCTTTGCTTCGACCCAGCTCACGTTCGAGGCGTGACATGGCATCGCCTCAATTCGCAGCGGTTCCCCATGCTCCGCGAACCAGGCCCGATACCCGCCATCCACTCGTTGAATGTGATTGGTCAACCCATCCCGCAACCTATAGAGAGAATCGACGTTGATCGCGGCTTCACCCCGATCGATGGTGGCCAGGAATCCCTGCAGCGTTTGCACCAGCTCTCGATGCAGCGATTGATGCTGCTTCAACTCCGGATAATTCACGTTGGCCATCATCCGTTCTTCCGCCGCGTGGTGATTACGCGTATAGGCTAGGAGGCTTCGCAGCAATGGAGCAGTAGAACTCCATGTTTCGCCCTGCATGACCGCGTGATGCAGCTCGTTCAACGTGTCGACCAGAATTTTGTGCTGATCGTCGATCGATTCCACGCCAACAGAGAGCTTTTTATTCCAGTTCAGGAGCGCCATATTGCCTCATGTGCCGGAACAGT
>Ga0302325_10002017_pt1 | contig 50248 bp, 35 predicted proteins | sample Palsa_T0_2_FD_201948 | JGI IMG/M metagenome (GOLD analysis project Ga0302325, IMG submission 201948) | Peat permafrost microbial communities from Stordalen Mire near Abisko, Sweden - Palsa_T0_2 | ecosystem: Environmental > Terrestrial > Soil > Palsa > Peat permafrost | place: Sweden: Abisko...
GAGATCCGCTTCGCTCCGCTCGCTCTCCGGGGAGCGTGCGAAGAGATCCGCTTCGCTCCGCTCGCTCTCCAGGGAGCGAACGAAGAGATCCGCTTCGCTCCGCTCGCTCTCCAGGGAGCGAACGAAGAGATCCGCTCCGCTTTCGCCCGCCTTGAGCGACCGCACCCGACGAGTGCCTCGGGCCCCCCCGGTGGGCTAGCCGACGCGGCGCCCGGTGGCGCAGCCGATGTTGACCGTGAGCTCGAAGGGGCTGCGGCTCCAGTACTTGTCGATCGCCTCGCGGACGTAAGCGAGCGGCTTCTCGGCGTCGCCCACGTTCAAGTTGAACCGCAAGTCCGGCAAGATCACGAGCCGCGCGATCGGATCCTCGAAGAAGTCGCGACCGCTGCGGAAGCGCAGCGTGGCCGGGCGCAGCGAGACGTCGACGAAATCGAGGCCCGCGTCTTCGAGCTCGGCCCCGAGCGACTCGACCGTCGGACGCACCACGGCCATCTGCTCGACCGCGCGCGCCGTCTCCGCGTCGTCGTGCTTCAGCGCGTACTCGCGCAGCAGATCGACAATCTCCTGAAAGCTGCCGCGCATCGGCATCGTCATGAGCATCTGCCCGTGCGCGGCGAGCAGCCGCGTGCACTCGGCCACCAGCGGCGCGCGGTCTCGCGCGTTCGCCGGGGGGTGCAGCGTGAGCGCGTGCGAGAAGGCGGACCCGGGGAGCGACGTGGGGAGCTCCTCTTCCAGCCGGTAGTCGCTGACCATGCCGGGCATCGTGACCGCCTTGGCGCGCGCGAGCTCGAGCGCCGACGCGGAGGCATCGATGCCGACCACGTGCGCACCCGGCAGCCGCATCACGATGCCGCGATCGGGGTAGCCCGTCCGGCAATCGAGGTGCACCACCTGCGCGTCTTCGCTGTCGAGCATCATCTCGAGCGCGAACTCGCCGAAGAGCGACAGATAGCGGGGCACGATGAACGTCTCGAAGATCGCCGCTTCGGCCGGACCGAGGCGCGCGCGGCCTCCGTCGGCGTGCGGGGGGCGGTCGCTCGGGAGCCCCGCGCTGGATGGTTGCGCGGTCACGGGGCCTGTCCCCCTGCGAGGAGCGTGCGGGCCTCGGCGACGAGCTCCGCGATGCTCGCGTCACCCTCGGTGCCGCCCTCGTCCTCGAGCTCGACACGCCGCGTGTCGGCGGCGAGCGGATCGAGCAAGGGGAGCGCGGCCGGATCGCCGATCTCGACCAGCGCCTCGATGGCAGAGGCCACGGCGTCGGCGTCGCGGTGCGCGAGGAACCTCGCGAGCAGCTTGGCGACACCCGGCTCGGGCACCTCGGCCAGCAGATACGGCAGCTCCGCGAGGGCCGGGCTGCCCTCGGCGAGGTGCGCGAGCGCGCGCTCCACGCCGAGCGCCACGTCCTTGAACCGATCGAACGCCAGCGCCGACAGCGCCTCGCCTGCCGCGCGCCTCGCCTCCGGATCCTCCGAGGCGAGGATCCCGATGAGCTGATCGACCGCGCGTGGACCGTGAAGCTCGCCGAGCACCTCCGCGATCTGCACGAGGCGAAGCGACGACTCGTCTTCGTCGTCGAGCGCCGTCGCGTCCTTGGCCGCCCGTTCGAGCACGGCGATCACCCGCTCCGGATCCTGGCGGGCGAGACTGGACACGGCGTCGTGCGCTTCTCGCACAGCACGCTCCGCGTCGAACAGCTTCGTCAGCGTCTGGGCAGGATCTTCACTTGGCATTGGTTGCCCACCGGGCATTCAAAGCGGCAGCGTGTCTTGGTAGCCTGAGCACGGCGCGCTCGAAACCCCATTCTTTCACATTCCTAGCCCAACCCTCGCCGCAATTCTTCCCGCGATGTCGTTACATTCGCCGCACTCGCTGCACTCGCTCCCATCGCTGCGATCGCCAATCACGGTCGGCCTCGCTCTCCTGGCGCCGATGACCATGGGCCACGCGCGCGCGTCGCTCCGCGTCACGACGTCGCTCGCACCGGTGGAAGCGCCCGAGAGCTCGAGCGTCTACGGGCCAGCACCCTGCCCCGCCGACTCCGTGCCAGACGGCGATGTCTGCGTGCACGTGCCCGACGAAGACGAAGGCGCGGAGGACCCCTCCGAAGTCATGACGCAGACGAGCTCGCACCAGGACAAGGCGGGGCGCTGGAGCGTCTACGAACAGATCCCGCGGCGCCTCGACCGTCCCGCCGACTACGACGCTTACCGGTATCCGGTTGCTTGCGATGCTTGCGTCGTCAGCGGCTACGACCTCGACCAGCCCGACGCACTGCAGCGTCGTGGGCGACACCTGAGGCAGGTCGGTCATGGCGGAGTCGACCTCTTGCAGAAGCGCGGCACCCCCGTGACCCTCGTCGCCATCGAGCACCAGCGGGGCGACGCCGAAGTCATCTACGTTGGGCCGCTCTTCGGCACCACCGTCGCGACGCGTCATACCGTCCGCGAGGGTGGCCAGCTCCGCGACTACGTGTTGCTTTTCGGGCATCTGGACGCGCCGGCGGCGGGCGTGCAGGCGGGCACGCGCGTCAAGGACGGGGATGTCGTCGGCTACGTGGGCGACACGGGATCTCCTTCGCTCGTTCACTTGCACTTCGAAGCACGGCGCGTGAAGAGCGGGGTCGACGCGTCCAAGCTCGGCCCGAACGCGCTCGTCGACGGCTCGAGCACCGTCGTCTCCGACCCACGGAACGTGCTGCCCCTCCGCTGAGCTCCACGCTGCTCGACCGACCCGCTCGAGCAGCCTTGCGCGGTGGGGCTGGCCGAGCAAACATGGGCCCGAGAAGCGTGTCTCACCCCGCGCCGTCCCTCTCCCCCGACGAAACGGCCCCGCAAGGCAAAGAGCCGGTCGGGCCGCCGGCCGGCGATCCCATGATCGGACGGGTGATCGCGGGCCGCTTCACGGTGCTCGGCCGGCTCGGCGCTGGCGCGATGGGCACCGTGTACCGCGCGAAGCAAGCGCGGATCGGGCGCGAGGTGGCGATCAAGATCCTCCGGAGCGACCGCGCGCTCGACGAGGCCAGCCGCGCGCGCTTCCTGCGCGAAGCGCGCGCCAACAGCCTGCTCACGTCTCCCAATACGGTCACGGTCTTCGACTTCGGCGCCGACGATCGAGGCGACTTCTACCTCGCGATGGAGCTCCTCGAGGGCGAATCCCTCGGCCAGCGCATTCGCCGCAAGGGACGCATCGACGCCGCGGCCGCCGTCGATACCGCGCGCCAGGCCCTGCAGTCCCTGGCCGAGGCGCACGCCAAGGGGATCGTCCACCGGGACCTCAAGCCCGACAATCTCTTTTACGCTCGCAACGCGCGCACGCGAACGCACGCCGCCACCGAAGAGACGGTGAAGGTTCTCGACTTCGGCGTGGCCAAGATGATCCACGCCGACGCGGAGATCGCGATGAACGCCGTCGAGACCCAGGCGGGCACGGTCTTCGGGACGCCGCGCTACATGTCGCCCGAACAGGCGCAGGGCCGCACGCTCGATACGCGCAGCGACCTCTACTCGCTGGGCGTCATCCTCTACCAGATGCTGACGGGGCGACCGCCCTTCACGGACGACGATGCGGTCGTGGTCATGGCCCGGCACATCAAGACGCCACCGCGCCCCATGAGCGAGTCGGCGCCCGACGCCGCCGTCCCCCTCGAGATCGAGGCCGTGGTGATGAAGGCGCTGTCGAAGGACCCGAACGACCGGCCGCGGGACGCAGACGCGATGGCCGCCGAGCTGGCGCACGCCCTCGAGCTCGCGGGACCGCTGGCGAGCCCCGCCAGCAGCGGCGTTCGCGTGTCGATCACCGGCGCCCTTGCGTCGGTGTCGCCGGCCATCGAGGAGCGCGTAGCTCCGGCCGTCATCCGCCCATCGGCGCCGCCGCCGGCCAAACCGGAGGACGTGGTCGACGTCGCGGCACAAGTGGCCGCGCTTCGACCCAAGCGGTGGCCGCTGCTGCTCGCGTTCGTCGTCGCGAGCGCCGCGATCGCGGGTGTCGTGATGAGCTCAGAGCGCGATGGGCACCGCCACGGGTCGAGCGCAGACGACACGCCGCCGCCCGTGCTGGAGTCGCCTGCGGTGTCTGTCGTCGATCGCTCACTCGCGACCGCGCTCGTCCCGACCGTGATCGCCGCCAGCTCCGCCGCGCCCGCTACGACAGGGCCAGCGCAGTCCAAGGTGATTGCTTCGGCCTCGTCCGTTTTCGTCCCTCCGAGCAAATCTCCGCCCCCAGCGGTCCGTCACGGCGGCGGACGAACGGAGACGAGCGCGGCGCCTCCAGGCACCTCGCGTAGCTCGAACGTCGGTTACGGATATTTGGAATGACACGCGTGCGCGCTCGTACCCTCACCCACCCGATACCGGACGCGTTCGAGACGCGATCGCCACGCATGGCGCAATTGCTCGAAAAAACCCCGAAGTGATACGGTCGGCCGCGGATGGATCCGAGCCAAGTCGACGCACTCGTCCATCGACTCCTGACGAATCCTCACGACGAGGATGCCCTCGCACACGCCCACCAGGCGGGTACGACGGATCCAAAGTCGTATGCTCTGCTGCTCGAGCGGGTCGGGGTCGAAACGCGTGACCCGGGGTACGCCTCTCACTGGCTGAGCGAGGCCGCGAACGTCTGGTCGACGACCCTCGGCGACGCGCATCGTGCCGCACGGGTCCTGATGCAAGCGATCGATCGCGATCCCACCCAGCGCGTGGCCGCAGACCGCCTCGGACAGCTCTATCGCGAAAAGGGCGACGTGCGCGCCCTGGTCGCGCTCCTCGAGCGGCGCGCCAAGGCGCTGTCGGCCGTGGCTCCGCAGACGCCCGACATCCGCGACGACTTGCGCGGCATGTACGAGGAGCTCGGACGGCTCTGGCAGGACAACCTGCAACAGCCCAAGAAGGGCCAGGAAAACTTTCGCCGAGCGCAGGAGCTGGCGCAAGACCCGGGTGACCCGGGCGAGCAGCTCGCTCGTCTGCGAGCCGAGGCCGACGGGCAGCGGGCCGCCGGCGACCTCGCCGGCTCGACCGCGACGCTGGGCCGAGCGAGGGAGCTCGATCCCAAGGACGTGGTGCTCCAGCAGCAGTACGCGGCCGCCGTCGTCGATCGCATCGCGGCGCGCGAAGCGGTCTCGGAGACCGAGCGCACGACCGCGTCGGGTCTGCTCGCGGGTCTCGCGGAGACGTACGACGGAGAGCACGGCCTGGCCTATTCGGCCGCGGCGCTCGACATCGATCCGGGTCACGACCGCGCGCTGCAGCTCTACGCCTACTACGCGCAGGCCCTGCAGCGCGATCAGGACGTCCCGCTCCGGTATCTGGCGTACATCTCGGCCAACCCCGGCGGCGCGATGGCCGCCGACGCGCGATGGATCCTCGCGGGCAGCTACGAGGCCGCGGGCGAGGCGGATCACGCGATCCAGATCCTCGAGCCGCTGCGCGCGCTGAACGACCACGAAGCCACGGCCAAGCTCCGCGAGCTCTACGACCAGATCGGGCGGCGCATGCCGAGCGAATCGCCAGCGTCGGGGCCCGCCTCCGAGACAATCACGAACGCCAAGCATCTGGCGTCGACGCACGCCGAAGGGACGGGCGCGGGCCGTCGCGCGGCGCAAAACGCGCAGCGGGCGATCGCCGCGCTCGACGCGGCGCAGGCCCTCGTCCAGGCCGGCAAGCGCCCGGACGCCTTCAAAAAATACCGCGAGGTCCTCGAAACCGACCCGGCTCACCCCGAGGCGTTCGCCTGGGTCGAGGACTACCTTCGCACGAAGCGCGATTACCCTTCGCTGCGCGACGTCCTGGTCAATGCGCTCCGCGCCACGGGCGAATCGACGGACACGCGCCGCGATCGCCTGCGCGAGCTCGCCGGGCTGTGCGAGGGCAATCTGCGCGACATCGACGGCGCGATCAACGCGTGGCGGCAGCTGCTCGCCATCGATCGCGCCGACGAGCCCGCGCGCCAGTCGCTCACCCGATTGCTCGAGAGGACGCAGCGCTGGGACGACCTCGCGAGCCTCTACGAGCAAGAAGCCAACGCCGAGACGGACATCGAGAAGAAGCTCACGATCGAGAAGAAGCTCGCCACGCTCCACGAGCAAAAGCGGCGTGACCCGAGCGCTGCGGCCGACGCGTGGGAGCGCATCGCCAACCTGACGCCCGAGAACGATCAGGCGATCCTCACGGCGTCGAAGATGTTCGAGAAGACGAGCGCGCTCGACCGCGCGGCGCAGGTCATCGCGGCGAACGCGGGCAGCGTCCAGGATGCGACCGCGCGCGGAGCCCTGCTCGAACGGCTGGGCGATCTCTACGAGAAGCTCGACGACCCGAGCCGCGCCGGCGAAGCGTTCTCCGACGCAGCCGACGCGACGCATGCCGCCAAGCTGTTCGAGGCGGCGGAGCGGAACTTCGTGGCCTCCGAGCGCTGGGACCGCGCGGGCCAGTCGGCGACGGGGCACGGGGAGCTCGAGAAAGATCCAAAAGCCAAGGCGCGCCACCTGGCCCGCGGCGGCGACTACTTCGGCCGCGGCGGCGACGACGAGAGCGCGCTCGGCAACCTCATTCAGGCGACCGAGCTCGATCCGGACAACGAGGACTTCGCCCGGCTGCTGGCCGAACGGTACACGGCGGCGGCCCGCTGGAGCGATCTCGTCGAGCTTCTCCTCAAACGGGCGGACCGAGCGAGCGGGCCGTCGGACAAGGGGCGCCGCGTCGCTCTGCGGCGACAGGCCGCGGCCCTTTACGACAACGAGCTCTCCGACAAGGACTCGGCGCGCGACACGTGGCGCAAGATCCTCGAGGACGGCCACGACGAAGAGACGATCGAGCACCTCATCGACGACGCGCTCACGCGAGCGGACTACGCCGAGGCAACGCCGCTCTTGCAGCGCCTGGAAGCCGCTGCGACGACGGGGCCGGCCAAGGCGCTCATCGCGCTGCGCGAGGCCGAGGTGTACGCCGAATCGATCGGCGACGTCGACACGGCGATCAGCCGGTACGAGCGGATAGCGACGGAGCTCGATCCGACGTGCCGGCTCGCGCTCCAGGCGATCGCCGATCTGCAGCAAGCCCGCGATCGCCCGGCCGATGCCGCCGCCGCGCTCGAGCTCGAGCTCAAGCTCGTGACCGACCCCGCCGAGCGGGCCGGCATCGGCAATCGCCTGGCCGGCCTCTACGACGGCCTCGGCGACACGAACAAGACAATCCACGCGCTCGATGTCGTCCGCGCCGCCGATCCCGACGACTTCGACGCCTTGCTGCGCCTCTCCGACTTGTGCGAGAAGGCCGAGAGCTGGGCCAAGCTCGCGGAGCTACTCGCGCAGCGCATCGAGATCGAGGCCGACGAGGCGGAGGTCACCGCGCTGACGCTCAAGCTTTCGGCAGTCCTCTCGGGGAACCTCAATCGCGGCGACGAAGCACTCGCCACGCTCACCGATTTGGCCGACCAGGGTCACGAGGCGGTCCGCGCGGAGTACGTGCGGCTCGGCGACAAGCTTGGATGGAGCGGCATCGTCGCGGCCAAGCTGGTCGACTGGTGGCTGCCCACCAAGGCCGGACCTGAGCGTGCACAGCACCTGCGCGGCGCGTTCGATCGATTCGCCGAGGTGGGCCGCGACGAGGACGCCGTGCGCATCGGATCGGAGCTCGTCCGGAGCAAGGCCGCCGACGCCGAGCTGGCGACCCACCTGGAAAAGCTGGCCACCAAGGTCCGCAACCTCGATGCGCTGGCCGCGGCGCACGACCTCATCGCCCGGGAGCTGAGCGGGACGGAGCGGGCCCGTGAGCTCGTACGGCAAGCCGAGACGCGCGCGGCCGTGGGTGCCCCCGCGGCCGAAGCGATCCAGCATGGCGAGGCAGGCCTGACGAGCGTACCGCCGGGCGAGGTCGAAGAGCTGCTCGCACGCCTCGGTGCTCTCGCGGAAAAGCCGTCCGACGTCGTCGACATCTACGAGCGGCAAGTCATCCGGTGCAAGAGCCCCGCGGACAAGGTGCACGCCCTCGCGCGCGCAGCCCAGGTGGCAGCGGCCAACGGGCAGCTCGAGCGCGCGCGCGGTTTCTTCGACATCGCGCTCTCCGGTACGCCTTCGGACGAGTCCGTGACCGCGGTCGAGGTCTCGGCGCGCGCCGGCGACGAGGAGTCTGGCGGCGACGGCCTACGGCGCGCCCTCTGCGGCGCGCTCGAAGCCGGAGGTCAAGGGGCCCGCGACGGTGGGAAAACGCGCGGGGCGCTGCTCCGGCGAGCGGCCCTGATGACGTTCCGCGATTTGGGCCAACCCGACGCGGCGTTCACGCTCCTCGCGACGGCGCTCATCACGCACGTCGAAGCAGCGACTCTCGACGTGCTCGAGGCCCTCGCGCGCGAGATCGACGACCTCCGGCGAGCGGACACCGTGCTCTCGCAGGTGCTCGAAGAGGTGTTCGACGGGCCGCTCGTCCGCCAGGTGCTCGCGCGACGGGCCAAGCTGCGGCGCGACCACCTCGACGACAAGCCCGCGGCGGCGATCGACTTCAAGAAGCTTCACGAGCTCTCGCCGCAGGATCAGTCCGTGATGACGGAGCTCATCGACCTCCTCACGGAGCTCTCGGACTATCGGGCCATGGTCCGCGTCTACGAGGACCAGATCCTGCGGGGCAAGGACATGGGCGCGCGCGCGGAGCTGGCGCGAAAGGTCGCCCGGATGTGGGAGGAGCAGCTCACCGATCCGCGCGAGGCCGCCGACGCGTGGCGGCGCGTGCTGCGCATGAAGCAGGGCGACTCGGAGGCGACCGAAGGCCTCGAGCGAGCCAAGTCGAACATGCTCAAGAGCCTCGACCCGACCGAGCGCAAGTCGCGTCCGCCGCCTGCACCCCCCTCGCCTTCCAAGGAGCAAGAGCCCGCTGCAGCCCCGCCGCCGATGATCCCCGCCGCTGCGCGGTTGCCGGACCTGGCCGGTGTCGAGGACCCTCTGCCCGAGGTTCCCGCCATGAGGGACCCCGACAAGACGCCTCCCGGCGACATCGACAAGCTGCTCGCCGAGAGCGCGGCCGCCGAAGACGCCACGGAGGCTGGGACGTCGATACCCACCGCGCCGCCGCCCCTTGCGCCGGAGACGCCCCTGCCGCCTGCCGACAGCGACATCGCCATCGACGTCGACATGTCCGGCGAACATACCGTCGTCGAAGAAGACGAGATCCTGATGGCCGACGAAGTGGAAGACGTCGTCCTGGAGGAGCCCGCGCCCGCAGTAAAGACCGAGCCGCCCCCGAAGCCAAAGCGCAGCATGCCCCCCCCGCTCCCACGGAGCTAGAACTCGCCTCATCACCGGCTGAGGCAAGTTCTATCCGTCTTCTCAGGCGAGGTTCACGGAAAAGGCTCTTCTTTCCTAGAAGAGAAGAACCTCGTCACCGCGCACCGTGGCGTTGGCGCCGAGGATGAAGGCCTCGTTGTGGGGGCCGTGACCGAACGGCGCATCGGCCAGGACCGGGATCCCGAGGGTGCGCGTGCGGTCGGCGATCACCTCGTCGACGGTGCGGCCATCGGAGCGCGGGGAGCACCCCTCGAAGCCGCCGACGACGATGGCCGACACGCGGGCGAGGTGTCCACCGAGGAGCAACGACGTGAGCATCCGGTCGACGCGGTACGGCGCCTCGGACACGTCCTCGATCGCCAGGACGGCGCCGGCCGGGAGATCGAGCAGCCCGGCGCCGGCCATGGCGTGCAGCAGCGCGAGGTTGCCGCCGACCAGCACGCCGCTCGCCTCTCCGCCGTGCACCACGCGGAGGCCTCGCCAGACGCGAGGCGCCCCGAGACGCTCGACCGACGCGAGCCATGCCATGCGGACCGCCGGCGACGCTCCACGCCCGAGACCCGAAACGTTCGGCCCGTGGACCGACGCGACTCCGGCGCGCCACGCCATCGCGTGCAGCGCCGTCACATCGCTGAAGCCGACGATCCACTTGGGGCGACGGACGAACTCGGCCCACGGCAAGTCTCTCAAGATCCGCATCGCCCCGTAGCCCCCGCGCACGGCGACGATCGCCTTGGCCTCGCTGTCGAGGAGCGCGCGCGCAAGCTCCGCGCCGCGGCGTTCGTCGTCCCCCGCGAGGTACGCGTCGCGCGACAGGATCGCAGGCGAGAGCTGGAGGCGATAGCGGGTCCTCAGCCACGCGAGCCCTCGCCACAGCTCGCCCTCGGGGATCGGGCTCGACGGCGCTACGACGGCGACCAGATCGCCCGGTACGAGCGCGGCCGGAAGGGCGAGCGGAGACATCACGGGTGGCACGGGGCGCGCTGCACGCTCACATGGACAATAACCCCGTTGAACGCGCGGCGCGTGGCGTCCACAATGGTCCGCTCGTGCCTTCCGCTCCGAACCCCCCATCGAACACGACGCCCAACGCGCCCGAGCCTCGCGCGTTCCCGTCGCTCGCGTCGCTTGCCCCCCGAGCCAAGAGCTCCCTGATGGCTCTGGTGCGCCTCGGCGCCGCCGCACGCCACGCTCCGAAGATCGTCAAGCGCCTCGCCGGCGTGGCCGATGACGCCGTCGACGAAGCCCTGCAGGCGCTGCTCGGAGAGAGCTTTGCCGACCGCATGGCCAAGGTGCCGCTGACGCTGGGTCCTTCGGGGGTGGACGCGTTCGGCCTGGATCCGGAGTGGACCAAGTACGTGATCCTGACGGTGGCCACCCTGCACCGAAAGTACTTCCGCACCGAGATCCACGGCATCGAGAACGTCCCCGCCGGCCGGGTGCTGCTGGTCGCCAACCACTCGGGGCAGATCCCGATCGACGGCGCCCTCATCGCCGCGTCGATGTTGATGGACGCGAGCCCGCCGCGCTTCGTGCGCGCCATGGTGGAGAAGTGGGCCCTCAGCCTGCCTTACGTGTCGCTCTTTTTCACACGCGTTGGGCAGGTCGTCGGCGTCCCGGAGAACGCGCACCGCCTGCTCAGTCAGGAAGAGGTGCTGCTCGTGTTTCCGGAGGGCACGCGCGGCATCGCGAAGACCTTCGATCAGCGCTACAAACTGACGGAGTTTGGCCTCGGGTTCATGCGCCTGGCCATGGAGACAGGGACGCCCATCGTGCCGGTGGCCGTCGTCGGCGGCGAGGAGCAGTATGTCTCGATCGCCAACGTCGAGGCCGTAGCCAAGTTGCTCCACGCGCCGGTGTTCCCGATCATCCCGCAGCTGTTTCTCCCCGGCGGCCAACTTCCATTGCCCACCAAGTACCGGCTATGGTTCGGAGAGCCCATGCGCTTCTCGGGCGATCCAGACGACGACGACGCGGTCATCGAAGAAAAGGTCTGGCTGGTGAGGCAGACGATTCAATCGATGGTCAACCGCGGCCTCAAGGAGCGAAAACACATCTTCTGGTGAGAAGCCTCAGGTTGCCAGCTCGGGGGTTGCAAGCATTTTGGTGAAGAAGGAATGACCGACAGCGGTACGTATCGATCGTCGCCGCCGCGCGCCCGGATGGCTTCGGTCCCCGTGCTCACGGGGACGGGCCCGGTGCTCGTGACCGGGATCTGCGGTCGCCTCGGCAAGCAGCTCGCCCGGGCGCTGCACCGCGATCGGCCCGTCGTCGGGGTCGACCGCCGTCCCTTCCACGACATCCCCAAGGACATCACGCATGCCCAGGTCGACATCCGCCGCAAGAAGCTGAAAGACGTGTTTCGCGCTGGCGACATCGAGGCCGTCGTCCACCTCGGGGTCATGCACGACCCGCGCGCGTCTGCGGCGGAGCACCACTCGTGGAACGTCGCCGGGTTCACCAAGCTGCTCGAGTACGTCTCGCAGTTCAGGATCCCCAAGCTCGTCGTGCTGTCGAGCGCCAACGTCTACGGCCCCCAGCCGAGCAACCCGCAGTTTCTGACGGAAGAGGCGCCGCTGCTCGGCGGGCAAAACTTCAGCGACATCCGCGATCTGGTCGAGGTCGACATGCTCGCGCAGAGCTTCTTCTGGAAGCTGCCCGAGACCGAGACCGTCATCCTGCGACCGGTGCACATCCTCGGCAGCGTCCACAACGCGCCGTCCAACTTCCTGCGCCTCGACCCCGTGGTGACGGTCATGGGGTTCGACCCGATGGTGCAGGTCGTCCATCAAGCCGACGTCGTCCATGCGATCGAGCTCGCGCTTCGGCCCGGAATCCGCGGGATCTTCAACGTCGCGGGACCCGAGCCCATGCCGCTCTCGCGGTACATCAAGATGCTCGGGCGACAGAGGATCAGCGTCCCCTACTCGCTCGCGCGCATCGTCATGGGCCGCATGTGGTCCCTGCGGCTCACCACGTTCCCGGCGCCCGAGCTCGATCACATCCGGTACGTCTGCATGGTCGACGACAGCCGCTCGCGCCAGGTCCTTGGCTTTGCCCCCCGGATGTCGCTCGAGCAAACGGTGCAATCGGTCGACGAGGGGCGCTGGTGAGCCTACTGGTGGGCTCTTAGCTCAATGTGATTTGGTGAGCTTCACCACGACCGGCGACGCCGCCGTCGCGATCGCCCTCTCCAGCTTGTAGCCGGGCAAGAGCAACGCGAGCATGTGCTCGGCCGACGGGTTGGCCGCCGCGCCGCGGTAGAGCACGTCGCACGGGGTCGCCTCGCACACTGTCTCCCCTTCCTCCTTCACCTTGGCGCCCGGCGGATCGGTCACCACGTGCACGACCGCGGTGCGTTCGGGCGCCATCCCGGGCGTGGCGACGGGCGACAAGGCCACGGATGCGGGCGTCGCCATCGGGGCCGGCGCGCTCGTCACACGCTGCACGATCACGAACAGAAGCGCGACGCCAAGCGCCACTCCCCCCGCGAGGCCCACGAAGAGCCCCGGCTTGCGCGTGCGCAGACGCGCGGATGGGATCGTGTCGCGGACGGCGCGGCGAGACGACGCAGGCGCAAAGTCGTCGAACGACTCGATGCCCTCGACGGATCGCAGCGCCGTGCCTAGCTCGGCGGCCGAGGCCCACCGTTGCTCGGGGTTCTTCGCCAGGCACTTCATCACGACGCCCTCGAGCCCCGGGGGGAGGGCCACCCCTGGCACCGTCTCCGAAAACGGCGGAGGCGCGTCGGACACCTGCGCCATCATCGTTGCCAGCTCCGTTCGTCGGTCGAACGGCGGCCGGCCAGCGAGCATCGCGTAGAGTGTGACGCCGAGCGAGTAGACGTCGCTCCGCGCATCGACCTCTTTGCCCTGGACCTGCTCGGGCGAGATGTACCGCGGCGATCCCAGGATCGTGTCGCTCGTCGGCGCGTCGCCGCTATCGGGGCCGCGCAGCTCGTGGACCAGGCCAAAATCGAGCACCTTCACGAAGTCCGCGTCGTCGTCTCGGTGGACCAGAAACAAGTTGGCCGGCTTGACATCGCCGTGCACGACTCCCCGAGCATGGGCGGCCTGCAACGCCCTGCACACCTGCCCCGCGACGTGCACCGCCCGCCCAGGCGCCATCGGGCCCTCGCGCAGCTCGTCGGCGATCGTGCGGCCCTCGAGGTACTCCATCGCGATGAAGCACGTGCCAGTCGGCGTCTCGCCGTATTCGAAGACCGTCACCACGTGCGGGTGCGCGATCTTGGCGACCGCGCTCGCCTCGAGCAAGAAGCGTCGCCCGAACTCGCCCCCGGCGCGGGCCGCGAGCGCCGGGTCGAGCACTTTGACGGCGCAGCGCCGATCGAGCCGCGTCTGCTCACCCAGGTACACCGTGCCCATCCCGCCTCGGCCGATCGGCGCCACGATCTTCACTCGATTGAGCAGCGTCGTCCCCACCAGCGGATCCGCGCCGGGCGCATGGCCTGCGCTGGGCTGCGGCGGTGGGGTCATGCTGTCGGACATGCCTTGCTCCAATGTAGCGGCACGCCCCGATCACGCATCCCCGCGCGTCGCCCGCACGGCCCACGCCATGCCCACCGCGAGCAGCGCCGCGGCGAGCAGGTACGGCGCACCCGGCACCCGCACGGCAACGTGCGGCCTTATCGCCGCTGCGAATGCCTGGGTGAAGAGAACGGGGCCGATCATCCCACCGATCCCCCGCAGGCTGCCGAGCGCCCCCTGCAGGCGCCCTTGCTCCGAGGCCCCCACGCGGCGCGTGAGCAGCGTCTGCATCGCGGGCCCGGCGATGCCCCAGAGGGCGACGAACGGCACGCCGACCATGAAGATTGCGCCGGTCGGGGCCCCGCCGAACACGGCCAAGCTAACGACGCCGAGCGCCATGCCCAGCAGCACCGCGCGCCGCTCGCCGAAGGCGCGCACCATCGGCGCGACGAGCAGCGCCTGCACCACCGCCATCGCAACCCCGACCGTCGCGAGCACCGCGCCGATGCGACCCTCGCCCCATCCGTACCGGTAGTCCGCGTAGAGGACGAAGCAGCTGGGCAACGACTCGTGGGCCAGGTAGTCGATGAAGGCGACGAGGGCGAGGCCGAGCAAGGCCGGTTCCGAGCGCAGCAAGTCGATCGAGCCGAGCGGGTTGGCCTTGCTCCACACGAACCGCTCGCGCCGCTCCCGGGGCAGCGACTCGGGAAGCACGAAGAATCCGTAGGCCGCGTTGGTGAGGCTGAGCGCCGCGGCGACCCAGAACGGCAGCCGCAGGCTCACCGCGCCCAGAAACCCGCCGAGCGCCGGCCCCACGATGAACCCGAGCCCGAACGCCGCGCCGATCATGCCGAAGAGGCGCGCGCGTCCCTCGGGCGGGGTGATGTCGGCAATGTAGGCCGTGGCCGAAGAGAAGCTCGCCGCCGTGATGCCGGAAATGACGCGCCCGGCGAAGAGCCACCCGATGTTCGGCGCCAGCGCCATCAGGATGTAGTCGAGCCCGAGGCCGAAGTTCGAGAGCAGCACGACCGGACGCCGCCCGAGTCGATCCGACGCGGCGCCGACGACCGGCGAGAAGAGAAACTGCATCGCGTTCCAGATGAACCCGAAGCCCCCCGTCACCGCCGCCGCCCGTACCATGTCGCCGCCCTCGAGCTGCACGACCAGCTTGGGCAAAACCGGGATCATGACGCCCAGCGCAAGCATGTCGAGCGCCACCGTGACGAAGATGAACGCGAAGGCAGCTCGGCCCGGAGCGCCGGCCTTGGCCTTGGCCACCGCGGCATCGGCCCCGTTGGGCGTGGGGCTCGCGAGCGACATCGCGCTCGCGCTCTTAGCACGATCTACAATGAGGGCAGAGGCCCGTCATGCCGTATCCGGAGCCCACGCTCTATGCGATCCCGCTCTTTCTCGCGCTCCTCGCCATCGAGCCGCGCGTGCTCACTGCGATGGCACGCCGAGGATTGACGGTGCGCGGATACGAGCGGCGCGATGCGGTGGCCAGCATCGGCCTGGGGATCGGTTCGATCTTCTTCACCACGTTCATCAACCTGGCCGTCTACATCATCGCGTGTCGCCTCTGGATGCATCGCGTGACCGACCTGGGCTCGGGCGTCGTCGGGTGGACGGTCGCGATGATTGGCTGGGATTTTTCGTACTACTGGCATCACCGCGCCGAGCATGAGATCCGCATCTTGTGGGCGTGCCACGTCAACCATCACTCGAGCCGCTACTACAACCTCTCCACCGCCCTGCGGCAGCCGTGGACACCCGTCGCCGCGGTCGTCTTTTATCCCTGGTGGGCGCTCGTGGGCGTGGCGCCGCGAATGATCCTGATCTCGGCGGGGTTCAATCTGATTTACCAGTACTGGATTCACACCGAGACCGTGGGCCGGATGCCACGGTGGTTCGAAGCCGTTTTCAATACGCCCTCCCACCACCGCGTCCACCACGGGTCCAACGCCGAGTACCTCGACAAGAACTACGGCGGGATCCTCATCGTGTGGGACAGGCTTTTTGGCACGTTCGAGCCGGAGCGCGCCCCCGTCGACTACGGTCTTACCAAGAACATCGAGAGCTTCTCGCTCTGGACGATCGCCTTCCACGAGTACGCCGCAATCGGCCGCGACCTCCGGCGGGCAACGAGTGTGGGCGAGCGTGCGCGCATCCTCTTCAAGGGCCCGGCGTGGCACGCCCCGTCTCACGAACGCGGGTGAACTTGATTCGGTTCACGGACTGGTCAGCCCTGCGATCGTGCCATGACCACCGGTTCGTGTATCTCCTGGATTCGACACGCGCCGGGGCGAGACCTCTGGTTGGTGCGTCTCTTGCTTGGTCCCTGACCATGAACGTTCGCTCTCTCCGTAGCCTTGCTTGCGGCGCGTGCGCCATCACCTCGGTCGCGGCTTCTCTCAGCGGCTGCTTGAAGGACGCCAACCCGGCCGATCCCACGGGGTCGGAAGTCGCAGTCAGCGCGGTAAGCGGCGGGTTGAACAACACCACCGGATCGGCTGTCGCGTGGAACGCGCCGGCCCGGCCGCGCGGCTCGATGTTCGCGCGCGCCGTCGAGGCGCTCAACCCGATCGGCACCGCGTGGGCAGCGACATGGGCGTGCACGGGCGGGTCGCTCTCGCCGGCGTTCGACGGCCCGGCAAGCAACCCGTACTCGTACACCCCCGTGAGCTGCTCGGTCGAATGGGAGAACGGGCGCACGGCGTCGGCCGTGTGGAGCGGGCCGTTCACGCTGACCTACGGCGCGAGCTGTGATTCGACGCATGCGTTCATCGAGAACCAGGCCGGCGGCTGCTCGCTCACGCGAACCACGTCCGGCGACACGCGCACGTTGACGGGACCCGACGGCAACTCGTACGCGGTGAGCCACGACACCAACGGCGCGGGAACCGGTTGGGACCCGTCGGTCTCGCCCGCCCCGGCCAACGGCGGCGTCCAGGTCACGTGCGGCGCGGGCGGATGCTCCACGGGGCAAACGCTGGTCATCAATGGCAGCCATCTGACGGGCGACGTCGACATCCAGAACAAGGACTACCGGATCTGGGATCACACGGTGACGACGGGCGCCGGAGGCATCACCGTCACGGGCACCGGCACGAGCCGCGTCGCGAACGGCAGCGTCACCGTGCAGCACAACATCCTGCGGTTCACGTCGACGACGACTTTCAGCGACGTCGGGTACACCGAGCCGGGGTGCTGCTTTCCCACGACCGGCAGCGTCTCGACCACCTTCGAGAGTGGTCCGAACGTCGGCAAGACGGAGAGCCTGTCCTTCTCGCTATTGTGCGGCGAGGCCGTGCTGACCAACGCCAATGGCACGACCGAGGCGCTGACCCTGCAGCATTGCCTCTGAGGTCCGCGCTATCGTCGGGGGATGAGCATCCCCGACTACGCGCGCGCCATCTGGCGAAACCCCGAACCCGGGCGCTTGATGGGGCCCGGGCACCCGGCGGGTGACTTTCTGAACGGTCCGGATTGGCGCGTCCTCGAAGAGTCGCCGGGTCGCCTCCTGCTCGACGTGCCGCTCGTGCCCGCGGCGATGAACTTCCGCAATCAGCTCTTCGGCGGCTTTGCCCCGACCTACGTCGACCTCGTGGCGCTCCGGACCGTGAGCGCCGGCGCCCGCGATCGGGCGCACGGCTGGCTCGTCACGCTCAACTTCCACATCGAGTTCTTCGAGCCCGTGGAAGGACCGCGGTTTCTCATCGAGAGCGTCGTGGGAAACCGCCGCGGCCGCACGATCTTCGTCGAGACGCGCTTCAAGAGCACGGAGGGAAAATTGCTGCTTTTTTCCACGACTACGCTCCTCGAGCAAGAGCGCGCCGGCTGACGGTCACGGTGCGCACGTCCCACTCGGAGGGCCCGCGCGGAGCTAGACTTCGGCCATGGCCACCGACGCTGCGCTGACGAAAAAGACCGCGATCCTCGAAATCCGCCCCCTCGGGTTTCCCTGGCAGACGTCGGACCCGTTCCTCTCGCACCCGCATCGCGGGTTCGAGACAGTCACGATCGTCCGGCGCGGCTTCATCGTCCACTCGGAGATGTTCCCGCTCCTCGAGCACGCGACGCCGGGAGGTTCGCGAAGCATGCCGACGGGACCGTCGAGCGCGTGGAGGGGTTACCGTAGCGCAAGTGCCAAGGGTGCCTCGCGACCACGGGCTTCGGCGCCGAGATCTCCCCCCTCGAGCACCGCCGCGATCTCGTTCAGCAGCGTCGACGCGCGCAAGCCGTCCATCGCGACGTGATCCGCGACGAGGGTCAACGTCATCATCCGACGCACCTCGAGCCCAGCGCCGATCGCAACGACGACGTCGCGCACGCGGCCCGCGCCCAGCGTGCTGCCGGTGTAGAAGCGCATCGGAACGACGAGATCCGCCGTTGGCGCGAAGGTCACCTGAAAAGTCCCCGCGACCCGGCGGCGAAACCAGAACCTCTTTTGCATCCAACGTAGAACGAACCTTCGAACGAAACCGAAGGGGGCGAACCGACCGATCCGGCGAAGACTCGCAAGGGAGCGCGCTTCGGCTTCCTGGGCCGACGCAATCGCCCTATCCACGATGGGGATGAGCGCCCGCAGCGGCTGCGCGTCGACTGCCGGGATCACGATCGGCGCCAGAGTCGTCGGTCCAGGCATCGCCAGGCCGATGTCCACGCCCGCGGGGCTCAGCTTCTCGTAGCCGCAGACGGTCTGGTGGAGCGCGGGAGCTCGGACCAGCGCGATCGCCGCGGCGCGTAGCAGCAGGTGTGGGACCGTGGCCAGGATACCCGCTGCGCGCATCCCCTCGAGCCACGACATCGCTTCCGTCATGTCGACCAGACGCTGCGTGAACCCACCCGAGGGGTCCGCGACGGCGCGCGCGTCCGCGAACCATCGTTCGCCCGGCGAGATGCGCTCGATGCGATCGGACGAGGAAGGGCCCATCGGGACGCTCCCCCTACTCCGCCGACACGGCGGCGCCGCGAGCCTCGGGTAACGCTCGCACCCCGCTGGTGTCGCTCGTTCGGCGCTGCTCGGCTGCGGCTTGGGCCTCGTGAACGAGCTCGTCGCTCTCGAGCACGGCGGCGATCTCGTTGACCAGCGCCGCCGCGCGCAGGCCGTCCATGGCCACGTGGTCTGCGGCCACGGTGAGCGTGAGCATCGGCCGGATCGCCGGTCGGCCGTCGATGGCGACGACGGCGTCACGCGGTCGCCCGAACGTCAGAATGCTCCCCGTGTAGAACTGAAAGGGGACGCACACCTCGGCGGTGGGCACGGTGCTCACCTGGAACGTTCCCACGATCTTGCGCCTGAACCAGAACATCTCTTGCATCACGCGAATCGCAAAGCGGCGCAAGAAGCCGATCGGAGTCATCCAACCCACTTTGCGAAGGTTGGCTAGGTCGACCGCCTCTTTCTTCCTGGCGGCGACCACCGCCTCCTCGATCGCCGGGACTAGATCGCCGAGGGTCTGCCGGTCCACGGCGGGCAGAACGACCACGGGTGCATAGGTGGTCTGGCCAGCCATCGACAGACCGATGTCGACTTGCCCAGGTGTCAGCTTGCGGTACCCGCAGACCGTCTGGTGCAGCTCCGGATTGCGCGCGAGGGCAAGGGAAGCCGCGCGTACGATCGCGTGAGGAAGCGTCGCTCGGATCCCGGCAGCGTTCAGCGTGCGCACCGCTTCCATCGCCCAGGTCATGTCCGCCGCGCGCTGCGCGTATCCGCCCGCCGGCGGAATGACGCGAAACGCGTCGGCCATCCAGCGTTCGCCCATCGGGATCCGTTCGATCCGATCCGCTCGAGCGGTGATGGCCGTGGATGGCCCCGCCGCGGAGGCGATCGGCGCGGGTCGCTCGGACACGGCCGGCGGGGCCTCCGGGGCGGCAGGGTTCTCCTTGAACGCGGGCACCTCGTCGAGCAGGTAGCGCGCGATGGCGGCCGAGGTGGGGTGGTCGAACGCGAGGGTGGATGGAAGCGAGACGCCCGCGCGACGCGCCAGCGCGTTGCGGAGCTCGACCGCCATGAGCGAGTCGAGGCCAAGGTCTCGGAGCGGCTTGTCCGGCGGGACGACACTGGCTCGGCCGAGCGAGAGCACCCGCGCGACCTCCCCGCGCACGGCGTCTCGCAGGGCGTCGCTCCGCTGGTCCGCGGGTAGCGCTGCAACCTCGTGTGCCCAGCTTGCGCTCGCGCCGCTCGTGCGAACCGGCGACGCCCGCACCAGGGCGCGCCACACCGGTGGCACCGCCCCCGCGAAGGCCTTGGTGGCCACCCGCAGATCGAGCGGTACGATGACGAGGAGCGCTTCGGGGCGTGCCAGCGCCGCGCCGAACAGCGCGACCCCCTGGCTCGGTGACACAGCGCGGTATGCCTTGCGAGCAAGGCGGTCGAGAACAGCGGGGGCCAGAGCGGCCGCGGCTCCACGCTCGGCCCACGGACCCCAGGCAAGGCTCTGCGCGGCCTGCCCGTTGGCGCGCCGATGCGCCGCCAGCGCGTCGAGAGCCGCGTTGGCGGCGGCATAGGCGCTCTGCCCGGCATTGCCGAGTGTTCCGGTCAGCGACGAGAACAGCACGAATGCGTCGAGCTCCACGCCCTCGGTCAGCACGTGCAGATTCCAGGCGGCCTCGATCTTGGGCGCCAGGACTCGGCGGAACCGCTCTGGTGTTTGCTCGCCGATCGGTCCGTCGTCGAGGACGACCGCGGCGTGGATCACGGCGCGCAGCGGCAGCCCGGGGGGAACGGCGCGGATGACGCGGCCCAGCGCTTGGCGGTCGCACGCGTCGATCGGCGCCACCGTCACGACGGCTCCCAGCGCCTCGATCGCCTCGATCGCGGCGGGCGCGCCGGGTGTCGCGAGTCCGCGTCGGCCGACGAGCACCAGGTGCTTCATTCCCCGGCTCGCGAGCTCGCGAGCCACTTCGAGACCAAGGCCGCCCAGGCCCCCGACGATCAGCGTCGTACCGTCCGTGCGCAGCGACTCGGGCGCCGGAAGCAGCGCGAGCTTGCCGACGTGGCGGGCCTGCGCCATGAACCGGAAGGCCGTTTCGACCTCGGCCATCGGGTAGACGCGCACCGGCAAGGCCTTGAGCCGACCCGAGGCAAATCCGTCGGTGATCTCGCGGAACATCGCCGCGATCTTGTCCGGGTCGACGACCAGGAGATCGAACGCTTGGTAAGCGACGCCCGGATGTGCCGCGGCGACGGCTGCGGCGTCCCGGATGTCCGTCTTGCCCATCTCGATGAAGCGGCCCCCCTTCGAGAGCAGCGAGAGCCCGGCGTCGACGAACTCCCCCGCCAGCGAGTTGAGCACGACGTCGGCCCCGCCTCGCGCGGCCCGGAAGGCCGCGACGAAGGTGAGCTCGCGCGAGCTTGCGACGTGGGTCACGCCAAGCGATCGAACCGTCTCCCACTTCGAGGGGCTGGCGGTCGCAAGCACTTCGGCCCCGATCGCCTGCGCCAGTTGAACGGCCGCCATCCCGACACCACCGGCCGCCGCATGGATGACGATGCGCTCACCGCGCTTGAGTCGAGCGAGCTCGTAGAGCGCGTACCAGGCCGTGAGAAAGACGGCGGGCACCGTGGCCGCCTCTTCGAAGCTGAGACCACGGGGGGCTTGCGCCACCCAGCGCGCGTCGACCGTCACGAAGCGGCTGAACGAGCCGACAGCGATGGCCATGACGCGGTCTCCCAAGGCCACCGACGAGACCTCCGAGCCCTTGCGGACGACGACGCCCGCGCATTCCGCGCCGAGCGGTGTCCGAGCGCCTGGGTACATTCCGAGCGCCATGACGGCGTCGCGGAAGTTCATACCCGATGCGCGCACCTCGATCTCCACCTCGCCGGGTGCGGGCGGGATCCTTGGGACGGCGACCGGCGCCAGACCGTCGAGGGTGCCCTTTTGGTTCGCCTCGAGCCGGTAGTTCCCGGAGACCGGAGCGACGGGGCACGGAGGCGCATGGACGAGCCGTGCGACGTGACGATGGGCGCCGCGCCAGGCAACCTGGCTCTCGCCATCGGCGGCGGCGAGCTCGCGCAGGAGGATCTCGGCGACCGGAGCCTCGGCGTGGAGGTCCAGGAGAGTGCATCGCAGGGCTGGGTGCTCCAGCATCAAGGTTCGACCCAGACCCCAGATTGGCGACCCGGCGACCGCGACGACTTCTCCCGCGGCGACGGCCACGGCGCAGGTCGTCACCCACCAAAGACGCGGGGGGTCCTTGCGGTCGGCCAGCGCTCGAACGATCGCGAGACCATCGATCGCGGCGCCCATCGCCGCGCCTGGACCCCCGTCGCCGCTCCACACGCACACCACGTTCTGCGCGGCGACCGAGGAGAGCTCCGCCACGTCGACCGTTTGGCAGTTCGCTTCCAGGGCGCGCAGGGCGTCCGCGAGCCCGCCCACCCTGCTCCCGTCGCCCATCGATACGACGGCCCACGTTCCCGTCGCCTTCGCCAGGCCGGGCGCCTGCGATGCCTGCCAGTCGAGGCGATAGAATGCATCGGCGAGAGGCGCCGCGTCGTGTCGCTCGATCGCGCTCGGGTCGCGGCGTCGGAGGGTCAGACGATCGATCTCGGCAATGACCTCGCCGGTCACATCGGCGAGCTTCACATCGGCGACGATCCCGTCGGCCCGCTGCGATGCGACGGTCGCGTGCACGAAGGCGGACGATACGCCGGCCGTGTGCACGACGAGCCGCCCGAGCTCGAAGGGCATCATCGCCTCCGCGACCGGCGCGTCGAGCGCGCCGAAGATGGTCTGCAGCGCCGCATCGAGGAGGGCGGGGTGCACGCCATACCCCTCGCCGCTCAGGCCTTCGGGCAGCGCCACCTCGGCCAGCGCCTCGCCCCGGCCGCGCGCGACCGAACGCAAACCCTGGAACGACGGGCCGTGGACCATGCCGAGAGCGATCAGCCGCGCGTAGATCGAGGACGTCGCCACCGGATCGGCGCATCGAGCGCGAAGCGCGTACATGTCGAGCCGGCTCGGCGCTACCTGCGGCGCCGGGCTCAGCTCCCCGGTCGCGTGCAAAGTCCAAACCGCCCCCGGCGCTGCGCCCGCGGATTGGCTGTAGATCGACAGGCGCCCGCCATCGTCGGCGAGAACCACCTGCACCCGCCGCGACTCGCCCTCCGGCACGACCATCGGGGCCTGCAGGACGAGACCCGCGACCTGCAACGCGCGACCCTCCGCGTGGTCCTCGGCGGCGGCCCGGGCGAGCTCCGCGAGCGTGGTCCCGGAGAGGAGCACCTGGCCGGCGACCCGGTGATCGCCCAACCATTCCGGCTGCGACACGGACCACAGCGACTCGTAGACGGCGGCGGCGCCCGCGACCGGCATTCGTACGCCGAGCAGAGGATGCTCCGTCGCCCTCCCTCCGCTCCGCCGCGCCGGAGAAGACGAGACCCAGTACCGGTCGCGCTGCCAGGCGTACGTCGGCAGCGGAACGCGTCGACCGCCGCCCGGGAACACGCGCGAGGCGTCGAGCGAATGCCCGTGTATGTACAAGGCCCCAAGTGACGCAAGCAGGGTCAGACGCTCCGGTTGGTCGCGCCGCAGCGAGGCCGCGACCAGACCGGGGACCCCTGCGGCCTGTCGCACCTCCTCGACCGACGGGCCGAGGATCGGGTGCGGGCTCATCTCGACGAAGATCGTGAAACCATCGGCGACGAGGCCCTCGATCGCCTGGTGGAAACGGACAGGCGCGCGAAGGTTCGTGACCCAGTAGCTCCCGACGAGATCCTGCCCCTCGACCACCGCGCCCGTCACCGTCGAGCGAATCGCCACCCGCGAGGCCCGCGGGTGCACTCCCTTCAGATTCGCTGCAAGCTCGTCGAGCAGCGGATCCATCTGGGGGCTATGGCTCGCGACGTCGACCTTGATCCTCCGGCTAAAGATCCCTCGACCCTCCAGCTTGGTCAGCACGTGCGCCATCGCCGCGGGTTCGCCGGAGATCACCGTCGAACGTCGTCCGTTGCTCGCCGCGACGCCAAGCCGGTCTTCGAGGCCCACCAGCTCGAGGCTGGCTTCGTCGATCGACAACTCGACCAGCGCCATTTCGCCCCGGCCACTCACGCGCTTGAGCAGCGCGCTGCGCCGGCACATGATCGCCGCCCCGTCTTCGAGAGAAAGCGCGCCCGCCACGCACGCCGCTGCCACCTCCCCCATGCTGTGACCGACCACCGCCTGCGGCTCGACTCCCCACGATCGCCAGAGCGCCGCCAATGCGACCTCGATCGCGAAGAGGACCGGCTGCACCACGTCGATGCGTTCGAGCTGCGACGTCTCGGCCGAGGCCAGGAGCTCCTTGATGACCGACCAGCCGGCCTCCGCGGCGATCGCGCGGTCGCAGGCGGTGAGCGCTTCCCGGAATGCCGGCTCGCCCGCGAGCAGCTCGCGGCCCATCCCGATCCACTGCGAACCTTGCCCGGGGAACACGAAGGCCACCTTGGGCGGAGTCGAGGTCGGGACTTCCGGCGGCTCGACGAGGCTCTCTCCGCTGGCCACCGCGGCCAGGGCGTCGCGCAACGCGTCGCGGTCCCGGACCGCGAGCGCGAGGCGGCGCTCCATCGAGGAGCGAGTCGACATCAGGCTGTAGGAGATCTCGCCGAGCTGCACCTCCGGGTGCCTGTCGAGGTGGTCGCGAAGGCGGCGCGCGGCTGCCGCCAACGCCCCGGGCGTCTTGGCCGACAGCACGACCAGCTCGGCGTCGCGGACCGCGGCCGGCGCCACCTCGGAGGTGGGTGCCTGCTCGAGCACGACATGGGCATTGGTGCCGCTGATCCCGAAGCTGGAAACCCCTGCGAATCGGGGCGCTTCGCCGCGCGGCCACGGCGCGCCCTCGGCGGCGACGGCCAGCGACGAGCCCGCGAGATGGATTCGCGGATTGAGGGTCCGGAAGTTGAGGTTCTTGGGAATCCGCTCGTGAACGAGGGCCAGGACGGCCTTCATCAGGCCGGCGATTCCCGCCGCCCCTTCGAGGTGACCGAGGTTCGTCTTCACGGAGCCGAGCAGGCATCGCGAGCCGTCGCTGCGCGGCGCTCCGATCACATTGCCCAGAGCCTCGCATTCGATGGGATCCCCCAGCGAGGTGCCGGTCCCGTGGGCCTCGACGTAGCCCACCGACTCGGGGGCCACGCGCGCGGCCTTCAACGCCGCGCGGAGCAGGGCTTCCTGCGCCGGGCCGTTGGGCGCGGTCAGGCCGTTGCTGCGCCCGTCTTGGTTGATGGCGGAGCCACGGATCGTCGCCCAGATGCGATCGCCGTCGCGCCGGGCGTCCGAGAGGCGCTTCAGGACGACGAGCCCGCACCCTTCGCCGCGAACCATGCCGTTGGCGCCGGCGTCGAACGTGCGGCAGCGACCCTGCGGCGAGAGCGCCTGAAGCCGGAATACCGTCGTCATCGTCTCGGCCGACAGGAGCAGGTTCACCCCGCCCGCGAGCGCCAGGTCGCAATCGCCCTTGCGCAGCGACTCGCACGCGAGGTGAACGGTCACGAGCGACGACGAGCACGCGGTGTCCACCGTGACGCAAGGACCGTGCAGCCCGAGCGTGTAGGCGATGCGACCGGCCGCGACGCTCGGCATGTTCCCCGTCCCGGCGTAGGCGTCCTTCGCCTCGTCCGGAATGTTCCTCACCGAGTGCGCGTAGTCCGCCCACGTCGAGCCCACGAAGATCCCGGCGCGACTGCCCTCGAGCGTGCGCGGAACGATCCCCGCGTCTTCGAGGGCCTCCCACGCGATCTCCAGCAGCAGCCGGTGCTGGGGATCGAGCGTCACCGCCTCGCGAGGGGCGATGCCGAAGAATGCCGCGTCGAAACGGTCGACCTCGTCGAGCAGACCCGCCCAGCTCGGCGTGCCCTCGGCCGGATGTGCCCCGAGCAACCGCCAGCGCGCGTCGAGAGAGACGATCGCATCGTGCCCCCCGTCGAGTAGCCGCCAGTAGCTCTCGGGGTCATCGACCCCTCCGGGGAATCGACACCCCATCCCCACGATGGCGATTGGTTCGTTGGCCCGACGGAGAAGCTCGTCGCGCTCGGCGGTCGTGCGGTGCAGCGCGAGCGCAGCGTCGCGCAAACGCTGCAACATGGGATCCTCGCGAGGCGCCGTCACTTGGGACCCGGGCTTGCGCTTTCCAAAAGCGTATCCAGTAGTGACATCAAATCGGTGCTTCCCATCGTTGCCACCTTGTTGGCCATGACGTCGCCGCCCGGTGCCGCTGCGGGTGATTCGACCGCTGCGGCCGTGTCGGTCTCCCCGTTCGCGGTGAGCCTGGTCGTCAACGCGATCAGCGTCGGATACGTCCACAGCGCGCCGGCAGGGAGGCGAACCCCGAGCATCACCTCGATGCGATTTCGAAGCTCGAGTCCCATCAGCGAGTCCATCCCCAGCTTGGCGAGCGGCACCTCGCGGCCGATGCTTTCCGGGCGAATCCGCAGCACCTTGCCCACCTGCTCGCGCAGAGCCCCTTCGACGATACGCAGGCGCGACTCCGGATCCGCCGCGGCGAGGCTCTCGATGAGTCCGCCGTCGTTCGCCCGGCGCTGACCCCTTCCTTTCTCCTGGAGCAGTCGAGACAGCGTCCGAGAGCCAGCTGCGTTGGGGTAGAACTCGACCCACTGGTGAACGTCGAGGCGCGCCACGGCGACTTGCCGCGGGTTCCACCCGATGACGCGCTCGAGAGCCACTAGGCCCTCGGTCGGGGTCAGGCCGCGCATCCCGCGACCTTCGAGCCGCTTTCCCCGCGTCTCCTCGGAGGCCGCGAGGCCAACCTCGGCGAAGACCCCCCAGTCGATGGCGATCGCGGGCAGCCCCTGCGCGCGGCGATGGTGCGCCAGCGCGTCGAGAAACACGTTCGCCGCGGCGTAGTTGCCCTGCGCGGGCGAACCGATGATCCCGTTGACGGACGCGTAGAGGACGAAGAGGTCCAGCGTTGCGTGGCATGTCAACGTGTGCAGGTTCCACGCGCCGTGGACCTTGGGGGCCATCGCCTTGCGAAGGCGCGCAGGCGTCTGATCCTCGAGCAGTCCGTCGTCGAGAAGCCCGGCGGCATGGAACACGCCCCGCAGCGGGCGGTCCTGGGGAAGCGCGGTGAGCACCGCGTCGAGCGCGGCTCGCTGCGCCACGTCCGCAGCGGCAATCACGACCGAAGCCCCCTGCGCTTCGATGGCGGCGACCGCCTTGCGCTGGGCGTCCGTGGTCGCCCCCGACCTGCCCACGAGGACGATGTGTCCGGCCCCGCGTCGCGCCAGCCACTCGGCGACGGACAGACCCAGGCCTCCGAGACCGCCCGTCACCAGGTAACTGCCGTCGCCACGGACCCGGACCCCGCTCTCCGCGGGAAAGTGAATCCTGGCGTCGTCGTCGGCCAAGGTCACCGCCAGCTTTCCGACGTGCCGGCCTTGAGCCATCTTCCGGAACGCGTCCTGCACACGTGAGATCGGGAAGGTCTCGACTTCGGGCGGCGAGAAGGATCCCGCGTCGAATTCTGCAAGGAGCTCTCTCAAGAGGTCGCCCACCCAGCCGGGGCGATCGACGAGCATCCCGTGCAGATCGACGAGCGAGAACGACAGTCCCTTCAGAAACGGCCGGAGCCCCAGCGCCCCGTTCGCGTAGTAGTCGCGCTTCCCCAGCTCCACGAAGCGACCGAAGGGTCGGAGCAGGTCGAAGCTCTTCGCGATGAGGTCTCCCGAGAGCGAGTTGAGCACGACGTCGACGCCCGCACCGTTCGTCCAGGTCCGGATGTCGTCGACGAAGCGATCGGAGCGCGAGTCGCTGACAAACGGCACGCCCATCTGCTCGAGCAGCGCTCGCTTCTCGGCCGAGCCGGCTGTCGCGTAGATCTCGGCGCCTACGTGCTTGGCCCATTGCACCGCCGCGAGGCCCACGCCGCCCGTCGCCGCGTGAATCAGCACCCGCTCGCCCCGCTGCAGCCGAGCCAACTTCTCGAGCGCATACCAGGCCGTCAGATAGACGATGGGGACGCTCGCCCCCTGGCTTGTGGAGAACGCCGCAGGCCGTGGGACAACGAGGGAGGCCGAAGTCGTCACGTGCGATGCCATCGCCCCCCGCGGTGCAAGAGCGATCACGGCATCGCCCACCGCCAGTCGCGCGACTCCCTCGCCGATTGAAACGACCCGTCCCGCGCACTCGACGCCGGGCTGAACGCCCGGCGAGACCGCGAGCCCGGACGAGGCGTGGCCCACTTCGTCCGGGATGACCCCGAGTGTGAGCAGTACGTCGCGAAAGTTGATCCCCGCTGCCTCGACCGCGATCTCCACCTCTCCGGCCCCCGGCGAGCGACGTTCGAGGGGCGCGAGCTCGAGGCGGTCGATGACCCCCGGCTGACCGATCCGCAGCGCGAACGGCCGCCCGGCCGCGGGCTCGAGGCGCGAGGATGGGCCTTCGCCGGGCATGGCACGCGCAAACCGCAGAGCGCTTCGGGTGCCGCCGCGCCACGCGACCTCGTCCTCAGCGTCGTCGGCGACGAGCTCCGCATGGAGCACGCGCGCGTCGTCCGACGACGTGGCGCCATCGAGGTCGATCCGACCGCATCGCAGCTCGCCGTGCTCCATTGCGATCACACGCGCCAGCCCGAGGACGGGGGCCTGTACGACGTTCACATCCGCGTCGCCTACCGCCTGCGCTCCGCGAGTCACCACCCAAAGGCGCGGCGGATCCCGCCAGGACATCGACGTCACGGCCTTCACGACAGCGAGGACGCTGTCGCAACCGCGCGCAATCGCCGCCTCGATGGGGTCGGGATCGTCGCCCCGCTCGAGACTGCGCAGATGGACGATGGCCGTGGGCGCGATGCCACCGAAGGCCTGGAGCAGGAGCGACCGAAGACCTTCGGCGTGGGTCTCGTCGACGAGGCGGAGCCCTGCCTCCGGCGGCGCAGCGCGCGGGCGTACCGCCTGAACGACCGCGTGACCGGCCGCTTCGAGCGACCGGGCGAGCGCGTCGCCGACGCCTGCCCCGTCCCCGACGAGGAGCCATCGGCCGCCGGCGACGACGGCCGGCGGCAATGGCCGGGGCTCCCAGTCGAGCGCGAGCATCCAATCGTCTTCCTGGCGCGGGGCGGCGCGCTCGGCGACGCGCCGCACCTGCAGGCCCACGACGTCGGCGACGCGCGCGCCGCTCTCGGCAAAGATCGCGAGGTCAGCGCTCCTTCGATCCGGATCGCCCCGCGTGCCCGGTTTGATCTGCGCTAGGCACCAGAGTGGCCCTCGGATGCGCTCGTGCACGCGTAACGAGTCGATCCCGACGGGCAGCCATGTCGACGCCGACCCGTCGGCGAGGAGCCCCTCCATCACCTGGAAGCAGCCGTCGAGCACCGAGGGGTGCATCCGGTAAGACGCCGCGCTCCCCCCGGCCGCGGGGAGGTCGACGCGAGCCAGCGCCTCGGTCTCGCCGCGCCGCAGCTCGAGGATGCCTCGGAACGCGGGGCCGTAGTCGAGCCCCGCGACCGCGAACGTGGCGTAGAGCGCGGCGATGTCCATCGGCTCGCCAAGGCGGCGCCTCCACGACGCGAGGTCGGCCTGCGCGGCAGTTGCCCCGGGATCGACCCGGCGCACGGCGGCTCGCGCGTGCACGAGCCATTGGGCCGCCTCCCCCTCGCCCGCGGCTCGACTCGACACCTGGATCCGCCATGCCCCAGGACTGTGTGCGCTGACCACCGCTTGAACGACGACGCCGCCCTTCTCCGGCAGCGCGAGCACCTGCGAGATCTCGATGTCTGCGACCTCGATCGAAGCGCCCGGCGCGACCTCGGCCCCGATCGCAAGCGCCATCTCGACGTACCCAGCGGCGGGAAACAACGCGGCTCCCTGGATGCGGTGGTCGGGCAGCCAAGGCAGGCGTTTTGGATCGAGGACCACCTCCCATACCCACGTCCCGGCCTGTGTGGAGAGCTGGGTCGGCACGCCCAACAGCGGGTGCCCCCCGGGGTGCGTGCGGGTGTTCGCCGCGAGGGACGGGTCAGGTACGTCGAGCCAGCAGGGCACGCGCTCCCATGCATAGGTCGGCAAGGGCACGCGCCGAGCGCCGCTCGGGAACAGTCGCTTCGCGTCGAGCGGATGGCCGTGGACATGCAGCGCGCCCAGCGAATCGAGCAGCGTCAGTCGCTCGGGCTGCTCGCGCCGCAGGGAGCCCGCGGCGAGGCCGGGCACGCCCGCGGCTTGTCGGACCTCCTCGACCGCGGGGACCAGGATCGGGTGAGGGCTCATCTCGACGAACAGCGTGAAACCGTCGGCCAAGAGCGATTCGATGGCCTGTCCGAAGCGCACCGGCGCTCGCAGGTTGTCCGCCCAGTAAGCAGCCGTCAGCTCGGGCCCCGCGAGCGTGGCGCCCGTCACCGTGGAGCGCATCGGCACCGTCGCCGCGCGCGGCGTGATCCCCGCGAGCTTTGCCCGAAGCTCGTCGAGCAGCGGATCCATCTGCGGGCTGTGGCTCGCGACGTCGACCTTGATCCTGCGGCAAAAGGTCCCACGGCCCTCGAGGCGAGCCAGCACCTGATCGAGCGCACCCGGGTCACCCGAGAGCACCGTGGTGCGACGGCTGTTGCTCACGGCGATACCCAGCAGGTCCTCGAAGCCTGCCAGCTCCGCGCTGGCAGCGTCGGCCGTCAGCTCGACGAGCGCCATCGCCCCCTTCCCGCTCACGCGCCGGAGAAGGGCGCTCCTGCGGCAGATGACCGCCGCGCCGTCCTCGATCGACAGCGCTCCGGCCACGCAGGCTGCCGCCGCCTCGCCCATGCTGTGGCCGACGACGGCGTGCGGCTCGATTCCCCACGAGCGCCAGAGGGCGGCCAGGGCGATCTCGACGGCGAAGAGGACGGGCTGAACGATATCGATCCGATGGAGCTGCGAGGCCTCGGCCGGCGCCGAGAGCTCGGCCACGACGGACCAGCCGGTTTCGGCTGCGACCGCGCGGTCGCAAGCCAGCAGCGCCTCGCGAAACGTTGGCTCTTCGGCAAGGAGCTCGCGCCCCATGCCGAGCCACTGCGATCCCTGGCCAGGGAATACGAAGACCACCCTGGGAGACGTTGACCCCGGCATCTCCGGCTCGTCGGTCGGAGCATCTCGGCTCGCCGCCGCGTCGAGCCCCTCGCGGAGGGCCCCGCGACTCGCGACGGCCAGCGCAAGCCGGCACTCCATCGGCGAGCGCGTGGCCAGAAGGCTGAACGCCACGTCCTCGACCCTGGCCTCCGGATGCGCATCGAGCTGATCGCGAAGGCGACGTGCCGACGCGCGCAACGCCGCGGGAGTTTTTGCCGAAAGGACGACCAGCTGCGCGGAGGGTGCCGGCTCGGAGGGGGCCTTCGCCTCGACCGCGCACCCGGCGACGAAGAGCTGCCCTGCCGCTTCGACCAGCGTGGACGACTCGGGCTGGCCGCGCATGGCGCACGCGACGAAAGGCGACTCGAGTCCCGCATCTTCGACGTACCGCGCGATGACCGACGCCAACACGGGGTGTGGATCGACCTCGACGAACACCGTGCGCGGTTCGCTGGCCAGTCGCATCAGCGCGGGCGCGAGGAACGGCGGTTCGCCCAGATTTCTGGCCCAGTACTCCGCGTCGAGCGAGGAACCTTGGCGCGGCTCGCCGGCGATGGCCGACCAGAATGCGACCTTGCACGATCGCGCCTGGATCGTTGCGATGCGCTGCCGCAGCTCAGCCGGCGGGGCGCTCCGCGCGCAGATGACCCGTGCTGCGTCGTCGAGCGACAGCGCACCGGCGACGTAGGCCGCCGCGACCTCGCCCATGCCATGGCCCAGGACCGCGTCAATCGTCAGGCCGCGCGCGAGCAACGCTTCCGCGAGAGCCACTTGAACCGCGAAGATCGCCGGCTCCACGCCGCTCGCGTGTTCGAGCCACCCGGCGTCGTCGCCCTCGAGTCGCTCGACAACCGAACCGTTCACGAACGGGCGAAGAGCCTCGTCGCACCGCAGGAGGGCCGCGCGAGCAGCGGCCTCCTCCACGTGGAGCAGCGACCGCCCCATCCCGAGCCACTGCGAGCCAGAGCCGCCGAAGACGAGCACGACCTTCGGCCGAGCGATCGGCGCCGTCCCCACGGCGAGCCCCGGGAGGACGTTCGTTCGAAGGCCGTGCTCGTATGACGGGAGCAACCCCTTCGGATCGAACGCATGGCCATTCGCGACGAGAGCCCCCAGCGACTCGAGCGCCGCCTGCGCTTCCGGGTCGCCCGCTCGAAGGGATGGCAGGAGCATGGGCCTGGCGTCGGCGAGAGTGGTCGCCACCAGGCCGAGCAGCGTGGCCCGTGGACCCATCTCCACGAAGCTCGTCACCCCGGCCGCCTGCAAAGCCTTGACGCCCTCGGCGAAGCGGACCGTCTCCCGGACGTGGCGCACCCAGTACGCCGCCGTCGCGATCTCGGCCCCTGCGCGCACTCCGCTCACGCTCGACACCATCGGGATCGACGGCGCCTGGTAACGGATCGACTCGGCGACGCGCTGGAACTCGGCGAGCATCGGCGCCATGAGCGGAGAGTGAAACGCGTGCGATACGACGAGTCGCTTGGTGCGGATGCCACGACCCGCAAAGCTCTCGGCGATCTGCAGGACCTGCCGCTCGACCCCGGCGATGACCACCGATGTCGGATCGTTGATGGCGGCGATCGATACCGTCGCGGCGTGCGGGCCGACAGCGGCGGCCACGTCGGACTCCCTCGCTTCGATCGAGACCATCGCTCCGTCCGCGGGGAGCGCCTGCATCAAGCGTCCGCGCGCGCACACCAGGCGAGCCGCGTCGGCGAGCGTGAACACGCCTGCGAAGCTCGCCGCCGCGATTTCGCCGATTGAATGGCCAGTGATGAAGTCCGGCTCGACGCCCCAGGAGCGCCAGAGCGACGCCAGCGCCCACTCGATCGCGAACAGCGCAGGCTGCGTGTACGCGGTCTGATCGAGCAACGCGGCGTCGCTCGAACCAGCTTCCGCCCACATCACCTGGCGCAGCGGTCGCTCCAGGTGCGCATCCAGCGATTCGAAAGCCGCCACGAGGGCCTGGCGAAAGGCCGGCCAGGCTTCGAAGAGGCCGCTGCCCATACCCGGGACCTGGGCACCTTGACCCGTGAAGATCCACGCAAGCTTGCCGTCCGTCTCGCGAGCGTCGCCTCGCACCGAGCCGGCAGGAGTGGCGCCTCGCGACGCGGCGTCGAGCTGCTCCACGAGGGTCTGGCGCGTTGGCACCGCGAGCGCGAGACGGTGAGCCAACAGCGGCCCCCGCGAGAGGAGGCCACCCGCGATTTCTCCGAGCGTGACCTCCGGATGCGCGTCGAGGTGCGCGCGGAGGCGCGCGGCCCATTCGTTCAACGCTCGTGGCGCGCTCTCCGACAGAACCACGAGCTGAGGCGCGCTGGCCGACTCCCGCGAGGGCGTTGAACGCCCCAAGACAGCCGACGATCGTCCCGCTCGGACGAAGCCCTCGAGCTGCGCCGCGCCCTCCTCGGCAGAGCGCGCCGTCAGAGCAAGCCGGTGCAGACCGGCGAGCGCCGGGTTTGCCGTGGAAGGTGATCGCGTCGGGGTTTTGGCCGGAGCCGCGAGGGCGTCGCCAGAGGCGTGCAAGTGGTCGGCGAGGTCCGTCGCCATGGCCACGAGAGCCTCCGCCGAAGGCGCCGCAAGCCTCGCCGAGACCGGCTCGACCGCGTCCACGCCCTCGACCACGAGGTGCGCATTCGTGCCGCCGAAGCCGAACGAGCTCACGCCCGCGATGCGCCGCCCCAGTTCCGACGTCCAGGGCTCGAGCGTGTCCTGAACGCGGATCCGCAGCTCGTCGAAGTGGATGTGCGGATTGGGCTCTCGAAAGTGCAGGTTCGGGGGCAGCACCTTGTGGTGCATCGAGAGCGCGACCTTGACGAGACCCGCGACGCCCGCCGCGGCCTCGAGATGGCCGATGTTCGTCTTGACGGAGCCGATCCGCAGCGGCCGCGTCGCGGGCCGCTGACCGCCGAGCACGCGTCCGAGCGCGCCGGCTTCGATCGGATCGCCCAGCATCGTCGCTGTACCGTGGGCTTCCACGTACTGCACGTCGGCCGGGTCGACGCGGGCGTCGGCGCAGGCGTCGCGGATGACGGCCTCCTGCGCCATTGGGCTCGGGGCGGTCAGTCCGTTGCTGAAGCCGTCGTTGTTGAGGGCCGAGCCTCGAATCGTGCAATAGATCCGGTCGCCGTCGGCGATCGCGTCGGAGAGGCGCTTGAGAGCGACCACGCCGCCGCCCTCGCCTCGGACGTAGCCGTTTGCGCGCGCATCGAACGCCTTGCACCGACCGTCCGGCGCCATCCCGCCGAACTTCGTCATCGCGATCGTGCTCTCGGGAGACAAGATGAGATTCACGCCGCCGGCCAGCGCTAGGCGTGACTCTCCGCGCAGCAAGCTTTGCCTCGCCAGGTGCACGGCCACGAGCGACGACGAGCAAGCTGTGTTGACCGCGATGCTGGGGCCGAGAAGGCCGAGCGTGTACGACACGCGCGCGGGAATGATGCTCAGGTCCTGGCCGGTCGCCGTGTACGGGCCAATCCCTTCGGCCGTCGCACCGGGCACCCGGCTGTAGTCCATCCACATCGCTCCGAAGAACACCCCGGTCCGGGTGTCCTTGAGCGAGTGCGGCGCCAGGCCGGCATCCTCCAGGGACTCCCAGGAGAGCTCGAGCATGAGTCGTTGCTGCGGATCGATCTGCGCCGCTTCGCGTGGAGAGATGCCGAAGAAGCCCGGGTCGAATGAAGCAACGTCGTCGAGAAAGCCTCCCCAGCGGGTCGTCATCTTGCCGGGGGCCGACACGTCGGCGTCGTAGAACGCGTCGACGTTCCAGCGATCCGGGGGCACCTGACGGACGGCGTCCGCCCCCTCGCGGAGCAGCGTCCAGAACGCGGCCGGATCGGAAGCGCCCGGGAGCCGGCACGCGATGCCCACGATGGCGATCGGCTCGTCGCCGGCGCTTCGAATCGCCTGGAGCGGCGCTTCGGCGGTGCCGCCGTCGCCCGCCAGGTGCCGCGCGAGGTCGAATGGCGTCGGAAATTGCCAGGCGAGCGTTGGAGAGAGAGAACGACCGAGATGAACCCCAAGCGACGCCAGCATCGACGTCGCAGTGACGGAGTCGACGCCAAGGCGGCGAAAGCGCTCCGAGAGGTGGATCGCGTGAGGCGGCAGCCCGAGCTTGTCGGCAAGATACTGCTGAATGACCTTGCCGATGGCGCCCGCGGTGCCGTTCACAGGAATGCCTCGATGTCCGCACGACCCGTCAGCGCCATCGACAATGCCTTGCTTGAGCCTGCGCAGAAAAGCAGCAGGCCCGCCACGGTCATTTGTTGCGATCGCGCGTATCCGTATCGTCGCGACGGAGCCGCGCGGCGCACCGGGAGCGCGGTCGCTTGCCGCGGTAGGATTCGTGCTTAGCTTGACCTAGGGCGCCCCAGTCGGTCGAAGCGCACACCGTTGCGCTCCTGGGGCGTTCAACACAAATCGCCGCAGCGCGCGACGAGGAAGGCACATCATGACTTCGATGAACCACTCCGCCGCCTTGGGCGTCACTGCGGGCCTTTGGACTGCGGCCGTAGCGTCGGCGATTGCCCTCACCTACGAGCTCAATCGTCCGCTTCACGAGGGCGGCCTGGCCGCGCACGGCGTCACACCTTTCGCCGCAGCGCTGCTTGCCGCCGGATGGATCGGGCTCGTGGGCGTGCTGTTTGGCGCACCGTGGAGGTCGATGCGGCCCGTGCAGCTCGCCCTCGCGAGGGTGCACCACCATTGAGCGGCAGCTACGCCGTCGTGAGCGAAGACGACACCGTGGAACGGGCCGAGATCTCTCACGTCGACGCCATGAGGCTCGCCGAGGCCCTGCGGATGAGCGGCAAGGTTGTCCGCGTGATGCACGTCGTCAACGGCCGGAGCCACGAGGTGGACCGCTATCCCGCACGATGAACGCGGCTATGGCGGGGGCCGGCCGCACGGGTGCGTCGGTCGGTCGGTCATCCAAGCGCCGCCGCCGCCGTCAGCGCGCGTAGGCGGCGGTGCCCTCGAACCGAAGCAGGCGGGTGCACGCGCTCGCGTTCGTTCCCACCATGCCGCGGCATTCGTCTTCGCCGTGAAACGACGTCTCGCGCGTGCGCAGCGCCCGCATCACCACCGACGTGAGATCGTGCTCGCCGTCGGTGCACCGCGGATCGCCGCACGGGATGAGGAAGATCGCGGGAGCCCTGTCGACCACGACGTGGCGCGTGTGCGAGTTGCCCCCCGCGTCGGCGCGCTCTTCGATGTCGAGCCGCAGGCTCAGTAGACCGGGCACCTGCTCCCCGAGCCTGGGTGCTTCGTCCTCACGGCGACGTCGCTCCGCGAATCGGAGCGCGCTGGGGCTGTTGCGTCGAGCGTTCATCATGGGCGAGTGGTTTTAACGATCTTAACCATCCGCCCTGAACATAGCCCCACGGCGGCCGTCACGTGACGTAACCGTGACCGAGCGAAAATAAGACCGTGCGCGCGCGCGTGCGTGCGGGCGCGCGCCAGAGCCAGAGATTGCGCGATTGCGCCTAAATCGGCGTCACCTTCTCCGCCCGGGGCCCCTTCGGGCCTTGGCCCTCGCTGAACGCGACTCGCTGACCCTCGCGCAGGTCCTCGAACCGCGCGCCCTCGACCGCCGACCGATGGAAGAACAGATCCTTGCCGCCCCCGATGTCGATGAACCCGAATCCCTTGTCCGCCATACACTTCTTGATCACGCCTTCGGCCATACGATCCGTCCCGTTCTGAAGGGGCAGGAGCCCCGTTCGTGAACGACCATAGCCCGAATGCGCGCGAGCGCTCGTGACTCCCGTGTCGCTCGCTCGGCGCAGCATGCGCGCGCAGGTACGATCTTCGTTGGCGCGCGGCCCTGCGCCCGCCGATGCTGCTCGGATGACATCCCGGGACAGGGCCTTGCGCAAGGAGCTCGAGCGTGGAGCATGGGCGGGCCGTCCGCTCCCCGCGGCCGCGGAGAGGTTCTTCCTCGAGGTCGCCGCGCATCGGAAGCTCGAGCACCTCCAGTCCAGGCAAAACCCCATCGCCATCCCCGTCGACGGCGCGATCCTGCACGCCGAGAAGATCGAGCCCCGCGCGGGCAAGCCCCGAGGAACGATCGTCTTCGTTCCGGGCACGGGCACTCATGTCGTGGCGTACGTCGAGTTCGTCTGCGCCCTGGCAGACGAGGGCTTCACCGTGCTCGCCTTCGATCCGCGCGGACACGGGCGCTCCTCGGGGGCCCGGGGCGACTTCACCGTCGCAGGCTTCATCCGCGACACGGTCGCCGTCGTGAGATTCGCGCAGAGAGCCTGTCCGGGGCCGCATTTCTTGAGCGGGTCGAGTCAGGGAGGAATCATCGCGGTCTACGCCTCCACCTTGCTTCCGGAGCTCGCGGGCATCATCCCGCAGGCCTTCGCCGACCTGTCCGATCCCGAGAGCGCCGAGCTGCTCGGCCGGGGAACGCTCGCGCGACGTCTCAAGCCCGTGCGCTCGCTCTTCCCTGTTCTGGGGCGGATGCTCCCGACCGTCCCCATCCCGGTGTCGACGTACGTGAACCTCGAGCGGGAGTCGCTCGGCTGGACCACGGCAGCGCAGTTCTTGGTCGACGATCCTCTCGGAGTCGCGGTCTACACGCTGCGCGCCACCTCGAGCCTCTCGTCGGCCCCTCCACCCAGGCCCCTCCAAGAGATGCGGCACCACATCCTGGCCATCGCGGCCGCAGACGACCGCGTCTTCCCGCTCGCCTTCCAGAGACGGCAGGCCGAGAAGCTCAAGAACGCCAGGCTGGAGATGGCCGTCTTCGATGGGACCGAGCACCTGCTGCTGAACACCCACCCCTTGCTCGTCGTCCCTCGCATCGCGGAGTGGCTCGGTAGACGGCTCTAGTCGTCAGGCTCGCCCGCCGCTACGACATGCCCCATGGTCGCCACCGAGCCGTCCACGGGCGCGCCGCTCCACGCCGTGGGTGATGCTCGCGGCGTGCGCGTGCACGTCGAGCATCTCCGGCGGGTCTTTGCCATGGGCATGCCCGTCATCGACGGCCTCGACCTCGACATCGCGGCCGGCTCGTTCGTCGCATTGCTCGGGCCTTCGGGTTGCGGCAAGTCGACGCTGCTCAGGCTCGTGGCGGGGCTCGATCGCCCCGACGGGGGCACGGTGACGCTGGAGGGCGCCCCGCGACACGCCCGGGTCGCGTTCGTCTTTCAGGACGCGCACCTCTTGCCCTGGCGCAATGTCCTCGAGAACGCCGCGCTCCCGCTGGAGCTGTCCGGGGTCGATGGGGCTGCGCGACGGGGCGAGGCGCGCCGCGCGCTGGCCGACGTGGGGCTCGCGGAGGCGATGGGCAAGCTTCCCCACGAGCTCTCGGGCGGCATGCGCATGCGCGTCTCGCTGGCCCGCGCGCTCGTGACCCGACCCGATCTCTTGCTCCTCGACGAGCCCTTCGCGGCGCTCGACGAGATGACGCGGCAGCGCCTCGACGACCAGCTGCGCGCGCTCTGGGTGCGCCTCGGCCTGACGGTGATATTCGTCACGCACTCGGTCGACGAGGCCGCCTATCTGGCCGAGCGCGCCGTCGTCTTCTCCGCGCGACCCGCGCGCGTCGTGGGCGACCTCGCGCTCGATCTGCCGCGCGAACGCAACGCTGCGCTGCGGACCGACGCGGCGTTCGCGAAGGAGGCCCGCGCCCTGCGCGACGCGCTCGAGCGCGGAGGCGCCTGACGTGCGCGTGCTGCGGTCGTTGATGCCCCCCGTGCTTGCGCTCGTGGTGATCGTCGCCGTCTGGGAGGCGCTCGTCCGCGTGCTCGACGTCCCGCTTTACCTCTTGCCTCCGCCATCGGCGATCGCCCGCGCCGCGGCGACCGGGCTCGGCGACCTCGCGCTCGCGGCCTCGGTGACCGCGCGGGCGGCGCTCTATGGCTTCCTGCTCAGCGCCGTGATCGGTACCCTGTCCGCGATCGTTTTGAGCGCCTCGCGCGTCCTCGAGCGTGCGCTCTACCCTTACACGGTGTTCTTGCAGACCGTACCGATCGTGGCCATCGCCCCCCTGCTCGTCCTGTGGTTCGGTGCCGGGATGCGCGCAGTCACGGTCTCGGCGTTCATCGTCTCGGTGTTTCCCGTGATCGCGAACGCCCTGGCGGGGATCCGGTCGGTCGAGCCGGCCCTGCGCGATCTCTTCCGTCTCTACGGGGCGTCGCGCTTCGCGACGCTCACCAAGCTGGAGATGCCGAGCGCGCTGCCGAGCCTCGTCACGGGCCTGCGGGTCGCCGCGGGGCTGGCGGTCATCGGGGCCATCGTCGGCGAGTTCGTGGCGGGGTTCTCGGATTCCGGCGGGGGCCTCGGCATCCTCATCCTGTCGTCCTACCGGCAGCTTCGCACCGACCTTCTGTTCGCGGCGGTGTTCTTCGCGTCGATGCTGGGGCTATTGCTCTTCGGCCTGGTCAACCTCACGGGATACTTCCTGCTCTCGCGGTGGCACCCTTCGGCACGAGAGACGCGAGCGGCCCATTGAGGCTCCCCGGGCTCCTGGTGTTCTGCGCGCTTCTCGGCGCCGCGCCCGGATGCGCGAAGAAGGGGCAAAACAGCCCGGCCGGCGCCAGCGTGGTGCTCGTGCTCGACTGGGTCCCCGAGCCCGAATTCGGAGGCTTCTATGCGGCCCGCGAGACCGGTGGGTTCGCCCGGCATGGGCTCACGGTCGAGATCCGCGGCGGCGGTGCGGGAGTCCCCGTGGTGCAGATGGTGGCCGGTGGCCAGGCGCAGTTCGGCATCGCGGGCGCCGACGAGGTGCTCACGGCCCGCGCACGGGGCGCCGACGTCGTGCCCATCTTCGCCACGTTCCAGACGTCGCCGCAGGGCATCATGGCGCACGCGGCCCGCGGGTACCGGACGCTCGGCGACGTCCTCAAGAGCGGCACGCTCGCGATCGAGCCAGGCTTACCGTACGCGCTGTTCTTGAAGAAGAAGTATGGCGCCCTCGGCGCGAGGATCGTCCCGTACGACGGTGGCGTGGCGCGCTTCATGGTCGATCCGACCTTCGCCCAGCAGTGCTTCGTGACGGCTGAGCCGCTCGCCGCCCGAAAGAAGGGTGGCGACCCCCAGGTGTTCCTGGTCGCGGACGAGGGCTATGACCCGTACACAGGAGTCGTCATCGTGAAGCGCACCTGGCTCGCCGAGCACCCCGAGCAGGTGAAGGCGTTCGTGCTCGCCGCCCGCGAAGGGTGGACCGCCTACCTCGCAGACCCATCGGCCACGAACCTCGTCATGCACAAGCTCAACCCGGCGATGGACGCGGAGACGTTCGCAAGCGCCGCCGCTGCCGAAGAGCAGCTCACGAGGAGCGAGGACGCCAAGGCCCACGGACTCGGCTCGATGACGCGGGAGCGGTGGGAGACGCTCGGCGTGCAACTCGCGGAGGTGGGTGTCGTCGATCGCGCGCCCGCGGTGGGAGACTATTTCTTGCCCCTGCCCTGACGCTTTCCGGCGGTCCCGTTCGCGCCGGTTGCGACTCCGGTGGTATGGTCGCGACGAGGTGGCGCATGACCTCGGAAGAGATTGACCCGCGAGCGATCAAGACGATTCACTGCCCGCAGTGTCGTCTCCCTGCCATCGTGACCTCGACGGAGCGTGAAGTCGCCGAGCTCGAGCCCGAAGACCTCGAAGGGATGAGCCACGGCGAGCGCGCGGAGTACGAACGCGAGCTCGCGATGGGGGGCGGCGACAACTGGTCGGAGGTCATCGAAACGGCCTGGTGCAAGACGTGCGGCGTGACGTTGACGAGGCGCACGCTCGGCCGGGTCGAAACGGTCTCGCTGGTCGACACGCGCGCCAAGCCAGCGCCGCTCTCCAAGGCCAAGCGTCGAGCCCCGTCCGAGGTCGAGCGACGGCTCAAGGTCGCGTTGGCCAAGAAGCCGAAGAAGCCGAAGAAGCCGAAGAAGCCCGGGCGAACGCGCTCCGTCGCGGCCAAGGTCGCGAAGAAGTCACGGCGTGCCCAGAATGGCAAGCGAGCGACCAAGCGCGCCTCTTCCCCCGTGAAGAAGGGCGCGAAGAAGAAGGGCGCGAAGAAGCGTCGTGCGTAGGCCGATCACGGCTGGGCGGGCTGCGTCGGCACTTCGACATCCAGCGAGATCACCTCCTGCCCGTTGACGAGACCGCGCAGCGTCGTGCTCCCAGGTGCCAAACCCGTCAGCACGAACTGGTCGTCCGTCGCCATCTGGGAGATCGAGGCGCGGGTGGGGTCATCGACGCGGAGCGCGATGGCCTCCGTGCTCCCGAAGCCCGTCGGCGTCGCGAGCAGCTCCAGGGCAATGCCAACAGGCACGCTGGCCGTCGACGATGCGAGGCCACCGAGCGGTGGGTAGGACGCCGCCGTGATCGTCAACGCGGGCGGCGGTGAGCCAGACGAGCACCCCGAGGCGAGAAGCATCGCAAGCACCGCGATGGGCGCCACACCAGCGAGGTTCATTGCTCGACCTCCGCGTCCAGGGTCGCCGCATCGGGCCCCTCGACCGTGTCCGTCCTGGCGTCCGTGGCCGAATCCTCCGGCGTGCCCGCGTCGTCGAGGGTGCCCGCGTCGTCGCGTGCGTCCGCTGCAGCCGCGTCGACGTTCGCTGCGGTGCCGGTCACGCTCACGACGGCCATTGCCTGCATGCCCCCGCACGCAGCGGTCAACGTCGCCTCGCCCGCGGCGAGAGGCGCGAGGTGCGCCACCACGCCCTCGGCCTGGACCGCGAGCACTTGCGGATCGGACGACGCAAAAGTGCAGGTGACCGCGCCTCCGAGAAGCGTGCCGTCGTCGGCCTGGGGGTAGGCAAGCAGCTGCGCCGAGGAGCCTACCGTCGCCTGGTACGTGATCACGCCGGCGTCCGGGAGGACACCGAGCGATGGGCCGCCGGGCAGCCCGGACAAGAGGCCGAGCGACGTGGCGGCGCGCGCCAGCACGTGCGTCACGTCGAAGACTTGCGACCCCTGCCGCGCGAAGAACGCGAGGTAACCGGGTTGCAACAGCGCCACGCCCGCCTCGGAGGACCTCGCAAGCGTCGCGACCGCCGGCTCCACGGGCAGCATCGGAGCTGCCGCGTCTCCCCATTCGGCTTCGTCATACTCGAGCTGAAAAGGCTCGCCGACCGCGACCGTCGGGATGCCCTCGACAGCCAGATAGATCCCGAGAGCGCACGCCGGGTCCGAGCCGGGAACGAGGTAGTCGAGCGCGGAGGCGTCCAGAGGGAGCCCTGCGTCGCTTTCCGGCGTCGGACAGACGTACTGGAACGAGCTTACCGACGAGGGGCCGCCGCCCCAGCCCGCCCCGCACGATGCCCCGCTAGGGGGACTCAGCGTGAAGTCCGGTTCCCAGTCCAGGGCGGAATCGCAGCCCGCGAAGGTCAAAAGGAGCAGCACGGCGCGGCGCGTCGAGACGGGGCGCCTTCGCACGCCGTCACGTTGGTCTTTCATGGCTCGCGGGCATCCTCGCCATTAACAACACCGCCGGCGGTCCCACGTTGATCGAGACGGCGTCGCCGCCCCGCCGATTTTTCCGCCGGGTCGTCGCGCTAACGCGCTACGGCCACGAGCGGGTTCGGCGTGGGCTCGCCGATCTTCGTCAGTGTGTTGCGGTCCGTGTGATGAAACGGGTCCGCGATGCCCGCGACGATCATCATGGTGTCCTGCTCGTACGACCACGTGCCGTCCGGATGGATTGTCACTTCCATGGTGAATCGCATGGTCCTGAACGCGTGCTCGAGGAAGGGATTCGACACGATCCCGTTGGTCTCCGAACCGCGGACGGCTTCGACCCGGAACGTCTTCGCGTCCGCCGCGGCATGACCGACCGCCATGGCAACCTGCGCCCGCGGGATCGAAAGGGTGTGAAAGATGGTGCCGGTCGCCGGCTCCCAGAGCCAGTAGCCCACCTGATCGTGGAACATCTCCACCGAGTCGGGCTGGACGATGTGCGTGTGGTAGCGCAGGCCATAAAGGAGCTGCGGGCCATTCGTTTGCCGATCGATCGGCTGGAGCTCGTAGCGCTCGATGAACACCTGGCGCTCGGGGCCTTGCGCCGCGGGATGCATGTCGCTGCCGGCCATACCCTTCCAGATGCCGGCCATGCCCGTGAGCGGGCCGAGGTTCTTCAGCGTGTCGACGTCGGCGTCGGGCTCCGTGTAGATGTCGGCGGGAAACTCGGCCATCCGCGCCTAATGCCACGACAGCGCGGTGAGCGAAAGCGATCCAGACACATGCATCTCTCTGCGATGCACGCGCCCGTGTCAACGGGAGGGCTGCAGCACTCTCAGTTGCACTTCTTCAAGAGCGCCGTGCCGGTGCACGCCAGCCCGTAGCAGCATTGCGAGGCAGACGTGCAGGTGGTCCCCGACGTGTCGCACGTGCTGCCCGTCGCGACGCACGTCCCCGCGTTGCCGCAGTAGCCACTGCAGCACTCGGTGCCCGTCGTGCAATGGGCGGGGTTCGTGCATCCGGCGTCGGGAGCCGAGCACGTGCCGATGATGTTGCTGGAGCAGACCAGCCCGTAGCAGCACGAGGCGGTGCCGCTGCACAAGTTGCCAGAGGTGTCGCAGCTGTTGCCCGTTGCCACGCACGTCCCCGAGTTGCTGCAGTAGCCACTGCAGCACTGGCTTCCCGTCGTGCAGGAGCCGGGGTTCGTGCACCCGGCGTCGGCGGTGATGGCCACGCAGATCCCGAGGATGTTGCTGGAGCACACGAGCCCGTAGCAGCAGTTGGAGGTGCCTTCGCAGAGGTTGTCCACCGTGTCGCAGCTGTCGCCCGTCGCGACGCACGTCCCCGCGTTGCCGCAGTAGCCACCGCAGCACTGGCTTCCCGTCGTGCAGGAGCCGGGGTTCGTGCACCCGGCGTCGGCCGTCGAGCCGGCGTCGTGCGGGGACGACGCGTCGCTCGTGGAGCCGGCGTCCGCCGTCGAGCCGGCATCCACGGTGGAGCCGGCGTCGGCTGGCGACGCCGCGTCCACGCAGCACTGCGACGCGTAAAGGCCGCAGTTGTCCTCGCAATCGGCGACACACGACGCGGACACGCAGCAGGTGCCCGCCACCCCGGCCGCCGAGCTCGTACACGCGCCCGCAGCGCAAGCGCACGCGTGGCTCACTCCGCAACCGTCGTCGATGGACGTGTTGCAGGCGTTGCCGCAAGGGTTGGCCGCGAAGCAGGCGTCGCTCGCCTCCCCCCCGTCCGTCAGCTCGCCCCCGCTGTCCGCAAGGGGTGTGGCATCGTCGCCGATCGCCGCGTCCAGGTCCGACATGCCGTCATCGCCGCCCACCGCGTCCAGGTCCGACATGCCGTCATCGCCGCTCGCCGCGTCCAGGTCTGACATGCCGTCACCGGAGGCGGAGTCCGTGTTCGGAGCAGTCCCGTCGTCGGAGCCTTGCTGCGCATTGGTGGCGTCGTCACCAGGGGCGTGCGCCGCGGCGTCCTGCACACCCGACCTCGTGCCCGGCGCTCCGCTGTCCGTCACGGTCTGGGTTCCGCCGGTGGACAGCCCGCACCCTGCGAGGCCCAGCGTGGACACCACGATCATGGAGGCGACGCACGAGCGGAGCGGACGTTGCAGAGGGGGCACCATCTTTCACCGTACCAGCCTTTGCCGCGCCGCGGTCAACCTTGGAAAGTCGCTGCCGCTCATTTCCGGTGACGGCGGATCACGCGCTCGTATTCGCTGGAGTTTGCTGGTCCTCGGACTCAGTCCGTCTCGAGATCGCAGACGAGCTCCACGCTCGGCGAGCCTGGCAGCACGAGCACTCCTCCCGCGAACAGGAACTCGGTGGGGCACCCGGCGTTGAGATCCCCGATACACCAGCCTGGCCCACACCCGGTGCACGACGGATCGGTCTTGCAGGCCTGCGCCTGGGCGCCGGCGAGCTGGTTCACCGCGCAGATTCGCGATGTTCCGCTCGACGCGTCGACCAGCATCGGCATCGGGACACCGGTCGGCCCGGGCGGATCGGACATGCCCGGATACGTCGAGCAGGGCGCGTCGCCCTGCACGGTGGCCTCCACGAGGCAATCGGCGCCGCCATCCGGCTCCTCGACGGGAGCCGATGGCAGGCAAAGGGGGGACACGGACCCGACGAGTCCGGGTGTGCCCGCGTCCGATGGCTCGGAAACGGAGAACTCGAGCGTGAACTGGTATCCGCCCTGCCCCGCTCCCACCGTCTGCGTCGGCTGCGACGAGCACGCCACGAGCGCCAGGCCAGCAAGCGCGCTCGCGCTCTTCATCGGAAAATCCACGTCGGCGACGCGGGAGCCACGTCGAAACGGCCATCGAGCTCCATCAAGCACTCCTCGAGAATACGCAGGCAGACGTCGACTTCGTGGCGCCCGACGACGAGCGGCGGCGCGAATCGAATGGTCGATGCTCCACAAGCGAGAAGCAGCAGGCCCTTCTGAAACGCGAGCTGTTCGAGCGCCGCGACGTATTCCGTGGCAGGTGCTCGCGTCGTCGGAAGAAGGAACTCGGCGCCAATCATCAGCCCCACGCCGCGGACGTCTGCCACGACTGGATGCCACCGCTGGAGCGCGCGCAGCTTCGACCGCATGTACTCGCCGGTTTCGTTGATCTGCGGCAGGAGCGGCTCGACGATATCGAGTGTGGCCAGGGCCGCTGCGCAGCACACCGGGTTCCCGCCGAACGTCGACCCGTGGGACGCTCGGGGCCACGTCATCACCTTCTCGCGGGCCACGATGGCGCCGATGGGCATGCCCGACCCGAGACCTTTCGCGACGCAGAACACGTCGGGCATGACGCCGAAGTGCTCGGCCGCGAACATCGATCCGGTACGACCGACGCCGGTCTGCACCTCGTCGAAGACGAGCACGATTCCGTGCTCGTCACAGAGCCGGCGAAGGCCCTCCAGCGCCGACGCCGGAGGCACGATGTAGCCTCCTTCGCCGAGGATCGGTTCGATGAAGATCGCCGCCACCTCCCGCGGATCGACGTGGCTCTTGAACCAATCGGTCTCGAGGGCGGTGGCCACGTCCGCCGCGTGCGCGGTGGGGTACGGAAGGTGAATCACGCCCGGCACCAGAGGCCCGAAGAACGCACGCTGGCCGACCTTCGACGAGTTGAGCGAGATGGCGCCCATCGTTCGACCGTGAAAGGCGCCCTTGAACGCGATGACGTTGGGCCGGCGCGTGTGCGCTCGCACCAGCTTGAGCGCCCCGTCGATCGCCTCGGTCCCCGAGTTGGTCAGGAAAACCTTCTTGTCGCCCATCGGGGGCAGGTAGCCGGCGAGGCGCTCGCAAAGCGCGGCGAAGCTCTCGTAGTAAAAGTCGGTGCCGCAGATGTGCAGGAACTTGGCGGAAGCCGCCTGGATGGCCTGCACCACTTTGGGGTGCGCGTGCCCCGTGGAAGCCGTCGCGATGCCGGCCATGAAGTCGAGGAAGCGATTGCCGTCGACGTCGTAGATCCACGGCCCTTCGCCGCGTTCCACGACGAGCGGGTACTCCTTGATGTAGCTCGGAGAGCTCACCTTCCGGTCGCGTTCGATGATCGCGCGCGCCTTTGGACCAGGCAGGGGCCCATGGACGCTCGGCAGAAGGGGCTCCGTCATGTCGATTCCATCCGCGTCTGCGACTGCTCGCGTGCGAACTGGGCGACGTAGTACGGACCGCAGCCGCCCTTGCCCGTGGAGCCGGAAGCCTTCCAACCGCAGAACGACTGCACGCCCGGCCATGCGCCCGTCGTCGCGCCCGTCGCGCGGTTGGCGTAGAGGACGCCGGCCTGGGCCCGGTCCATGAAGCCGTCGATCTCCTCGGCGCGCTGGCTGAAGATCCCCGCGGTCAACCCGTAGTCGACGCCGTTCACGAGCCCCAGCGCCTCGTCGAACGCGTCGAATGCATCGACGGTGACGAAGGGCAGAAACAGCTCCTCGCGCTCGAGGCGATCGCCGCGCGGGACCGAAGCGACCGTGGGTGCCACGAAGTGACCGTGCCGCAGCTCTCCCTCGACGAGACGCGTGCCGCCCGCGTGCACGGCGCCGCGCGCCCGTGCCTCGAGGCTGGCGCGCTCGTAGCGCTCGACGGCGGCGGCGTCGATGACCGGGCCCATGAAGACGTCGGCGCGGGTCGGATCGCCGACGGCGATCGTTCGTGCCCGCTCCGAGAGACGCTCGACGAACTTTGCGTGCAAGGGCTTCGCGACGTAGATGCGCGACAGTGCGCTGCACTTTTGCCCCGACAGGCCGAAGGCCGAGCGGGCGCATCCCTCGACGGCATCGTCGAGGCTCGCGCTCTCGCAGACCACCGCGGCGTTCTTGCCGCCCATCTCGAGCAGGCAGGGGCGGACACGATCCGACGACATCAGGCGAAAGAGATCCATCCCCACCTGCGTGCTCCCCGTGAACGCGACGCCGTCGATGCGCGGATGCCGCGCCAGCGCGGCGCCCACGGTCTCTCCTTCCCCGTGAAGTACCTGCAAGAGACCGTCCGGCAGCCCGGCATTGCGGAGGCACTCGTAGAGAAGCTGCGCGCACCAGGGGGTCGCCTCGCTCGGCTTGAGGATGACCGCGTTGCCCGCGACGAGCGCGGCACCGCTCATCCCTGCCGCCAGCGCCAACGGGAAGTTGAACGGGGAGACGACCGCAAAGACCCCATACGGGCGCAAGACGTCGCGCGTGTTCTCGCGCGCGGAGAGCTTGCCGAGCGGCCGCGCGAACCCGTTCGCCTCGGTGACCTGGCTTCCGTAGTAGCGGAGCAGATCCGCCGACTCTTCCACGTCGCCGAGGCTCTCGAGACGGCTCTTGCCGACCTCGAGCGAAGCGACGGCGGCGATCTCCATGCGCCGCTTGGAGATGAGCTCCGCAGCGTCAGCGATCCGCTGGACCCGCTCCTGCCACGGCGCCCTCGCCCACCGCGCCTGCGCGCGGTGCGCGATCTCGACGGCATGCCCGATCTCCGACGTGGAAGCCCGGTGAAAGCGCCCGAGGAGCACGCGCCCGTCCGACGGCGTGCGTGACTCGAGCAGATCACCGCTCTCGAGAGGCCGGCCGTCGACCCACGACGGGAACGTCTGGCCGAGCTTTGATCGCACGGACGCCAGCGCGGCGTCGAATTCGCGGTGCAGCTCGGTGAGGTCGGCGTTGACGACTGAGTACGTGACGCGAAAGCTCATGGCGTAAACTCCTTGATTGCCCGCGCCAATGCATCCACGAGGTCGTCGACCTGCTCCTCGTCGATGACGAGCGGCGGGCCGATCATGAAAAGATCGCCGCTCGTGCCGTCGGCCTGGCCGACGTTCGGCCAGACGATGAGCCCGCGCTCGAAGAAGTGCGCCGTGAGCCGCTCGGCGACCTTGCGCTCTCTCGGGAAGGGCGCGCGCGTGGCCTTGTCCGCGACCATCTCGACGCCACATAGGAGGCCGAGTCCCTGGACGCAACCTACATGCTCGAGCGGAAGCAATTGCTCGGAGAGCCGACCCAGAAGCCGAGCGCCGATCCGCGCGGAGCGCCGCACCAGGTCGTGTCGCTCGAAGTACTCGAGGACGGCCAAGCCAGCGGCGGTCATGAAGGGCGCCTGGAGGTAGGTTTGCGCGTGCTGGAAGTAGCCGCTCCCGCGCCGCATCTCGTCGAGGTGAGGTTGTTTCACGAGCAGCGCGGAGAGCGGCGCGTACCCGCCGCCGAGACCCTTGCCGAGGACGATGACATCGGGGTCGAGCGAAGTCAGGTGGCTGGCGAAGAACGCGCCGCACCGTCCTGTTCCGCAGAGGACCTCGTCCGCGATGATGAGGATGCCGTGCCGATCGCAGAGGCTCCGGACGCGCTCGAAGTATCCGGGCGGTGGTACGGCCGCGCCGGCCGAGGAGCCGATGATCGGCTCCACGATGAATGCCGCGATCGTGCGCGGCTCTTCATTCTCGATCAGCGCCTCGAGCTGCCGCGCGTAGTGCTCGGCGCCGCCTTTGGCGTAGTCGTCGAACCCGCAGCGGTAAGGGTATGGAGCCGGCGTCGCCAGCACGGAGGAAAGAAGGGGGCCGTACAGCGTTCGGTAATGAGGACGGCCCGAGGCCGAGAGCGCGTACAGCGTGTTGCCGTGGTAGCTCGGCACGCGAGCCACGACCTTTGCCCGCGCGGGCTCGCCGCGCTCCATCCAGAGTTGGCGGGCGAACTTCACCGCCGCCTCCACCGCCTCGGAGCCCGAGCACAGAAACGCGGAGCGCGCCCGTCCGAACCCGGGGAGCTCGCTCGCGACCTGCGCTGCAAGGCGCGCAGCAAGCGCTTCGGTCGCCTCCGAAGTGAACTGCGTGCCATTCACGTACCCGACGCGGAGGAGCTGCGCATGGACGGCGTCGGCGACCTCGCGGTTGCCGTGGCCCACGCTCGCTACCAGAGCGCCGGCGGACGCATCCACGTAGCGTTTGCCGTCGCGATCGAAGAGGTAGATCCCCTCTCCGTGCGAGATGACCGGGAGCGCTCTTCCGAGGCTCCGGAGCAGAACGCTCCCCTCCGGGTAGCGAACGACTCTCGTCATGGCCTCTGCAAAACACTAGCACCGGCGTGTGCTTCTTGCACCAAAGGCGGCGGTCGGCGCTCCTACGCGCCTCACGGCTGGTAGCGCGACCATGTCTTGCTCTGTCCGAAGAGGGAGATCCCCACGTAGCCGCGGATCTTGAGCGACTCGGGGCTCAGGACTTCGGCCTTCATTCGGTACGTCCCCCCATCCTCCGTGTTGTAGACGTAGCCGTCGACGTATTCTCCGTCCTCGTAGCGCAAGTGCCACATGAGAACGACGCCGACGACAGGGCGATCGCGCAGCTTTGGGTCCTTGTTGTTTACGTCCTTTTTCGGCTCCGCCGACCAGCTCACGATGCCCATGTACGTCCCGTCCGGGGCCTGAACGAACTTGATCCGGCCGGGCGGCCGATTCTCCTCCCTTTGCGTGCACCATTCGCCGAGGATCGCGTCGGGTGGGAACTTCATGGCTAGAGGCTGGGCTTCATGCGTGGGCGGCGCCTCGGCAGCGGAGATGGCCGAAGGGCCGATGGCGCCCGCGACCATGGCCGACGTGATCAGGACGATGAGGCGAATGCTCATGACTCGTCGCTCCGGCGCGGTTCGATTCAGGAGAGAAAGGCGGACTTCACGACGTGCTCGGGAAGTCGCCTGCAGGAAGCAAGACCAGCGATCTCGCCATCCGACGCCAGTGTCCCGGCCCCGAGCGCCCGGATCTCCGGGACCACTCCCGAAACACCCCTTGCGACGACCGGGAGCATCAGCCGGACCTGGGCAAACCCGGCAGGGCCCAGGCACGCGCGGTTGAAGCTCATGTGGCCGAGCTCGTCGGTGATGACTTCGCAGAGTCGCTCTTCCACGGCATCCCGAAGCTCCGGATCGTGCCGGAGCACCTCACGACTCTTCTCGAGCAAGTTGAGAAAGGTGCAGAGCCCCAGGATTTCGGCCGCGAGCGTGAGTGGACGTGACACCAGCTCCGGGGTCACTGCAACGCCGGCGATGAGGGTGCGCAGGGCGACCGGTGGCCTGTAGGGTGTAG
>Ga0302325_10002018_pt1 | contig 50236 bp, 38 predicted proteins | sample Palsa_T0_2_FD_201948 | JGI IMG/M metagenome (GOLD analysis project Ga0302325, IMG submission 201948) | Peat permafrost microbial communities from Stordalen Mire near Abisko, Sweden - Palsa_T0_2 | ecosystem: Environmental > Terrestrial > Soil > Palsa > Peat permafrost | place: Sweden: Abisko...
GGGGCGGCCTCGGGCGCGCCGACGCGCTTCTTTTCGGCGAAAGTCAAGGCCGGGTGCTGGTTGCGGTGGCCCCGGATCAAGTCGGCGCGATCCTGGCGGCGGCCGAGTCGGCGGGCGTTCCGGCGGGACGGATGGGAACGGTGACCGGCGACGGGCGTTTCACCGTCCGGCTGCGCTTGGACGGCGCGGCCGGACCGTCCGAGGTATCCTGGCCGGCGGCCGAGTTGCGGCGCGGCTGGGATGTGAGTATAGAGGAGGCGATGAAAAGGCCAGGGCTGTCATGAGCGATTCCCCCACGCACGAATGCGGCATCGCGCTGGTGCGCCTGCTCAAGCCGCTCTCGTATTACCAGGAGAAATACGGGACTCCGCTGTGGGGCTTTACAAAACTCTTTCTCCTGATGGAGAAGCAGCACAACCGCGGCCAGGACGGCGCTGGCGTCGCGTGCGTCAAGCTCAACGTCCCGCCGGGCGATCCCTACATGTTCCGCGAGCGCAGCATCAAGTCCAACCCCCTGGACCGGATCTTTCGCGGGCTCCTCGAGCAGTACCATGCGAAGGTCGCCACCGGCGACATTCATCCGGAGTTCACCGAGTCGATGAAGCGCCACTTCGACTTTGGCGGAGAGCTGTTTCTCGGGCACCTGCGCTATGGAACCAGCGGCGGCTACAACCTCAGTTCCTGCCATCCCTATTTCCGCCGCAGCCCCTGGCCGACGCGCAATCTCGCGCTATGCGGGAATTTCAACCTGACCAACACGGCCGATCTCAACCGCTCGCTGATCGCGATCGGCCAGCATCCCGTTTTTCAGACCGATACCCAGGCGATCGTGGAGAAGATAGGCTTCTTCCTCGACGAGGAGCACGAGGATATCTTCCGGTTCCTGCGCACCCGCGACCTCGCGGGCGAGGAGCTTTCGCGGCGTATCAGCGAGGACCTCGATCTGGCGCGTGTCCTGACCCGCGCGTCTCAGAAGTGGGATGGCGGATACGCGCTCTGCGGCCTGGTGGGCAATGGCGACGCTTTCGTGGCGCGGGATCCCTCGGGGATCCGGCCCTGCCATTGGTTTCAGAATGACGAGGTGGTGGCCTTCGCGTCGGAGCGCGCGCCGCTGATGACCGTGTTCGACCTCGCCGCGGAGGATGTCCGCGAGGTCACGCCGGGCCATGTCGTCGTGATCAAGCGGCGGGGGACCATCTCGGAGCAGCCATTCACCGCCCCGCTGCCGCGGACTTCGTGCTCGTTCGAGCGAATCTACTTCTCGCGCGGCAACGATCTCGACATCTATCGGGAGCGCCAGGCCCTGGGCGGCCGCCTGGCGCGCCAGGTCTTGGACGCGGTCAACCACGAGTGGTCGGACACCGTCTTCAGCTACATCCCGAACACATCCGAGGTTGCCTACTACGGCCTGCTCTCGGCCCTTCGCAGCCTGAGGCGGGACGAGGTGAAGGCGGCGATCCTCGAGGCCAGCAAGGAAGGGCGCCTGACGGAGGGCCTTCTCGATGAGCTGATCCTGCGGAATTGGCCGCGCGGGGAAAAGGTGGTCAGCAAGGACATCAAGATCCGCACCTTCATCGGACAGGAGTCCATGCGCAACCAGCTCGCGAGCCACGTCTACGACATCACCTACGGATCGTTGCGGCCGGGCGTGGACAATCTGGTTTGCCTTGACGATTCGATCGTCCGCGGGACCACCCTGCGCCGTTCGATTCTGCGAATACTCACGAGGCTTGGGCCCAAGAAGATCGTCATTGTCTCGACCGCGCCGCAGATCCGGTATCCCGACTGTTATGGCATTGATATTTCGCAGATCGGCAAATTCGTCGCTTTCGAGGCCGCCGTGGGCCTGCTTCGCGATTCGGGCCGCGGCGATCTCCTGGAGGATGTCTATCGGGAATGCCGGGAGGAGATCGCCCGAGGCGGCCCGGTCAATCATGTCCGGCGCATCTACGAGCCCTTCACTCCGGAAGAGATATCCGCCCGGATAGCGAAGATCGTCCGGCCGCCCAATATCGAGTGGAAGGGAGAGATCGAAATCATCTTCCAGACGACCGAGAGCCTGCGCGCCGCGGTCCCGAATCACACGGGCGATTGGTATTTCACCGGCCGATACCCAACACCGGGCGGATATCGCGTGGTGAACCAGGCTTACGTGAACTATTTTGAGAAGAACGAGGGCCGCGCCTACTGACGCGAGGCAGCGAATCCACCGCATCCATGTCCCTTTCCTACGAATCCGCCGGCGTCCGCTACGGCTCCCTGGACGCCTTCAAGAGGGCCTGCCAAGCCGCCGCGCGCACCACCGCGGATCTGCTCGCCGAGTCTGGATTCCGCGAGCCTCCGGCCGTCCGCGGCGACAGCGCCTATTTGATTGAGACGGAGGATTGCTACCTGGCGCACGTGGAAGAGGGCCTCGGAACAAAAAATCTGGTGGCCGACGCGGTCTATGCCGAGACGGGGCGGTGCTTCTACCGCGCGATCGGCATCGATACGGTGGCCACGATCGCCAACGATCTTGCCACCTCCGGCGCGCTTCCCATCGCGGTGGCGATGCACGCGGCCGTCGGCGATTCGGACTGGTTTTCCGACGAGCGCCGCGCGGACGATTTGGTGCGCGGATTTGCCGAGGGCTGCCGGATGGCCGGGGCGGTTTGGGGCGGCGGAGAAACGCCGGCACTTCGCGGGATGATCAATCCCGCCACCATTGTCCTCGCCGGCTCCGCGATCGGGAGAATCTCCCCCAAGTCGCTTCGCATCATGGGCGATGTCTGCGACGGCGACGCCATCATCTTCCTCGCCTCATCGGGCATACAAACCAACGGCCTGACGCTCTGCCGGCGAATCGCGGAGCACCTGCCTCACGGCTACGGAACGGACATTGGCGGCCGGGTGACCTTGGGAGAGGCCCTGCTGGCGCCCTCGACGATTTATGTCGGGTTTATCCGAGAATGCCAGCGGCGTGGAATCCGGCTCAACTATGCGGCGCATGTCACGGGGCATGGCTGGCGCAAGCTCATGCGCCTCGAAGAACCCTTTGTGTACGAAATCGAGGATCCGCGTCCCCACCCGGCGATTTTCCGATTCCTGATGGACGCCGGGCCGGTCGATTTGCGCGAGGCGTATGCCACCTTCAACATGGGCATCGGTTTTGCCGCGTATGTGAGGCCTGCGGTTGCAGACGCCACAGTCGAGGCCGCCTTGGCCGCCGGCTATGATGCCTGGGTCGCGGGGCGGGTGAGGAAGGATGGGGCGCGCAAGGCCGTCTCGATTGCGGCCCATGGCCTTGTTTTCGAGGGCGACACGCTGCGGTTGAGATAGCGGGGCAGGCCGGGTTGCAAGTGTGTTACGAGTACAATGCGATTGTCGGAAGCAATTATTGATCAATAGCTAGTGGTTCTGAAAAGAAGGAGCGCTCTCAGGGGAGCCCATTCCGAATCGGCTTTGCAGATTGGCCCCGCAAGTGCTATGTAGACTTAGTCTACGCAGCCTATGAAAAAGAACACCAAGAGCACCGTCAAAACGCCCGCCCCGGCGACCAAGATCCTCGCGCCCGCCCCAACGCCGAAGCCCGCCATCGTGCCGGAGCCCATTCCGAAGCCGGCGATCGCTCCGCAGGTCAAGAAGCCTGCGCCGGCCCCCGTGACTGCTGCGGCGCCGAAACCGGCTCCGGCGGTCGCCAAGCCGGCCGCCCCCGCGACGACGATCGCGGCCACGATCGATGTGGGCTTTGGCAACGCCCTTTATATCCGTGGTTCGGGCCCGGGACTGAGCTGGGGGAAGGGAGTTCCCCTGACCAATGCTGGCAGCGACCAGTGGTCCATCGCGCTCGCAGGAGTCGACCATCCGGTGATGTTTAAATTCCTGATCAACGACACGCAATGGAGCGTCGGAGTGGACTACGAAGTTCCGCCGGGAAGTTCGGTTCGCTTCAGCCCGGTTTTTTAGGCCTGAGGGCGGCCTGACCCGTCGTTTGAGCGCCTGGCCGGCGCCGGTAAGGCGTCGGCCGAAATAGCCGTGAGGCGCGCTGTGAGTGCGAGGGCGGCCGCGTCGCTCTCCTCCAATTCGGAGGCGGGAACTCGAAGGCAGTGAAGGCGCACCCGCGACCACGGCCACGGCACGTAAAAACCGTCCCACGTGCGCAGGCGCCACGCGGATTGGAATTCCGCTGAGAAAAGCATGATCGTCGTGCGCGTCCGGCGCGAGACGATCAACGCCCCCGGTTTGATCTGATACACGGGTCCTCGCGGGCCGTCCGGGGTGATGCCCACGTCGTGGCCTTCCTTGAGAACCGACACCAGGGCGGCCGCCGCTTCGCGTCCCAACCGGCTGCTGGACCCGCGGACCGTGCGGAGCCCGGCCGCGTTGAAAAACGCATCGAGCCATGCGCCGTCGCGGCTGGCGCTGACGAGCGCGAAGATCGGGCGGCCGTGGCGGTAACGGCGCACGATCTCGGCTGTGATGAAGAGCCGATTGTGCCAAAGGACGAAGGCGAGCGGCTCTCCAACCGTCTCCAGATTTTTGCGATCCTCCTCGGCGATCTCAAATCGGAGCGAACGCCCCCAGGCCTTGAAGAGGAGCACAGCCGGTTGGAGCGCGAGACGCTTCCAAGCCGAGAAGCCATGAACCTGGGCGCCGGGGCCGCGCGGCGCCGGGTCGCTGTCGGAATTGGGAGAACGGCGCACCGAACGAGAGGGAAAGGGGCGCCGCCGGAGCTGTAAAGCACTTGGCGGCCGTGGCGTTTCCTGCTTGTTCCCGTGCCGCGATGTTTCCGAACTGCCCATATCTGCCGCAACCGCGGGAGGGTCTCGATTGGAGGTCCCTCAATGTCTATCGAACAGCGGATCGCGGAGAGGCCTTCTATCACGCCTGCCTGGAATACGGCCATCTGCTGTGGCTTCGCGGGTTCGCCGCACGCGGATTGTTATGCCTTGATCGCGCCTTTGGGGCGGACTTGAGCGGCCGTGAGCCTGTGTTGCAGACCTGGCCCATGCCCTATGCGGCGACGCTTTGGTTCCTTCGGCACGGGTCGGAGGAATCCCTGGTCGGCAACCCGCGCGTCCATTTCCAGCACTACGCAGATCGATTGGGCGAGCCGAGGCGGGAGCAGCGGCGTTGGAGGGCTTGGGCATGCTGGGCGCTTGCGCGGACCGCGCTCCCGCATCTCCCCGGCGATCCCAAGCACCCAGTCGAAGAGCCGGCCCTCGAGTCGATCCGCGCCGGCCTGGACCACTATGGAATGTCCGGGGAATCAGCCGTATGGCTCGAGGCGCTTCGGGGTCCGGTCGATCCTTGAATTGCGGCGCCGTAGTGGATGACGCGCACCGGCTCCAGGGTCACCAGGCCTCCGTTCATCATTTCTTTCAGAATCGGAAGGAAGCCGTTGATCTTCTCCTCGGTGTCCACGATTTCAATGACCAGCGGAAGGTCGTCGGAGAGGCGCAGGATTTTCGTCGTGTGCAGCTTGCTTGTGGCGCCGAATCCCATGGAGCTGCGCAGGACGGTGGCGCCGGCCAATCCAGCCTCGCGCGCCTTGAGCACGATCGACTCGTGGAGCGGACGATGCTCGAACCGATCCGCTTCGCCGATGAATATTCGAAGCAAGAGGGATTCTGGGGGGAGATTCATGGGCTAGGGTCCTTTCAGTGAATTCAGAGCCATCGCCGCGATATGGCCCAAGTAGGCCGCAAGGAGACAGAAGACAAACGACCCGGCCGCATAGCCGCCGGCCCGCGCCCATTCCCCTTGCCGGGCGAGGACGAGCGTCTGAAGGCTGAAAGCGGAGAAGGTCGTGAATCCACCGCAGATGCCCGTCATGAAGAACTGCCGTCCCGTAGGACCCACTGGGTATCGTCCTTCAGGCAGTGTCAGGGTTGCGAAGAAGCAGATCGCGAAGGACCCGGTGACGTTGATCAGGAGCGTGCCCCACGGAAACGTTTCGCCGTAGCGCTGGGAAACAAATCCGTTGAGAGCATAACGTGAGATTCCGCCGAGGGCGCTGCCCAAAGTGACCCAGAAGTAGAGGGACATGGAGACTATTCTCCGACTGTGTACGGGGCCTCGGTTTGCACGGCCCAACGATTGTCGAGCCGCTGGGAAAAGTCGAGCGGGTCGCCAACGCCCACCGCGCCGCGCGCCACCTGGTAGGCCCACACCTGAAAATACGTGAGCGTTGCGGCGCCGTAGATCGTGGAGAAGGCGCCATCGACCGCGTCCTGTCCGCTCGAGACCTTGATCCGTCCGATGCGCGGCACGTGGAAGCGCGCATCCGTCGTGAACCAATGCCCGCCGAGGTAGACCTCGCCGTAGGCGTGAAAGTCCATGTGGTTGTCCGGATCTGGGAATCCAATATCGGGCAGATGGCCGGTCACATAGCGTGCGGGAATGTTGAACGTGCGGTTCAGCGCGATGGCGAGATGCGCGAAATCGCGGCAAACGCCGTAGCCTCGCTGCAAGACGTCCCAGGCGGAGAGATCGGCGCGTCCGGAAAGGTAGCGGTATTCAATATTGTCATGCAGCCACCGGCTGATCGCGCGCACGCGCGGCAGGCCGTTCTCGACCTGCCCGAATTTTTCCCACGCGAAATTGGTCAGCTTGTCCGAGTCGCAATAGCGGCTGGGCAGCGTGTAGCGGAGGACGTCCATCGGCAGGTCCCCCGGCGCAAGCGGCGCGGAATCGGTGGGCAGGTCGTGATTGTCCGGCTGCGAGGACGCGGCCACGATCGCGTCATGCCGGATGCAGTTGGTTCCCGGCGCGAGCGTAACGCGCCGGACCGAATTGCCGTGGCTATCCGTGAATTCCTCGGCCGGAAGGCCTGCGCCGAGGCTCAAGGCCTCGAAGACCACGGAGTGATCGCGATTCGGGCGCGGCCTGACGTTCAGAATGAGCGCCGCCGTGCCCGTAACTTCATATACCAAACTGCATCCTACCCGAATCGTCAGGTCGAATGTCGGCGGTTGGATCGCGGCGGGTGCCATGACGGCGGCCGGCGGCGCGAGCTCGCGCGGAAGAAACGCACGAGCAAGAAGCCGCCGCCGAGCGGGAGTCGTCGCGCCTCAGCGCTTTGAGCGCTTGGCGGCCTTCTTCTCTTTGGCGGACTTCAGCGGGGCTTTCTTGGTCTGTTTCTTGGAGTTTTGCGTTTTCGACATAATGAACCTTGGTTGATATGCTTCCGACTTGGAAGTTGGACGATTATGCAGCCGACGTTGGGCGGCGTCGAACTATTTCCCCGTTGGACGTCGACATTGCCGGGAATTGCTCGAAGATCGGCACGTCAGCAACACGAGGGCCACTCAATGAACAAACAAAGCGAATATTTCCTTCATGCCCGCTCGATGCGGGCCGATGTCCTCGCGGCGCCAAGCGTCTGGATTCCGCGCCGCGAAGCCGTGCTGGAGTGGCTGAATGGGTTCATGGTTCGCGCGGAAATACCGAGCTATGATCTCGGTGAGACCGAGGCGGCCGATCTGACGGCGCTCGATGTGTTCTTGCGCAAGAAGAAGGTTCCGGTCGCGCAGGGGTAGGAGAGTCCGGCCTCAATTTTCGGCAATTCCCGCTCGCCCGCCGAGCGCGATGTGTATTGGCTTCGCGGACTTCCAGCCATGACCACGTTTCTCCGTGTCGGCAGGTTCGTCGGACTTCTCCTCGTCGGAGGCGTCCTTTCCACTCGAGTCTGGGCTCTGGGTCCTACGATCACCGTTCCGCCCGCGAACCAAACGGTCGTACTGGGTAACCCGGCGAGCTTCTCGGTCACCGCAACGGGCGGCCCGCTCACCTACCAGTGGTATTTGAATGGCAATCCTGTCGCCGGTGCGACGGCTGCCACCTACGTCGACTCAGCGGTCCAACTCGGAGACGGGGGAGTATACTTTGTCGCCGTCACCAATGGGTCCGGTACGACCGTTAGCTCGGGTGGCAACCTTCTCATTCAGGACGGACTGGGAAATCCGCTCAATACGATTCCAACCCTGACGGCGCTGCCTGTCATCGGGATTCAGCCGGTCAATCTCTCGGCCACGTATACCCAAAGCCCGATCACTCCCATCCCCCTCAATCTGGCGGTGGCGGCGATGGCGAATCTGCCGCTTAGCTACCAGTGGAGTTTCAACGGCACCGCGGTTCCGGGAGCCACCGGGACTGTGTATGGCGCCTTATCTCCGGGGAACTACACGGTCACTGTCTCGACGACGGCTGGCCCGGTGACCAGCCAGACCGCGGTCGTGACGTGGCTCGCTCCAGATGGCACTGTGATCGACAATACCCCCTACATCACGGTCGAGCCGCTCAGCGGCACGGTCATCTACGGAACGACTCCTTTCACGATGAGCGTCTCCGCGGTGTCTCTGCTTCCGATCACCTACCAATGGTACTTGGGGACCACGGCGCTGGCCGGGGCCACGGGCACGACCTTTGCCGCGACGGCGCCCGGATCCTACACGGTGGTGGCCACGACCACCGCGGCCACGGATCCGAGTTTGGCTGCCACCGTTACCGTGATGACCGCTGGCGGTGTCACGGTCGGGAATGTCCCGACCATCACGGTGCAGCCGGCTGGGGGCACTGTGATCTATACGGGAAGCCCGGTGAGTTTGGGGCTCAGCGTCACGTCGGTTTCGCTGCAGACGATGAGCTATCAGTGGTACCTCAACAGCCTGGCGATCAATGGCGCGGTCTCCGCGACGTACACGGCCACCGCTCCCGGGGCTTATACGGTGGTCATATCGACCGCTGGCGGTTCGACCACGAGTCAGACTGCTTCGGTCAGTGTGACGACCCCGCTGGGCGTCGCGGTGAACACGACGCCCGCAATCACGGCACAGCCGATCGGCGCTACACTCACCTACGGCACCCGTTCCGGAACGACGTCCCTCAGCGTCAGCGCCCTCGCTTTGCTGCCCCTCACCTACCAATGGTCGTTAAACGGAACCGCGATTACGGGGGCCACGGCAGCCGCCTACACGGCCGTGTTGCCGGGAACCTACACGGTAACAGTGACCACGAGCGCCGGGTCGATCACCAGCTCTCCTGCCATCGTCTCTCAGGGCAGCCGCGTGATCAATCTGTCGAGTCGCATCATCGTGTCAGGGTCAGGTTCGGCCACCGCAGGCTTTGTCTTGAACAGCACGTCGGGTGCGGCCAAGGCGATGCTCATCCGCGCGGTCGGACCGGGACTGACGGCTTTCGGAGTCACCGGCGTTCTGGCGCATCCCGTACTGACGATCCTCGATGGAACCGGCAAAGTGGTCGGGACCAACAGCGGCTGGGCCAACTCAACGGCGATCTCGAGCGCCGACGCCACGGCCGGAGCCTTTCCTCTGACGACAGGAAGCACGGATGCGGCGATCGTCCTGACGCTCAATCCAGCATCCTATACAGCCCGGGTGTCCAGCGGTGATGGAACCAGCGGCGCGGCGTTGGTAGAGGCGTATGAACTGACGGCCGATTCCACCCAGCTCATCAATATTTCAACATTGGCGACGGTCGGTGGCGCGGGCTCACTGATCGGCGGATTCGTCATTTCCGGGACTCCCGCCCAAGTTTTGGTGAGGGCGATCGGTCCGACCTTGGCCAGTTTTGGAGTCAGCGGCGTTCTCGCGCAGCCAATTCTCACGGTTACCAACTCGAGTGGGACAGTCGTCGGTGCCAATACCGGCTGGTCGAGTGGATCCACGGCTGTCACGACCAGCGTCGCGGCGGCCACGGCGATCGCGGGCGGATTCGCTCTTCCGGCCGGCAGTGCGGATTCCGTGGTGCTCCTCACACTTCCGCCGGGCGCCTACTCGGCCCAGGTGACGGGATTGAATGGCGGAAGCGGGTCGGCGCTCGTGGAAGTGTACCTGGTGCCATCGTCCTGACTTCGGGTAACACCCCATGGCCCCAGGCGGCCGTCCGGCGCATAATCTCGCAGCTGGAAGCGGAGGAATTCTTCGAAAGCGAAGGGTTCTGGAACACCACCGCTCATGCGAAATATGCTTCAAAATATCAAAGAGCTGCAAGGGGACGCACTCGCCGCTGTGGACGGCGATATTGGCCACGTGAGGGACTTCTACTTTGACGACAAGAAGTGGGTCATTCGCTACGTCATAGCGGATACGGGCTCCTGGTTGCCGGGTCGGCTTGTCCTGCTGGCCACCAACGCATTTGGCAAATGGGACCGATATGAAAAGAAGCTGCATCTCAAGCTGCGAAAAAAGCAAATTCTAGACAGTCCCTCGATCGACTCGCACGAACCTGTCTCCTCGCAATTCGAGACCGACTATTATCGTCATTATGGCTGGCCGGTCTACTGGGACGAGGACGGGATATCAGGGGTTGACGGCAACCGGGGGGGCCGGTCGCAGCACCGCCTCCGGGCCGACAAGCACTTGCAAAGCGTCTTATCCGTAACGGGCTATCCAATCCAAGCAGCCGACGGAAAGATCGGCCACGTGAGCAGCTTCCTGGTGGACGACAGAACTTGGACAGTGGGAGACCTGTTGGTCGAGACGGGCAACTGGCATTCGGGCAAGGAAATCCTGATCCCTTCCAGAATGGTCGAGCGAATCAGTTATGAGGATTCCACCGTATTTGTGAATCTCACCAAGGCGGAAATTCTGAAAACCGCGGAACGCGACCCCCCATGGGCAAAGATCCTCTCACCGAAGGTGTCTTAACAGAAGGCAGTGGCGGAGCGAATCCGGTAACCCGTGAAAGGGTGCACGCGCGCGCGAGGGAACTCGCCTTGAGGGCGGGTCGTATGCCGGCCGATATGACACAAGCCCACTACGAACAGGCAAAGCGCGAGTTGACGGGGGCCTCTGAGACGGTAAATCAGGAGGCGATTCTCGATTCCTGGGTTCAGACAATGCTCCGGCGTGTTCAGGCAAAGACAGGGGAGGGTGCTCAATGAGCGCACCGTCCTTGGCCGCGTCCTCAATGGAATCGACCATCGCCGCGCTGCTGGTTCCGGGCAAAGGTCTTCTGGCGGCGGACGAGAGTTTTCCGACGATCGAGAAGCGATTCAAAGAGTTCGCCATCCCCTCCACTGAAGACAACCGGCGGGCCTACCGTGAGATGTTGTTCACGACCCCCGGATTGAACGAATCCATCAGTGGCGTGATCCAATTTGACGAGACGATGCGCCAGAAGATTGACGGAGCGTCCATGTCGCAAGCGCTTGCCCGCCAATCCATCATTCCGGGCATTAAAGTGGACGCAGGAGCGGTCGCTCTGCCCGGATTCGCCGGAGAAAAAATCACGCAGGGACTCGATGGCCTTCGCGAGCGGCTCGCGCAGTATCGGGAACTTGGCGCGCGCTTCACCAAATGGCGGGCCGTGATCACCGTCGACGAACGCCTTCCCACGGCCGCGTGCATCGACGCAAACGCCCATGCGCTCGCGCTCTTCGCGGCTTGGAGCCAGGAAGCCGGATTGGTGCCGATTGTGGAGCCGGAAGTCTTGATGGATGGCGCCCACACCCTCGCACGCTGTGAGGAGGTGACGGGCGTCACGTTGCGGCGTGTCTTCGAAGCGCTGATTCTCCAGGGGATCGTCCTTGAGCGCATGCTGCTCAAGACCGGCATGGTGCTCTCAGGCAAGGATTGTCCCCAGCAGGCGGATGTCGGCGAAGTGGCCGAGGCCACGCTCCGCTGTTTGCGGCGCGCGGTGCCCGCAGCCGTGCCCGGAATCGTGTTTCTTTCCGGCGGACAAAGCGATGTGGCAGCGACCGAGCGGACGAATGCCATCTGCCGGATAGGGGGCGCCCCATGGACGATTACCTTTTCCTTTGGGCGTGCGCTTCAGGATGCGGCGTTGAGCGCTTGGAAGGGAGCCGCCGCCAATGTCGCTGTTGCGCAACGGGCGCTGCACCATCGCGCCAAATGCAACGGGCTCGCGGTTCAAGGAAAGTATTCGGCGACGACGGAAAACGAGGGCCAGGGCCTCGGGCCGTAAATGGCCCCATGTCTGACTCCGAAGCCGCAGCGTGTAAGCAACCCGGGTTGATTGGAATTGCCGCCGATCATGGCGGATTTGAGCTCAAGGCGCATTTGACTGGAATGCTGCGTGCGGCGGGTCGGCAGGTCGTTGATTTTGGGGATTCTGTGTCCCGGCCGGATGATGATTATCCGGATTTTGTCGTTCCGCTGGCGCGCGCCGTTGCGGTTGGCGGCGTGGAGCGGGGCATCGCCATCTGTGGCAGCGGAGTGGGCGCTTGCGTGGCCGCTAACAAAGTGCCGGGCGTCCGCGCGTGCTTGATTTGCGAAACGTTTTCGGCGCGTCAGGGCGTCGAGGACGATGACCTCAACATAATCTGCCTTGGCGGGCGGGTCGTTGGGCATGCCTTGGCGTGGGAGTTGGTTCAGATCTTTCTGGCGGCGCGTTTTAGCGGGGCGGACCGCCACCTGCGGCGTCTCGCCAAAGTGGCCGAGGTGGAAGGGATTCCCTCGAAGGCAGCCCCGTGACCATCAGCCCCCTTGCCGGGAAACCCGCGCCCCTGGGTATTTTGGTGGATGTGCCGCGCCTCGTCAGTGCGTATTATACCGAGGTGCCCGACCCTTCGATCCCAGGGCAACGCGTGGCCTTTGGCACTTCCGGGCATCGAGGTTCATCGTTCAAGCGGGCCTTCAACGAATGGCACATCCTTGCGGTCACGCAGGCGATCTGCCTCTACCGCGAGGGCCGGGGGATCTCGGGCCCATTGTTTCTCGGCATCGATACGCACGCGCTCTCCATTCCCGCTTCCTCGACCGCGCTCGAGGTGCTGGCGGCAAATGGGGTGCAAGTCATGATCGCGGAAGGCGACGAATACACGCCGACTCCCGTCATTTCTCATGCGATTCTGACGTACAATCGCGGGAGAAATACCGGGCTTGCCGACGGGATTGTCATCACCCCTTCGCACAATCCGCCGGGCGACGGCGGCTTCAAGTACAATCCGCCAAACGGCGGCCCGGCGGATACCCTCGTTACCGGATGGATTGAGGCTAAAGCGAATGCGCTGCTCGAAGCGCGGCTCGACGGAGTAAAGCGATTGACCCTCGAGCGGGCTTTGCGCGCCACCACCACACATCGGCGCGATTATATCGGCGCCTATGTCGGAGACCTTGGCAATGTGATCGATTTGGACGTCATTCGCGGCGCCAAGATCCGCCTCGGTGTTGATCCGCTTGGAGGCGCCGGCGTCCACTACTGGGCCCGGATCGCCGAGCGCCATGGGTTGGACCTCACCGTCGTCGACGAGACGGTCGATCCGACATTTCGTTTTATGACCGTGGACTGGGATGGGCAGATTCGCATGGATCCGTCGTCGCCCTATGCGATGGAGCGCCTCATTGGCATGAAGGACCGCTTCGATCTCTCCTTCGCCTGTGACACCGATCACGACAGGCACGGGATCGTGACTCGAAGCGCCGGGCTTCTTCCCCCCAACCACTTCCTGTCGGTAGCGATCTTCCAGCTATTTCAGAATCGTCCGAAGTGGAGCCGGACGCCTGCGGTGGGAAAAACCGTGGTCAGCAGCGGGATGATCGATCGAGTCACAGCCAAGCTCGGACGGAAGCTCTACGAGGTCCCGGTTGGCTTCAAATGGTTCGTCGCGGGCTTGCTCGACGGTTCATTGGGATTTGGCGGCGAGGAAAGTGCGGGCGCCGCCTTCGTTCGCTTAGACGGCTCGGCTTGGACGACCGATAAGGATGGGTTCATTCCCTGTTTGCTCGCCGCGGAAATCACTGCGAGGGCGGGCCGCGATCCCGGCGAGATTTATGACGCTCTCACTCGTGAGTTTGGCGCGCCCATCTACGACCGCTTGGAAGCCGCGGCCACGCCCGCGCAGAAGGCTGTGTTGTCCAAGCTTTCCCCCGACCGGATCAAACTCGCCGAATTGGCGGGAGAGAAGATCCAAGCCATCCTCACCCACGCACCCGGAAATGGGGCGCCCATAGGCGGCTTGAAGGCGGTCACGGAAAGCGGCTGGTTCGCGGCGCGTCCATCCGGCACCGAAGATATCTACAAAATTTACGCTGAAAGTTTCCGCGGCGCGGCGCATTTGCGCCAGATCCTGGAGGAGGCGCAGGCGATTGTCAGCACGACCCTGGCTTCGGAAGGAGGACGCCAGGCGGAGACCCCATCGTTAGTCAAGGCGTCCCCGACTTTCGATGAGCGGGCAAATAGCGGGGCGCTGGATGTATTGCGCAACGAGGGGGACCCGAACTGATTCCCTCGATCGGCGGGGTCTTATCTTATGAGCGAATCCACTCCTGTCGGCGCCTCTTCTTCACATCTGCCCCTGGGCATCGACGCCTTGACCGAGCTGGCCATGGACCTGCGATGGTCTTGGAATCATTGTTCGGACGAATTGTGGCGCAGGCTCGACCCCGCGCTTTGGGCGCTCACCTATCACCCCAGTGTGGTGCTTCAGACCGTCTCTCGCGAACGAATCGCCAGCGCCTTGGCTGATCCGGATTTTTGCCGCTTGCTCGACCGCCTCATTCAAGCGAGGCGGCAGGCGGCGGAAGCGCCCGGCTGGTTTCAAGAGAAATATCCCAAGGCGGGGCTCACCTGCGTCGCCTATTTCTGCATGGAATTTATGTTGAGCGAGGCTCTCCCCATCTATTCGGGCGGCCTCGGCAACGTGGCCGGCGACCAGCTGAAGGCCGCCAGCGATTTGGGAGTCCCCGTCGTCGGCATTGGCTTGCTCTACCAGCATGGCTACTTCCGTCAGGTGATCGACCAGAACGGAGCGCAACAGGCGCTTTATCCCTACAGCGATCCCGCCCGGTTGCCCGTCACGCCGGTGCGGCAGCCCAATGGCGATTGTCTGCGAGTGGAGATCGCGTTGCCGGAGGGTTCCCTCTGGTTGCGCGCCTGGCATGTGCAGATTGGCCGATCCATGCTGTACTTGCTCGACAGCAATGACTCGGCCAACGCTCCCAAGTATCGGGAGATTACCAGCGAGTTGTACGGCGGGGGTCCGGAATTGCGCCTGCAGCAGGAGATCGTGCTTGGGATCGGGGGATGGCGCTTGCTTGAAGCGCTGGGAATCAAACCGGATGTCTGCCACCTGAACGAGGGCCATGCTGCCTTCGCGTTGTTGGAGCGCGCCCGGAGCTTCATGGCGGCGAGCGGGCAGTCCTTCGCGGCCGCCCTGCTGGCCACGCGCGTGGGAAACCTATTCACCACCCACACGGCGGTGGCTGCGGGGTTTGACCTCTTCTCCCCGGAGCTGATGGAGGGGTATTTTGCCCAATACGCTGGGGAGGGCCTCGGTCTTCCGATGCGCGAATTGCTGGCGTTGGGTCGGCAGAATCCCGAAGACGCCGGCGAACCCTTCAACATGGCCTATCTGGCGATTCGCGGAAGCGGGGCCGTCAACGGAGTCAGCCGATTGCACGGCCGGGTGAGCCGTCGGATCTTTGCACCGCTCTTTCCTCGGTGGCCGGAAGGCGAGGTGCCGGTAGGTCACGTGACCAACGGAGTCCATATGCCGACTTGGGACTCCGCGGCTGCCGACGCCCTTTGGACGGAATCCTGCGGCAAGGGTCGGTGGATGGGGACCTCCGCGACGCTGGAGGCGGATATCCGCCGCGTCTCTGATGAAAAGCTGTGGGCATTGCGGTCCGCGAGCCGAAAAACGCTGGTGGAGTTTGCTCGTGAACGAGTCGGCCGGCAGATGTCCGACGTCGGAGCGGGATCGGACACGATCGCCCGAACTCAAGCCCGGTTGAATCCGGAGGTGCTGACCCTCGGATTCGCGCGTCGCTTCGCGACCTACAAGAGACCCAACCTTCTGTTGCACGATCCCGATCGGCTGATCCGCATCCTCAAGAATCCCCAGCGCCCGGTGCAGCTCATCCTCGCGGGCAAGGCGCATCCCGCAGACCAGGCGGGGCAGGCGCTCATTCAGGAATGGACCCGATTCATCCGCCGCGGCGATGAGAGTCCGCCGGTGATCTTCCTGGCCGATTATGACATGCTCTTGGCCGAAAGGCTGGTGCAGGGGGTCGACGTCTGGGTCAACACACCGCGAAGGCCGTGGGAGGCCTGCGGCACGAGCGGCATGAAAGTCCTCGTCAACGGCGGCCTGAACCTTTCGGAATTGGACGGATGGTGGGCGGAAGCCTACGCGCCGGAAATAGGCTGGGCCTTGGGCGACGGCCAAGAGCATGGCGAAGATCCAGCCTGGGACGCCAAGGAGGCGTGCGCTCTGTACGAGAGGCTCGAACAGGAGGTGATCCCGGAATTTTATACGCGCAACGAAAAGGGCCTTCCCATCGCATGGGTGGCGCGCATGAGAGAAAGCATGGCGCAGCTGACGCCGAGGTTCGCCGCCGGTCGCGCGGTGATCGAATACACCGAACAGCACTATCTTCCCGCGGCCGGAATGTATGGGGTGCGCGCGGCCGACAAGGGCGCCCTGGCCCGTCAGCTGACCGACTGGCAGGCCGCGCTCGCGCCGAAATGGACCGTGTTCCGCTTTGACTCCAGGACCGTGGAAACCGCGTCGGAGCATCACCACATCGCGGTGGAGGTATTTTTGGGCGCCGCCAGCCCGGACGCAGTCCGGGTGGAGCTCTATGCCGAAGGAGCGACGGGCGGCGCGGCGATTCAACAAGAGATGACGCGAACGCGAGAACCGGGAGAAGAAGCGGGCCGTTACTCCTATCACGCCGCCGTCACCTCCGCCCGGCCAGCGACGGATTATACCGCGCGGATCCTGCCGCGTCACGATGGGCTCACGCTGCCTATGGAATGCGGCTGGATCCTCTGGCAGAACTGAACCGGATTATTCCGCCGTGATCGCCTCGTAGCCCGAGATCACGTCAAAAAGCTCTTCGTCTATGGATTCCTGCCGAATGCGGTGATAGGTGCGGTTCAACCCTTCCAGGATTTCTTCAATATTCTTTTCCGCCCGTTGCATCGCCGCCAGCCGGCTGGCGTTCTCGCTTGCCAGGGACTCCGCGCACGCCTGAAAAAGCTGAACGAAGAGATAACCTCGTATGAAGGCAGGAAGGGCTGGCGTGGGACCTTCGATGACCTCGGGCAGAGCCTTTGTCGGCCACGGTTGGGCGGCGAGTTTGCTTTCCCAAACACGATCCAGCGGGAGTAAGCGCCTGCTGACGGGCTCGTAGAAAGCTCCGGATTTAGGGTGATTGTGGAAGACGTGGACCTCGACGACCTCGCCCTTCTCGCGGGCGGACTCGATCTCGATGAGGATCTGTCTGATCAGGGGCGTGATGGCGTTCACCGAGGCTGGGACGGATAGCACGCCGGTCTGCGTCAGGCCGCTATCGGCCATGAGCGATTGAATGCGTTCTCCGATCGCCCAGATTTTACGGGTCTTGCCGGGCAGACCTCCTAGCGTGTGCATCGCGAATTCCGCGAGGACTTCGTTGAATTTCCCCACCAAGCCCTGGTCTGAACCGAACACGACCGCACCCACCGATCCTCCGTCCCGAGCCTTCCCGCCGGCGGAGAACGGGGCCGGCGCGGCCTGGCGGAGGCTCGCGGCCAGCGCGAGTTCGACCGTGCGGTAGTAATCGTTCAGCGATTGGACCGCCTTTTCGTATTGTCCGACACTTGAGGCCGCCAAGGCTTTCATCGAGCGGACGACACCGTCCAGATCGTCCGCTCCGGCGATCTTGCGGCGTAGACCCTCTGTGCTGCCGCTCATGGAGCGGCCTTGGCTTTGACCGCGGGCTGGAAAGGCTTCAGCGCTCGGGTGGCCACCTCCAGGATCGCCTTCCGATCGGGCTCACTCAATTTATCGGCGGCCGTCAGTCGCGCGGAAACATCCGCGGGAATTTCCGAGGCCGCTTTTCGCAACGCGCCCTCCGCCTCGGATACTTTTTCGAGAGGCACGGGATCGAAGAGGCCGGCCGCCAACGCCAGAAGAACGGTGATCTGCTCGAGCACGGAGACCGGCTGGGATTCGGATTGCTTGAGGCAAGCGCGGATGCGCCGCCCATGATCAATGATTCGGCGGGTGGAGTCGTCCAGCCGGGTGCCGAATCTCGCGAACGATTCCAGTTCCTCAAACTGCGAATAGGCTAGCTTGAGATCGCCCGCGACGGCGCGATAGGCCGCGCGCTGCGCCGCTCCCCCCACGCGTGAGACCGACTTGCCGATATCGACCGCCGGAAGTATTCCCAGCTCGAACAGCGTCGGCGAGAGGTAGACTTGGCCGTCGGTGATGGAAATTAGATTGGTCGGGATGTAGGCCGAGATGTCCTGCGCATCGGTTTCGATGATGGGAAGGGCGGTGAGAGAACCGCCGCCGCGTTCTTTGCTCAAATGGGTCGCCCGCTCCAGCAGCCGCGAATGGATGTAAAAAATGTCGCCAGGGAATGCCTCGCGGCCGGGGGGACGACGGAGCAGGAGGGAAAGCTCGCGGTAGGCTCGGGCGTGATGCGTGAGGTCATCGTAGACGATGAGCACATCCCGCCCCTTTTCCATAAAAAATTCCGCGATGCTCGTGGCGGCGTAGGGAGTGACATAGGCCAGGCCCGGCGCGTCGTTGCCTTCGGCGACAACGACCACGGTGTATTCCAGGCAACCCTTCTCGCGGAGGCTGGCCACGACCTTGGCTACGGCGGAGGCGCGTTGGCCGATCGCGCAGTAGACGCAGATCACATTTTCCCCCCGCTGATTCAATATTGTGTCGATCGCGAGAGTCGTCTTGCCGGTCTGGCGGTCCCCCAAGATTAATTCGCGCTGGCCGCGCCCGATCGGAATCAGCGCGTCGACCGCTTTCAGGCCCGTTTGCAAGGGCACAACGACGGGAGCCCGGTCCATGATGGCGGGTGCCGGGCGCTCAACCGGAAGGCGGCTCTCTGCCGCGATCGCCCCTTTCCCGTCCAGGGGACGCCCCAGAGGGTCGACCACACGCCCGAGCAGTCCGTCGCCCACCGCTACATCCATGACCCGTCCGGTGCGTTCGACTTCATCGCCTGCATGCAAATCCCCATATTCGCCGAGTAGAATAACCCCGATCTCCTCTTCATCCACGTTGAAGGCGATCCCCAGCAAATTGCCCGGAAACTGCACCAATTCGTCAAAGCCTACGCCGGGGAGACCCGAAACCATGGCAATTCCCGTGGAAACTTTTGTGACGGCACCTACTTCGCGGGGCGCCATTTGCGGCACGAAGGCCTCGCGGGCCTCGCGCATCGCGGTGAACGCACGGCCGAGGACCGGCTCCAAGGTGCCGGGCGCTGCGCTCATGCCGCTTCCGCGTGGGCCTCGGACTTGGGTGCCGGCGCTGATTGAGGGCCCAAGAGCGCGCCGACCTTCTGATCCAGGGATCTGAGGTACTCCGCGATGCTCCAGCCGATCTTCTGTCCATGGGAGGTCAGTTCGATCCCGCAGACCACTTCCGGCGCGGTTTCGAAACGGAGGGGGACTTCCGCGGAGAAGCTTTCGTTGAGCGCATTCTGGATCACGGCCCTCTGATCTGCCGGCAGATCGAACGCGCTCCTGATGAGAGCCGGCTCGGGCGAGGCCTTGAAGGCCGTGGCGAGCGCCTCCTTGGCTTTCCCGTCCATCGCGCGCAGGCAGCGCGTGAACGCCGCTCCCATCCGCTCTTCAAGACTGGCCGTGGCGAGATCGGCCAGCGCCCTGCGTGCGATTCCAAAGACCTCCACGCTGGCCAAACGGGTGATCTCATTGCCCAGGATTGTTCGCTCATTTCTCAGGGCGTTCTCCTGGTGGGCGCGCAAGGCATCCGCCTCTTTGCGCGCCTGGTTCAGGAGGCGCTCGCCCTCGGCCCTGGCTTCGCCGGCGGCCTTGGCGCGAAGAGCATCCCGTTCCTCGTTGAACGCCTTATTCTGCTTCGCGAATTCGTCGCGCTCCTTCAGCGCCTCGGTCTTTTTTGCATCCGCGTCCGCGTGCTCGTCGACGATGTGCTTCTCGCGGGCGTCGATGGCCGCGATGATGGGTTTGTAGAGGAAGCGCTTCAACAGCCACACCAGGATGAGGAAATTGACCGCTTGAGCCCCGACAGTGAACCAGTCGATGAGCATGACTCACTTGCCCCCGGCTTGAGCGACTATGTGAGTCCAGAACGGATTGGCGAAAATAAGAATCATCGAGACGACGAAACAATAGATGGCCGTCGATTCGATCATCGCCAGGCCCACAAACAACGTCCGGGTGATCGTGGCCGATGCGTCGGGCTGCTGGGCCAGGGAGGTCAGGGCGGTGGCGACCGCCCGGCCTTCCCCGAGTGCAGGGCACATGCAGCCGATTCCCGTCGTGAGGCCGGCCGTGGCGATGGAGGCTACGGCGATCAGAGTGCTGCTATCCATGGGAATTTCTTTGGTTATTGGTTGAGAATTCAGCGGTTGGGCGGCGCTGGAAGAGGCGGGGCCGGCTTGGACACTTGAGTGGCGGCGGCAATATAAACCGCGGCCAGAATGCTGAAAATGTAGGCTTGGACCATGCCGGTCAGCAGTCCAAGCGCCGTCATGAGGATCGGAAACAGATACGGCGTAATGGTGAGAAGAATACCGATGATCATCACTCCGCTCATCATGTTTCCGAATAGGCGAATGGCCAGGGCCAGAGCGCGGGACAGCTCGCTGATAATATTGAACGGCAGCATGATGAAGGTCGGCTGGGTGTAGGTTTTGAGATAGCCGACCAGCCCCTGCTGCCTGATCCCAAAGAGCGGCACCGCAAAAAAGACACAGAGAGCCAGCGCCGCCGTGGTCGAGAGGGAGCCGGTAGGCGGCTGATACCCGGGAAGGACGGTGCAAAGGCTGGCCAGCGCAACGAAGAGGAAGAGCGTGCCAAGGAACGGGAGATACTCCTTCGCTTCAGGCAGCCCCACCTCCTTGATCTGCTTCTCCAGAGTCGTGACGATGATTTCCAAGGCGCCTTGCCACCGCGGAATCGTCCCATCTGTTGCCAGTTTCCGGGTGATCAGCTTGGAACCCACCGCCATCGCGATCATCATAGCCCATGTTGTGGCTATGGTTCCGTTGAGCTTGAGAGCCCCGTGCTCCCACAGAATCTGTTGGTCCGAACTGAGGTTCACGCGTCCCCTGGGTCGATGATCCGGCTCCGATCCGGGCTGGGCGCTCGGGCGATTCGCGTGATGCACACGCGGGCCAGCAGAAATCCGACGAGGCAGGACACGAGCCTGCGCCAGTCTCCCCTGGAGGCAAAATAGAAGCCGGCAATCGCGGCCGTTGCTCGGAGCACGAGGCTGCAGGAAAACCAAAGCGCCGGGCGTTTGGACGAAACGGCTCTTAAGATCGTCCACCAAAGGCCGCCGAAGAAGACTACCCCGCTCGCGAAGCCCGCCGAAAACGCTAGAATGAGTAATGAAGCCCTATTCATCCTTCGCCTCCAGAGCGTCGTGCAAAGATTTTTCCTCGTGGGCGAGCCAATGCCACGCATTGGCGCATCCGATGATCAATCCGGTCAGAAGCAGCATGAGGGTCCATGAATGCGCCCCCGAATGGCGCCGATCCCACCACAGGCCGGCCATCGCGCCCAGGACGGTGGGCACCGTCACGGACCAGCCGATGAGACCTGACATGCCCAGGCCCATCCAGACATTCTGCTTCCCTTGCAGCTGCACTCTAAGTTTGCGTGCCGCCTTGGAGCCTACCAGCCGGACAAAGGCAGGCTCCGGCTCTTTGGAAGGATCTTTCCGTTCATCGCCCATGATGAAACTCCGTGAACCGGCGGACAAAGCCGCCCTCCATTCGATTGATCGCCTCGCGCATGTTGCGCTCACTTTCGTCGAGTTTCAGAAACTCGCGCTTCACCGCCTCGTGCAGCTGGCTTAGATCGGTCCCACCGACGGCATGGCGCACGGAGACGAACACATCCGCGCCGACCTTGACCAGAACCCCTTCATCGACGGCGACGTACACCGATCCGTCCTGCATCGTTTCGTAGGTCAAGATTCCGGGCTCGAGCGCGGCAACGCAATCGCGCCGATGGGGCCATAGTCCAAAGGATCCGTCGCGCGTTTCGGCGACGATGCGTGATACCCCTGTCTTTTCGGCGAATACCTCGAAGGGAAGAAGGATTTTAAGATTCATGAGCCGGTGCGGGCGCCGCCTTTTTCACCTCGCCGATGGCCCCAATCATATAGAGCGCGCTCTCCGGGAGATCCTTGAATTCGTCGCGCAAGATGCGTTCGCAGCCGTCGAGCGAGTCCGCCAAGCTGACGAGCTTGCCTTTGATTCCACTGAACTGTTCGGTGGCAAAAAAAGGCTGCGTTAGAAAGCGCTCTAGCCGCCGTGCCCGCGCGACCGCCTTGCGGTCTTCCGGGGAGAGCTGCTCCAGGCCGAGCATGGCGATGATGTCCTTGAGATCCTCGTACTGTGCCAGTGTCCGCCGAATTTCCTGCGCTAGGGCATAGTGCCGAGCGCCAACGATTCCGGGCGTGGCCATCTTGGAACTGGATTGGAGAAGGTCGATGGCCGGATAGAGGCCTTCACCGGCCCGCTTGCGGGAGAGGACAATCGACGCGGAAAGATGCGAAAAGACGTGAACCGCCGCAGGGTCTGTCAAATCGTCCGCCGGCACATACACAGCCTGGATTGAAGTGATGGCTCCCGCGCGGGTGTTGGCGATGCGTTCCTCCAATCCTGAGAGCTCCGTGCTCATCGTGGGCTGATAGCCGAGCCGCGACGGCATTTGCCCCATCAGCCCGGAGACCTCCATCCCCGCCTGGATGAAGCGGAAGATGTTATCGATCAGCAAAAGAACGTCCCGGTGCTCCTCGTCGCGAAAATACTCGGCCATCGTCAGGGCCGCGTGACCCACGCGGAACCGGCTGCCCGGCGGTTCGTTCATTTGGCCGAAGATCATCACCATGTTCTTCAGCACGCCGGCTTCCTTCATTTCACGATAGAGCTCCTCGCCCTCGCGGCACCGTTCGCCAATTCCGCAAAAGATGCTCACCCCTTGCTGATGACCGATCATGTTATGGATCATCTCCGTGAGCAGCACGGTCTTGCCGACGCCCGCGCCACCAAAGAGGCCCGCTTTGCCACCCCGCTCCAATGGCACGAGCACGTCGATCGCTTTGATGCCAGTTTCGAAGATCTCGGATTGGGTGGAACGCTCCGACAAGGGCGGGGGAGCGCGATGGACCGTGCGCCACTGTAGGTCCGCCGGCGCGGGCTGACGATCGATAGGCCGCCCAAACACATCGAACATCCGGGATAGAATGCTCTTCCCCACGGGCGCCCGCAGGGGCCAGCCCGTATTCCGCACGGGCATTCCCCGCGACAAACCCTGGGTGGGCGTGAGAGCGATGCACCGCACTCGACGCGCATCGAGCTGGGTCATCACTTCAACCACCATCTGTTCCTCCGCCCCCGCGCGGAGCACGGAGTAAATGGGCGGCAAGCCTTGGTCGAACCGCACATCGACGACGCTTCCACGCACCGAAACCACCGCGCCGCGATCCGCCTCTCCCGGTTGTTTGAGGCTGGAGGTAGGAGTCATTTCTTGGGTGATATCAGGATGCGCCCAAGCGGCGGTCTGGGCTATGGGGTATAACCCTAGCCGCCCGCGCGCCCCATCGCCCGCGAGAATCGTCTGGGAAGAACACCCCATAGTGTCTTTTCGATCCGGTGCGCATACTCATACGGATTGAAACCCGCTTCTCCCGGTGAACGGATGCGTCTCTTCTCCCGCCGCTTGCGCCGGAATCCGGAAGTTGCCGAGGCGCCCTTGCGTGCCGAATTGTTCACCGTGGAACAGCTGGCTCGCCACGCCCGCGCGCTCGGCGCCGGCCACAAGACGGTCATTCAAAACAGGTCCCACCGCCTGTTGGACCGGTTGGACGAAAACGAGGAGAGCCTTCGGGCGTTCAATCTCGCGACGCTCAAGGTCAACCCGAGCCGGCGGATCACTCCCGCCGCCGAATGGCTTCTCGACAACTTCTATCTCATAGAAGAGCAGATCCAAATGGCCCGGCGGCATCTGCCCCGGGGCTACAGTCGGGAATTGCCTCGTCTTTCCAATGGTCCCTCCGCCGGACTTCCGCGCGTTTACGATATTGTGCTCGAGCTGATTTCGCACGTCGATGCGCAGATTGATGAAGGTCCGCTGAGTGCGTTCATCGCCGCCTACCAAACGGTGATTTCACTGAAGCTGGGCGAGTTATGGGCGATTCCGATCATGCTCCGACTTGGATTGATCGAAAATCTGAAGCGCATCACCCAGCGTCTGACGTCAGCCCGATTCGATCGCGATCTTGCGGATTTGTGGGTGGATCGGTTGCAGGGCATGGCGGAGAAGACTCCCTCTCTCCTGGTCGTCGTCGTGGCGGACATGGCGAAATCCGATATTCCCCTGTCCAGTTCGTTCGTGGCTGAATTCTGTCAGCGCTTGTCGCGGCAAAGTCCGGAGCTGCATCTCGCGCGGAGCTGGCTCGAACAGAGGCTGGTCGAACAAGGGCTGTCGATCGAACAACTCGTCCACCGGGAAAGCCAAAATCAGGCGGCCGACCAGGTTTCGGTGAGCCACAGCATTGCCAGTCTTCGTTTTCTGAGCGCGATGAACTGGAAGGATTTCGTGGAAGCCCTGAGCCTGGTCGAGGCGACCTTGCGTTCCGATCCCGCCGGGGTGTATGGCGCGATGGATTTCCTGACCCGCGATCGTTATCGGCATTCGGTCGAATTCATCGGTCGGCACGGACAGCTCTCGGAGGCGGAGGTCGCGATGCGCGCTATCCAACTGGCCGGAGAAGCCGCCCAGACAAAGGGGGCCGGAGACCGGACCGCGCATGTGGGCTTCTATCTGATCGACAAGGGCTGGCCGGTCCTGGGGCGCATCGCCCGAGTCAGGCTGCCGTGGCGAACGGCCGCCGAGCGTGGCATCCGCCGCTTTCCATTGACCTACTATGTGGGCGGCATCGCCGTGCTCACACTGATCGGAGGGTCTTGTTTCCTGCGGCAGCTTTGGGCGCTGGCTGTGCCGGGATGGGCCCTCATTCTGCTCACCGTCGGCTTCCTCCTGTGCGCCAGCCAAGTGGCGTTGGCGTTTATGAACTGGCTGTCGACGCTGTGGGTAAAACCCCGCCTCCTGCCGCGCCTCGATTATTCCGCGGGGATTTCTGAGGAAAGCCGCACGATGGTGGTTGTGCCCACGCTGCTCACAAGTTTGGAGGGCATCGATCGACTCATCGAAATCTTGGAGATCCATCACCTGGCCAATAGCGATCATCGCCTTCACTTCGCCTTGCTCACCGACTACCGCGACGCTGCGGCGGAGAATCTGCCCGGCGATCAAGCGCTCCTCCAGCGGGCGGTGGCTGGCGTCGAGATGCTGAACCGCAAATATCTGTCGGAAAGACAGGACCTCTTTTTTCTGTTCCATCGCCCGCGCCGTTGGAACGCCGGCGAAAGCTTGTGGATGGGTTATGAACGGAAGCGGGGAAAGCTTGCGGAGTTCAACGCGCTCCTGCGGGGCGGCTCCAGCGGCTGCTTTTCAGAGATCGTCGGATCGGTCGCCATTCTGCGCTTGGTCAAATATGTGATCACGCTCGATACCGACACCGAATTGCCCCGGAATGCGGGGCGTCAGCTCGCGGGTGCCCTGGCGCATCCGTTGAACCGCCCGAAATTCGATGACGGGCGGGGGATTGTCACCGAAGGCTACGGCATTCTGCAACCGCGCGTGAGCGTGAGCCTCCCGAGCTCCCGCCGGTCGTGGTTTGTCCGGCTTTTTGCCGGCGAAGCCGGCATCGATCCTTACACACGGGAAGTGTCCGATGTGTACCAGGATATATTCCGAGAGGGATCCTTTGTCGGGAAGGGAATTTACGATGTGGATGCTTTCGAGCGCGCGATGAAAGGGCGCTTCCCCGAAAACGCCGTTCTCAGCCACGATCTGCTGGAATCCTGCCACGCCCGCTCGGCCCTCGTCAGCGACGTGGAATTCTACGAAGAATACCCCTCCCGCTACGCGGTCGATGTCGACCGCCGGCACCGTTGGATTCGCGGCGATTGGCAGATCACGCAATGGCTTCTGCCGCGGGTTCGCGGCTCAGGCCCAGCGCGGATGGCCAATCCCCTGACCGTGCTGTCGCGATGGAAGATATTGGACAACCTGAGGCGCAGTCTGGTGCCCGTTGCCCTCATGGTCCTCCTGGTGGGGAATTGGCTCCTCCTTCCCGGGCTCGTCGGCCCGGGGACGCTGCTGGTCGTTACGATCATCGCATTTCCTGGATTGCTGTCAGCGCTTTCCGGCCTGCTTCGCAAGCCGGCTGACCTGCCGTGGGGCATGCACCTGCGGGATATGTCGGGCTTGTTGGGGCGGCAGCTCGGCCAGATTTTTCTTACCCTGGCATTTATGCCCTGCGATGCGTCCGTCAGTCTGGATGCGATCGGCAGGACGCTCCTTCGCCAGTGGGTGACTCGCAAACGCCTTCTCGAATGGCAAACATCAAGCGATTCCGAGCGGATCCACAGCGCCAGTCTTGCCGGCTCATATGGATCGATGTGGGCCGCTCCGGCGGCGGCGCTGGTTACGGGCACTTTGCTTGCCATCACGCAGCCGGCCCAATCTTTTTGGGCCCTCCCTATACTGGCTGCTTGGCTGGCCGCGCCCTGGATCGCTTGGCGGATTAGCAGGCCTATTGAATCGGAGCCTCCGGATCTGACCGCCGGGCAATTGGCCTTCCTGAGATCGACCGCACGCAAGACCTGGCGGTTCTTCGAAAATTTCGTCACAGAACAGGAAAACTGGCTGCCGCCGGACAATTTTCAGGATGTTCCAGCGCCGACCATCGCTTCGCGCACCTCGCCCACCAACATGGGGCTCGCACTCCTCGCCAATCTCGGAGCCTGGGACCTTGGATATCTTACCGCGGGCGGCCTGATTCGACGAACGCAGGCAGCCCTTGGAACGATGCAGCGGCTCGAACGGCATCGCGGGCACTTCTACAATTGGTATGAGACTCGAACGCTCCGAGCGCTCCTCCCCTTATATGTTTCCAGCGTGGACAGCGGCAATTTGGCCGGACATTTGCTGACGCTTGCCTCCGGACTGAGGGAATTGGCGCAAGAGAGCAGCCTGGCGCCGCAAATCTTCCGCGGTCTGCGCGACACCGCGGGCGTGCTGAAGGGGCTGATTGGCGATAACACCGCGTTGGCCCAATTCGACGCGGAATTGGTTCAAATACCGTCAACCCTCCGCGGGGCTATTGCTTTGTTGGAGCGGGCCGCGGCCCAGGTCTCGGGCGTCATCGCCTCGCTTCCCGCCGGCGAGGGCCAGCAAAATCGTTCGAGCGTGGCCAACGAGTGGGCGGAGGCTCTGCGGCGCGGCTGCGAGGAACCCTTGGAGGAATTACGCTTCCTGGCTCCTTGGCTGGTTTTATCTCCGACCGATTCGGGTGCCGGAGAACAGCCATTCTCTGACCGGGTGCCCACCTTGCGCGAGATCTCCGAGTGCGATCAATCGCCGGGTCCGTTGCCCGGCGGTGTCGCTCTCTCTCGCTCCCTTCATGAGGGCGCCGACCGCGCGCGCCAGCGCATCCTCGCTCTGGAGGCGCTCGCCCGCCAATGCGAAGCCATGGCCGCGATGGATTTCACGTTTCTTTTTGACGCGACGAGGGATCTGTTTTCCACGGGATACAACGTGGCCGAACGCCGCAGCGACTCCGGCTTCTACGACCTGCTGGCCTCGGAGGCCCGCCTTTGCAGCTATGTCGCTATCGCCCTGGGCCAGGTCCCGCAGGAGCATTGGTTCTCTCTGGGCCGTACGCTCGTTGCTTCGCGGAGCGGCCCTGTATTGGTTTCGTGGAGCGGCTCCATGTTCGAATACCTGATGCCGTTGCTGGTCATGCCCAATTACGAGCACACGTTGCTCGATCATACCTGCAAGGCGGCGGTTCGGCAGCAAATCGAGTACGGGCGCTCGCGCGGCGTGCCATGGGGCATTTCTGAGTCCGGCTATAACCGAACCGACGCTCAACAGATCTACCAGTATCGGGCCTTCGGCGTGCCCGGGCTTGGCTTGAAGCGGGGCTTGTCCGAGGACCTCGTGATTGCCCCCTATGCCACAGTCATGGCCTTGATGGTCGATCCGGTGGAAGCCTGCGAGAATTTGGAGCGCTTGGCCGCCGATGGGCGCGCAGGCGCCTACGGCTTCTATGAAGCCATTGATTACACGCCGGCGCGGCTTCCGCCCGACGACACGAGCGCCACGATTCGATCCTTTATGGTCCACCATCAAGGGATGAGCCTGCTGGCCATGGTCAACCTTTTTGGGGACCGTTCCATGCAGCGGCGCTTCATGGCCTGCCCGATGCTTCGGGCCACCGGACTGCTGTTGCAGGAGCGCGTGCCCAAGGCCGCCGCGAGCGTTCTGGCGCAGGATTTGGTGCTGGAGACGTCCATGAAGCTTTCCGGCGAAGGCGAGAGCGTGAGGCGGGTTCTCACGAATCCGGCGCCGCCAGCCCCGGAGATCCATCTTTTGTCCAACGGGAGTTATCACGTCGCCGTCAGCAGTGCCGGCGGCGGATACAGTCGCTGGCGCGAAATGGACGTCACTCGCTGGCGCGAGGATGCCACCTGCGATTGCTGGGGGACCTTTGTCTATCTGCGTGATTTGGCGACCGGAGATTTCTGGTCGGCAGCGCTTCAGCCCACCTTGCGCGCGACCGACGGCTATGAAGCTGTCTTCGCGCAGGCACGCGCCGAGTTTCGGCACCGGCGCGCGGGCTTCGAGGTTCACACTGAAATCAGCGTATCGCCGGAAGACGATGTGGAGCTGAGACGCGTGACGATCACCAACCGATCGGCGGTTTCGCGCGTGATCGAACTGACAAGTTACGCGGAGGTCGTGCTGGCGACGCAGGCCTCGGACGCGGCGCATCCGGCTTTCAGCAACCTTTTTGTCCAGACGGAATTCGAGCCAAAATCGTCGGCCGTTCTCGCCAGCCGCCGCCCGCGCTCGGCCGAGGAGAAGCCGCCGTGGCTGCTGCATCTCATGGTGGTCCAGGGCGGCGATCGGGGCGAAATATCGTGCGAAACCGACCGCCTCAGATTCGTAGGCCGGGGTGGGTCTCTGGCGAATCCCGCGGCGATGCAGGACCTCGCGCGCTTGTCCAACACCGTGGGTTCCGTACTCGACCCCATTGTGTCGCTGCGCCGGACCGTTAGCTTGGCGCCCCACGAGACCGCTGTCGTCGATCTGCTCCTGGGCGTCGCTGAGAGCCGGGCGGCCGCTCTGGCTCAGGTGGAGAAATATCAGAGCGCACGCATGGCCGACCGCACCTTCGATCTCGCATGGACCCACGATCAGGTGACGCTGCGCCATCTCAATGCCACCGAAGCAGAAGCTCAGCTCTACGGACGGCTCGCGAGCGCTTTGATCTACGCGGACCCGGCCCGCCGTGCCAAGGCCGCTGTTCTGCGCATGAACCGCCGTGGTCAGAGCGATCTCTGGAGTTACGGCATTTCAGGCGATGCGCCGATTGTCTTGGTTCGCGTCAGCGACACGGTGAAGATCGACATCGTTCGGCAGTTGATCCAGGCGCATTCCTTCTGGCGGATGAAAGGCCTGACGGTTGAATTGGTGATCCTGGTCGAGGACGTCTCCGTTTACCACCAATCCCTGTACGAGCAGATCACGCGCCTGATCGCTTCGGGAATCGAGGCTCAAATGTTGGACAAGCCGGGCGGAATCTTTGTCCGCCGCCTCGAACTGGTGCCCAACGACGATCGAGTTCTGCTGCAGTCCGTGGCGCGGATTGCGCTGGATGACGAGACGGGCACCCTGGCGGAGCAACTGCAGAACCGCAGCGCGCTGGAGCTCTCCATTCCTTTGCTGGTGCCGAATCGGTCCGCGCGCTTCGATTCCCCGCGGCCGCTCGCTCCGCGAGAGCTGATATTCGACAACGGCGTGGGTGGGTTTACCCGGGACGGACATGAGTACGTCATCACGCTCCAACCGGGACAAACGACTCCGGCACCGTGGGTCAACGTGCTCGCCAATCCTTTTTTTGGCACCGTGGTATCCGAAAGCGGCGGCTCTTACACCTGGGCGGAAAACTCCCATGAATTTCGGCTGACGCCCTGGAGCAACGATCCGGTCCGGGATCCTACGGGAGAGGCGTTCTACATCCGAGACGAACAGACCGGTCAGTTCTGGTCGCCGACTCCGCTGCCGGCGCGCGGCGCGGCGCCCTACGTCATCCGACACGGCTTTGGCTACACGGTATTTGAACACACCGAGAACGGGATCGCTTCCGAATTGTGGATCTATGTGGCGATGGATGCGCCGGTGAAATTCGCCGTCTTGAAATTGCGCAACGATTCCGGGCGTCCCCGTCGTTTGTCGGTGACCGGCTATTGGGAATGGGTGCTCGGCGATTTGAGAAATAAGAGCCTGCTGCATGTTCATACGGAAGTGGATGTCAGGACCGGCGCGCTGCTGGCGCGCAACGCCTACAACACTGAATTTCGGGATCGCATCGCATTCATCGATGTCAACGAGGTGACGCGCCTGGTCACGGGAGATCGACGGGAGTTTATTGGCAGGAATGGAAGCCTGTCGCAGCCGGCGGCGATGAAGCGGGCGCGTCTTTCCGGCCAAGTGGGCGCGGGCTTGGATCCGTGTGGTGCGGTGCAGATCGCATTCGATTTGCAGGACGGACAGGAGCGGGAAACGAGCTTCCGGGTGGGCGTTGGCCGCAATCCCGCCGATGTGCAGAACTTGATTCAGTTCTTTCGAAGAGCGGACTCCAGTCGTCTCGCGCTTGAAGGAGTCTGGGCCTATTGGAACCGGACCCTTGGCGCGGTGAATGTGGACACGCCTGATCCCTCAGTGAACGTGATGGCGAATGGCTGGCTTTTGTACCAAACGTTGAGCAGCCGGATTTGGGGCCGCACCGGATTTTATCAATCCGGCGGCGCTTACGGATTCCGGGATCAATTGCAGGACGTGATGGCGTTGGTGCACGCCGAGCCGGCGCTTACGCGCGGGCATCTGCTCCGCGCCGCGGCGCGTCAATTCCGCGAAGGCGATGTCCAGCACTGGTGGCATCCGCCGACCGGTCGAGGCGTACGCACCCACTTTTCCGACGATTACCTTTGGCTGCCTTATGCCACCTGCCGCTATGTCACGTCGGTTGCCGACACCGGCGTGCTCGACGAGAGGATTCAATTTCTGGAGGGCAGGCCGGTCAAGCCGGAGGAGGAATCTTATTATGATCTGCCGAATCGGTCAGAGGAATCAGCCACCCTCTACGAGCATTGCGTCCGCGCCATCGACTGGGGGCTGAAATTTGGCGAGCATGGTCTGCCGCTGATGGGCTGCGGCGATTGGAATGACGGGATGAATCGCGTGGGAAGCCAGGGCCGGGGTGAAAGCGTCTGGCTGGCGTTCTTTCTTTACGATGTGCTCGTCCAGTTTTCTCACCTGGCGCGGACGCACAACGACCCCCTCTTTGCCGAACGCTGCCTATCCCAGGCGAAACAACTGCAGCAGAACATCGAACTGCATGCTTGGGATGGCGATTGGTATCGTCGCGCCTACTTCGACGATGGCGAACCGCTTGGCTCACGGAGCAATCCGGAGTGCCAGATTGATTCCCTGCCGCAGAGTTGGTCGGTGATCAGCGGCGCGGGCGACGCGGCCCGGTCGCGTCAAGCCATGCAATCCGTGGATCGCCGATTGGTCCGGCGCGATGCCGGGCTGGTGCAATTGTTCGACCCCCCCTTCGATCGGTCTGCGCTCGATCCTGGTTACATCAAAGGCTACATTCCCGGTGTGCGCGAGAACGGCGGCCAATACACCCATGGGGCTATTTGGACTGCGATGGCCTTCGCCCTTATGGGGGAGAGTGAGCGGGCGTGGGAACTCTTTGCCCTGCTCAACCCCGTTGGTCACGGCGGCACGCCGCAGCGGATCGCCACCTATAAGGTCGAGCCGTACGTGGTCGCTGCGGACGTTTACGCGGTCGCCCCCCACACAGGCCGGGGCGGCTGGACTTGGTACACCGGCTCGGCCGGATGGATGTATCGGCTGTTGATTGAGACCCTCCTGGGCGTGAACCTTGAGGGCGATCAGTTGCGTTTGGCCCCCCGCATGCCGAACAGCTGGACAACCTTCAAAATTCACTACCGTTACCGGCAAACGATTTATCATATCACGATCAGCCGAATGGTCCCTGGCGCGGGGGACGCGAGCACGCTCACCCTCGATGGCCGCGAGTTGCCCGGAAACAGCCTTCCCCTCCGGGACGATCGCCAGGAACATGCCGCTGAGTTGAAGCTCCGTTGACCGGTTCCCCGGAGTGGGATTGGCTGAACACCCCATGGTGAGGCTTCCCAATGCCCTCTATTGTGAAAGGATGAAGACGCATGCTCGGGGCGAATTGCGGCCGGAGAACCTTGGCGCGCTGTCGGCTACATGAGATCTGAACCGCCATGCGTGCTGACTATCAATGCCGGCTCGTCAAGCATTCGATTTGCGATCTACGAGTTAGGCGCACCGCCACGCCTGCGATTGGCTGGGAAGATTGATCGCATCGGTTCGGCCGGCACGAATCTGGTTGTCAGCCTTCCCGCGGCAAAGCCGCAGGCGCCCCGCCGCGTTGCCGCCGCCGGCCCCGCTGCGGTGGTAGATTTTCTTTTGGACTGGCTCGAGGCTCAGCCGCTGTTCACTTCGATCCTGGCCGCGGGGCACCGCGTGGTGCACGGCATGAAGCATTCCGAACCGGAGCGCGTCACTCCGAAGCTCCTCGCGGAACTGCGCAAGATCGTTCCCTACGATCCGGACCATCTGCCGCAGGAAATCGGTCTGATTGAGGCACTCGTGCGGCGCCATCCGAGCCTGCCGCAGGTGGCTTGTTTCGACACCGCCTTCCACCGGACAATGCCCTTGGTCGCGCGCTTGCTTCCTATCCCGCGGCGCTATGCGGCGAAGGGCGTCCAACGCTACGGCTTCCATGGCTTATCCTATGCCTATTTGATGGAGGAACTGACGCGTCTTGATCCGGAGGCCGCGAACGGTCGCGTGATCCTCGCGCATCTGGGAAACGGAGCCAGCCTGGCTGCCGTTCTGGACGGCAAAAGCGTCGATACCAGCATGGGCTTCACGCCGACCGCGGGATTGGTGATGAGCACACGCACCGGAGATTTGGATCCCGGCCTGGTCTACTACCTGGCCCGCACCGAGCGCATGAGCGCGGCGCGGTTCCAGCGGATGGTGAACCATGAGTCCGGACTTCTGGGAATATCCGAGACTAGCTCGGACTTGCGCGATTTACTCGCGCGCGAAGCCGTCGACCCTCGGGCGGCGGAAGCCACGGCGGTGTTTTGCTATTCGGTGAAGAAAGGAATCGGCTCGTTCGCCGCCGCGCTTGGCGGGGTGGATACGCTGGTCTTCTCGGGAGGCATTGGCGAGAACGCGCCGCTTGTTCGCCGGCGAATTTGCGAAGGGCTGGGCTTCCTGGGCATCGAACTAGACCGGAGGCGCAATGCCCAGAGCGCACCGCTGGTTTCCCGGGACGCCGGTCGCGTGCAAGTGCGGGTCATCCGCACGGACGAGGACCTCATGATCGCGAGATCGGTATCCCGAGTCCTCAATCTCACTCTCAATCCAATTCGAAAAGCCAATCCATGAAAACCAACACACTTACGCCGGAATTGCTCGGTAAAATGGACGCCTATTGGCGCGCCGCTAACTACCTCTCGGTCGGCCAGATCTATCTCTACGACAATCCACTGCTGAAGCGACCTCTGACGCTCGCGGATGTGAAGCACATGCTGCTGGGCCACTGGGGAACCACCCCGGGGCAGAACTTCATCTATGCCCACCTGAACCGGGTGATCAAAAAGTACGACCTGGATATGATCTACGTTTCAGGGCCTGGCCACGGAGGACCCGCCGTCGTGGCTAATACCTACTTGGAGGGCACCTACAGTGAAATTTATCCGAATATCAGCCAGGATGAAAGCGGACTGCAGAAGCTCTTTCTTCAGTTTTCATTTCCGGGCGGAATTCCGAGCCATGCGTCGCCGGACTGCCCCGGCTCGATCCATGAGGGCGGGGAATTGGGATATTCTCTCAGCCATTCCTTTGGGGCCGTATTCGACAATCCCGACCTCGTCGTTGCCTGTGTGGTAGGGGATGGCGAGGCCGAGACCGGACCCCTGGCCACGGCCTGGCATTCCAACAAGTTCCTCGATCCAGCGACGGACGGCGCGGTGCTTCCGATTCTACATCTCAACGGCTACAAGATTTCCAATCCCACCGTCCTCGCTCGGATCACCCGCGAGGAATTGGTACAACTGCTCCGCGGCTACGGCTGGACGCCTTACTTCGTCGAGGGCCACGAACCCGCGCTCATGCATGAGGCAATGGCGACTACGCTCGATGCTGCATTAGAGGAGATACGGCGAATCCAGCACGATGCCCGCATCGGGGGCAACCTGACGCGTCCGCGCTGGCCCATGATCGTCCTCAGTTCTCCCAAGGGCTGGACGGGGCCGAAGTGGGTCGATGGCCTTCAGGTGGAGGGAACGTTTCGCGCGCACCAGGTGCCGCTCTCCGATCCCGCGAGCCATCCCGAGCACCTGAAGCTGCTGGAAGACTGGCTGCGCAGCTATCGACCCGAGGAACTCTTTGATCCGCAGGGCCGGCTGAAACCAGAACTGGCAGAAATGGCGCCAAAGGGCGAGCGGCGCATGGGCGCCAATCCCCACGCCAACGGCGGCCAGCTGCTGCGCGACCTGAGGATGCCGAACTTCCGCGACTACGCGGTCAACGTCCCTTCACCCGGAATAGGAGGGATCGGCGACACCCACGTGCTGGGAAAATTTCTCCGCGATGTGGTCAAGTTGAACGGTGCGCCGCGAAATTTTCGGGTCTTTGGCCCCGACGAGACGCTCTCCAACGGACTGGAGGCCCTCTTCGACGCGACCCTTCGCCAGTGGGACGCCGCAACCGTTTCCAACGACGAGTTTCTCGCGCCCGCGGGCGGTGTGATGGAGATGCTCAGCGAACATCAGTGCGAGGGCTGGCTTGAGGGCTACTTGCTCACCGGACGGCACGGGCTTTTCAACTGCTACGAGGCGTTCATCCACATCATTGATTCGATGTTCAATCAGCACGCGAAATGGCTCAAGGTCACCGCGCATCTGCCGTGGCGGCGCAACATCGCCTCCCTCAACTACCTATTGGCCTCCCATGTTTGGCGCCAGGATCACAATGGCTTCACGCACCAGGATCCCGGTTTCATTGATCATGTGGTGAACAAGAAGGCTGAGGTGGTGAGGGTTTATCTCCCGCCCGACGCCAACTGCCTGCTCTCCGTTATGGACCATTGCTTGCGCAGCCGGCAGTACGTCAATGTCGTGATTGCGGGCAAACACCCCGCACCGCACTGGCTGACGATCGACGCCGCCATCCGGCATTGCTCCGAGGGCATCGGCATCTGGCAATGGGCCAGCAACGATCAGGCGGTCGCCCCGGACGTGGTCATGGCCTGTTGCGGCGATGTGCCCACGTTGGAGACGCTCGCCGCGGTTTCCCTGATGCGCGAGCATCTGCCCGAACTGAAGATCCGGGTGGTCAACGTCGTCGACCTCATGAAGCTGCAACCGCAGACAGAACATCCGCACGGACTGAGCGACGAGGATTTTGATGGGCTCTTCACCAAGGACACACCGGTGATCTTCGCCTTCCATGCCTACCCATGGTTGATCCACCGGCTGACTTACCGCCGCACCAACCACCACAATATTCACGTCCGCGGCTACAAGGAAGAGGGCACGATCACGACGCCCTTCGACATGACCGTATTGAACGACCTGGACCGGTTCCACCTGGTCATGGATACCATCGACCGTGTGCCGCAGACCGGTGAAAAAGGGATCTATCTGAAGCAGCAGCTCAAGGACAAGCTGATCGAGCACAAACAGTACATCCGCACATTCGGCGAGGACATGCCTGAAATCCGCAATTGGAAATGGAGCGTGCCGAGCGCATGCGGGTAATACCCCCTTTCGCCGGCGGGCGCGGCGGCGTAGAGTTGCGGAGAAAATGAACACCTTTCGCTTCGCCAGCGTTCTATTGGCGACCGCTTTTTTGGCAGCCTATCCGGCTGCCGGCGCCGATTCAGCGCCCGCTAAATGGAGCGACATCAAGGACTGCACCTACGACGCGCGTGCCCAGTTCATCGCCGGCCTCAAGAGGCTGGAGGGCAGGGTGGATGCCGAAGTCCGCGAATTGACCACGCAACGCGCGGCGATGAAGAGCAGCACCGACACCAAGGACTGGGACTTTGCGATGAAGGAGATGATGGAATCCCAGACCTACCTGAACTCCATGAATGAGGAATTGAGCAAGGTAACCCCCGAGACGTGGGACCAGGAGAAGGATGCGGTCGACAAGGCGTGGAAGCGGACGCAAGAGGCCTATGACGCGGTAAAATCCGCGACGACCGGATGAAGGGTGGGTGAATCGATCCATGAAGAGGTGGGTAACAACCCCATTTCGGCGATTCGGTTCATGGTCTACTCTTGGGCAGCATGCTGCAGCACACCCCCTCAATGCTCCGCCGATTGACCACTGTTGCCGTCCTCGCTGCGACGACAGCGCTGGGACTCGGGCTTCCGGCTCCCGCCCGCGCTGCGTCCTTTCCTCCTCTCAACGCGCCCGCCACAAAAGGGGCGCACCCCGGAAAATTTGTCTGGGCCGAGCTCTTCACTTCCGATCCGGCTTCGGCTTCGAAGTTCTATTCCGGCGTATTCGGCTGGACTGCGGTCACGCTCGAGCAGCATGGCGTGGCCTATACGGTGTTCAGCAACGGGAACCATCCGATCGCCGGATTGAGAAAGCGCTCATCCTCGGCGGGAAGCCACCTCTCCCGTTGGATCAGCTACATCGCCGTTGCGGATATCGGATCCGCTCTTTCGACGGCGACTAAGGCAGGCGGCGAGGTCCGCGCCCAGGCCCGCGAGTTCCCCAGTATTGGCTCCCAGGCGATCATTACCGATAACGAAGGTTCCCCCATTGGCCTTCTTCATTCGAGTTCAGGCGACTCGCCCGATGAAGAGCCGGCGCCCGGCGAATGGAATTGGTTCCACCTCTTCGTGAAGAACCCCCAGGCGGCGGCCAATTTTTACCGGCAGGTCTTCAACTACGAGGTGGCACCGGACGCCCGCTCGCAAAAATCGAACGAATTGCTCTTTGCCAGCGAGTCGTTCAATCGAGGCGGCGTATCCGTTCTTCCGGACCGCGAGGATGCCAAGCCCGGCTGGTTGGGTGTCATCCGCGTGGCCAATCTCGACCAGACGCTCGCACGCGTGCCGACTCTCGGGGGAGAAGTCATGGTGGCTCCCCATGATGCGGCCTATGGAAGCCGTTTTGCGGTGATCGCCGATCCCACCGGGGGTTCTATCGGCGTGGTCGAGTACGTGAACAACGCCAATCCGGTCAATCGCCCATGAAACATTTTAAGAAAATCCTGCTCGGAACCCTCGTTTTGCTCGGCTTGCAGTGGGGGCCGATGGGCTGCGTCGGGGAAGTGGGGGGCGGTGGCTATTATCGCGAAGGCCCCTGGTATCATGACGGTCCTTGGATGGACGGCGGGCGCTGGGGCGGCGGACCGCGCGTGGGCGTGGACATCGACGTCCACCCTCCGGGATTCAGACGGTAACGCACCTCTTGGGTCGGTTGACGCATTCAACCGCTTCGACTGCCAGCGAACGGCTTGGCCAATCCCTCTTTATGAAAAGACCTGCTCCTAGCGCATTGTCACGATCCTCGGCGCCGAGCGGGCGGGAAACAACTTCGCTGTAGAGCTTGCGGGGAGGCTCACGGCAATTACGGTACTGGGTGACCTGTCGATGTTTCATGCGTTTCCCTCACGCTAGAACCGGCGCCCGACCCCTCGGGCACGGACCAAGGCCGGATTGCGAACGGCCTGCGATCTGATCGTGGCGGCATAAGCTAAGGATCGCCCATGTGGATCGTCCGACTCGCCCTCCGGCGGCCGTATACCTTCGTCGTCGCCTCGATGCTCGTGCTGATCATGGGCGTATTCACATTATTCAATACGCCGACCGACATCTTCCCGAACATCGATATCCCGGTCATTTCGGTAATATTCAACTACAGCGGCATGTCGCCCGACGACATGGAAAAACACATCGTCACGGGCTTTGAGCGCATCCTCACCACGACGGTCAACGACATCGAGCACACCGAGAGCCAATCCCTCTTTGGCATCGCGACGGTCAAAATCTATTTCCAGCCCAAGGCCAAGATTGAAACCGCGATCGCGCAGGTGACGGCCATCTGTCAGACGGCGGTCCGGATGATGCCTTCGGGATCGCAGCCCCCTTTGGTCATCCAGTACAGCGCCTCCAATGTTCCGATCCTTCAGCTGTCGTTCTCCAGCGACACACTTCCCGAGCAGGGAATGTTCGACCAGGCTATAAATTTTGTCCGTCCGCGGCTCGTCACGGTTCCTGGCGTTCAGGTCCCCTATCCCTATGGCGGCAAGCAGCGGCAGATCATGGTGGACCTGGACCCGGAGCGACTGTACGCGTGGGGCGTCTCGCCATCGGACGTTTCCAACGTGATCGGCGCCCAAAATCTGATCATTCCGGCGGGAACGGCCAAGATCGGCACCCAGGAGTACCCGGTGGCGCTGAACAGCAGCCCCCTCAAAGCGGATGAGCTCAACGACCTGCCGATCAAGACGGTCAATGGAACGACCGTCTATATCAAGGACGTGGCGCATGTGCGCGACGGCTTTCAGGTGCAGACGAGCCTGGTCCATGTCAGCGGAAAGCGCGGCGTCCTTCTATCCATCATGAAGAACGGCGGGGCCTCCACCCTGGATGTGGTCGCCGGAATCAAGAAGGCGCTTCAGGGAGTCGCTGGCATCCTCCCAAAGGGGCTCAAGGTGACGCCCTTGTTCGACCAATCCCTGTTCGTGCGTGCCTCCGTCAACGGGGTGGTCCGCGAGGCGGTGATCGCCGCCTCGCTGACCGCCCTGATGATTCTGATCTTCCTGGGGAGCTGGCGCAGCACCGTGGTGGTCGTCACCTCCATCCCCCTTTCGATCCTCGTCTCGGTGATCGTCATGAGCTGGCTGGGAGAGACTCTGAATGTCATGACCCTCGGCGGGCTCGCGTTGGCCGTCGGCATCCTGGTGGACGACGCGACGGTGGAGATCGAGAATATCCACCGAAACCTGCATCAGAAGAAACGCTTGGTGCAGGCGATTCTGGACGGGGCGTCCCAGATCGCGGTTCCCGCCTTCGTCTCCACCCTGTGCATCTGCATCGTCTTTATTCCGGTCATTTTCATCAGCGGGGCGGCGAAATTCCTCTTTGTCCCCCTGGGCATGGCCGTGGTGTTCGCCATGCTGACCAGCTATCTGCTGAGCCGCACACTGGTGCCGACCATGGTCCACTACCTCCTGGCGAGTGAGGTTGAGATTTATGGCGGCAAGCTGGATCCCGAAGATCCCCACGCCGACGCGAAAAAGGCCCCCAAGAAAGGCTTTCTCTGGAAATGGCATGAGAAATTCGACGGGCAGTTCGAGCGGCTGCGCCAATTCTATGGCAGCCTCCTTACTTGGGGTCTCGAACATCGCGGGGCGGTTTTGGCGTTTTTCATCGTGATGGTCGCCAGTTCGCTCTGTCTGGTGGCCTTCGGCTTGATCGGGAAAGATTTCTTTCCGACCGTCGACGCCGGGCAGATTCGGCTTCACGTCCGCGCCGCGCCCGGCACGCGCCTCGAGCAGACGGAACGCGTCTATGCGGAGGTAGAGGATGTCATCCGAAATATCATTCCGCCAGATCAGATCGACACCCTGCTCGACAATATCGGAATCCCCAATAGCGGCATCAATCTCTCACTCAGCGACGGATCGCTGATGTCCTCGGCCGATGGCGAAATCCTCATTTCACTCAAGGATGGGCATCGACCGACCGAGGGCTACATTGACCAGATTGCCCACGATTTGCGGGAAAAGTTTCCGGCCCTTATCTGCTACTTTGCCCCGGCCGATATCGTCACCCAGGTGTTGAACTTCGGCATCGCCGCGCCGATCGACGTGCAGATCGAGGGCCCGCCTTCCGCGGAGCCCAAGAACCTGATGATCGCGAGAAAGATTGCGAATGAGGTTTCGGGCCTGACGGGCGCGACCGACGTGAGGCTTCAACAGGTGCCCGATGTCCCGACCCTCCTGATGAACGTCGATCGCACCCAGGCCAATTACTCCGGGCTGACCCAGCGGGATGTGGCCAACGACATGCTGGTTTCCCTCAGCGGCACCGCCCAGCAGAATCCGAATTTCTGGGAGGACACGATTGGCGGAGTCCAGTACGGCGTCCTGGTTCAGACGCCCCAATATCAAATTGATTCGATCAACGCCCTGCAGAACCAGCCCGTGATGCCGGCATCGGGGTCGGGAGGCGCCTCCGATTCCCGCCCGCAGTTGCTGGGAACCGTGGCGACACTGGATCGCGGCTCTTCGTCGGCCAATATCACCCACTACAATCCGCGGCCGACCTATGACGTGCTAGCGGGGGTGCGCGGCATGGATCTGAGTTCGGTAGCGAAGGGCGTGGAGCGCATCGTGGCGCGCGCGAAGAAAAATCTGCCCACGGGTTCAGAGATCAGCATTCGGGGGCAGGTGCAGAGCATGGAAGCCTCGTTCCAGGGTCTGAGTTTCGGACTGATCTTCGCCATCGTTCTGGTCTATCTGCTCCTGGTCATCAACTTCCAGTCCTGGCTCGATCCGCTGATCATCCTCATGGCACTCCCGGGGGCCTTGGCGGGAATCCTCTGGATGCTGTTTGTGACGCAGACGACGATCAATGTCCCTTCGCTGATGGGAGCCATCATGAGCATCGGAGTGGCGACGGCCAATAGCATCCTGATGATCACCTTTGCCAACGACCAGCGCAAGGAGGGAGCCGATGCCCATGACGCCGCGCTGGCCGCTGGCATGACCCGGCTGCGTCCCGTGATTATGACCGCGCTCGCGATGATCATCGGCATGCTGCCGATGTCTCTGGGGCTCGGTGAGGGCGGGGAGCAGAACGCCCCGCTTGGCCGCGCGGTCATCGGTGGGTTGCTGCTGGCGACCTTTGCGACGCTCTTTTTCGTCCCCGTCGTCTACAGCCGGCTGCGCGTCAAGGACATCAATACCAAAGTTGAGGAGGAGCTGAGAGAATGAAATCCAACGGGCATGCTGAAAATAAACTCCCGCAGGTCCAGAAACGGACGCTGATGGTGATCACGGGCGCCATCGTCGTGGTCGCCGTCGTCCTCTTCGTGATCGGCTTCTGGCTGCGCCACGAGCGGATCAAGAAGCGCGAGGCGATGGCGAAGGAAATCCGGGACAAGCCCCTGGTGGTCCAGTTCGTCCTTCCGAAGAAGACCCAGAAGTCGGTCAAACTGACACTGCCCGCGGACATCCAAGCCTATGCTGCGACAGCCCTCTACGCCCGCACGGACGGCTACCTGGCCTCCTGGAAGGCCGATATCAACGACCGGGTGAAGAAGGGCGATGTCCTCGCCGTCATCTCCGCGCCCGACACGGACGCGGATCTCGAGCAGGCGGAGGCCAACCTGAACCAACAGAAGACCAACCACCAATTGGCGCTCGCCACCGAGGATCGCTACCGCGGCCTGATTTCCACCCACGGTGTGACCCAGCAGCAGCTCGATCAGTTCCATTCCGCCAGCGAACAGGCCAAGGCGAACGTCGGTTCCTCCGCCGCTGCGGTGGACCGGATGAAGGCCCTCGTCGGATTCGAAAAGATCATTGCGCCCTTCGACGGCGTCGTGACCGTTCGGACCTACGATGTGGGCGCCCTGATCTCCGCCACCAACACGGCTCACGGGCAGGAGCTTTTTGATCTGGCGGAAGACGACAAGCTGCGGGTGTTCGTCAATGTTCCCCAAAGCGATTCCTTGCTGATCAAATTCGGCCAGCCGGTGGAGCTGATGCTGGAGCGAAATTATCCCGGGCATGCGTTCAAGGGCATCGTCGCGCGATCTGCCGCCACGCTGGACCCGGTCACACGCACGCTGCGGACCGAATTGGATTTCAAGAATGACGATCCGGCTGGGCGGATATTTCCCGGCATGTATGGCCAGGCCGTTTTTACTCTCGACCGAACGGAGCCCGTCCTGACGATCCCGACCAGCGCGCTACTCTTTGAAGCAGATGGAAAACAGGTCGCCCTTGTCGGCCCGGAAAACAAGATCCATTTCCAAAAAATCGTGCCCGGGAATGACTTTGGCACCGAAATCGAAGTCACTTCCGGTTTGAAGGGGGACGAGCGAATTGTCTCCAATCCCGGTGAACAGGTGGCCGAGGGCGTCTTGGTATCTCCGGTCGCTGATACAGGCGGCAAAGAGCCAGCCAATAAACCGGCGCAGTGATGTCCGTGGCACACAGCGCCGCTTGCCGGTGTCGGGGGAATTGGGCCGCCTTCGGCGCTTGGGCCGCGCTGGCGGGACTGTCTGCCGGTATCATCACGGGGTGTGTGGATCAGGGCAGGGAAGTGCAGCTCTACCGGGATGTTCTGGATGATCATCAGCCTAAGCCGAAGCCTCTCCAGCCGGGGGAAACCCTGGCCCTGGAACGCGCCCTGGCGCTCGCCAATGCCGACAATGAACAGATTGCCTCCCAGGGTGAGACGTACCTCCAGGCGCTGATTGCAAAAAACCGCGCGTTTGCGGCTTTCCTGCCCACCGTCAGTTTTCAGCCGAATTTCACGGTGGAACAGGCGCCGCGCGGCAACGCCGCCGCCGCCGCCCCTGGCGCCCCGGCCACTAGCGCCGCCGCCGTTGCCGCCAGCCAGGGTGGTTATGTGCAGGACGGCGGCGTCTTGCGCCGGCTCGAAGCGCCGGTCGTCGGCAATATGGATTTTGCCTACCGGAGCGTGCCTGCCTTCAAGGGCGCTGAAATGACGGTGGTCCAACAAAGGCAGCTGCTTCTCGATGCGCGGGCGACGGTTCTGTTAAATGTCGCCCAGACCTACTACCAGGTGCTGATATCTGAGGGACAGGTGGCTGTATTGCGGCATTCGCTGGTCCTACAGGGTGCGCGCGTGAATGATCTGCAGGCGCGCTACAATGTCCGGCTGGCCTTGGCGCTCGATGTCCTCCAGGCGAAGTCGAACGAATCCGCCACGCGGGTCCAACTGAGCCAGGCGGAAAACGATCAGCGCAACGGCCGGCGCACGCTGGCCCTTCTCATCGGAGCGCCGCAAGTGGACGGGCCGCTCGTGGATGCCGCCCTCGCACCGGAGGCCCCCGCTCCGATGTCCGCCTATGTCGATCGAGCGCTGGCGCAGCGCCAGGATCTTCTCGCGGCGAAAGCGGCGGCCAAGGCGGCACGGTATGCGGTCGATGCGGCGATCGCCGAGTATTACCCGTCCGCATCGCTCAACGTCGCGGGATTTCTCTACCGGCAAGACTATGCCAACGCCAGCAAATGGGACGGGATCCTGGTGGCCAATCTGCCCATCTTTTCCGGGGGTGCGATCAAGGCTGATGTGCGCGAGGCATGGTCACGGCTCCGGCAGGCGTCGCTGGCGGAATCTTACCTAAGCCGGGAAATCACCCAGGGGGTTCAAACCGCCTACGACAATTTCATCACGAGCGGCGGCGAGCTGGCCGAGCTGCAGCGCGAGGTGCAGGCGTCCGCCGACGCGTATCAACAAGCGATCCAGATGGAGAGAAATGGCCTGGCGATTCCCCTCGACGTCCTGACCGCGCAGGACGCCCTGCTCAATTCACAGCTGCAATACGCCAGCGAGGCATTCGGCCGCGTCGTTCTCGAGTTGGACTTGCTCAGGGCGGTGGGAGAGTTGGACCCGCTCACGCCGCGGAGCCTTCATTGGTCGGCAGCGGCGCCGGCGCCTGTGAACCAACAATAGCGGAGAGCCTGGGCCTTGCGGTCGCCTGCTTTTCGGCTTGGTAGGTCCCGCTTGAGCCCCAGCTTGCGCAGGGCAACGGGCCGCCTATCGTCGGCGACCGCGGGCAAGCTGTGATCAAACTAATAGGCATCTTCGTAATCGCCGCCGGATTTGCGCTGCGGTTCAACACGCTGCTGGTGGTCCTTGTGGCCGGAATCATCACCGGTCTTGTCGCCGGAATGCCCTTCAATGCCATCATGGAGGAGTTCGGCCGGCTCTTCGTCGTCAATCGGTATCTGACGCTGCCGATTGTCATGATGCTCCCTGTGGTGGGATTGCTTGAGCGCTACGGCTTGCGGGAAAGGGCCGAAACGCTCATTCGAAGCGCGGGGTCCGCAACTGCCGGGCGGGTGTTGCTTCTTTATACGGGTGTCCGCCAGATATCGATCGCACTCGGGGTCAATGTGGGCGGCCACGCCGGTGCGGTGCGTCCACTGATCGCTCCCTTGGCGGAGGGGGCGGCTCGAGTGCGGAACGGAACGCTTTCGAAACGGATGGTGGAAGCGATCCGGGCACACGCGGCGGCGGCCGAAAACGTGGGGAATTTCTTTGGCGAGGATATCTTCATAGCGGTGGGTTCAATCCTCCTCATGAAGGGATTTTTCGATGGCCTGAAGATCGAGGTCAGCTCTTGGACGATGGCGTTGTGGGGGATACCCACGGCAATAGCCGCCTTTGTAACGATGGGATGGCGGGCCTGGATTCTGGATCGGCGCATTGCTCTGGAGAACGAGACGGCGCCCGCCAAAGCAAAGCCGAAAGCCCTTTGAGTCTTTTCAGCCTAAATTCATTCTATGTGCTGGCGGGAGTCTTTTTGCTCGCGACGGCCCTGCGCGTTGCGATGGACAAGGAACACGCCCGGCGATGGAGCACAGCGCTCTTCTGGGGACTCCTTGGTGTCAGTTTTATATTTGGGGGATCCGTGCCGCCCTCTGTCGTAGGATACTGGGTCCTCGCGATGACCGTCCTGGCCGCGAGCGGGCGGGTCGCAGAATCTCGTGAGCGCACCACAAGCAAGCAGCAGAGATTGGAGTCATCGGGACGTCTGAAGGACAGGCTGTTCTTCCCGGCCCTGCTGGTACCCGCCGCCGCGATCTGCGGAAGCCTGTTTCTCGGACGCATCCACTGGCACGGCATTCGGCTGATCGATTCCACCAATGGGTCGGTCACCTCGGTCGCGATTGGAGCTGTATTGGCCCTGGCGGCTGGTATGCGCCTGACGCGGGCGCGGGCGCTGGTTCCCATCGGGGAGGGCAGCCGGCTTCTCCAGTCCATTGGATGGGCGCTGATTCTGCCGCAGGCGTTGGCGGCCCTTGGCGGCTTATTCGCCCGCGCCGGGGTGGGCGCGGTGGTGGCTGGCTTGGTGGAACGGGCGCTGCCGGCGCACAATCCGTTCGTCGCCGTGGCGGCCTATTGCCTGGGGATGATGGCTTTCACGATCTGCCTGGGGAATGCCCTTGCGGCCTTTGCCGTCGTCACGGGTGGCATCGGGGTTCCTCTCATCGTCCACGCTCACGGGGGCAATCCCGCCATCATGGCGGCGCTTGGGATGCTCTCGGGCTATTGCGGGACGCTGCTGACGCCGATGGCGGCCAATTTCAACATTGTGCCGGTGATGCTTCTTGAGCTTGAGGACAAGAACGCGGTCATCCGGGCGCAACTTCCCATCGCTTGGGCCCTTTTTGTGTTCAACGTCCTCCTGATGGAGCTTTGCGTCTACCGTTTCTGACGCGTCATCCTCCCGCTAATACCGCCATGTCGACCCCGAGACAAGCTCCGCTGCCCCGGACACTGACCGCGCGCTCCGCGTCCGCATTTGCTGGTCTTGCACTGGCTGGCGTCGGCCGCGAGTGGCCCCATCACTTCCAACACCTGGCGCGAAATGTGGAGGAGGTGCGTTCGCCGCGCGAACTGCACCCTGCTTTCTTTGGATGCTACGACTGGCATTCCGCGGTGCATGGCCATTGGGCGCTGGCGCGAATCCTCAGGCTTTTCCCGAGGCTCCCTGCGGCGACACGCATCCGCGCCGCGTTGGACGAAAATCTTACCAGGAAGCACCTGGACGCAGAGTTGGATTATTTCCAGGGCCCAGGTAGAAGTTCATTTGAACGGCCCTATGGTTGGGGCTGGCTGTTGGCGCTGGCGGCTGAACTGCGCGCCGGGCGCGGTCCCTCCGCGCGCCGCTGGTCCAAGGCGATGCGGCCACTCGAGACGTTTATCGCCAAGAGCTTTGTTTCCTACCTCTCAAAATTGCCGTATCCGGTCCGAACCGGGCTCCATTCGAACACGGCTTTCGCTTTAACCCTGGCGCTGGACTATGCGCGGGCGGCCGACGACCGCCCGCTTGCTTCAATGATCGTTGAGCGGAGCCGCATTTTCTACGGTGCGGATTCGGAGGCACCCCTTGCCTGGGAGCCCAGCGGCGAGGATTTTCTCTCACCTTCATTGACCGAGGCCGACCTCATGTCCCGTGTCATGCCCGCCGCTGAATTCCGGCGCTGGGTTGGGCGGTTTCTTCCAAGCTTGGCGGCCGATGAGGCCGGAACCGCGCTGCGGCCGCCGCGGGCATTCGACCGCGGCGATCCTAAGCTGGCGCATCTGGATGGGCTGAACTTGAGCAGGGCCTGGGCGCTGGATCGAATAGCCGCGCTCATGCCGGCCAACAAGAAAGTCCGCGAGGCGGCTCTGCGCCATGCGCGGGCCGGGCTCGCGCACGTGGTGAGCGGAAATTACCTAGGCGAGCACTGGCTCGCGTCGTTTGCGGTCTACCTTCTCACTTCCTGATCCCCGCCGCGGGCAGCGGCGCTTGCGGGCCGTTTGCGTCGGGTGATTTCGACGGGCGTTCTCCGCGTGGAACGCGGCGGTGCCGGCTAGGGTTATGCCCCATAGCCTGCACGGAGCATTGAGCGCATCCTGTTGCGCTGAAAGGCAGCAACAGAGGTTCGCTATGCTCAAAAAAGTCCGTAATCCAGTCACTCTCAACCGCGTCGCTCGCACGAGCGAGGTTATCACGGAAGTCCTTCGCAAGGAGGCTGTGCTCAAAACGGGAGCCTTGCAGAGCGCCATTCTCAACAGCGCCAATTTTTCAAGCATCGCGACTGACGAGAAGGGGGTCATTCAAATATTCAACGTCGGCGCGGAGCGCATGCTTGGATATGCGGCGACCGACGTGCTCAACAAGATCACCCCGGCCGACATTTCCGACCCTCAGGAGGTGATTGTTCGGGCCGAGGCCTTGAGCCTCGAACTAGGGACTCTGATCAAACCTGGTTTTGAGGCCTTGGTTTTCAAGGCTTCGCGCGGGATCGAGGACATTTACGAACTGACCTATATCCGCAAGGACGGAAGCCGTTTCCCCGCCATCGTATCCGTCACGGCCTTGCGGGACAAGCGGGACGGAATCATCGGCTACTTGCTGATCGGAACCGACAACAGCGCCCGAAAGCGGGCGGAAGAGGCGCTGCTCAAGGCGGGGGCTCTCCAGAGCGCCATTTTCAACAGCGCTAATTTTTCCAGCATAGCCACCGACGAGAAGGGCGTCATCCAGATATTCAATGTCGGAGCGGAGCGCATGCTTGGCTATACGGTCGCCGATGTGCTCAATAAGATTACTCCGGCGGATATCTCCGATCCGCAAGAGGTGATCGCGCGCGCGAAGGCATTGAGCCTTGAGCTGGCGACCACGATTACGCCAGGATTCGAGGCCCTTGTCTTCAAGGCCTCGCGCGGGATCGAGGACATTTACGAACTGACCTATATCCGCAAGGACGGAAGCCGCTTTCCTGCCATCGTGTCGGTGACTGCGCTGCGCGACGCGCAGGGGGAAATTATCGGCTATTTGTTGATCGGCACTGACAACACCGCGCGCAAGCAGGTCGAAGCGGAGCAGAAGAAACTCGATCAGCGCCTGCGGGACCAGCAGTTCTACACGCGCTCCCTGATTGAATCCAATATCGACGCTCTCATGACCACCGATCCGTCCGGCATCATCACCGATGTCAACAAGCAGACGGAAGCGCTTACGGGTTGCACGCGTGATGAGTTGATCGGCGCTCCGTTCAAAAACTACTTTACCGATCCAGAACGGGCTGAGGCGGGGATCAAGCGCGTATTGAGCGAGAAGAAGCTCACCGATTACGAGCTGACCGCGAGCGCCCGGGATGGAAAGGAGACCGTCGTGTCCTACAACGCGACCACTTTCTATGACCGGGACCGGAGGCTGCAGGGAGTATTTGCCGCGGCACGCGATGTGACCGAGCGGAAGCGCTTCGAGCAGGCCCTCCAGGAGACGAACATCGAATTGGAGAGCGCCAAATCCGCAGCGGAAAAAGCCAATCTGGCGAAATCAGATTTCCTCTCGAGCATGAGCCATGAACTCCGCAGCCCGCTCAATGCAATCCTAGGATTCGCTCAACTGATGGAGACCACCTCCCCGTTGCCGACGGCAGCTCAGAGCGGCAACATCGCCCGAATTCTTCAGGCGGGCTGGCACCTGCTCAAATTAATCAACGAAATCCTCGATCTCGCCGTCGTCGAGTCCGGAAAGATGTCGCTGTCGCCGGAGCCGGTGTCGCTGGCCGCAGTCTTTTCTGAATGCCAAGCCATGATGGAGCCGCAGGCCCAGCAGCGCGGAATCCGGATGAGTTTTCCGCCGGCGGACATCCCTTATTTCGTCCATGCCGATCGGACGCGAGTAAAGCAGATTCTCATCAACCTGCTGGCCAACGCCATCAAGTACAACCGGGAGAAGGGAACGGTCGAGGTGAAGTGTTCCGTGCCCGACCCCGGGCGAATTCGCATCAGCATAAGCGACACGGGTGCGGGATTGACTCCGGACAAACTGACGCAGCTCTTTCAGCCCTTCAATCGGCTCGGGCAGGAAAACAGCGCCGAGGAAGGGACGGGCATCGGCCTTGTGATGAGCAAACGCGTGGTCGAATTGATGAGAGGCGTGATCGGTGTGGAGAGCACGGTCGGCGTGGGAAGCGTGTTCTGGATTGAACTGCTCTCGACCGCGGCCCCCAGCCTGGCCGCGGCCGGTGCCGAAGCAGCTGCTGTGGCTCCCGCGCGAGCCCATCCGGGCTCGCGCTTGCGAACCTTGCTCTACGTCGAGGACAACCCCGCTAACCTGGCGCTGGTCGAGCAACTGATCGCGAGACGATCCGACATACGCCTGTCAACCGCTGTGAACGGAACCCTCGGCGTCAAAATGGCGCGAGACTCTCTCCCGGAGGTGATTCTGATGGATATCAATCTGCCGGGGATAAGCGGGGTCGAAGCTTTAAAAATCCTGCGCGAAGACCCCGCCACCACTCACATCCCGATTGTTGCCTTGAGCGCCAACGCCATGCCGCGGGATATCAAAATAGGATTGGAGGCGGGATTTTTTCTCTACCTCACGAAGCCGATCAAGGTCGGGGAGTTCATGGATGCGCTGGATGTCGCCCTGGATTTCGCCGGAAAGAGATCTGGCCCCGCCGGATAAGGCAGCCCGATCGCGTGATAAGTTCCTCCGCCATTCTTCGCGGCAAGATCCTGATCGTCGACAACCAGGAGGTTAACGTCCTGCTGCTCGAGCAGACCCTGCGCGGCGCTGGGTATGTGTCCGTCGCGTCCACGCTTGAGCCGACCGAGGTTTGCGAGCTTCACCGCAAGAATCGGTATGACTTGATTGTGCTCGATCTTCAGATGCCCGGCATGGACGGATTCCAGGTGATGGAAGAGCTGAAGAAAATTGAGACGAGCGGTTTTCTTCCGGTCCTCGTGATCAGCGCCCAACCCCATCACCAGCTGCGTGCATTGAAATCCGGGGCAAAAGACTTTATCAGCAAACCGTTCGATCTGGACGAAGTACTGATCCGTGTGCACAGCCTCCTGGAAGCTCGCATTCTGCATGAAGCGGACCGGCGCCGGGTTGACGAACCCGCGGCCACACCAGCCGGAAATTCCACCCCGCGCACAATCGCTTGGATTGTCGCGGCCATAGGGGGGCTTTGGCTGATTTACCGGCTTTGGGTGGTTGGGCTACTCCTGGTGGTGGCGCTGATCCTCGCCGGGACATTTCATCCGATTGTCGTGTCGATGGAAAAACACGGACTCAAGCGCAGGACCGCGTTGATCCTGCTCATTGTCGCCCTGAGCATGGGCGCTGCCGTGCTGGCTTTTCTGACGGTTCCACCCCTGATCGACCAGTTCACCACAATTGTCCATGATCTGCCTGGCCAGCGCGAGCGGCTGATCGGCCTACTGGAGCGGCACAGGCTCACGACGCCATTGGGTCACGCCCTGAACGATGTCGGCTTGGAGCAAAGCTTCGGGCGTCTCGA
>Ga0302325_10002021_pt1 | contig 50148 bp, 41 predicted proteins | sample Palsa_T0_2_FD_201948 | JGI IMG/M metagenome (GOLD analysis project Ga0302325, IMG submission 201948) | Peat permafrost microbial communities from Stordalen Mire near Abisko, Sweden - Palsa_T0_2 | ecosystem: Environmental > Terrestrial > Soil > Palsa > Peat permafrost | place: Sweden: Abisko...
CGCGCGATCGCGCATCAATGAAATCGAAGTCTGCGACCAGAAGCACAACTCGCTCGCGGCTTGGTTCGCGGACACCAATGAGCCCGCTCATTTACCGTCGCACGCTGCAGGGAATCGGGATCACTCCGCGCTCTACTTCGAAGAGTTCGGCATCCATGCCGGGCCTTGGAACGTTTCTTCCCGGGCCGCATTGAGGGAGTCCTCGCAGCCATGCTCCTGGGAGAGCTTCTTGGCTTCAAGGCTGGCGATTTGAAGCAGCGATGCGAGGGAGCGGCAATTCGCCGACCTCGCCATCGCGGTCAATTCGGCCGTCAGCTCGTGGATGTATTCCGCGACCTGCCGCGCAGCCCTGATTTTCATCCATGCGTCCAGGCTCTCGATGGCACCACTGGAAGCCCCGTTGGCTTGATCTTTCATCCGCATGACACTCTCCCCTCGCTGTTGGACCGCGCTATCGAGCACCCGATCCAGGCGGTCCCCACAATCGCGGCTATCGGAGCGCATGAGTGTGAACTGGTTCACACATGGGAAAATTTTGAATTCGACGGAAACCGCTGGGCCTTGCGGCTGCGACAACGGGCGCACGACGCCCGAGGCCGCCCAGCCGCGTCGAGGCACGGAACGAGCGCCGTGGCGAAAAAACCGCGGGGATAAGTCGCAAAGTTTTTACGATGTCGGGCGCTTACACGAAAAATGAATATTTCGGAAACATATAGCCGGTAACAGAGACCGCAGGGGCCGCTCCGCCGGCGCGGCGGGACGGCGCATCGACCTCGGCTCACCCGGAGCCCGGAGTCGTCCGCGCTGTTTCGGCAGCCACCTGGAACGAGACTCCGAGGCTTTCGGATCGAGGACCGGTCCGCATCAAATCCGTCACACAAGGAGCCTGAAAGATGACATCGGTCAAATGGACGCTCAAAGGCGCCGGTGCGATGGTCGCAGCCTGCACGGTCATCGGCGCCGCGGGTATCGTTGCGAGCCCTGCCGTTGCGCAGGTCAAGCTCGCGCCCGAGCAGATCGAGGCCTGGAAGAACTGGTCCTATTCGCTCGCCCTGCAGGCTGCCACCTGGGGCGGCCCGCTCGTGACCATGTACGACCTGCGCCACAACGATGCCGTCGGGGCGAAACCCAAGGCGCGTCCGAATTCACTGTGGCGCATGGAAGACGTGTCGACGCCGGAGCTCTCGAAGCAGGCGGGTTACGTGACCCCGAACGTCAACGTCATCTACGGCTTCGGCTTTCTCGATCTGCGCCAGGAGCCGGTGGTCCTGCAGGCGCCGGATTCCCATGGCCTTTATTACATGGTCGAGATCGTCGACATGTGGACCAACGCGTTCGCCTATGTCGGCGGCAAGACTACCGGCTACAAGGGCGGCAATTTCGCGCTGGTCGGTCCGCACTGGCAGGGCCAGCTCCCCGACGGCGTCGAGCGCATCGACAGCCCGACGCCATGGGTGCTGATACAGCCGCGTGTCCATATCTATTCCGGCGGCAAGGTCGACCTCGCCGCCGCGAGGAAGGTCATGGATGCGATCAAGCCGGTCGGATTGTCGGAATTCACCGACCGGCCGCCGCCGCCCGCGCCCAAATACGATTATCCGGCCCCGCAGGCCGCCAATCCGGACCTGCCGGTGAGCGCGCTCGACTTCAAGGATCCGCTGCAGTTCTGGGAGCTGCTGAGCGTGGCGATGAACGAGAACCCGCCGCCGCAGGATCAGATCACGGCGCTGCTGCCCATGTTCAAGCCGCTCGGCATCGAGCTCGGCAAGCCGTGGGATCGCTCCAAGCTGTCGCCGGTCGTTCTCGCGGCCATGAGCGAAGCGGCCAAGGACATCGGCCCCATGATGGCGAAAATGCCGCTCGGGACCATCGACAACAACGCCTTCATCCCGCCTCCGACCATCGGCAATTTCGGCACCGATTACCTGACCCGTGCCGATGTCGCCCGCAACGGCCTGACCGCCAACACGCCGTTCGAGGCGATCTACTGGGGCTCGGTGCTCGACAGCGAAGGCAAGTTCCTGACGGGCGGCAAGAAATACACGATGACCTTCGCCAAGGAGATCCCGTTCATCGCGCCGGGATTCTGGTCGGTCACCCTGTACGACTCGGCAAACAACTACACGGTCGCCAATCCCATCAACCGCTACATGCTCGGCAGCGATACCCCGGAGCTGAAGAAGAACGCCGACGGCTCGTTCACGATCTACATCCAGAGCGAAAGCCCCGGCAAGGACAAGGAGGCGAACTGGCTTCCCGCACCGCCGTCCGGTCAGTTCTATCTCATACCGCGTGCCTATGCGCCGACGCCGGAAGCCATCGGGATCCTGTCGGACCCGAAATCCTGGCCGGTTCCGGCCGTGGTTGCGGTAAAGTAATTGCGTCGCCGGCGCACCGAAGAGGAGGAGCCTCGATGGGATACGAAAACCTGACGCCTGCGCTCGAGCGGATCAAGATGGTGACCGGATTTCTCGCCTCGCACGGCGCGGAGACCAAGACGGTATTCGCGCTCGAGGACCACTATAGCGACACCCCGCAGATGGCGGACGCCGTCGAGCGCATGAAGGCCGATCCCGGCGTCGGCCGCCTGATTTCCGAAGGCTATATGACGCCGGATTACGACCTCGACGCGCTCGGCAAATATCCGCCGGGCTCGCTCGCCCACACCTATGCGAAGCTGATGCGGCTGAACGGGTATGGGGCCAAATTCTATCCGGAACGGGACATCAAGAACGATGCCGATTACTGCATCATGCGCGTGCGCAAGACCCACGATCTCCACCACGTCGTCACCGGATTCTCCCAGCAGGGCCCGGGGGAAGCGGGTGTCATCGGTGTCACCGCGTATCAATTCGGCTATCCGGCCTTCGTGCTCATCGACCTCGCGGCGATGGCGCTGACCTTCCATCGCGCCGAAGGCTTCCACGACGCGCTCAACGATGTCGGCCGCGGGATGAAGATGGGCAACGAGTGCAAGCCGCTCCTCGCCGTCAAATGGGAAGAAGGCTGGGAGAAGCCGGTTTCGGTTTGGCGCGAGGAACTCGGGGTCAAGCCGGTGACCACCGGGCCGCAAAGCTGGCACTCGATGCCGGGCATGAAGGACTGAAGCGTGATTCCGAAAAGTTGAAGACTTTTCGGACAAAAATCATACTCACTGAGACCAGTGCCGCTCAACCCATCACGACAGGACGCGCCATGGCCGCCGCCGACTTTCCGGCGCTGATCGCCCGGCATCGAAACTGCTTTCTGTCCGGCAAGACCCGCCCGGTCGAATGGCGCGAGGCCCAACTCGACGCCCTGCACGCGCTGATGACCGAGCGCGCCGATGATTTCTTCGACGCGCTGTGGAAGGACCTGCGCCGCAACCGCGTCGACGCCGACGCCACCGACGTGAAATACGTCGCCGACGAGGCGGCCTATGCGCGCCATCATTTGCGGCGCTGGATGCATCCCCTGCATGTGAGCACGCCGCTCATCATGGCTCCGGGGCGCACCGAGATACGCTTCGATCCGCTCGGGGTGGGATTGATCATCGGCGCCTGGAACTACCCGATCATGCTGTCGCTGTCGCCTCTGGTGGCGGCGATCGCGGGCGGCAATGCCGCCGTCATCAAGCCGTCGGAAGTATCCCCCGCCTGCGCCGACGCGATCGCCCGGCTGGTGCCGCAATATCTCGACCGCGACGCGTTCTCCGTCGTGGTCGGCGGCGTGCCGGAGACGACCGCTCTGCTGGAGCAGGAATGGGACCATATCTTCTTCACCGGCGGCCCGCCGATCGGCAAGGTCGTCATGGCCGCCGCGGCCAAGCATCTCACGCCGGTCGTCCTCGAACTGGGCGGCAAGAACCCGACCATCGTGCACGACACCGCGGACCTGCGGGTGGCGGCGCGCCGCATCGCCCAGGGCCGCTGGATGAATGCCGGGCAGACCTGCACCGCGCCGGATCACGTGCTGGTGTTCAAGGCCGTCGCAAAGGATTTCCTGAAGCAGCTCGAGGAGGCCGTGGTCGGTTTCTACGGCACCGATCCGCAGCAGAGCCCGGACTACGGCCGCATCGTCAATGCCCGCCACTTCGATCGTTTGACGCACCTCATGGGCAGCGGCGACGTCTATTACGGCGGCCAACATGATCGCGACGACCTCTATATCGCGCCCACCATTCTCGTGAACGTGGCGCCGGATTCTCCCATCATGCAGGAAGAGGTGTTCGGCCCGATCCTGCCGGTGCTGGAGGTCGACAACGTCGACGATGTGATCAGATACGTCAACGCGCGGCCGGCCCCGCTCGGGCTCTACGTTTTCGCGGAGGACACCGGCGTCTCCGCCGGGATCCTCGACGCCACCCGGTCGGGCGATGCCGCGGTCAATGATTGCACGGTGCAGCCGCTGGTGCGGGAGCTTCCGTTCGGCGGGGTCGGCAATTCGGGCATGGGCAAGTATCACGGCGAGTGGGGCTTCCGCGCCTACACCAATGCGCGCGGCGTGCTCTACCACTCGACGATGCTCGATCCCGGAGTGCGCTACCCGCCCTACAGCGAGCACGAAAGGCTGCGCGGGCTGCTGGCGCGCCTGAGTTAGTAGACTATGTTCCGATGGAATCGACACACCCTCAAACGTCATCGCCGGGCTTGTCCCGGCGATCTCGATGCATTCGGGACGGCCGTGCCACGCGAATCGATATCGCCGGGACAAGCCCGGCGATGACGGTTTTGTGTGAGCACTGCGGCCGAAGGAGTTGCCGATGTTCCCCCGCCGTTTCAGTGCTCTCGTGACGCAGCTTCTCGCCGCCATGGTCAACTCACCTATGCACGCCGTCGAGGCGGTCCCTGCTGATCTCGTGCAAGTCCAGCAGGGCACGCTGCCGATCATCCTCACGGTGCCCCATGGCGGGCGCGAAGCGATACCGGGCGTCGCGCTCCGCAACATACGGGGCTTGCCCTCGGGCGGGCGCGCCTACGTGACCGTCACCGATACCAACACCGACAGGCTGGCGCTGGGCATTGCCGCTGAGATCAAGAGGCTCACCGGCAAGGACGTCTACCTGGTGATGGCGAAGTTCGAACGCAGATACGTCGACCCCAATCGCCCGCGGGAGATTGCCTTGGACAGTCCCGCGGCACGGCCCTATTACGACTGCTATCACCAGTCCGTCCGCGCCTTCGTCGACGAGATCCGCAGCAAATATCCCGCCGGGCTGCTGATCGATGTGCACGGCCAGAAGAAGGACCCGACGGTACTGATGCGAGGCACCAGGAACGGCCGCTCGGTCGGGCGCCTGCTGGAGCGTGCCGGCGCGCCGGCCGTGACCGGCCCCGACGGCCTCTTCGGGCAGCTCAAAGCCCACGGGTTCACAGTCTTCCCCGCCAATGACGTGCCGCCGGGCGGCACCAGCGAAAACGGCGGCTACGCCGGCGGATACACGGTCGCCACCTATGGAAGCGACACCGCCGACGGCATCGATGCCGTGCAAATGGAGTTCGGCACCAAGTATCGCCGCAATGCCGTGGTCGACACATACGCCGTGGATGCGGGCAAAGCGATCGCGGCATTCTATGAAGCGTACTTGAAGAAGCCGCAGGACTGAGGACTCGGAGCGACGGAATTCGCCCGCGCCCGCGACAAGCAGCCGACAGCGCGGCGCGGGAATCAGGCTCGGCGTGCGACGACTTCGTGAGAGTAGTCCGGGAGCGACCGTCTCGTGCGGACCAGCGTCGTGCCGCATTGCACGCAGCTGTGGGTGACGTCCTCGAGATCGTTCGATTCGGCGCCGTTGGGATACCGCGCGGGCGCGACGGACGTGAGCGCCATCCGGTGTCCGCAATACGGGCAGGGGAGGAGAAAACTCGGCAGGAACGATGGGGCGACGTTCTTGTAGCGCATGGAGCTATTCCGATCCGGAAACCTCCCGGCCCCACTCCCGACCGAATTAAGAAAGAGTCAACACATATTTGTGCGATGCACGATATATGTGCATCGCGGCATGGATTCTTGGCTCACGATCTCCGCTATTCCTTCCGTTGGCACTGAAAAGCAAATTCACTCCCATGAAGAACGACCGACCATGGATCGCCATCCTCGCCGGCGCGGCGGGCGGCGCGGTAGCGATTGCCGCGATGGAATTTCTCGCTGAGCGGACGGCGGTCCCGCTTGCCTTCATTCCGTTCGCGACCTCGATCGTGATGGTGATGGGCTCGCCGGAGGCAAAGCCGGCGCAGCCGCGCGCGCTGGTCGGCGGCCATCTGCTCTCCGCCGCGGTCGGGCTCGTCATGGTGACGATCGCGGGCCCGCAGCCCTGGGCAGCGGCCGTCGCGATCGGCATCGCGATGATCGTCATGCACGTGACCGACACCTTCCATCCGCCCGCCGGGATCAATCCGCTGCTGGTCGTCGTCAACGACAGGTCATGGAGCTTCCTCGTCGTCCCCATCGCCGCCGGGGTCGTGATACTCGTGGGGTTTGCTTACCTCTGGCACAACGTTACGCGGCGGGGCTCGTGGCCGGTGAGGTGGTGGTAGCGCGCGCAACCATTATGGGTTACGGCGGCGGCCGAAATAATAGTTCGTTCAAAAATGGCGGGTTGGGATCGTATCCCTGGCGCGCCCCGATTTTCAAGAGCCAGCGCCTTGCTGCCTCTTGACGGGTACCAACCGCTCCGGCAATACACAATGGTCGGAGCCTGTCGTTGGATCGGCTCTGCAAAGCCCCGCGGCCATGCAGCACGATGACGATCACCCGCTCGGGTGATCACGATCGAACGGCGCGACGTCATTACCACCGCCGGAATGCGTAGCCGATATTGCCTACCGTCGAGGTTCCGTCATGGCAACCGATAGAAAGCCGCGGTTTGATACGAAGGCCTTTCTCTCCAAGGCAGATGGGGGGAGGACGATTTCCAAATATCGCACCGATCAAATCGTCTTCTCTCAAGGAGATCCGGCAGATTCCGTCTTTTACATCCATGATGGAAAGGTCAAGGTCATTGTCCTTTCCGAGCAAGGAAAGGAAGCCGTGGTCGCGATCCTGGGGCCGGACCAATTCTGCGGCGAAGGTTGCCTTGCCGGCCAACCGCGGCGCATGTCGACGGCCGTTGTCATGACGGAATGCGAGATCACGCGGCTGGAGAAAGAGGCCATTATCCGCGTCCTGCATGAGGAATCGTCATTTGCGGAGATGTTCGTCTCGCATCTCTTGGCACGGACCATCCGCGTCGAAGCGGATTTGGTCGATCAACTGTTCAATTCGAGCGAGAAACGTTTGGCACGGGCTCTTCTCTTATTGGCGAATTTCGGCAAGGAAGGGGCGCCCCAGCCGGTCCTCGTCAATATCAACCAGGAGATGCTCGCGGAAATGGTCGGAACAACGCGGTCACGCGTGAATCATTTCATGAACAAATTCCGACAATTGGGCTTCATAGAGTATAATGGTACCTTGAAAGTTCATAGCTCCTTGTTGAGCGTCATTCTGCACGATCAACCGCAGATCCAGGCCGAATGAGCGAAATCTTCAGCGAGCCGTAGCTTGGTCGTTCGTCACTTCGATATCCGGCAGAACCGGCTCCGTAACCGGGTCGTGCTCGAATTCAACGATTCCGGCGGCATCGCCCGCGGTACGGCTTCGACGGCGCTGACAGCGCATTACGCATCGTCAAGTCGAGGCGCGCTCGAGTTGTCGTCTCCGACGGCGATCGAATAGCCCGAACGCCTCGGCTTGCCGTCGCTGAAGATGCAGTCGAGACGAACCCTCACCTTCCGCGGTCCGCACATACAGACGGCGTAAGGACCTTCCACGCGAACGACTTCGACCTTCCGGCCACGATAGCGCGGATCGATATCGTATAGAACCTGCCCCGCGCTCAGCATAATGGCTCGCCGCCTCCGAGTTCCATCGTCACTGCTTCGAGGCACCTTTCCAGCCCGTCGGCGGATGTAACCCAAAAGGTGCACCCGTGCAGCCTGCATCAATGCCGATCCTGCGCCCCTTGTTTCAAGCTTAACGAGACCAGAGGAAAATCGCTGTTCAATATTGCACTCATCGAAAAAATATCTGGGAATCGTTTCAATGATCGAACTCCGTCCGCCTGATCGTGTGCGCTTAGACCAGCCTCGTCGTGCGCCCCTACCGGACCGGAGCACGTAAAGCTATGTTCGATTTTATGAATTAATAAGGTAGATAACGCAATTAGTCCGGCAAATCGGACCCGCTGTGCCCTTTTGAACAGCACAACTCCCCCTCGCATGACAGGGTTCGATACGATTCGATCGATGGAATTCTAAGAGACCGGAAGACGGAAATCACTCTTATCGATCTCAAACATGCGCCTAGAGCGACAGCGGAACTAAATGAGACGGTTGTGGGAGCGGGCAGGCGAGGCGTGGCTACGTCTCCGAATTATCTTGTACCGTGCGCGCGCGCAATCGTTTCTAGTCTCTCAACAAAATGGTTTCGACGAGATGGTCGCGTCCATGAGTTGTCCGGTAATCGTCGGCGAGACACCTGAAGACGCGATAACGAGCTGGATCGGTGCGGCTCACATCGCGCCCGACGTCACGAAACAAACGCCCTCCGAAAGGCAGTTCGAGTTGGCGTTCGAATCGTGTCCAAACGGCATGGCCATGATCGACGGCGCCGGAAGGCTCATGATGGTCAATGCCGAACTCGAGCGAATGTTCGGTTACCGGCGCTCGGACCTGATTGGCGAGCCGATCGAGCTTCTGGTCCCCGAACGACCGCACCATCGGCCCGCGCAGTGCGATGGCGGGTCCGAGAGGAGTACCGCGAGTTACAGGATCGGACCCGTCCCGGACATCGTCGGGCGGCGGCAGAACGGCACCGAATTCGCCGTCCAATTCGACCGCAAACCCATCCGCCACGGCGAGCACGATTTCGAACTCTGCGTGATCGTCGACATCACCGACCGCAGGCGGCTGGAACGACGGGCGGACGAATTCGTTGCGACCGTCAGCCACGAGCTGCGCACGCCCATCACGTCGATTTACGGCTCTCTTACGCTTTTGGTCAATAACGTGGGCAATAAGTCGCCCGATTCCACCGCACGTCTGCTCGCGATCGCACACGCGTCCTGCCAACGGCTGGTGCGGCTCGTAAACGATCTCCTGGATATTCAAAAGCTCGAGTCCGGTCGGGCCGTCTTCAATCCGGAACGCGTTGATGTTCGCTCATTGATCGAAAACACAATCGATTCCGTCGGCGGACTGGCCGAACAGCACGGGGTTCGTGTTCGGCTCGACGCAACGTCTGATGACGGCGAAGTGCGTGCCGATCCCGACCGGCTGACTCAGGTCGTCACCAACCTGTTGTCAAACGCGATCAAGTTTTCTCCGCCGGACGCAGATGTCTTGGTTGCCGTCGAGAGGCGAGCCGACAGCATCTACATCTCGGTACGCGACAGAGGCCCCGGTATTCCCGATGAATTCAGGGCGCGGATTTTCGATAGATTCGCGCAGGCCGATTCGACGAACACACGGCGGAACAGCGGTACCGGCCTCGGCCTCAGTATCGTCAAGGAGATCGTGACGCGGTTGGGCGGGCAAGTGGGCTTCGCCGACGCGCCGGGCACCGGCTCGATCTTTTATGTGGAATTGCCCTGCTTGGAACAGGATTCGGCCGAGGAAAGCGACGCCAGCCCGCTCCGCCGGGCGATGGGCCGTTAGCGTACGCCGCCATAATGGAGCCGATGTAATGTCGTTTCAAATCCTTCACGTCGACGACGATCCCCATATCCGGGACATTGTGGACCTTTCGCTCGGTCTCGATTCGACATACACAGTGACAAGTTGCGGCAGCGCGGACGAGGCGCTCGCGACAGCGTCTGAACGGCCACCGGACTTGATCCTTTGCGATGTGATGATGCCGGGCATGGATGGAATGGCCATGCTCACGCGGCTGCGCGAGAACGCGACCACGGCGAAGATCCCGGTCATCTTCATGACGGCCCGCAGCCAAACCGCCGATCTCGAGCAATTGAAGGCACTCGGTGCCGCGGTCATCACCAAGCCGTTCGATCCCATGAAGCTCGCCGACACGGTACGCGGTCACCTCCAGTCCGCGAAGTTCGTGGCGGCCGGCGATGGCTTCGTCGAGCGCATGCGCGCGGATGCCACCCTGCTCTCGACATCCCGCGAGGCGCTACGGCGCGATCCGACTTCACCCGTCGAACTGGAACTGGTCCAATCTTGCGTCCACAGGCTTGCTGGAGCCGCGGGAGTTTTCGGCTTCGATTCCGCGAGCTACGCTTCGTCGATCCTCGAGGAGGCGATCATCGAACGGCGCGCGGGCCGGGGCGCTCCGGGAGGGGTCGAAACGAGTTTCGACGCGCTTATGAAATGCGTCGAGCGCGAGATTGCGGATTTGGGGAGCGGGCGCGAGATAGTCACGTGGCAGGGAGCTACGGTGGATTTTGCCGAGCCGAGGCAGGGCGCGCCCAGGCTCGTCATTTCCGACGACGATCCCGCTGTCGTGAAGCTCCTCGCCGGCAGATTGAAGAGCATGGGCTTTGAGGTTCAAACCGCGATCAACGGAATTCAAGCGCTGATCACTGCACGTCGAAACCAGGCCGATATTCTGATCGTCGATGTCAATATGCCCGGGCTCAGCGGCCTCGATGTCTCTGCGCGCTTGTTGGATCCGCATTGCAAGCCCCTTGAGGTGGTCGTCATGACGGGGAGTGCGAACCCGGAGACGATCGAGCGCTGTGAAAGCCTCGGTGCATTTTATGTACGCAAGGGGCCTGAGTTCTGGAGCGGCGTCGCATCCGCGCTGGTCGAAATCGTTCCCGATATGGCGGAAAAAATAAACGGACTGGCGATGCCGCCGATGGGCGCCGATGTAAGGGCACGTCCGCGCGTGTTGATAGTCGACGATGACCGGGACGTAGAAATATTCTATTCCAGCAGACTTCGTAAACTCGGCGTCGACACCTTGTATGCATCCGATGGGATGCAAGGATACCGAATGGCGTGCAAGGACAGACCGAGCGCGATAATATCGGACTGCTTCATGCAGAATGGAGACGCACACTATCTGCTGTCCAGATTGCGCACGACGCCGGGGATGGAGAACATCCCTGTCTTCGTGATCAGTGGACCGCGGCTGGATCCATTGACCGAACAGAAGCTGGGGCGAGAGATTTGCGGCAGGCCGGGGGCGGCGCGGATTTTCAGGAAGTCGTTCGATACCGATGAGCTTTTTGGAGCGCTGCAGGCAGTTTGCGGCTTCGAAGTCAATCTGACGTCCGGTTCGGCCCCCGTCGAGCCTTGAGCCTTTCCAGCCTTGAGCCGGGATCGCGAACGAAGCCCGGATCGATGTCGCAGCACCGTCCCAATACCATTCTTGACCCCTCTTGCCGATCTTGCGCGAGCTTCCGCATGCGGGCACAAGGAAGCGGAGCACCTCCGATGTTCCGGTACCGCCCGATTTGCGATTTGAATCGCCGAAGCGGGGAGCAAGGGTTCGTCCTTGATTCGACACAAGACCTTCATGGCTGCACCCCCTTTGCCGCCCGCGGGCTTCGATGCCCGGCGAGCGTTCGAAGGCGTGCACTGGTATCACGAATGGGAGGTCTTCGAGGGCGTCCATACCCCGGGGCGGCGGCCCGTGAGCCGCATCTGCGCGAAAACCCGGCTGCCGGCCGACCTCACCGGCAAGCGCGTGCTCGACGTCGGCGCATGGAATGGGGCGTTCAGCTTCGAGTGCGAGCGGCGCGGAGCGAGCGAGGTCGTCGCTTACAGCCTGGAGAACCCCGAGGTGACGGGGTTTGCGCGCCTGAAGGAACTGCTGGGCTCACGGGTGAAATACGTTCAGGGCTCGGTCTATTCGCTCGCGCCTGAGGAGCTCGGTGCGTTCGACCTCATCTTGTTTTTCGGTGTCCTCTACCACCTGCGTTATCCGCTGCTCGGCATCGACCGGATAAGGACCGTGTCCCGCGGCGATGTCCTCATCGAGACCCATACGGTGACGAGCCGGTTCCTGCTGCGCTCGCCGCTCTGGATAGTCGGCTTGGTGCTGAATCTCGCGGCGCTGTTTCGTGCCACTCCGATCTGGAGGCAATACAAGGAGTTCGAGCTGCACCCGCAAGACCAGAGCAACTGGTTCGGTCCCAATACCGCCGCCGTCATCGAATCCTTCGAGACGGCCGGATTCCGCGTGGAGCATCTGGACTCCTGGGACCTGGGCACGCGGTCTTCTTTCCGCGCGACCGCCGTGCCGCTTCCGTCGCGCTTGACCGACGCGACATATGAAGGCCTCTCGAGCTTGAACGTTCATCTCACCGGGATCAAACGCAAGGACGCCGACCTGTTTCGCCGCGACTGAAACGGCGGTCGGGGATCGGGGGCTTCTCTTGATGATGCCGGTGATGACTTGGCTGCGATCTGCAGGCGGGCCTCACAGGTCCATATGCATGTCTGACGCAGGCACCGGGCTCCCGCCGCTCAAATCGCGATCTGGCGGCCGATCTCGACGACCTGCTCGCTGGGCAGGTTGAAGTAATCCGTCACGTGGGAGGCGTTGCGCTCCATGGCGGCGAACAGCGCTTCCTGCCAGCGCGGCAGGCCCCTTCCGTCCTGGCGCCTGGTCACCGTCTCGTGTCCGACGAAGTATGTCACGTCGGCGAGATCGATGGCGCAGCCGCGCTCCTTGAGTTGTGCCAGCAGGCGCGGAATATCCGGACGCTCCATGAATCCGTAGCGCACGGTGGCGCGCCAGAAGCCCGGCGCCTCCTGCGTGACCGTCGCGCGCGTCTCGTCGGCGATCCAGGGCACCGGCTCGATCAGCGTCGTGATGGCGAGCACATGCTCCTGCAGGGCGCGGTTGTGGCGGACGTGCCAGACCAGAACCGGCGGCGTGTCGCGTGTGGTGCGGGTGAGGAACACCGCCGTGCCGGGCACGCGGGGAACCCGGTCCTGCGCCAGCTTGGCCATGAAGGGTTCGATCGGGACGAGGCACTCGTGGATGCGCGCGTCGACGGCGGCGGTGCCGCGATGCCAGACCCACATGATGAGATACACGGCGCCGGCGAGCGCCAGCGGAACGTAGCCGCCCTCCGCGATCTTCAAGGTGTTGGAGACGAAGAAGGCGGCATCGATGACCAGGAATATCCCGGCGACGCCGACGCTGGCGAGCAGGCTCCATTGCCAAATCTCGCGCATGGCGATCAGCAGCAGGGCCGAGGTCATCAGCATCGTCGCCGACACCGCGATGCCGTAGGCGGCGGCGAGATTGTCGGATTTGCCGAACCCGACGGTCAGCGCGATGGTGACGACCATCAGCAGCCAATTCACCGGGCCGACATAGATCTGCCCATAGCCCTCCGCCGAGGTCTGGGTGATATCGATCCGGGGGAACCAGCCGAGCTGGATCGCCTGCCGGGTCATGGAAAACGCCCCGGTGATGATGGACTGGCTCGCGATCACCGTCGCCACGGTGGCGAGGACGATCATCGGCACCAGCAGCGGCGCCGGGCATAGGCGGTAGAAGATGTTTTCGGCGGTCACGCCCCGTTCGAGCACGATGGCGGCTTGGCCGGCATAATTGAGCACCAGGCTCGGAAACACGATGGCCGACCACGCCAACCGGATCGGCCCGGCGCCGAAATGGCCCATGTCGGCATAAAGCGCCTCGGCGCCGGTGACGCAGAGGAACACGCCGCCCAAAACGGCAAAGGCTTTGAACCCGTCATGGGCGAGATAGGAGATCGCGTAGCGCGGGTCGAGCCCGAACAGCACCGCCGGATGCTTCGCGATGCCCCACATCCCCAACAGGGCGATGGTGACGAACCAGGCCGCCATCACCGGACCGAAAGCACGCCCGATGCGCGCGGTTCCCTGCGACTGAATGGCGAACAGCGCGACGAGGATCGCGACCGCCGTCGGCACCACATAGGGGCCGAGTTCGGGCGCCGCGATGGTGAGCCCTTCGAGCGCCGAGAGCACGGAGATCGCCGGTGTGATCGCGCCGTCCCCGTAAATGAGGGCGGCGCCGAACAGGCCGAGCGCCACGATCGCCGGCCGCCTCTGGCGCTTGACGCCCAGCAGCGCCATCAAGGCGAGGATGCCGCCTTCGCCGTCATTGTCGACCCGCATGGCGATGGTAACGTATTTGATGCTGGTGATCGCAATCAGCGTCCACACGATCAGGGAGAGTACCCCCAGCACCGTCGCCGGGGGGGCCCCGCCGGTGAGGTCCAGCACCGTCTTGAGCGTGTAGAGCGGGCTGGTGCCGATGTCGCCGAATACGACGCCCAGCGCCGCGAGCCCCAGCGCCGCAATGCCGCCGGAATGTCTCGCATCACGTTGTTGCATCGTGTGCACCGGGGGAGCGCAAGAGGGAAGATGTTTCGCAGCGGCCGCCGACGGGCATGACCGAAATCCGACTCCCCAACTTGTTTCGTCTACATCGCCGTTTGCGTCAATCCCGTGCCCGGACCGGCGTTCCACGTCGCCCCGCAAGTCGTCCCGCACGTACCCCCGCACATGGGCTTGTCGTGGGCCGGCCGTCGACGACCGCGCTCTGTCCGATCAAAATTCAGGCCGGCTCGTTTTCACTTCCGCCCATTGCAGCCCGCAATCCGGCGGCGATGGTAACGACGCGACATCCGGCAGACTTCGCCGCAGCGACCGAAAATTCCAGCAGGCCGGGAGATACGCCGAATCTGCTCGGTTGCTCCCTCACGTCGTGACTGTAGAAAATCAGCCACCCCTTGGCCCGGACGTTTGCGGCGATGAGTTCGCCGATCGTCGCGCGATCGATCGCCGCGTCTTCGAGCGGCCACGCCCGCAGCGCTCCGAGATCCGCCGCACCGGCATTTATGCCCGGGATCACCGAGCGGCAGGATCGGAAGCGGCCCTCGAGGCGCCGCTTTGCACGAAACCGCATGTCGCCGTATGGATAGGCGAAATTCCGGGTGGCGCCGTCCCCGCCTATGTCCGCCAGGAACGATCGGTTGCGTTCGATATCCAGTTCGAGCTCTGGCCCGGACAGGCGTGCCACCGCGGTGTGCGAGTAGGTATGGCATCCGAGCTCGTGGCCCTTCGCCCAGATCGCCTTCACCTCTCCGGCCGTCGCCAATCGTCCGCACGGGCTGGCAGCGCCGCACCCCCCGCCGGAAACATAGTAGGTCCCATGAATGCCGTGCCGTTCGAGTATTGTGGCGCCTGCACTGCAGGCCGAGGCCGCCACGTCATCAAAGGTGAACGTCACCAGCGGCCGCAGGTTGCGCATCGTCAATCGCTTGGTCCGGACATTTCTCGCGAGGAATCGCGATGCCTTTTCGGAGATCTTCGCCAGCGTCGACGCCGTGTCCGGTTCGAGCGCGAGCGCAAACGTGGCCGCGGCTCGTTCCGAATGGGTGGGGTCGGTGGATCGAACCATGACGTGCTATGTCCCGACCGTATGCATCGTCCCCATCGGCGGCCGGCCCGTGCCGCATGCGGCCGGGTCGTCGAACAGAAACGCCTCAGCGTTCAAATGCTGCCTGCGACTTCGGGTGCGCATCAGTTTACCGACACGTCGCCGTCACCGGGCGTCGCTTCCCAGCTTCTGGCATCTATTTTGTCGGTCCTGATCTTGTAGCAATATGTCGCCGGCGGCCGCTTGACCTGGATACTCGTCGATGCGGGGATGGCCGATTCGATCATCGGGGTGTAGGCCCGCACAATGACCGATTGCGCCCCGTTCCGCCGTGCGAATTCGCGCGCGGCGCGAATCAGCTCTCGCGCGATATCCGGATCGGCGTCCCGGCAGCGGCATTCCAGCAGGTAGTAGGAATGCCCGCGCCACCGCTTCATCGCCAGATAGCCGACCAGCCGCGCACCCGAGCGGGCGACGAACACGGCCCTCGTGCTCTTGAGATACTGCGTGCCGAAATACAGCCAGTTGAGCGTCCTGACGTCGCGCCTCGAATAAGTCGCCGCCTGCGATGCTCTACAGAATTCGACGTCTCCCGCATCAAATTCCGCGAATCTCTCGGCCGTCACGATGGAGAGCGATTTGGACCGGCGCACTTTCAAGACCGGCGAGTCGAGGAGAAGCGCCAGGCAAGTCCCCGCGGCACGCCCCACGAAGTCCGGCAAGCCGGCTCTTTGCGAGAGAGCTCTCGCCAATGTGGCGCCGTCGGCCAGAACTCGCGAATTGGCCTGAAGCCAATGTTCCTTCAAAGACTCCATGCCGAGCGAACGCCAGAGACGGTAGGCGACATCCGTCGATTCCGTCCCCACCAGCAGGTCGCCGTGCGCCTGATCGACGAATTTCCGCCCAACCACCTTTGCCAATCCGAGGCCGCGCCAGTCCGGATCGACCGCGGTGCTTCCCGTGGCGCAGCAAATTGCCGCAGTTCCGTCGACCACATACGAGAAGGGGATGTTCGCGGTGAAGGCGATCAATTTCCCGGCAGTCGACCGCATCAGCCACCCGCGCGGCAGCGCCGGATTCCACGCCGGATTGAGGGTCCACCAGTGCCGGAACCAATCGTGCCAGAGGGCGACTTCGCCTCCGAACACGGATACGAGAAACCTCGTCAGATCGTCGATGTCGATGGTCTGCAGCTCGGTTGAAAATTCGTCGGCCTGTTCGGCGAATGTTTCCAACTGAGCATCCAAGCTGGCCAAGGCCATACACTCCAGATCCGGACGAACGCCACCCATGGCAAGACCCGACGCAAATGAAAGTACCAAGGGCGTTTCACACTTTGTACAGGCGATACCAAATAACCTTAACCGCGGCCGGTCCGATGCCGCACGCACGCCGTCTCCGAGCGCCCGTGCCGCCTCTCCGGATGGCCGCAAGATCGTCCGTGGCGGCACGACCGGGTCGCCTCGGCGGCGCTTAACGTTAATGCATGTTTGCGCACGGCGGCGTCCTTGATCGTGCGACTCGCCGATTCATTCCTGGTATGTATCGCCGCGCTGCCCGTCGCGGCGCCGGTGCACGACGTGCTCCGGCACCGGGCAAATTCAAGGTCCACAATGGATATCGTCCGATATGGGTATTGATCGTCACTTTGCGGATTTCCTGATGTTCGCGCGTGACGACGGGGTCGGGTTCGACCGGGTTGCCACCTTGGGACGGCTCAATCTCTTCGTCGACCATCGCTCCCTGGGCGCGATCTTTCGCAAGCACGGACTCCCCGCCACCGACGAAGACATCCGCACCGTACGCGGCGCGGCCGATGGATATGCGGAGAGCTTCCTGCAGCGCCTCGGCGCGCGCGAATGCGTCTCGATCGACGCCTCGAGCTACGAAAGGGCGTCGCTGGTTCACGACATGAACCGGCCGATACCCGACGAACTCAAGGGAAGGTTTTCGGTCGTCATAGATGGTGGAACGCTGGAACACGTCTTCAATTTTCCCGTCGCGATCCAGAATTGCATGGATCTGCTGCGCGTCGGCGGGCATTTCTTCGCCCACACCATGGCCAATAATTTCATGGGCCACGGCTTCTATCAATTCAGCCCCGAGCTCTTCTATCGCGTGCTCTCGCCGGAAAACGGGTTTCGCATGCACCGGGCCGTCGTGTTCGAATCCCGTATCGGAAAGCCGAGGTGGTACGAGGCCGCCGATCCCGCGCAATTGGGCGAACGCGTCGAACTCATCAATGGCAGGCAGACCTACTTGCTGATACATGCCGAACGGATCGCCGACGTGCCGTTATTCGCAGCGCCGCCGCAGCAGGCGGACTACAGCAAATTGTGGAAGCAAGGCATGCCGCCGAAATTCGATTCCGGCGGCCCGCGGTCACGGTTCCACCGTTGGGCGAGACGGCATAACGACTTCTTCCTGAGGTATTCACCCGGCTTCCTCTACGATCTGGCCCTCTCCGCCTTGGTCCGCGGGTTTCCGCGGCGCGGCTTTCGGCGCCGTCAGTTCATTCCGATGACCACCTTGCGCGGATAGGCACGCGTGCGAGTACCCGGCGCGGTTCCCTGTGTCGTAAAGGTTAACGCAATCTTTCCAGTCAGGCACCCTGGACCGGGAAATCGCTCCCGCGCATATTTCCGACGGACGCCGGCTTGCGGCGGCGTGGATGCGGCGTACCGCAGGTCGACCTGCCCATGAGCTCCAGCGATCAGCCCAATACCACACCTGAGCGGGGCGAGATTTTTGAACTGACGGGCTTGCGCGGTATCGCTGCTTTGATGGTCGCGCTGCTCCACCTGAATTTCGACATCGCCGGCGGCTTCGGGGACATCTACGACGACATCACGCGTACCGGCTTCCTCGGAGTCGACCTTTTTTTCATTCTCAGCGGATTCGTCATCGCCTACCGATACAACTACGTCACGCGATTTCAGTCCGGCGCCTATCTGAAGTTCATCTGGTTCCGGTTCTGGCGCATCTATCCGACTCACTTCTTCGTCACGCTGTTCTACGTGCCGGTCGTCGCCGCGGCCTATCTGCTCGGACGACACGTCGACGCGATGAGATTTTCCGTTTCGTCCCTGGTCGCCAACCTTCTGCTGGTCCAGAGCTGGCTGGGGTCCGATGCGATGACGTGGAACAGCCCGGCTTGGACCGTGAGCGCCGAATGGCTCGCCTATGTGGTATTCCCGGCACTGATGACGCTGAGCAGCCGGGTGCCGCGGTCGCTGGTGCTCCTCAACTGCGCCTTCCTGCTGCTGTCCGTCCCGGCCCTGTTTTTCATCTTCGATATTTCAGGCGCCGGGTTCACGGGCCTGGTCAGGCTGTTTCCGGAATTCCTGTGCGGGACCTTGCTCTGGAGGCTCTACGAGCAAAATCGGACGCGAACCAGGACGCTCGACGTCGGTCTCGGCATCGTCCTGGTCTTGATGTTGACCTGCGGCCTCTATGTTCCGGTCGATCGCCCGTTCCTGGCGCTTCCATTGTTCGCGGGCGCGATTTACTTGTCGTGCCGCTCCGCGGGCTTCGTCTCTCGGTGTCTTTCGTCTCGTGCGATGGTGTTCCTCGGCACGATTTCCTATTCACTGTATCTGGTCCACTGGCCGATATTTTCCTTGCTGCGCGGCGTGCTGCCGGCCGCAACGCCCTTGTCGGCCCGGCTCGTGATCGGACTTTCGGTCGCAATCTTGGTCGCGGCGCTGGCTTATCGTTTCATCGAGGCACCGTGCCGGCAGTATGGAAAGCGCCTGTGGGGGTCGGGCGCCGGCCTCGCGGAGTTCGGTCTCGTGAGACGACGCCCATGACCGACGCTTCCGAGCACCCGAGCCCGCCTTCAGCCGCAGCCATTTTGGCGCGCGATTTCAATTGGCGCATCGTGGTGTTTTCGGCGACGCTGTTGCTCGTCCTGATCACGTTGCAGCCATTTATCGACCGGTCGGCCATCGCGACGATCTCGGTTGGATCGCTCGACACCACCTATCCCATCATCGAACTGCTTCTTCTCGCTGCGAGCCTTGTGCTCTGTGTCCCTCTGGTGCGCGTCGCGTTGCCGTCGCTGGTACGTACCTTCAGCGTGCTGCTCATTTTGTGGCTCGTCGTCGCGGTCGCGACGTCGCAGAACGTCGATCTGTCGTTCCGCCGCTTGCTCGTCGCGTTGTTGGAAATAGGCCTCGCCGCAGCGGTCCTCCTGGTTCCAAAGACGCTCGAGGAATTCTCCGGTGCCCTGATCGCCGCCGTCGCTGGCGTGCTGGTTCTCTGCTATTTGAGCGTCCTGATCGTGCCGAACCTGTCGATCCATCAACTGACCGATGCCCTCGAACCCGAGCTCGACGGCAACTGGCGCGGCCTCTATTTCCACAAGAACACCGCCGGCATGATGATGGGAATCTTCGTCTTTGTCGGCCTGTTCGCCATACGGATGGAGTGGCGGATGGTCGGCGCATTCATCATCGGTGCGGCGCTGCCGTTCCTCCTGCTGACCCGGTCGAAAAACGCAATCGCCTTGCTCGTCCTCGTTTATGCCGTCGCGGCGGCGGCGCAGCGCGTGAAATCGTGGCGCTGGCGGGCCTTGATTTGCGTGCTGCCTCTGATCCTTCTCAATGTCTTCACGGTCGGCACGGTCTTTTTCGAGCCTCTGAAGCACTTCGTGGACCTCCTGGGGATCGATTCGACGTTTACCGGCCGCTCCGACATCTGGTCGTTCGTGACGGATCGCATCAAGGAACGCCCGATCACCGGCTATGGCTTGCGTGCTTTTTGGAATACCAGCGCGGCCTTCGCGGCGGGCGAACACGATCAGGATTGGCTGTGGCGGGCCGGCAGCAGCCACAATGCGTATCTCGACCTGGCCCTGACGATCGGAATTCCGGGGACGGTGCTGATGACCATCGTCGTCGTGATCTATCCGCTCGTGGACTATCAACGCCGACTGCGTGAGCCGGCCAACGAGCTTCTGGCAGGACTGTTCTTTCCGATTTGGCTGTTCCTGCTCTACTCGACGGCACTGGAAAGCCTCTTCCTGGATCGCAGCCCCACGTGGTTCATGCTGGTGTTTTCGATCTTCGGCCTGCGTTATCTGTCCGTGTTTCGTGTGAATAGCGCAAGCCGTCAACCAGCGGTAACAGCGGGAGGGACGGCCGCCCGGCGTTGAGCCTTGCGCGGCGGGACGCTCGCACGCGCGACCATCTGGCGCAGTTGTCGCCGTTGTGAAGGTTAACTTGCGTTTCTTGACGCCACGCCCTGGCATCTGCCATCGCATGCGGTCATATTTGCTGCCGATGCCGCCGCACGGCGGCGTGAACTATGCTGGTAAATTCTCACTGCCTATGGTGTCACGCAGACAAACGCTATCCACTGCTTTCAGCCTCGTCGGCGCACTGGCGACGGCTCCGCTCGCTCGGCGCCTGGCCGCCGCGGAGACCGCCCGCACGGCAGCGCTGGCGACGCGGCGATCGGGCCCGGCCGACGGACGGGTTCCCTACGGCACATGCGTGCGCCCCGATCCGATGGACAACGAGCCGGATTATCGGCTCACGCTCGAAAGCCATTGCCAGCAGCTCACGCCCGAGGGCGGGTTGTTCTGGGGATATCTGCGTCCGACCCGCGATCAGTTCAAATTCGACTTCGCGGACCGCGTGCTCGCATTTGCCGACGCGCACGCGATGACGATGCGGGGGCACACGCTGGTCTGGTATGACGCGATGCCGGGCTGGACCAAGGACATTCGCAGTTCGGCAGAAGCCGAGCACGAGCTCGTCAAACATATCGAGCATGTCGTTTCGCGCTACCGTGGCAGGATCAAGACCTGGCACGTGGTCAACGAGCCGATCGACGACGTCAAAGGGGGGGTCGCCGGCCTTCGCCCGAATGTCTGGCTCCAGAACCTGGGCGAAAGATACATCGATTTGGCATTCCGCACCGCCCATCGCGTCGACCCCTCGGCCGAGCTTTTGCTCAACGAACACGGCGTCGAGGGAAGAGATCCGGTGTCGCCGAAACGACGCCAGGCCTACCTCAAACTGATCCATGACCTGCTCGAACGGGGCGTGCCGCTCCATGGCGTCGGCCTGCAGGGTCATATTCTCGGCAAGTACCAGATCGATCGTGACGGGATGTTCGAGTTCGTTTCGGAAATCCGATCTCTCGGCTTGAGCGTCCACGTCACCGAGCTCGACGTCATCGATCACGATCTGCCCGGGCCGGTCGCCGTGCGTGACACGATCGTCGCCGCGCGCAGCTACGATTTCCTCGATTCGATCTTCGCCGCCATGCGCCCTTCGGTGGTCGCGACCTGGGGCATCACCGACCGCTACACATGGGTGCCCACGACCTTCAAGCGCAAGGATGGTCTGCCCAACCGCCCTCTCCCGTTCGATGAATTCTATCGGCCGAAGCCGATGTGGAACGTGATCGACTATTTCTGCCGGCTCGAGGGCTGAGAGTCCCGGTACGTGCACGGGGCGGCACCCTTTCGGTGACGGCCAGGACACGTTCGCGGTCTGCCGCTCCACCAAGATGTGCCAGTCCCGTTTGGCTTCGGCACCGCTTTACGCGCCGTCAACCTCTCGGCAAATGCACCCGTGACGCGTCGGCATTTAAGAGCCGCAAAGAACCGTGCGATAGTTGCTTCATACTCGCATTTACTTCAATATCGCGAAGCTTTCGAGGCGGCCACCGCTTGCGCCTAACATCCGCGGCATGTCCACGGCGAGCCGAGCCCGACCGATGAATCAGCCGATTCGGCCCGCTGTCAGCCTTTGTATTCCGACGTTTCGCCGCCCCGACGGGCTGCGCAAGCTGCTGTCGGATGTTGCGGCACTGAACTACCAGGGCACGCTCAGCGTGATCGTGGTCGACAACGATGCCGATCAGCGTGCCGGCGAGGCCGTGGTGCGCGCGATGTCGCCTCAGTTCCCGTTTCCGCTGACCTGCATCGTGGAACCGCGCCGCGGCCAGACCTACGCCTACAACACGGCGTTCGCGGCGGCGTGCCGGATGACGGGCACCGACTACATCGCGGTGCTCGACGACGACGAGTACCCCGCGCCTAGCTGGCTCACCGAAATGATCGCGACGGCCATCAGGTATGAAGCCGACATCGTGGGCGGCCCGGTGTTTCCGGTGTTCGAGTACCCCGGCCACTGGCTCGCCAAGAGCGGGCTCTATGCGCCGCGGCGCTACGTCACAGGTCCGATCGAGATGATCTACGGCGCCGGCAGCATGCTGATCCGGCGCGATGTTCTCACGCATTATCTCGACGAGCCGTTCACCCATGCGTTCGCCTTCACCGGCGGCAGCGATTATGAATTTTTCACCCGCTGCCGCCGCGACGGCCGCAGCTTCGCGTGGGCCGACGAGGCCCACGTGTTCGAGACGACTCCGCGCAGCCGGACCACGGCGCGCTGGCTGTTGCTGCGCTACTTCCGCAAGGGCACCGAGGCGACCCGCATCGAAAAGCGATATTCGCCGGGCCTCTCGAGCGCGATCCGCCGTTGCGGCATCGGCACCGGCCTGATCGCTTATGGGTTGCTCGCCGTGCCGGTCGCGGCATGCTTCGGCCGTGCCTCGATCATGGCAAAGCTGCTCGTCGCCGCCAGGGGCGCCGGGCGCCTCGCGGCCGAACGCGACGTCCTTTACGAGGAATATCGGGCCGCGGACGCCACGCTCCCGGGGCGCGCGCCTTGTTCGCAACATCAGATCGGCGTGTTGCACAGCCTCGCCGCATCGCCTCCGCGCGAAGACGAAGATCGACCTACACGGCCGTGATCTCGAATTGCGCCGGCCCGGTCCCTGCCGCGCGCAGGAACAACCGTAAAGGTTGTATTTTCATCGCGATGAAAGACCCACGAATTAACCTTGAGAGGCGTAATTGCTTCGCCGGTGTAACGCCGCATGGCATCATTCGTTAAGATTATTTTCGGATCGCTTCGGGAGACGAGTTGTGAACGTATTGGAGTTGACGCGCCTCGGCACGCATCACGTCCGGAACGCGGTGGCGGAAGAACTCTACTTGCGCACCGGGCACGACGCCACGATTCCGGTGTCGATCTACGGCGAAGTGATCGAACGGTGCAACTACAAGTGCGGCTACTGCGATTACTGGCGACGGCCGAATTATCGCGAGGAAATGTCCATCGACGAATGGAAGAAGGCGCTGACGGATCTGCGGGATTTCATCGGCCATTTCCACATCGAATTCTCCGGCGGCGAGCCTTACATCAAGAAGGGCTTCGTCGACCTCATTACCTTCTGTGGCGAGCAGGGCCTCAAATGGGGCGTCACGACCAACGGCGGAGCCTTCCGCAACGAAAAGGTCGTCGACTGGACCGTGGCCGCCAAGCCCTTCAACATCAACATCTCGATCGACTCTCTCAACGCTGATACTCACGATCACGCGCGCGGCATCGACGGCTCGCTCGGCGACATCATCGCCGGAATCGAGGCTCTCACCCGTGCGAAGGCGAGGCACGGGGTCGATTTCCCGATCATCGTCAAATCGGTCGTGCACAAGCTGAATTTCCGTCAGCTCCCGGACATGGTCGATTGGATCCGCGGCATCGGGGCCACCGCGATCAACTTCCAGCCGGTCGAGCAATACACCGACGGGGCGAAGGACGAGTTCTGGATCGGGCCCGAAGATCTGGGCGAGTTGATCACGGTGAGGGACCGGCTGCTCGACATGAAGCGTCACGGCGCCCCGATCCTGAACACGGAACTCCTGCTGAGCCTGTGGCCGAACCACTTCCGCCGCGAGAAGGCGCCGCGCGAGGCCATGCCGTGCCGGATCGGAATGCGGAACTACTTCATCCGCTCGGATGGACGGGTGGAAGTGTGCTGGAATTTTCCGCCCATTGGCAACGTGCGCACCCAGACCGCACGCGAAATCTGGTACGGAAAGGAAGGCAGCGAGCGCCGCAAGGAGACCGTGGCCTGCGAGACGCTCTGCCTGTTCACGTGCCTGTCGCAGAAAACCCTCGGCGATAAGGTCAAGATGGGCATGAAGCTGCTCGGCCAGCCGAAGGCCGCAGCCGCCGTGGCAGCCCCGGCGATCCGCACCGATTGACGGCGGCGAGGCGCGCCGGCCGGTGTCACGCTCGGCCGGTACCGGCCGTTGGCCGCGTGGATCAACTGGCTAAAATATTGCGCAGCACCAAGACTCCGCGCTGCAGGCGGTCGCGTGCATTCGCCACGTTCGTCAGCAAGCACGCTCCCACGTAGGCGATGACGCCGGCCGGTATCAAAATGGCGAGCGCGAACGAGTCCGTGCCGACCACGAACATATCGAGACCTTTTACCGCGATCGCCATTACGATCGTGGCCAAAAGAACGAAAGCCAGGCGGCCGAATGCAAGCGGCACCGGAAACGCCCATCGGCTCAGGATGACGGCACCGAAAAAGCCGAACATTTCGGCGGCCAGCCGTGCCCACGCCGCCCCTATGGGACCGAAATGCGAGACCAGCAGGCAGGCCAGCACGATGTTGAATGCGATCGTGGAACCGGTGTTGACCAGATAGAACGCGTTGCGGTTCGACAGCAAGAAACTGATATGCAGGTATTGATAATTCAATATCTGGAAAATCACCGCCATTGACACGATCGGCATGGTCTGCGTCGCCATGCTGCGGAATTCCGGTCCGAGAACGATGTTCGCGACGTGGGCGGAGGTGATGGCGAGCCCGACACTCGCCGGCAGCGTGATTGCGGTCAGCAACTCGAGGCACTCCTCCAGGTGCTGCCGCACCGCCGCGGTGCCGCGGTTGGCGAGAATATGCACCGCCATCGGAAAGAAGGCGCTGGCGAGGCTGATCGCCGGCATGATCAGCGTCTGGCGGATCAGGTCGACTCCGGCGGTGTATTCGCCCGCCTGCGCGGCACCGGCGAAATAAGCCACGATGAAACGGTCGATGACGCTGGATACCGCGATCAGCGTCAGCGCCAGGGTGAGCGGCAGTCCGCTGATCGCAAGCTTCAACAGCCGGGACCGGTCGAACGCCAATGCGACGCCGCGCCAGACGTTTCGCGTGAAGACGAACGCGGCGAGCAGGTAGGCGAGTGTCGAGGAGGCGAGCAGGAGAACGCCGCTTTCTCCGAGCATGGCGAAGGCGAGGCCGAGACTCGGAACCAGCACCGCACGGACCATGGTCGCCTTCATCATCGTGAAGGCTTGCAGCCGGGCGCGCAGCAGTTCCTGGAGGATTTCGTAATAGCTCAGGGAAAGCGCAAAGCAAACGGCGGTCGCCGCGGCCAGGGGGGCGAGGCCGACCAGGCGCGCGACGATATAGGTCGCGGGCCCGATCGTGCAGGACAGGACGAAGCCGGCCAACACGAGCCCGCGCACGTCGCTGCCGTCGCCGCGGGCTTGTTCGCGCATGATGGGCAAGCGCAGCCAGCTCGACAGGAACATGCTGACCACTGCGGCAAAACCGGCGCCGAGGACGTATATGCCATATTCGGCCGGCGCGAAGTAGCGCGTGAACACGACGACATTGAGCAGCCCGAAGGCCGCCGAAAACACGTTCGCCAGGAAGTTGATCGCGGTCTGGCCTATGAGCATGTCGTGGTTCCGGCGGCCGCGTCGACGTCAGCTCGCACGGAGCTTCGGCTCCGAGTGACGGGGGCCGGCTCCGCGGCGTGGGCGGAGAGCGCCGCTCGAATGACTTGCACGGGCGTTTCGGACATCGAGCTGACCGAAACCGCCACGTGATGATCATCGGCGCCGTCGATGATGCCGCGGATGCTCGCCGCATCGAGCGTCCGGCGCTCCCAATAGCTGAGGCAAGGCAACATGCCGGTGGCGCGATGCTGGGCCATGTGCGCGGGGTCGCCGCGCAGGTAATATCCGTACAACAGGTATTCCGAGAAATCGCGGGCGTTGCATAAAGCGTCCGCCCATTCGCAGCCCGTCACGCGCTCGATCCGCTCCAGCATGGCGCGCACGGTCCGCTGGTCCCAGAAGATGATATGCCCGATGAAATCGTCGGCCGGAAACTGCGGCGGGCCGAGCCCGAGCAGCCGATGGCTGGACCTCACCCAGGGAGCATGGAGCGGCGCGTTCGCCGTCACGCCGGCCAGCGTGCAGAATGCCGGAATCGCATGGGGCCGCCGATAGGACGACAGGTCGAACGGACGGAAGAACACCACATCGGAGTCGAGCACGCAAAACCGTTCGTAAGGCAGCGAGCAGGCGGCGCGGAGCTTGATCAACTGCTGGACATGCCAGCCATTCACGGGCTTCGCGCGCAGAGACCACCAATAACGGCGCTTCTTGCGCTGGAGGAACCCGGGCAACGGCCTGAGCCAGGGCGGCAGAAGCCGAGATGCGGGAAGGACCTCGCGCCGCGGACCGTTGAACTTCGCGAACAGCCGCATCTCCGCGTCGGCAACGACCAGATAATGTTTCGCATAGGAGGTGACGTGGCGGTCGACGCTCTCGCACAGCAGCTCACACAGCTCCACGTCACGCCAATAGCTGGGCGTCACCAGGCAGACTGAATTCGACTCGATCGGCCTCGTCATTGTGCCGGCAGGCTGGGTTTGGGGCGCCTGAACGGCAAGGTCACCGGCCGGATCGAAAGTGTTCATCAACTCATTTCCCAACGCGAATGGTCCCCGACTCCGACGACATGTTCCAGCCTCTCGCTGGCTCGGCGGCCGCGATCACCGCCGGCCGTCGGCATGATTGCGTCGGTCCGATGCTCGGACGCCGATGATTTCGTTTTTCATCGATTTGTGCGCACCTTCTCAGCTGGAAATCGACGTGTCCATTCACTGCGTCACGCGCGTCGGGTTACCGTGAATAATTAAGCTTAAGGGTGCGCCGCGGTCCGGCGCGGCGTTGCATGGCGACGTGGAAACTGCTGCCGCCGCCATCGACCTGCGGCAGAGCGTCGCGCTGGGCCCGATGTGACAGGGATTTAATCGCCCGGACAGGCGGCCGTAATGCCCGGAACCAAAAAGTGGCAATGGCCGTCTTATCTAGATGTCCATGGGCAGCAATTCACCACGGCGGCGTCCGCGCAAGGAGATGTTGTGGCTCTCGGCCATCGCCGGGGCCGCAGCCCTGATCTTGCTCGTCTATTTCATCGGCTTTCCCGGAACGGCTCCGGCAGCGCGCGCGAACCCGCCGGGCGCGATCCCGGTCACCGTCGCCACGGCGGCGGCGCAGGATGTGCCGATCTTCCTCGACGGGTTGGGAACCGTGCAGGCGTCCAACACCATCGCCATACGCACCCAGATCAACGGCACCCTGCAGTCGGTGAATTTCGTCGAGGGCCAGCAGGTCCATAAGGGCGACGTTCTGGCGGTAATCGATCCGCGCCCGCTGCAGGCCGCCTTGGACCAGGCGGTCGCCAAGAAGGCCGAGGACGACGCCCAGCTCATCTCGGCCCAGAAGGACCTCGCCCGCGACCAGACCCTGGTCCAACGCAGCTTCCAGACCCAGCAGGTACTCGACCAGCAGCAGGCCAAGGTCGACCAGCTCAAGGCGACCATCCAGGCCGACCAGGCGATGATCGAGAACGCCCAGGTCCAGCTCTCCTATGCGACCATTCTCGCGCCGATCGACGGCCTGGTCGGGTTCCGCCAGGTCGATGTCGGCAATATCGTTCATACCACCGACCCCAATCCGCTCACGGTGCTGACGCAGATACAGCCGGCCTGGGTCATATTCACTCTTCCGCAGTCCGATCTCGGCGCCATCCGCGAGGCGATGCTGCACGGGCCGGTCAACGTGCTCGCGTTCGACCAGGACAACGTCAAGCAGCTTTCCGAGGGCCGGCTGCTGCTGATCGACAACCAGATCGACCAAGCCACCAGCACGATCCGGCTCAAGGCCACCTTCGCCAATGTGGATGCTCGCCTGTGGCCCGGTGAGTTCGTGCATATCCACATCCAGGCCGAGACCCGAAAGAACGCCGTGACCATACCGCCCGCTGCCGTCGAGCGCGGGCCCAGCGGCCTCTATTCCTGGGTCGTCAGCAAGGACGATACCGTGGATCAGCGTGCCATCGAGACCATGACGGTCAACAACGAGATGACCATCGTGACTCGTGGACTTTCGGCGGGCGAGCGGATCGTGGTCAATGGCCAGTCGCGCCTCGAGCCCAGCTCGCGGGTCGCACCGAAATCAGCCACCGCAAGCGCGGCGGACGGTGCGTGATGAACATCTCGGAACCCTTCATCCGCAGGCCGATCGCGACCTCGCTCCTGATGGCGACGCTCGCTCTGCTGGGGATCGTCACCTATCCGCTGCTGCCGATCGCACCGCTGCCGCAGGTCGACTTTCCCACCATCCAGGTCCAGGCGCAGTTGCCGGGTGCGAGCCCGGAGATCATGGCATCGACGGTGGCGGGACCGCTGGAGCGCTGGTTCGGCCAGATTTCCGGCGTCACCCAGATGACGTCGACGTCGACGCTCGGCTCGACCCTGATCACGCTCCAGTTCGACCTCAACCGCAATATCGACGGTGCGGCCCAGGACGTCCAGGCGGCGATCACGTCGGCCGGGCAGACGCTGCCGCGCAACCTCGCCATGCCGCCCACCTACAAGAAGGTGAACCCGGCGGATTCCCCGATCCTGATCCTCGCCGCGCATTCCGATACGCTGCCGCTGACGACGGTCGACGATTATGCCGACACCGTCATCGCCCAGCAGATTTCGCAGATCCCCGGCGTTGCCCAGGTGATCATCGGCGGCCAGCAGAAGCCCGCGATCCGGGTGCAGGTCGATCCCGCCAAGCTGCAGACCCGGGGGCTGACCCTCGAGGATGTCCGCAGCGTGCTCAGCAGCGCGACCACCCAGTCCGCCAAAGGCCTGATCCAGGACGACCGGCAGAGCTTCACGATCGCTTCCAACGACCAGATCGACAAGGCCGAGCAGTACAACGACGTCATCATCGCCTATCGCAACGGCGCCCCGGTCCGCATTCGCGATGTCGGCAAGGCGGTGCCGGGTCCCGAGGATGTCACCATCGCAGCGCTGAACGGAACTGCGCCGAGCGTGATGCTGCTGGTGTTCAAGCAGCCCGGCGCCAACGTCATCAGCACGGTCGACCAGATCAAGGCGGCGCTGCCGGGCCTCTACAAGATCATTCCCAACGGCATGAAGGTCGACACCATCGTCGATCGCACCGTGACCATTCGCGCCTCGGTGGACGACGTCGAGTTCACGCTCGCCATCACCATCGGCCTCGTGGTCGTAGTGATCCTGCTGTTCCTGCGCAACCTCAGGGCGACGCTCATCCCCGCGGCGACGGTGCCGCTGTCGCTCATGGGCGCGACCGCGGTGATGTATGTCCTCGGCTACAGCCTCGACAATCTCTCGCTGATGGCGATGACCATCGCGGTCGGCTTCGTGGTCGACGACGCCATCGTCGTGATCGAGAACATCTACCGCCACCTCGAAGACGGCCTGTCTCCGCTGCAAGCGGCACTCAAGGGCGCCAGCGAGATCGGGTTCACGGTGGTGTCGATCAGCGTCTCGCTGGTGGCGGTTTTCATTCCGCTGCTGCTGATGGGAGGCATCATCGGACGGCTGTTCCGCGAATTCGCCATGACGGTCACGGCCGCGATCGCGGTGTCGGTCGTCGTCTCCCTGTGCGCGACGCCGATGCTCGCATCGCGCTTTCTGGAGCGCGAGCCCGAGCAACATGGCCGACTCTATCGCAGCATCGAATGGGGCTTCGAACGATTGCTCGACGCCTACCGCCGCGGCCTCGACGTGGTGTTTCGTCACCAGCGGATCACGCTCGGGGTCTTTCTTGCCACGGTCGGCGTGACCGCGGTGATGTTCGTCATGATTCCGAAGGGCTTCTTTCCAACCCAGGATACCGGCCTGATCACCGGCATCTCGGTCGGCGGGCAGGACGTGTCGCCGGCCGAGATGAAGCGGCGGCAGCTGGCGCTGTCGAAAGTCATCGCCGCGGACCCCGACGTGGCGTCGTTCGGATCGTTCTTCGGCAGCGGCTACGGCAACACGCTCAACACCGGCCGCTTCTTCATCGGGCTGAAACCGCGCGACGAGCGCGTGGCGAGCGCGGTCCAGATCATCGACCGGCTGCGGCCGAAACTCGCCGAGGTGGAGGGCGTCAACCTGTACCTGCAGCCAGCCCAGGATATCACCGTGGGCGGCCGGATCGCCCGCGCCCAGTACCAGTACACCCTGCAAGACGTGGATTTCGCCGAGCTCAACACCTGGGCGCCGCGCCTGCTCGCCAAGTTCAAGGCAATGCCGGAACTCGCGGACGTGTCCTCGGACCAGCAGAACGACGGTCCGCTCCTCATGGCGCAGGTCAATCGGGACGCCGCCGCCCGCTTCGGCATCCAGCCCCAGGTCATCGACGATTCGCTCAACGATGCCTTCGGCCAGCGCCAGGTCGCGCAGTACTACACCCAGCGCAATACCTACAACGTGGTGCTGGAAGCGCTTCCCTCCCTGCAGGCGAACGCGTCCGAACTCGACCAGATCTACGTGAAGGCGCCCTCGACCGGACAGCTGGTCCCGCTGTCCACGCTGGTGACCATCGATACCAACCATACCGGCCCGCTATCGATATCGCATCAGAGCCAGTTCCCGGCGGCGACGCTGTCGTTCAATCTGCGGCCGGGCGTGTCGCTGGGGCAGGCCGTCGATGCGATCCAGAAGGCCCGCGCCGAGCTCGGCGCGCCGCAGACGCTGATCGGGACGTTCCAGGGCAATGCCCAGGCGTTCCAGACCTCGCTCGCCAGCGAACCCCTGCTGATCCTGGCGGCGCTGCTCGTCGTCTATGTCATTCTCGGCGTGCTGTACGAGAGCTACATCCACCCGCTGACGATCCTTTCCACGCTGCCGTCGGCGGGGGTCGGAGCCCTGATTGCCTTGTGGGTGGGCGGGTTCGATCTCTCCGTGATCGGCATCATCGGGATCATCCTGCTGATCGGCATCGTCAAGAAGAACGGCATCATGCTGGTCGATTTCGCGATCAGCCGGGAGCGCGAAGGCTATTCGCCGGAAGACGCGATCCGCGAGGCCTGCCTGCTGCGGTTCCGGCCGATCCTGATGACCACCATGGCGGCGCTGCTCGGCGGCGTGCCGCTGATGCTCGGCACCGGATCGGGCTCGGAACTGCGCCAGCCGCTCGGCTACGCCATGGTGGGCGGCCTCGCGCTCAGCCAGATGCTGACCTTGTTCACGACCCCGGTGATCTACCTCTATCTCGACCGGCTGCAGAGCTGGATCTCTCCGCGCGCATCCCACGCGCCGGAGCAAATGCCCCTGGCCGCCGAATAGCGCGAGTCTAGCGGCGAACCCGGAATGACGGCTTCCCCCGCGCCCGCTCAGCGCGCGCCGTCCATCGCCTGCACGAAGAGGTCGAGCGCCGCCGCGGTGAAGGCGGACATGTTGCCGAAGCGGTCGGTGCTGCCGGTTTCGACGGTGAGGGCGCGCTCGGCCGGGCCGGCGACGGCGATGCAGCTGTGCCCGGCGGCGTCGCCGTAACGGTTCCCGGTCGGCCCCGTCGCCCCGGTTTCGCCGATCGCCCAGGTGGTCGCCAATCGCTCGCGCGCGGTGCGCGCCACCAGCAAGGCATAAGTTTCGGTCGAGGGGCGCATCCCCGCCATGGCGTCATCGGAAATGCCGAGCAGGGCCCGCCGCGCCGGCCTGGTATAGACCACCGCGCCGCCGATGAAATAAGCCGACGCGCCGGGGACAGACAGCAGGGCCGCGGAGATCAACCCGCCGGTCGAGGATTCCGCGACCGCGATGGTTTCGCCGCGTTGTTTGAGCCGCGCCGCCAGCAGCGTCGCGCGCGATATCAGATCCTGCATGATGGTCTCCAATCGCTCACGATCGACGAATGCACGCCGTCATCGCCGTGCTCGATGCCGACCGTCGGGCAGGTGCATTCCACAAAAAAACCGGGCCCCGTCGCCGGGGCCCGGTCCGTCACGAGATCAGATCAGGCTTGCGTTACTTCGCCTGCGCCTTGAGAGCCGCGATGTCGGCCTCGCTGCGGAGCGTCATGACGCCCATCTTGCTGTCGCGGTAGATCGGCACGATGACCTTGGTGACGCCATCGCGCTCGAGCAGCGAGACGTGGCGGATTTCCGTCCCGCGCACCGGCAGGTCGAACATCGTCCACTGGCCCTTGCTCGGATCGTACTTGGCGATCCGGTCGGCGGTCCACAGATTGCCCCACACATTGTGGTTCTGGTCGACCGCGATGTGGTAGGGCTGATAGCTCTTGTCCGGGAACGGAATGATCGACGTCTGGCCGGTCTTGGTGTCGATGCGGGCCAGCGTCGCGCCCCAGGAGTTGCCGACCCACAAGACGTCGGCGTTCTTGTCCGTGCCCATGCGGCGCGGGCCTTGCGACCATGGCAGCGGATTGTTGTTGGTGCGGTCGTCGAAGTTGTCATAGAAGGCGCGCGTCGCGTCGGGCAGGCGTGCCATCTCGTCCTTGAGTGCCGGCAGCGTGATCTCGGAGGTCTTGTGGCTGGCCATGTCGGCCTTGCCGATGGTGTCGAACGCCATCTGCGCCCACCAGCCGTTGCCGTCGCGGTCGCCCGCGGCGCCATAGGTACTGTTGGTGCCTTTGGCGTTCTTGTACGGCGTCGTCGACTTGAAGTCGGTGAACTTCTCGGTCACCGGATCGAACTGCACCACGCCATCGGGAGCCGACGCCCAGATCTTGCCCTTGCCGTCGACGTCCATGGTCACGGCGCCGCCGAGCGGCGACATCGGCTCCGGCGTCTCGTAGACGCTGATCTTCTCGGTCTTCACATCGAGCTTGCCGAGGCTGCGGCGGCCCGGATTGACGTCGAACCAGAGGTCGCCATTGCCGTCGCGGGTGAGGCCGTGGGCGGTGGCGGCATATTTGCCGTCCCGGCGATCCACTTTGAGATATTTGACTTCGCCGGTCTTGGTGTCGACCTTGCCGACGGTCACGCCGGGGTTCGGGTTGTTGACGGTGTAATAGAGATTGCCGTCGAGACCCATGGCGCCGTCATGGGGAAGCTGGCCGAGCTTGGACGGCGTGCCGAGCGACCAGTCGGAACCGTCATTGATCGGGTACTTGGCGCCGCGCGCGCCCATACCGGTGACCGGGTTGAGCGGCACGTCATAGGTGGTCCATACGACGCGGGCGGCTTCGCCGCTCGGACGCGGACGATCCTGGAACTTCATCGAGGTCGCGCCCGGGCCGCGCGCCCGCGCCAGATAGGCCGCGAGCTCCTTGCGGTTGAATTCCATGATGCCGTTGGGCTTCGCATTGGGGCCCTTATATTCACCGGTCCCCTGCACCATCTTCATCAGGTTGATGATCTTGTTCCAGCCGGATTCGTCGAACTTGAACTGGAGCGGATAGCCGGGAGTATGGCAGCCGGTGCACTGGTTGTGGAAGATGCGCTTCATGTTCGCATCCGCCTCGGTGTCTTCCGGCAAGGCCGCGGCGAGCATTTCAGACGGCAGCTGCCTGATCTTCTGGTCGGGATCGGTGATCGCCGCGAGCTTGAAATCCTGGTGCTTGGCGGCGGCGGTGAGGTCGACCTGGCCCTTGGAGGTCTCGAAGCCCAATGCCTGCGCCCATACGTTGTATTTGCCGTCGGACAGAGCGGGGAAGAAATAGTCGCCGTTCTGGTCGGTATAGACGCTGGTGGTGATCGTCGAGCCTTCCTTCTTGGCGGAGATCTGCACGCCATCCAGCTTCTGGCCGGACGCTGATGCGATCGAGCCGGTCAGCAGCTGATCGGCCGAAGCGGGGACCGCCAGTCCGATGACCACCACACTCGCAACGCTCGCCAGTAACTTGCCTCGTACCCGTGTCATGGTGTTCCTCCTGCTTTCATTCCCTGGAATTCATTCCCCGCCGCCGGGGGCGCGCGGTGCCGCGCTCGCGGCGGTCGCCTGGACCGGCACGGTCCTCACATACGAAATGATGGCATCGATCTCTTGCGGCTTGAGGTAGAACTTGAAGGCCGGCATGCGCGGCGTGCCGTTCTCGACGAACTCACGCATCACGTCGTTGTCGCCGCCGGCGGCTTCCTTGTTGAGCGCCGGGCCATAGGTCTTCGCTCCCAGGTTCGTCGGCAAATGGCACACTCCGCACGACTGTGCGAAAACCTGGCGGCCGAGCTTTTGCTGGTCGTTGAGATTGTCGACCGGTTGCTGGGCGAAGGCGCCTTGCCCCGATGCCAGCAACAACAAGCCGAACCACGCGATGCGCTTCATGTGTCGTCTCCCCTTCGAGCGTTTTTTGATTGTGCGTTTTGATGCGTCCTTTTGGCGCGACACTACGCCTTGGCGGACGCAAAGGGAAGGGGCCTTGCGCTCTTAGTGACCGGCCCCCGCAGCCGCGACCGTTCGGCGTTCCGGACCGGCGGCCGGCGCCACGAAGCCCCTTCACGCCGTCGCCGTAAGGAGTAAGATCGCCGCCAAGCACGGTGATTTCAAATCCGGCAACTCTTGGAGGATACTCGATGCGGCGAAGCGTTCTTGTTGCAGCGGTTGTTGTCGCGTCCGCGTCCGCTGCATTCGCACAGGCTGCCCCCGACGCCTCGTTAAATGATTCGCAAAAGCTGGGGCTGCGGCTGTTCAGCCAGTCCTGCGGCGTCTGCCACACCCCGGTGCAGCAGCGCGCGAGGCAATATGCACCGACGCTTTCGCGCGAAACGCTCGGCGGCGACGAGGAGCTGATCCGCGAATACATCAGCAACGGCACGCCGCGGATGCCGGGCTTCCGCTTCAATTTCGAGCCCGAGCAGATCGCCGCCATCGCCCAATATCTCAAGACGGTTCCGCCCCAGGCCGCTCCCGCGCAAACCCCCGCCAAGGGCGCGGCGCCCGGACAGAACGACGATTGACGCCACGGTTCAACCAACCCTTCACGGGACCACCGGATTCGCGCCCCCGCGCAACAGGAGAACAGCCATGAGGAACACCGGAAAATCAGCAATATTCGGCCTCGGTGCCGTAGTTGCCGCGGCCATGTCGGCGACCGCGCTGACCCCGATGACGGCGCACGCCGCCGACGCGGTGCTCAACGGAACCATCAAGGCGTCCGGCGGGGAAGCGCTCGGCGGCGTCACCGTGTCGGCGCGGGCGGACGGCTCCAACATCGTCACCTCGGTTTTCACCGACGAATCCGGCAATTACTATTTCCCGCCGATGGCGGATGGGAAATACAAGGTGTGGGCGCAGGCGGTCACGTTCGATACCGCCCGCGGCGACGTCGATCTCGGCGCCGCGAAGCGCCGGGATTTCACGCTCAACCCGCTCAAGGATTTCGTGCGGCAATTGCCGGGAGACATGCTGCTCACCGCCCTTCCCGACGCGACCGTGGAAGACGCCAATATGAAGCAGCTGGTGCAGAACAGCTGCACCGGCTGTCATACGCCGAGCTATATCCTGCAGCACAAGTTCGACGAGGCCGGCTGGAATGCCATCATCACCCTGATGAAGCACGTCAACGTGTCCGGCATCTACCAGGGGCCGGACCACAAGGCGGCGCCGGTCCTCGACCACGAGCAGAAGCGGCTTGCCGCCTACCTCGCCCGCGCCCGCGGTCCCGGCGAAACTTCGATGAAGTTCAATCTGCGGCCGCGGCCGTCCGGCGAGGCGGCCCGCGTGGTGTTCACCGACTACGAGGCGCCGCCCGATCCGGATGTCGGCATGCCCTACAAGGTGCGCACCAACAACGGCACCGATTGGTCGCTGGGCACGCCGTCCTACGTATATCCGGGCTTCGGCGTGCATGACGCCTGGATCGATGCCGACGGCAAAAGCGTCTATTTCACCTGCAACGTGCCGAACAACGTGCTTACCCTGGGCAAGTTCGACCTCAAGACCGGGGCGTTCACCCCCATCAAGGTGAATGCGGCGAACGGACACGCCGCGCCGGCCCACGGCATGACCCGCGATCCGAACGGCACCATCTGGTTCAACGTGAATCCCGGCAAGGGCGGCCTCGCCAGGATCGACACCAAGACCGACAAGATCGAGGTGTACATCCCGCCGGAAGGCATGGCGCCGACCGGCGGCGCCACCACGGTCGATTACGACGGTCGCGGCATGATCTGGGTGTCGTCGCCGACCGGGGCGCTGCGGTTCGATCCGACCACCGAGAAGTTCACCGAGTACAAGTCGCCGACCCCGAAATCCGCCACCGGCGGCATCGGCCTGACCTATGGCGTAGCTGCCGACCGCGACGGCAACGGTTATTGGGCCCAGATGGCGATCGACACGGTCGGCATCGGCGACGGCAAATACGGCACCGCCAAGGAACTCAAGCTGCCTCCGAACGCGGCGGCGCGCGACCGGCTCCCGCCTGAACAGGTCGCCTTCTACGACAGCGTCGGCGCCCCCGACTTCAGCAATCCGGTTCCCTATGCCCAGGGGCCAAGGCGCATGGGCACCGACAAGAACGACGACGTGCTCTATGTCGGCAATTCATGGGCGGGCACCCTCACCAGGATAAACACGAGGACGCAGGAAACCAGCACCATCCCGCTGCCGGCCATGCGTAAGCCCTACCAGATCGCCGTCGATTCCCGGCACAACGCTTGGCTCAACATCTGGATGACCGACCAGGTGCTCAAATACGACCCCAAGGCGAACAGCTTCACCGCTTTCGACATTCCGACGCGTGGCTCCGAGGTGCGCTACGTCTCGCTCTACGAGAAGGACGGCCAGATGAAGGTGGTGCTGCCGTCCTACCGCACCCGCAAGGTGACGGTGATGGGCTTCCGCAGCGAAGCCGACCTGCAGGCGGCGAAGGCCCAGGCCGCCCAGTAACGGGCCGCACCGATCCGAGACTGAAAATGGCCGGGCTTGCCCGGCCATTTTTCTGACTTGCTGGTTCAGGCGCGCGCCGCCCATCGCCTTGTCGCCCAAGGTTGCATAGCATTCGCGAGGCACGCTGGGTAAGCAAAGGAAATCGCGATATCCTTTGCTTATAAAAATCGTAAGCAAAGAATCCTTGCTTGAAGGCGGTTGAAAACAATCGACTTGGGACCTACGCGGTCAGTTCCATCGGTGCCGAAGCCGTGCGGGATCCCGCCGCCGTTTACACGAACTGCTGCAGAAGCGTCCGCTGCTGTCGATCCCGGCGGCGACAAGAGAGCTTTCTCTGTCCGAGCCCACCGTCGCCAAGGCGATGGACCATCTGGTCAAGCTGAACATCGTTCGCGAGCTGACGGGAAAGCGCCGGCGCCGGGTTTTCGCCTATGTTCGTTATCTGGATGCTCTCAGCCAGGGGACTGAGCCAGTCCGCGTTCGGCGATGATGCTTTGCCTTCGGGCCCCTACCGCCCCAGCGCCGCGCTCACCAGCTTCACCCCGTCCGGGCTCGCCCATTCGGCGGGGCCCGACAGTGCGGCGATCTCGCAGCCGTTGGGATCGATCAGCAGCGTGGTCGGCATGCCGATCGCCTTGCCGGCGACCTTGAGGTCCTGGAACACCTTGGCGTTGGCGTCGGAATAATAGGCGAGGTGGCCGACCCCGATGTCGTGCAGCCAGGTCTTCGGCTTGTCCAGGTTGCGGGTGTCGATATTGACCGCGACGACCTCGAATTGCGGCGAGCCGAGCTTGCCCTCCAGGGCGTCGAGCGCCGGCATCTCCTTGCGGCAGGGAATGCACCAGGTCGCCCACAGATTGACGAGCACGGTACGGCCATGCCAGTCGGCGAGCGATTTCGGCCGCCCGTCGGCGTCCTGGAAGGCGAGCACCGGCAGCTTGCGGGCGTCCTCGGCGGGCCTGACCGCCGCCACCTCGCCATGGACCAGCGGCTCGATGCGGCGGGCGAGGTCGAGGGCGGAGCGGCAGGCCGGGTCGCCCGGATTGCGCGCGAGGCCGAGAACACCGTATACCGCCGCCAATGTTCCGAGCCCGGCGAGCACGGCAACCGCGATCAGCGGGCCCTTGCGCCTGCTCGCCACCGCCGCCGGTTCGGTTTCGATCGTCATGTTCACAACCACGGGTCTGTCATGAGCAACAACCTGTCATGAGCAACAAGATGTGGGGCGGCCGGTTCAGCGCGGAGCCCGACGCCGTCATGGCGGACATAAATGCCTCGATCGACGTCGACTGCAAGCTGTTTCGCCAGGACATCGCGGCAAGCCGGGCCCACGCCCAGATGCTGGGACATCAAGGCATTATTTCGGCGCCCGACGCCGAGGCGATCGTTGCCGGCCTGGACGCGATCCTGTCGGAGATGGAGAGCGGCCGGTTCGAGTTCAAGCGGGCGCTGGAAGACATCCATATGAACGTCGAGGCGCGGCTCGCCGAGTTGATCGGGCCGGCGGCCGGGCGGCTGCACACCGCGCGCTCGCGCAATGACCAGGTCGCCACCGACTTCCGGCTGTGGGTGCGCGACGCCATCGACGGGCTCGATGCGAGCCTGGCCGCCTACCAGCGCGCGCTTGCCGAGCAGGCGCTGGCCCATGCCGGAACGGTGATGCCTGGCTTCACCCACCTGCAGACCGCCCAGCCCGTGACCTTCGGCCATCACCTGCTCGCCTATGTGGAAATGGCCGCCCGCGACCGCGGCCGCTTCGCCGACGCCCGCCGGCGCGGCAATGAATGCCCGCTGGGCGCCGCGGCGCTGGCCGGCACCTCGTTTCCGCTCGACCGCGCCATGACCGCCAAGGCGCTCGGCTTCGACCGGCCGGCCGCGAACTCGCTCGATGCGGTGTCCGACCGCGATTTCGTGCTGGAAACGCTCGCCGCGGCGGCGCTCGCTTCGGTGCACCTGTCGCGTTTCGCCGAGGAGATCGTGATCTGGACCTCGCCGCTGGTCGGCTTCCTCAAGCTGTCCGACAAGTTCACCACGGGGTCCTCGATCATGCCCCAGAAGCGCAATCCGGACGCCGCCGAATTGGTGCGGGCCAAGACCGGGCGCATCATCGGTGCGCTCGATGCCCTGCTGATCGTGATGAAGGGGCTGCCGCTCGCCTACCAGAAGGACATGCAGGAGGACAAGGAAGGCGCGATGGACGCGCTGTCCGTGCTGTCGCTCTGCCTCGCGGCCATGACCGGCATGGTGCGCGACATGACCGTCGATCCCGCCCGCATGCGCGCGGCGGCCGGGCAGGGCTATGCGACCGCGACCGATCTCGCGGACTGGCTGGTGCAGCACCTGAAAATGCCGTTCCGCGACGCCCATCACGTCACCGGACGCATCGTCGCGGCGGCCGAACAGGCCGGCGTCGCGCTCGACCGGCTGCCGCTGCCGGCGATGCAGGCGATCGAGCCGGGGATCACCATCGACGTGTTCAAGGTGCTTTCGGTCGAGCATTCGGTGGCGAGCCGCACCAGCTTGGGCGGAACCGCGCCGAAAAATGTCCGGACGCAGGCCAAGAAGTGGCTTTCCAGGCTCGGCGCAAAGGCGGAATAGGGCGCGGTGGCAAAGACTTGTTCAAAATGCTTTCGCCCCACCCCGCCGATCTGGTAAGATGCTTGCGGGTTTGGTGGAGTGGGGTTCGTGCACACAGCGTCGTTCGGATTCGGCCGGTTGGCCTTGCTTGCCGCGATGATCGCCGCGGCCGGCCTGGCTGGGTGCGGTCGCAAGGGCGGGCTCGATCTGCCGCCGACCGCATCCATCGCCGATCAGCAGAACCCGGGCGCCACACCCGGCGCGCAGGGCACCCCGCCGAACCACACGACCGCGCAGCCCACGCCCCCACCGCCGCCTCCGCCGCCCCCCAGGACAGGGTTTCTGCTCGATTTTCTGATCAAATGAGGCTGAGGGAATCTTCGCGGATTCCGGCGGTAATCGGGTCCGCGGCACCCACCGTTGTGTTTTGTTCCCACCCACCACATAGTGCAGCCCTGAGAACAGCGGCCACCAAATGGCCGATATCGAGCGCGTGACCGTGATGTTCCCGCAGCCCATGGCCGATCGGCTGAGGTCGCGGTCGAACCGGGGCCGCACGTGAGGGATGAACCAATGGAACCCGAAAAATTCGAGGTCACCCGCACCGACCAGGAGTGGCGGCGCCTGCTCACTCCGGAGCAATACGAGGTGATGCGCGGGCACGGCACCGAAGCGCCCGGGAGCTGCGCCCTGAATTTCGAAAAGCGCCACGGCACCTTCGTCTGCGCGGGATGCGATCAGAAGCTGTTCGTGTCGAAGACGAAGTTCGAGAGCGGCACCGGCTGGCCGAGCTTCAATGATCCCGTCGACGGCGCCGTCGAGACCTCTTCCGATCGAACCTATGGGATGGTCCGCACCGAGGTGCATTGCCGCCGCTGCGGCAGCCATCTCGGCCATGTCTTCGACGACGGGCCGCCGCCGACCCATCTGCGCTATTGCATCAACGGCATCGCCATGAAATTCGAGCCGGAGTGAGCGCCGAATTCCGGGCCGCCGCCTCGCCGTCGATGCCCGATGGCTGCGCCGCGTGCTATAGGCGGGCATCGCCGGCTTCATCACGGTTGCGATAAAGCATCATGCATCACTTCGATTACCGCGGCGGCGTGCTCCACGCCGAAGGTGTCGCGCTCGACCGTCTCGCGGCCGCGGTCGGCACTCCGTTCTACTGCTATTCGACGGCGACGCTGACGCGCCATTACAAGATGTTCGCCGCCGCCTTCGCGGACGTGCGCGCGCTGGTCTGCTACGCCATGAAGGCGAATTCCAACCAGGCCGTCATCACCACCCTGGCGAACCTCGGTGCCGGCGCCGACGTGGTCTCCGGCGGCGAACTGCAGCGAGCCCTGCGGGCCGGCATCGCGCCCGGCAAGATCTTGTTTTCCGGCATCGGCAAGACCGAGGCGGAACTCGCCGCCGCCGTCGACGCCGGCATTCTCTGCGTCAATGTCGAGTCCGAGCCCGAGCTCGCCCTGCTCTCCGCCGTCGCCGCCGCAAAGGGCCGCCGCGCCGACATTTCGCTGCGCGTCAATCCCGACATCGACGCACGCACCCACGCCAAGATCTCGACCGGCAAGTCGGAGAACAAGTTCGGCATCCCGATCAGCCGCGCCCGCGAGGTCTACGCCCACGCCGCTACGCTGCCGGGGGTGCGGGTGTCCGGTGTCGACATGCATATCGGCAGCCAGATCACACAGCTGCAGCCGTTCGACGACGCCTTCGCGCTGCTGTCGGAGTTCGTGCACACGCTGCGCGCCGACGGCCACGCCATCGACCATGTCGATCTCGGCGGCGGCCTCGGCATCCCCTACCGCGACGACAACGAGCCGCCGCCGGACCCGGATGCCTATGCCGCCGTGGTCAAGCGGGCGACGCGCTCGCTCGACTGCACCCTGATCTTCGAGCCCGGCCGGCTGATCGTCGGCAATGCCGGCATCATGGTGACCCGGGTGCTCTACGTGAAACGGGCCGAGGCGAAGACCTTCGTCATCGTCGATGCCGGCATGAACGACCTCATCCGCCCGACCCTCTACGATGCCCATCACGAGGTCCGCCCGGTCCGGCAGGCGCCGCCGGGCGCCCCGCGGATCGTCGCCGACGTGGTCGGCCCGGTGTGCGAATCCGGCGACTTCCTGGCGCTCGACCGGGCCATCGTGGAGCCGGCGCCGGGCGACCTCCTCGCGGTCATGACGGCGGGGGCCTATGGCGCCGTGCAGGCCGGAACCTACAACACGAGGCCGCTGGTGGCGGAGGTGATGGTAAGCGGCGACCGTCTCGCCGTGGTGCGGCCCCGCTTCGAGGTCGACCAGATCATCGCACTCGACCGCTTGCCCGACTGGATGTGATTGATCGGGCGCTGATTTACACAGCGGGCCGCGGATTCCCGGCGGCAGGCCGCCAAGTCGTGAACAGGCCAAAAAATGGCCTCCCCAGGGCCATCAGAAATTTGTTTTCGGGCGTTGCTTTGTGTGTGAAGATATATGGCCGGTCCGGAGAGTCGATTGACAGAAGCCAGCCATTCGCCAGATGCGCCCCAACCCGATGCCGCCGGGGCCATGCTCGCCCGCGCCCTGAACAAGGCGCGTTGGATCACCTTCTGGGAGCGGCTGTGGCCGCCGCTCGCCGCCATCGCCACCGCGGTCGGCCTGTTCCTCGCGGTGTCGTGGGCGGGCGCTTGGCTGTGGCTGCCGCCGATCGCGCGGGCCGTAGCCTTGTTCATCTTCCTCGTCCTCACCGCCGCAGCGACGGTTCCGCTCATTTTCGTGCGGTTTCCATCGCGCGCCGACGGCCTGCGCCGGCTCGACCGGATGGCCGGCCTCGCCCATCGCCCGGCGACCGCCATCGCCGATGAGCTGGCGACCTCCAAGAGCGATCCGTGGTCGGTGGCGCTGTGGCGCGCCCATGTAGAGCGGGCGCTGCTCGCCGCCAAGAGCCTCAAGGCAGGCCGCCCGGCGCCGCGCCTCGACTTGCGCGATCCCATGGCGTTGCGCGCCCTGGTGCTGATCCTCGTCGCCACCACCTTCATCGCCGCCGGCGGCGAGCGCGGCCGGCGCATTGCCGCGGCGTTCGACTGGCAGGGCGTGGTCGTGCCGGCGAACTTCCGCCTCGATGCGTGGGTGTCGCCGCCGACCTATACGGCACGCCCGCCGGTGATCCTGCCGGGGCTGCGGCCGGGAGAACATCCCCAGACCTCCGTCGCCGCGGTGTCCGTGCCGACCGGCAGCGCTCTCGTCATCCGCGCCAGCGGCAAGGTGCAGTTCGATGTCGTCACCTCGGGCGGGGTCGCCGAAGTGCCGGCCGATCAGCGGCCCGCCGCTCCCGCCGGGACCGAGGAGCGGCGCTACATCATCAACGATCGCGGCACCGCGATCGTGCGCGGCCTGAGCGAGGAAGGTCTCACCTTCGCCTTCAATGCCATTCCCGACAAGCCGCCGGTGATCGCGCTCGCCAAGGACCCGGAGCCGCAGGCACGCGGTTCCCTCCAGCTCAACTACAAGATGGAAGACGATTACGGGGTGGTCGAAGCGCGGGCGAATTTCGCCCTCAAGGGCGCTCCCACCGCCGATGCCGGCGCCAAGCGCCCGCTGTTCGGCCCGCCCGAGATGCCGCTGACGCTGCCCCAGGCCCGGGTCAAGAACGGCACCGGCCAGACCATCAAGGATCTGAGTGAGCATCCCTGGGCCGGCGCCGAAGTGGTGATGACCCTCACCGCCCGCGACGAGGCCAACAACGAGGGCACCAGCGCGCCCCACGAGTTCCGGCTGCCGGAGCGCATTTTCGTGAAGCCGCTCGCCCGCGCCGTGATCGAGCAGCGGCGCGATCTCGCGCTCGATGCCGATGCTCGCGACCGGGTGCTGATCGCGCTCGACGCGTTCGCCATCGCGCCCGAGCAGTTCACCCCCGAGATGGGCACCTATCTCGGCCTGCGCTCGCTCTATTGGCAGCTCGCCCAGGCGACCAGCGACGACGGCCTGCGCGACGTGGTCAACGCCATGTGGACGTTCGCCAACACGCTGGAGGAGGGCAATGTCTCCGACGCCGAGGCGCGGCTGCGCCAGGCCCAGGAGGCGCTGCGCCAGGCGCTCGAAAAGGGCGCTTCCGACGATGAGATCAAGAAGCTCACCGACGAGTTGCGCGCCGCGCTCAACCAATTCCTCCAGGCGCTGGCCGAGGAGATGCGCAAGAACCCGCAAATGGCGCGGCCGCTCGATCAGAACTCGCGCCAGCTCCGCAGCCAGGACCTGCAGAGCATGATCGACCGCATGGAGCAGCTCGCGCGCTCCGGCGCCAAGGATGCCGCCAAGCAGCTGCTCGATCAATTGCAGTCGATGCTGGAAAACCTGCAGATGGCGCGCCCCGGCCAGATGGGCCAGGACGGCGACGACGACATGATGTCGATGCTCGACGAGCTCGGCGACATGATCCGCAAGCAGCAGCAATTGCGCGACCGCACCTTCAAGCAGGGCCAGGATCAGCACCGCGGCCAGCAGGGCCAGCGCGGGCAGCGCGGCCAGCAGGGCCAACAAGGGCAGCAGGGCCAACAAGGGCAGCAGGGCCAACAAGGGCAGCAGGGCCAGCAGGGCGACCCGAACGCCTTCAACGACCTGCAGAAGAACCAGCAGGCGCTCCGCGAACAGCTCAAGAAGCTGCTGGAAGACATGAAGAAGCGCGGCCTCGGCCAGAATCAGAAGGGCGACAAGGGCCAAGGCCAGCAGCAGGGTCAGGGTCAGCAGGGCCAGCAGCCCGGACAGGGCGATGATTCGCTCGGTGATGCCGACGAGGCCATGGGCGATGCCGAGGGCGCACTCGGTGAAGGCAATTCGGACCGCGCTGTCGACGGCCAGGGCCGTGCGCTCGACGCCATGCGCAAGGGCGCCCAGGGCCTCGCCCAGCAGCTTCAGCAGCAGATGGGCCAGGGGCAGGGACCCGGCCGCGGCCAGCCCGGCCGAATGGGTCCGGCGCGGGCGCAGCAGGAAACCGACCCGCTGGGCCGGCCGTTGCGCGGGCGCGATTACGGCGACGACACCACCGTGAAGGTGCCGGGCGAAATCGACGCCCAGCGTGCCCGCCGCATCATCGAGGAGCTGCGCCGCCGCTACGGCGAGGCGTTCCGCCCGCAGCTCGAGCTCGACTACATCGAGCGCCTGCTCAAGGATTATTGAGCGGGGCACCCTGGCGCACCGAGGCAACTTCTGACTCGTCATCCTGAGGTGCGAGCGAAGCGAGCCTCGAAGGATGCTGCGTCGGCGATGCCAAGAGCACGTTTGCCTCACTGCCTCGGCGCCGCATCCTTCGAGGCTCGCGCGAAAAGCGCTCGCGCCTCAGGATGACGCGGTCTTGCCCCGTGTAGACCTCTGTCACCGCAGCCCCGAGAGAATCTGCTCATAGATCAGACAGAGTTCGATTTCGCGCAGCTGGAACCGAAGCCGTCTGATCCAGGTCACGAGCTCGTCCCGGGCCTTGGCCGAAACGCGGGTGCCGGCGGGCGGGCGCTGGGGGAAATCGGCGAATGAAAAGCCGGGGCGGTCGACCAGCGACCGCAGCGGCGGTCCGAGCTCGGAGATTTCCAGCGACGCGGCAAGCGTGCTCGCATGGGGGAAGGCGTCGCCGTAACGCAGGCCCTTGGCGACCGTCAGGTTGCGCGCCGGAAGCAGCGAGGTTCCGGGAAACGAGCGCCGGAGCAGGGAATAGGCTTTCTCCGCCTTGGGATCGGGGTCGATCATGAACAAGATCACCGGCTCGATGCCGCGCCGGCGTGCCTCGTCGAACAGGCCGATCTTGTGCGCGATGGCGAAGAACAGGCCGAACGCGCGGTGGCCGACATCGATGACCTTGGGCATCTCGTTGCCCGCGATCAATCCGTCGAACAGCGCCATCTGGCCGTGAATTCCGGAAATGTCCGCGGCGGCGGCGTGCCGGGGCAGGTAGTCGGTCAGCTGCGGCGCTTCGTCGGCGAGGTCAAAGGCTGCCACCAGACGCCCGTCGGCAAGGTGGTATTCGGTGAGAAAGCGCGCCACCAGGGTCTTGCCGACCCTGCGGCTCGGCGAGCATACGATGTAGAGCGGCGCCGGGCCGCCGGCCCGTGTGGGCGCGGAATTGCGCGGCGCCTCCCGTGGCGCAACCGCCGACGCGCACATCGTTTCGGCCCCCGCCGCGCATCGGGCGGCGCGCGGTGTGCGGCCCGATCGCTACGCCCCAGTTTGAATCGGATGAAGGCTGGAGTGCGATCGATTCAGATTGAATCGTCGCACTCTGAAAGCCTTTTCGGGATCATGCTCTAAGAGGCTTCCGCAACCGGCATGATCTGGCCCGGCGAAACTTGGCGCGGCTTGGTGAGCGAGCCCCTGGCGTCGATCAGATCCAGCAGCCTGACGCGCTCGTATTCCGCCCACACGCTGTTGAGCCAGTGGCGGACATAGCCGCGCAGCACGAACGAGTTCGAGGCGGCCTCGCCGTTCGCCTTGCGGTCGGCGATGAAGCTCGCAAACGGCACCGAGGACAGTTCGACTTGCTCGCATGCCATTTCGCTGAGCTTGGGAACCTTGATCTCGACGGCGTCCTTGATGCGGTTGAAATAGGAATTGTAGGTGCGCTGGTCCCAGTCGAAGAAAGTGGTGTCGTTGATGAAGTTCTTGACCAGGAAGTAGCGGGCGTCGACCAGGAATTTCGAGGTCTCCGCGATTTCGTCGAGCGAGGCGATCGAAGGCCCGAGAATGTGGAACACCGCGAAATTGAGCTGGTCCCTCTTGGCCATGTCGAGAAAGCCGATGTCGCGCAGAGCGCCGAGCGTCGGCAGCATCAGGCCGGCGCGGATGTCGATCAGCGTGATCTGCGCCGCGGACGACTCGATGGTGTCGAAAATCTTCATCTGGTCCGGCACCGAGGTGACGTCGACCACGTCGGTGATGTCGGGATGAAAGCGGTTGAGCGTGCCGCGCGGGCATTCGGTGTCGAAGGCGCGGACCGGAACCTTGCGCGAGGCGAAATAGTCGAGAAGCGTACGCGACACCGTGGTCTTGCCCACGCCGCCCTTGTCCGCGCCCACCAGAATCACTGCAGGTCTTGCCATATGATAATCCCCCAACCCCCGTTAGAAACGAGTGGGGAGCATCCGATGCGGCGGGTACGAAAACATGGCGGCACCGCAGCAAAGATATGGAATTTGGGTCGATGCCGTCATGCCGGCGTTGCAGGCGCTTGCCATCTGCCGGCATGACCCCAGGGGAGGACCAGCGCTGGAGGTAATTAGCTAAGCCGAATCAACGCATTCAGGGCCAAGCGTCGTCGCCTTTGATGTGGTCGTGAGCGGCACGGAGAGACGTAGGCGTCGCGGACAGGCTGACCTATTCAGGCATCCATTCGAGTCGGGTGAGATCACGGGCACCGTCGACGATGCGGACCACCTGCACGCCGTCTTCGACCAGCCGATAAAGGACTATCCAGCGTTCGATGACGAGTGCCCTTGCGCCCTCCCCAATCTCCGGGCGGGCAGGCCCGAGTTGTGGATGTTCCCTCAGTAGGTGACAGCGCTTCTCGATGCGGTCGTAGACTTGATCGGCGACGTTGGGGTTCCGCTGCTCGATGTAGAGCCAGATGTCCACAAGGTCTTCGCGCGCGCGGCGTGTAAAACGAACCCTGCGCACGCGCTCATTCTTTAGACGCGGCGAGACGCGCGCGAGCTTCCTGTTTCAGCGCTGAAAAATCGACTTCGCCGGCGTCGCCACTGTCGATCCCGTCTTGCCAAGCGTGGCGCAGAAAGCGGAGCTTTTCGGCCTCCTGCTGCTCGATCTTCTCCATCAACCGCAGGGCCTCGCGGACGACTTCGCTCGCAGAGCTGTAGCGACCGCCCGAGACCTTGGCCTTGACGAAATTGGCCAGTTCGTCGGTCAGCGATACGTTCATGTTCATGGCGGCACCTCCGTACGCGTATCATGATGGGGATGCCTGAAAATAGCAATCTTAGTCATACGCGGATGGCTCCGGACTACCGTCGGGTCCCGTCGTGATGGTTTCGGTCCCGCCATTCGCCGTGGGGATGCTTCGGCCCCACTGCCCGAGCCGTCCGTGCCCCTCCCCATCTTCCATGCTATGCTGCCCAAAATCGAGAACATCAGGGGAGACGTTCCATGGGTCACGTGATCGGCCGCCGGGCCTTCTTGACCGGCGCGGGCATCGCGGCACTTGCCGCGACCGGTGCGCTCGACGCGCGGCGCAGCGGCGCACAGGAGGGCGGCGCCGTCCCCAATTCGTCGGGTACCGAGGCGGCGAAGCTCAAGGCGCCGGCGCTGGCGTGCGATTGCCACCATCACATCTACGACGCCGCGCGGTTTCCACCGAACAAACCCGACGCCCGCATCATCCCGGACGCGCGCGTGCCCGAATACCGGCTGCTGCAGCGCCGGATCGGAACCAGCCGGAACATCGTGGTAACGCCTGCGGCCTACGCCTCCGACAACAACGTGACCCTCGATGCCATCGCCCAGTTCGGGCACAATGCGCGCGGTGTCGCCGTCGTCAATGCCTCGGTCAGCGATGCCGAACTCAAGGCCCTCGATGCCGGTGGCGTGCGCGGCATCCGTTTCAGCCTCCCGCCGTCGGACGCCGGCAAGATGGGCATGATCGAGCCCTTGGCAAAGCGCATCGACGCGCTGGGTTGGCATGTGCAGATCAACATGACCGCCGACCAGATCGTCGCCGCCGAGGATCTCTGGAACCGGCTCCCGACCCCGGTCGTTTTCGATCACATGGGGCACGTTCCGCAGCCGGCCGGCATCGCCCATCCCGTCTACAGGATCGTCCGCGGGCTGATCGACAAAGGCCGCACCTGGGTGAAGCTTTCGGTGACCTACGACAGCACCAAGGTCGGGCCGCCGACCTATGCCGACGTGAACCAAATCGGCCGGGCTTATGTCGCGGCGGCCTCCGAACGCGTGGTGTGGGGCAGCAACTGGCCGCATCCCAATGAAACCGCCAAGCCGGACGATGCCGTATTGTTCGACCTCGTCTCGGACTGGGCGCCCACCGAGGCGCTGCGCCATCGCCTTCTCGTCGAAAACCCGGCGACCCTTTACGGCTTCGACAAGACCTAGATGACCTGCGGCTTCAAGGCGGTGCCACGCCCCTGCGCGCATGGCTCGCGCGCTTGGACCGGCGGTGGCGCGGGTATATACCAGCTTCGACCGCGTCCTCGCGTGCCGCCCTCGTGAAGCGGCGGAGTGCCCTCATGAGCAACGTCAATCCCAATCCCTTCACCACGCGCCCCGAGATCGAGGGCACCTTCGGCGTCGTCACCTCGACCCACTGGATCGCGACGGCAGTCGGCATGGCGACCCTGGAGAAGGGCGGCAATGCCTTCGATGCCGCGGTCGCCACCGCCTTCACCCTCCAGGTGGTCGAGCCCCATCTCAACGGCCCCGGCGGCGATGTCCCCGTCATTATCCACGACATACGTAAGGGCCGCGTCGAGGTGATCTGCGGACAGGGCCCGGCGCCGGCCGGCGCCACCATCGTCCATTATCGCAGCCTCGGCCTCGACATGATGCCCGGCACCGGCCTGCTCGCCGCCTGCGTCCCCGGGATGTTCGATACCTGGATGACGGTGCTGCGCGACTACGGCACCCTGCCGCTCGCCGACGTGCTCGCGCCCGCGATCTCCTATGCGCGCGACGGCTACCCGCTGGTCGAGCGCGCCAATGCCACTATCGCGACCGTGGAAAAGTTGTTCCGCGACTATTGGCCGACCTCGGCCGCGGTCTATCTGCGCGGCGGCAAGGTGCCGGAAACCGGCACGCTGTTCACCAATCCCGCCATTGCCGACACCTATACGCGGGTGCTGCGCGAGGCCGCGGGCCCCGGCGGCCGCGAGCAGGAGATCGAGCGCGCCCGCAAGGTGTGGTCGCAAGGCTTCGTCGCCGAAGCGATCGACCAGTTCTGCCGCACCCAGGAGATCATGGACACCAGCGGACGGCGCCACCACGGCGTCCTCACCGGCGAGGACATGGCACGCTGGCAGGCGACCATCGAGGCGCCGCTGACCTATCAATACGGCCGCTACACCGTGTGCAAGCCGGGGCCGTGGTCGCAGGGACCGGTGATGCTGCAGCAGCTTGCGCTGCTCAAGGGTTTCGTGCTCGACGGGCTCGACGTGACCGAGCCGGAATTCATCCATCTCGTGGTCGAATGCTCCAAGCTCGCCTTCGCCGACCGCGAAAAGTTCTACGGCGACCCGAACTTCGTCACGGTGCCGATGGAGACCCTGCTGTCCGACGCCTATAACGAGGAGCGGCGCAAGCTCGTCCATCACACCGCCTCGCTCGAATTGCAGCCGGGCTCGGTGGAGGGCTTCGGCGCGGTGGTCAAGCTCAAGCGCGCCGAGGGTGCGCGCGAGGCGGTCGGCGCCATGGGCGCCGGCGAACCCACGGTCGGACGGTTCGGCGAGA
>Ga0302325_10002023_pt1 | contig 50144 bp, 36 predicted proteins | sample Palsa_T0_2_FD_201948 | JGI IMG/M metagenome (GOLD analysis project Ga0302325, IMG submission 201948) | Peat permafrost microbial communities from Stordalen Mire near Abisko, Sweden - Palsa_T0_2 | ecosystem: Environmental > Terrestrial > Soil > Palsa > Peat permafrost | place: Sweden: Abisko...
CCCGCGCCCTGCTTCGCCGCCTAAAAAAGCTCGGCTACGAAGTCACCATCCCAGACCTCAACCAGGCTCCGGCAGAATCATGATCCGCCACCAAGAGGCCACATCGTGTGTTTTTCGACAGAGCGGACCCGGATTTCCTACTTCGCGCTGCTGGCAACGACCACGTATGCGGCTCTCCGTAGAGAGGGCCGCATGCAATTGACCAACGCCACTGATCTCAACAGGAAATCCGGGGGAGCGTAGTGGAGGGACCTGCGGTTGCTTTTCCGAGTTCTCACACACCCTCTTTAGCCCCTACAACTCCTGCCACTACGTCCTTCTGCCGGTCGCGAATTTCTCCGTCTATTCATTGCGTAGAGGCGACAAGCATGATCAGGTCGGGGGCTATGCTGCAGGCCTCTGGCGAAGGGGTGTGCCATGTGTTGCCATCGGCATAAGTAATCGAGCTTAAGTCGATGGATGTTACAGCGGTGAAGCGGCTCAGCGAAAGATCGCTGGATGCCTCGCTCTTCCCTTTCACGTCCAGTACAACATCCACCGTCTTTGCAAGGTCAGGTTCCGGGGACGAGTTCGACAAATTCATCGCTCTCCCCTTGTTACTGTAGCCGTGAACGACGAATTGTGCGCTCACGATTTCGCGAGATAGCAGGTTGGTCATGGTCAGATGGATTCTTTGCGCGAGCGCGCGCGTGAATGCTGGAGAATTGGGAGCTATCGGGCTCCCGTTGATCGAAGGCCCGGCATTCATTCCAACCGGAATTCCGGCTCCATGGCGTGCCTGCATGCCGATAGGACAACTTGCTTCGAGGGTACGCGGGAGGTGCAACACCGCGCTATTTGTGTTGCCTGGCGTCTCGAACTGCTGCGCGAAAATGGTGGGAGCTGCGAACAGAAAGACGAGTGGGAGGATGCGTGCACGAATCATAACTACCCCTCTAAGTTCCGCTATGAAAACGGTACCCCTTTTTCGACTGGTAGGCAATGCCAGGAGTCCAATCAGGATTTGCACCCGCAAAAAAGGCCGGGGCTTTTGGCCCCGGCCTTCGGCTCACTCGAGTTTAGGCGCTGAAGAGCAGGATGCCCGTCGACTTGTCTTCTCCCACTTCGCTTACCGGGCGGTAGAACAGCTGGTTGTTTTCCAGGTAGACCTCGAGGAAGGCGGGACGCTCGGCAATACCGCCGGCGATCAATGCTTCCGATAATGGATCCTCGACGTAGCGCTGCAGGGCACGGCGCAAGGGACGCGCGCCATACGTGCGGTCGACTAACGTCTTGTCCAGAATCCACTTCTTGGCATCTTCGGTCACCGACAAGGTGATCGCCTTCTGAATCAGGTTGGAATTTAGTTGCTGTACCAGCAACTCCAGAATCTGAATCAGATCAACATCAGAGAGCGCCATGAAGATGATGACTTCGTCCAGCCGGTTCAAGAACTCTGGATTGAAAGTCCGCTTCACCTCGTTCTTGACCAGTTCCTCCATCTTGTCCATCAGCAGGTCTTCGCGATCGGACTGGAAGCCCAAGCCCTGCTTGCGCTGCAGATGCCGGGCGCCGATGTTCGAGGTCATGATGATGATCGAGTTCTTGAAGTCCACCGTGTTGCCCAAGCCGTCGGTGAGCTGACCATCCTCAAAGACCTGCAACAGGATGTTGAAGACATCAGGATGCGCTTTCTCGATTTCGTCGAGCAGCACCACCGAGTAAGGCGAGCGCTTCACCCGTTCGGTGAGCTGTCCACCTTCCTCGTAGCCCACGTAGCCCGGAGGCGAACCGATGAGCTTCGAGACCGAGTGCTTCTCCATGAACTCCGACATGTCGAAGCGGATCAGAGCCTTCTCACTGCCAAAGAGGAACTGGGCCAGGGTGCGCGCCATTTCCGTCTTGCCCACACCGGTCGGACCCAGGAACAGGAACGAACCGATGGGACGGTTGGGAGATTTGAGACCCGCACGGGAGCGGCGAATCGCGCGCGACAAAGCAGAGATTGCCTTGTCCTGCGAGATGACCCGCTTGTGCAGCTCTTCTTCGACCCGCAGCAGCTTCTGGGTTTCTTCTTCCTTGATCGACGTGATGGGTACGCCGGTCCAGCGGCTCACCACATCTTCAATGTCTTCGCGGCCGACAATGCCGGCGGTGGAATCGTCCAGATGATACTTGTCGCGCAGGGCGCGCAGGTTCTCGCGTTCCTTGCGCTCCTCGTCGGAGTAGAAGCGGGCTTTCTCAAATTCATGGTTGGCAATCGCATTCTCCATGCGATGAACAATAAACTTGATACGCTTCTGCACTTCGGTAATCTCTTCGGGCAACGAGGTCTGGCGCAACTTCACCCGGGCACCCGCTTCGTCGATCAGATCAATTGCCTTATCCGGAAGGAACCGATCCGGGATGTAGCGGTTGGAGTGAGAGACGGCGAAGTGAATGGAATCATCGGTGTAGCTGACCGCATGGAACTTCTCATAGCGGTCCTTGATACCCATGATGATCTTGATGGCGTCTTCTTCATTCGGAGGCGGTACTTTGACAGCTTGGAAGCGACGCTCGAGCGAGCGGTCTTTCTCGATCGACTTGCGATATTCCGCCGGCGTGGTTGCGCCAATGCACTGAATTTCGCCGCGCGAGAGAGCCGGCTTGAGGATGTTGGCGGCGTCGAGCGAACCCTCGGCTGAGCCAGCGCCCACCAGGGTATGCAGCTCGTCGATGAAGATGATGGAGTTCTGGTTCTCCATCAATTCCTTCATGATGGTTTTGAGCCGCTCTTCAAACTGGCCGCGGTACTTGGTTCCGGCGACGATGAGCGAAAGATCGAGCGCCAGGACGCGCTTGTCGGCCAGGAAGCTGGGCACCTCGCCGTCAGAGATGCGCTGCGCAAGCCCTTCGACAATGGCGGTCTTGCCCACGCCCGGCTCGCCGATCAACACCGGATTGTTCTTGGTGCGGCGGCACAAAATCTGCACCACGCGCTCGAGTTCCTGATCGCGGCCGACCAGCGGGTCGAGCTGGTTATCCATGGCTGCCTGGGTCAGGTCGCGGGAGAACTCTACCAGCAGGCTGGATTCGCGGTTGCGCTGCGATGGCGGCGCCTTTTCTTGCGTGGCGCGCGCAAGTTCCTCACGGATGGCGAGCAGACGCAGCCCGCGCTCGTGCAATATTTCTGCCGCAAAGCACTTTTCTTCGCGCAGTAATCCTAAGAGCAGGTGTTCGGTGCCAATATGTTTGTGCGACAGGCGCTCTGCTTCTTCTGCCGCGTAGGCCAGAACCCGCTTGCATTCGTTCGACAAAGGCAGATCGACAGACGTGGATACCTTCTCTCGAATCGTAGTATGACCTTCAATCTGCTTGCGAATGGATTCAACCGAAGCATGAGAGCGGAGAAAGCGATTCGTCAGCGCCTTATCCTCACGCAGAAGACCAAGCAGCAAGTGCTCTGTCTCGATATATGGGGAACCAAACTGGCTGGCCTCATACCGTGCGAAGAAGATGACGCGCCGCGCCTTTTCTGTATACCGTTCGAACATGTTCCCCCTTAAAAACTGCCCTCCCACGATCCAAGGCAGCTTTCGTCCTGTTCCATCTTCCCGGCTCCCTTGGAACCAGGAAAACCACTCGGCTGGGCGGAGATAAGCTCTTGCTAAATCTTATATCGGCCCAACCACTGTCACGAGTCACCCTTTTGGGTAACCCGTATTACGCTCCGCTTATAAATCCAGCGGAGATAACTCCTCCATCCGCCCATGGGCTAACCGCATCACCCGCTCACAACGCCTCGCCAGAGGCAGATTGTGGGTCACCAGGATGGAGGTCAAACCATAGCTCGCGTGCAGGCGCTCAATCAGGCCGAACAGGGCATCCGCAGTCTGATCATCCAGATCTCCCGTAGGCTCATCAGCCAGAAGGAGTTTCGGGGTGGTCACCAACGCTCGCGCAAGGGAAACGCGTTGCTGCTCCCCGCCGGACAGCTCTCCCGCGCGATGGGATGACCGGTCTGCCAGTCCCACCTCTTCGAGCCAATGAACGGCTTCCTGCAATGCCTCTCTTTTTGACTTGCCCCGCGCTAGAAGGGGGAGCGCGACGTTTTCAGCGGCAGTAAATTCCGGCAGTAAATAATGGAACTGCCAAACATAACCAATTTCGCGATTGCGAAACTCTGCGGCTGCAGCGGGGGATAGGGATCGCAATATTGTTGAGGCAAAGTATACGTCACCCGCCGAGGGTGTATCAAGAGCTCCAAGGATGTGCAACAGGGTACTCTTGCCGGCGCCCGACTGGCCTACGATGGCCAGCATCTCCTGTCGTCTCAGTAGAAAATTGAGCCCCTCAAACAGAACCAGGTGTCCGTATTGCTTACGCAAATTGCGAACTTCGACCAGGGCCAGACCTTCCGGGCTGCCGAGCACCCCCAGGCGGCCTTCCTTGGCTTCGTCTGTGGCGGGGGCCAGCTCCATCATGTGCCTCTGAGGTCGGTAATCAATTTGGACCTATCTTCATTTATCACTAATGCACCCCTCTACGGAAGAGGGTTTGTGGGGTGGGTTGCTTCAAAATACATCAGTTCCCCTGCTCCGCTCCTCATCTGGATTGACCTGTCCCGCTTTGGGCCAGGACTGATCACATGCTTTTGATGCGAAATGGGCGGCATACGATTCCACCGCCATTTCATTCGTAGCGAAGAGCTTGGGCGGGCAGAACCCGGGCGGCGGAACCAGAAGGATAGAGGGTGGCCAAGAGGGACACGGCAAGGGAGACCCCGCCCACAATCAATCCATCGGTCCAGCGCGCGGCAAAGGGCAGGTAGTCGATCGAGTACACCTCGGCGGAGAGAGGGAAACGATAATGGCCGCCGAGCCAGGAGAGACCAAAGCCGGCAATCAGGCCGAGGATGGTGCCGGTCAAACCGATGAGCAGGCCCTGCAGGAGAAAGATCATCCTCACCTGGCGCGGCTTTACCCCGAAGGACATCATGACTGCAATATCACGAGTTTTTTCCATCACCATCATGGTCAAAGCAGTGAGGATGTTCAGGGCAGCGACGCAAACGATGAGACCAATGACGATGAAGGTGACTACCTGCTCCAGCCTCAGGGCGCGAAAGAGGGGCCGGTTCTGTTCCATCCAATTGGTGGTCAGGAAGCCTGGCCCGGCGGCTTGCTCGATCGAACGGCCAATCTGATCGGCACGATCAAGGTCATCCACTTTGAAGGAAAGAACGGAGACCACGTCCGGCTCTCCAAAGAGGCGCTGCGCGTCGGCCAGGCTGGTGAACGCCATGGCTGAGTCGTACTGATAAAAGCCGGAATGGAAGATGCCGGCGACGCGGAAGCGCTGGAATTTGGGAATCAGACCGAGCGGGGTTAGTTCCCCTTGTGGACTGGTCACCAGGACGGTTGTGCCTACGCGGGCGTCGATGCTATCTGCCAGGTCATGTCCGATGACGATGGGCGGAGGGGTCTGGGCTTGATTGCTGCCGGCTGCGGCGCCGGTATCGAGAGCTGCGGCGCTGCCCATGGTGACGGTCGAGAGCAAGTCGCTGACGGTGCGCTCCTGCGCGGGGACGATGCCCTCGATGAGAACTCCCCCGGAGCGAGCGCCGTGGGAGATGAGTACCTGCTCGTACAGGCCGGGCGCGACTGCTTTGACATGGGGCACCTGCCGCAGCCGCGCCGTCAAACCGCGCCAGTCGCGAATGCCATCGCTGGCCACGCGCATGAGCTGCACATGAGCAGTTGAGCCCAGCAGACGGTCCTGCAGATCGCGGCGCATGCCGTTGGTGATGGCCAGGGCAACGATCAGCGACGCCACTCCCGCCGCCACCCCGGCTATCGAAATGACCGTGATGATGCCCACCACCGCTTGACGGCGCTTGGCGCGGAGATAACGCACGGCGACAAACAGCTCGAAGCGCATGATGACTAGCGGATCACGGTCTTGGCCGCGCTAACGTTTTCGTACCGGTCGTAGACGCGAACGGTAAGGATATGTTCCTGCGGGTCAGCCGGGGGTGCAGGGGCGCTCTCAGGCTCTTCTCCTGGAGTGCGGGTGGGAATGGCGGCCAGCGGAACGGTGAAGTCGTAGTGCTCGGTCAGGGAGTCAGAGAGCTTGCCTACCGGCTCCAGAAACTGCCATCGGCCGGCATCAATAGAGTACTCGGCGCGGGCAATGGGAGAGGTTTGATCGGTGGCCACGAAGCCGGCATGAAGCACACCGGATTGTAAGCTGCCCTGCAGCGCGGTGAGCACCGGAGGCGTGGTGTCGATGATGAAGTGGTCGCTCTCCCGCGCGCTGGTCAGGGCATCGCCCAGCGTGTGCGCGGGTGCATCGCTAGCCACTACCCGTACGCGGTAACCCCCGTCGGGAATGCGGATGGAATCGAACGAGTAGAAACGATCGGTGATGTGAGACCGCAGCAGGCGCCAGTTCTTCTCTCCATCGCCTTGGACGTACACATCGAAGACCAGCTCGTCTCCATTTTCGTCGTGGGCCGCCCAGCGGACGGTCACAGCGGTGCGGTCGCGGACCGCTGCCAAGGGCGCAGTGGACGGATCCTGGTTGTAGCTGAGAGTGTTCTGGGCCGAGGGCAGGTTGATGCTGATCTGCTGCGGCTGGCCGGGCTGGGGCGCATTCTGGTTCGCCCTGGCGCCTGGCTCGACGGCGATCTCATCGACCACCGGCGCGATGTTCACCGGCAAATAATTGATGCCCACGGAGTCGACTTGCGCCCCGGGGTCAATGACCGCTTTCCATTGAATAAAGCGTGCGGCGGGAACGCCGGACGAGCCGTCGTTGGGGGTTATTTTTCGCCAGTCGCTCCAATTTCGCTGGGGGTTCTCCACGTTGCCGGAGCGGGCGAAGATTTCGTAAGCGCCTCCGCCGGCATTCACCTCCATGCGGCCGAATCGTGAGAATACGCCCGAGTCCAGGACGTCGCTGAGGTAAGTGCCCTGGGCAGCCGGCTGGTTGGCTAGCTTGTAGAGTCTGCCGGTATTGCTGGTGGCTACATAGAATCCGTCGGGGGCATCGGCAAAGGCGGTTGCCTGGCCGGTCTCGGCGCGGGCTAAGTCGAGGTAAGAGCCGTCCTCAGCGATGCGATAGATCCGGCCCCGATTGCCGGTGGCGGCGAGCAGACCCTGGGGCGTGCCGCGTAAGGCGTAAACCACGTCATCGCGCGTGGCCCAGAGTTTGCGCGGAGCTCCCTGCGGACTTAGCTCGTCTACTTCGGAGCCGTCGGGAATGAGGCCGTTGCTACTGGAGGCTTGGACTGAGCCAGGGGTCACGATGGTGATGGTTGCGGTGGCCACGGCCACTCCCTGCACGGGAAGGGGCGGCAAGGGGCTCCTGGTCTTTTCCCCGACTGCGGCAACGTACAAACGCCCGTCGGCAGAGCGGGCCAGGGCGGTTACTTCGCGCTTGGGGGCGTCGTAGATGACCAGGCCTTTGCGGTCTTTGCCGATGCGGTAGACCAGGCCGCCACCGTCACTGCCGGCAATTAAATCTCCGTTGGGCTCGAAGAGGAGGCAGCGAATATGCTGCTCGTCACTTTCAAAGAAGAGTTCTGCGTGAGGGGTTTCTTTGGATAGGTCGACGCGGTAGATTGCCGCCGGGCCGCCGGTTGCGATGTATAAGGCACCCTGGGCATCGAAGGCCAGGTCCCAGATGTATCGCGCTGGATCGCCTGGCTTGGCCGCGTCCGCGCTATGGGCAGTGGCAGCGTCGAAGACCACGGTGGCAGTGCTCTCGTCGAGGCCGGATTGGCCGGGCTTGATGCGGTACACCTTGCCGCCCGGCACGGTGGCGGCGTAGATCGAACCGTCCGGGCCAACATGAACCGTCTGCACGGTTAGTTCTTTGGTGGTGAATAATTTGGTCGAAGTGCCTGCGGGAGTTACTTTGAGCACGGTTGCCGGCGAGCCGGTGCCGATGTAGGCGTTTCCCTGGCCGTCAGAAGCGACCGCCCAAATGTAGGTGGACGGGGTTAACAGTATCGATTGCAGCGGTGGCCCGGACTCCAGGTACCCGCGGCTCGAGATCGCGGTACTTTGCGGTTGTCCTTTTTCAAATTCTTCGTAGCGGGATTGAACCCAGAGGCGGGTTCCCTGGGCTGGCAGGACGTGGGGATAAATGATCAGAGCTAATAGACTTGCGGTTACGACACGAGGCATCATGCTGAACCGAGTCTACTAGGCCGCATTTGTCACCACAAATGAAGAGCCTTGCCAGCAACGCGAAGCAGGAAATCCGGGTGCACGCTGGCGAGAAAATGGCGCGGACCAATGTTGAGTTTGGAGGTTGGAGCATGTTTTTCGAGCGAGCGGCAATTTAGTTGGCGAGCACGGCTCGATAGCGGACCTGGTTCTTCTTTACCTTGGTCACTGCGTCGTTGGCCTTGGCCATGGCGAAGCGTTCCGTAATGGCCTGGACTTTGTGGCGCTCGGCCACGTGCAGCATTTCCCGGATCATGCGCGGACTTCCCCCTGGGCTACCGGTCACCACCTTCTGTCCGGTCACCAGCGGAGACACTGCCAAGCCGAGGACGCCGGGCGGAATGCCGACGAAACATAGTTTGCCGTGAGGACGCAGAGCACGGACATAGGCGCTCCAGTCCTGATCTGCCTCTACCGTCGATAGGATGAAGTCGAAATGGCCGGCCAGCTTCTTAAGCGTCTTGGTCTCGCGGGTGTTGACAAAGTGCTCCGCGCCCAGAGAGCGGGCATCTGCCTCTTTTGCTGGAGAGCTGGAGAAGGCCGTCACCTCGGCTCCAAAAGCATGGGCAAACTGTACCGCTATGTGCCCCAAGCCTCCGATGCCGACAATGCCCACGCGGGATGCGGGGTTGACGCCATGGCTGCGAATGGGCGAGTAAACCGTGATGCCGCCGCATAGCAGGGGCGCGGCCCGCTCGCTTTCCAGACCGTCCGGGATGGGCACCACGAAACGAGCGTTGACCCGCACCCGGTCAGCATAACCGCCATTGCGCTGAACACAGGTGCCCTGGCCGTCCGCACATAGATTCTCTTCGCCCTGCAGACACCACTCACAGTGGCCGCAGGAATTGGCTTGCCAGCCCACACCGACCCGATCGCCGGAATTCAGCCCCAGCACAGCGCTTCCCGTGGTGATCACTTTGCCCACAATCTCGTGGCCCGGGATGAGGGGATAGTGGCTGATGCCCCAGTCGTTGTCGACCATGTGGATGTCGCTACGGCAGACGCCGCAGTGGGAGATGGCAATTTCCACTTCGTTGGGCTTGATCTCCCCCGGATCGTACTTGTAAGGCAAAAGTTCGGCGCCGGCGGCATGGGTGGCGAAACCTTGAAAGAGAGGCATGAGCGTTGCCCTTGGCAGTGGAATGTAGTGCAAGGAGTTCCAGAGGGCCCGCGTAAGTCTACCTTATTCGATTTCTACCGAGACCACTTGCATACCGCTGAGCATCGCTTCCACCGGGATGGAGGTTACGGGAACCACCGATTCGCCGTTGAGGGAGATGCCACGATTGGTCCGCAAGGGCTCCAGCACATTGGCCATGGAAATGGGGATCGATGCCAAGGTACGCCCATCGACCACGGCTTGCGCATTGGGCAAAAGCAGGGTTACGTATAAGCGGTCGTCTCCGTGGGCCGAGTTCATCTGGTGAATGATGCTGCTCAGTTCGAGCGGTCCTTCGTTGGAGGACGAGGCGGTGGTCAGCCGGTCAAGGGTGGCGCCATCGCTGAGCAGAATCCGCAGTGGTCCAGGATTCAAGGTTAAGGGGAGGGGGATCGGAATGCGGAGGTTTTTGGGTTCGCCGCGGAAAGGCCGCAGGGTCGCTTCCACCATGACGGTGTCGCCGGGGTGGGCGGCCGGCTGGGTAGCCTGTGCGCGCTCCAACTGGACGCTGCGCCGGCCGGGCAGGGAGTCAATGTTGAGGTCGATGCTCTGGATATTGCGCACCCGGGCGGAATTGCCGTAGACGGTTTGAAAACGCTGGCCCACGGTCAGAGCGGCTCGGAGCGCGGAAGGTAATTGCTCGGTAGGAGCAATGAGCGAGTCCAGATGCAGCGGCGGGTAGCCATCGATCGCGACCGTACCCCGTAGCTCGTAAGTGAGCTCTTCACTGTAGCTATTGGTTTCGAGCAGCGACTCGTAGAGAGAAACCATCACCGCTCCGGGGGTGATGTCGGGGTTGTCGATGACCTCCATGTGCAGGGTGCGATCGCGCAGGCCGCCATGGGTGTGGATGGTCACCGGGATCATGCGGGCAGATTCGCCGGGCACACCGCGTATGGCGGAGGAGCGATCTTCGGTAAAGGCGCCGATGGTCTGGGTGGTGTTGACGATTTTGAACGAATTCAGAGGCGAGGCCAGGGTGGCGACTACGTCCGCCTTGGTCATGGGGATGGAAACGTTGCCGTAGCGGGTGATGGGGTGGCCGCAGGCCAGTACCTGTTTGGGATCAACATAGGTCACGGTGCAAGTGGCGGCGATTTCCAGATCTCCCCGGACCAGCAGGGCGCTGACTGCCGAGCCTGGCAGCAGGGGAGAGGAGGAATCGATATGGCCGTCGTCTGAGGAGCTGCCTCCCAGACCGGCAACCGGCGTCAAGCCCATGATCGAAACGTGTTCCTGGAAGAACCTAACCGCCTCCGGACTAAAACCGGAGAGCACGAGCGGCGTTTCGATGGGATGAATGTCCGTCGAATCGGCTACCGGCGTAGGCGAGGAGGTTGTCGATTGGGCGGTGGTCCCGGCCGTCCACATGGCTGCATTCGGGTTGCCCGCACTCCGCCCATCGACCGCCAGCATTTCGGCAATGGGGGTGATGCCGGCAATCGGTTCTTTACTAAATTGCCCTATTCTGTAGGAGAGGGCGCCCAGTAACTTGCCGTCGATGTAAACCGGGCTGCCGCTCATGCCGGCGACCACTCCGGTGTACTCTGGTTTGGAACCGTGAAGACGCGCCAGGATCATATCCTGGTCGGGGCCGAGGACGTTTTTGAGCACCCCGAGTATTTCCACGTCCATGGTTTCCGGCTGCGTGCCTTCAAAGACGGTATAGGCCACGCCATGGAGGCCGCGGTGCACCTCGGACAAGGGGAAGATTCCAGCCGTGGCAGACGGAGGCGGAGTAACCGGGCTAACCTGGGCGGAGAGGCTGCCCGCAAGGACAAAAACTGCGGTTAAAACCAAAATGCAAGTAGATATACGGCGGATAGACACGTCTACAGATTAGACGTTCCAATCGTTCGAGCATAGGGGCTGAGGTAATTAGATGAAGTTAGATGGGCAAAAACTCTTTGTTGCCGCCGTGGCTATACTGCTGGCCGTTGCATCCGGGGACCAACTGGCTAAGGGCCAGGCGCCAACCACCACGCCTCCTGCGAATAGCCAGCAGCAGCAGCCTGATCAATCGGGACCCGATTCCGGTGGTCCGGGTGCGGATAATGGCGCCATTGCTATTCCTAAAAAGGGAGAGAAGGCGGATGTGCCGCCGCCACCCCCCGAGCCGAAGGTCAAGAATCCTCCTGGCCTGGCAAATTTCTCGCTCCGCGTGGATGTTCCCGAGGTGACTCTGGATGTAGGCGTCATCCTGCAGAAAACGCACGAGTTCGTGCCCAACCTGCAGGCGGCGAACTTTCGTGTCTATGAAGACGGCGTGCCGCAAAAGGTGAACGGGTTTCAGCGCACCAAAGCGCCCATCACCGCGGTGCTGCTGTGTGAGTTTGCCTCCACGAACTACTGGTTCGTGTATGACATGAGGAATGCAGCCTATGCCTTTGCCCAGCAATTACAGCCGGACGATTACATAGCAGTCGTGACTTACGACCTTAAGACCCAGATCCTGACCGACTTTACCCAGGACAAGCGGCTGGTTTACGAGTCCTTGAATATGTTGCAGATCCCTGGGTTTCGGGAGACGGACATGTTTGACGCGGTGTACTCCACACTCGATCGCCTGAGCAGGATTGAGGGACGCAAATATGTGGTGCTGATTGGGTCCGGATATGACTCGTTTAGCAAAATCAATCTGGACAAGGTACTGGCGAAGATCAAGGCGACACCGAACGTCACTATCTTTAGCGTGGGAACGGGGCAGACAGCCAGAATCACCGGCAACGCACGCACCGGTATGTTTGGTCCCAAGGAGATTGACTACTTGCAGGCGGATAACCAGATGTCGACGTTTGCGCGGATGACCGGCGGCCAGTCATTTTTCCCTCGGTTTTCGGCGGAGATGCCGGATATTTTCCATTCCATCAATGACTCCATTCGGAATCAGTACGTTTTGAATTACTCGCCGACGAATGCCAAGCAGGACGGGAGCTATCGCAAGATTCGAGTGGAACTGGTGGACAACGAAGGCCAGCCGCTCAAGATGCAGGATGAGAAACATCATCCTTTGAAGTACGACATCATTGCGCGCGATGGGTACAAAGCCAAGCAGCAAGTGGATTAGCGGGTAGAAAGGAAACTGCAGGTTGGCGTTGATGGACTGCCCGCGGCTCTTTCTCAAGGGCAAGATCCTCAGGGGCTAAAGCCCAGCCTTATTCTCAGCCATTTACGGCCCGACTAAAGTCGTGCCCTGATACAAAGCAGCGATTTTTCGCCGCCTGCTGCCGCTCACCCAAGAAGACGAATTTGAGCGAGGGGCCCAGGTCTGAAGCCGCATCCTGAAGAGGCTTCGTCGCAACTTGGTTTTGTATCAGGGCACGACTTTAGTCGGGCCGTAACTGCTTGAAAATATTCCGGGCTTTAGCCCCTGAGGTACGTCTCTCATCCTCGGCCTTCCTGGTGAACCTTTACAATCTAGAAAAACAATTCCACTGGGTCCCGGGACGAGGCATTGGTCACAACGACACTAGCTCCACAACGAAAGCCTGTTCCCAAGCCGGTACACCACTCCTCAGTCGAGGGGTGGCATCCCAAACACAATCCCTGGTTGATCGCGCTCACCGTGACCCTGGCGACGTTTATGGAGGTGCTGGACACATCCATCGCCAACGTCGCCTTACCCCATATGGCAGGAACTCTGGGCGCCAGCCAGGAAGAAGCTACCTGGGTCCTGACCAGCTACCTGGTTTCGAGCGCCATCGTGCTGCCTATCTCCGGGTGGCTCTCCACTCGATTCGGCCGTAAGCGGTTTTACATGACCTGCGTCGCTCTGTTTACCGTCTGCTCGATGTTTTGCGGGCTTGCTCCTACCTTACCGATACTCATTCTGGCCAGAATCCTGCAGGGACTCGGCGGTGGAGGACTGGCCCCCAGCGAACAGGCCATCCTGGCAGATACGTTTCCGGTGGAACAAAGAGGTCAGGCATTCGCCCTCTATGGCATGGCCGTGGTGGCCGCGCCCGCGATCGGGCCGACACTGGGCGGTTGGATCACCGACAACTTTAATTGGCATTGGATCTTCTTCATCAACCTGCCCATCGGCATCATCTCCCTGCTGCTGAGCAACCGGATGGTGGAGGATCCTCCTTACCTGGTAAAGGAGAGAGCGAAAGCCAACCCCATCGATAGAGTCGGGCTGGGCCTGGTGGCAGTGGGGGTTGGCTGCCTGGAGTTCGTGCTCGATAAAGGCCAGGAGAAGGACTGGTTCGGCGATCGCACCATCACCATGACCTTCGTGCTGGCCCTGGTCACGCTGGCATTCTTCGTATGGTGGGAATGGGGGCACCCGGATCCGATTGTGGATTTGAAGTTGCTAAAGAATCGCAATTTCGGCACCGCCGTGGGCTTTCAGTTCATCCTGGGTTCGGTGCTTTTCAGCACCACGGTCCTGATTCCGCAGTTTCTGCAGGGATTGATGGGCTACACGGCGGAGCGCGCCGGCATGGCGCTTTCAGCGGGCGCGCTGGTGCTGATGGTGATGATGCCGGTGGCGGGCAAGCTGGTGTCGATCATGGATGCGCGGCTCATGGTGTCGATCGGGTTTCTGGTGACTGCGCTCGGACTCTACAACATGACCCGGCTGGATTTGAATGTGAGTTTCGGCAACATCGTGTTGTGGCGGGTGTTCCAGGTGCTGGGATTGTCGTTCATTTTTATTCCCATCAGTACGCTCAATTATGTGGGCGTGCCCACGGGCAAGAACAATCAGATATCGAGCTTTTCAAATTTCGCCCGCAACTTTGGCGGCAGCATGGGCACGGCGTTGCTGACGACTTTTCTTATCCGCACGCAGCAGACCCATCAGTCAGCACTGGCAGCCAAACTTATTCCCGGAAGTTACGCTTACGAGAGTTTTCTCGCCCAAATGCGGAGCGCCCTGATGGCGGCGGGACAGCCTGCCGCACAGGCCAAGGCCGCAGCCACCGGGTATGCTTACCGGGTTTTGCTTCGGCAGTCGTCCATGCTGAGCTATCAGAATGCGTTTTGGGTGCTTAGCGTGGTCGCGGCATTTCTAGTCCCGTGGCCCTTTATCATGCGCCGGCCTCCCAAGCGCAAGAAGCCGCCGGAGGAGGCGATGGGACACTGATCAATCGCGCCCTTCAGTTACGCTTTAAACCCAATGTAAGGCCCCTGGCGATGGAAACGCGGATCGGTGAGCTGTTGCAGCATAAAGTCGGCGACGTCGGCACGATTGACGCGCAGAGCGCCGGACGGAAGGGCGTCGGGCAGAACGTGATACTTGCCGGTGAAAGGACCGTCCATCAGCCGGGGCGCGCGGACGATGGTGTAGTCGACATCGCTGGCCGCAAGCAAACGTTCCTGCGCGGCCTGGTCGACGAAGGGATGCTTCAGCGCTGTCTTTCTGGCCATCCACAATCCCATCGATGTGAGCGCGTTTTGATATTTGCTCCAATCGGGGTGAAGTCCCGCGGCGCCCAGCACGATCAGCCGGGTGACGTATTCCTGACGCATTCCTTCGAGGATATGAGGGATTGCCCTGACCAGCACGTCGGACTTTTTGGTGGTGCGGGCGCCGAGTGCGGAAAGGACGGCGCGATGGCCGCGCATGGCGTCCACGACTGCGCCGAAATCGAACACATCCCCCTGAACCACGCGCAAGTGCGGGTCGGCCGGCATCCCTTCGGGATTACGAGCGAATGCGGTGACGGTATGCCCCTTCGCCAGCGCCTGTGTAACCACTAGCTTGCCCGTACCCCCGGTGGCGCCGAAGACAATGATCTTCATGTAAACCCGGTTGCTTCCTTTCCACTAGTTTGCAACCACCACACTATACAAGGCACAACCCTTCTGCAATGCACACATCTGAGCAGGGAGAGGATAAGTGAACATGTCAGAAAAACTTAAACAGACAGAAGATACCCTGCGCGATTTGATCGAAACCCTGCGCGACGGGCATCAGGGGTTCATTGAACTGGAAAAGAACTTGAAAGACCCGGAAGCACGCCAGCTATTTCGCGAACAAACACTGGAACGGGCGGAGTTCGCGGCGGAATTGGAGAATGAACTACACCACTTCGGGGTGAAGGATGTGAAGGTGGCCAGTTCGACAGCCGGTAAAGTGCATCGTGCCTGGGGCGAACTGAAGGCTCGGCTCGGGGGCGGAGACCATGCCTTGCTGGCTACGGCTGAGAAGGGTGAAGACGAGGCCAAGCATGCTTATGAAGAAGCGTTGGCGAGCGAAGATTTTCCCCTCCCGTTGCGGGAGATACTCCTGCGGCAGCAGCGGCATATCCTGGCGGCGCATGACCGCGTAAAAGCATTGCGCGACCGCGTGGCAACATAAATCTTCCCCGGTGGGTGGCCCAGGTCTCGATTTTGAGACCTGGGTTTCTCCCGCAAATGGGTCCTCGCCGGAACACCCACCCTTCCCCGCTAATTCTGTTTATCCCACCTTGGCAAAGAGCGCGAAGGATGGGGCATCCGGTCTCACGCAGGATTTAGCGGAGGAATCCGTCGGCCAGGAATTTGGTGATGAGAAAGGCAGCGACTCCCCCGAAGAACACCAGCGCCATGCGAATCCCGGGCTCGCGATTTACTTCCGGCACCAAGTCGGTGGCGGTCACGTAAATCGCGACTCCCGCGGCCAGTGGTAGACCTGCACGGACCCAGCCCGGGAAAAAATTAATAACCAATACGCCGGCCATGGTGGCAGCGGCTACGATGACGGCCGAGGTGAGCGCGGCGGTGCGGGTGTGGCCACTGGCCAGCATGACGGAAGCGACGGTAAAGCCCTCGGGCAATTTGTGCAAAAGGATGGCTACGAAAATGACCCAGCCGAGCCAGGAGGAAAGCACGAAGCCGGAGGCAATGGCTACGCCGTCGAAGAGCGAGTGCGCGGCCAAGCCGAATACCACCGAATTGCTGGTGTGGATGGAGAGAAGTTCCTCAGAACAATTCTCTTCGCCGAAATGAAAATGCGGGGTGATGGTGTGCTCCAGCAGATGAATGAGAGAGTAGCCGCCCAGGACCAGGATGGGAGTCCAGCGGAAGGAAAGACGAAAGCTCTCGGGAATCATCTCCAGCAATGCGGCGGCAAGCATGAAGCCTGCGCCGAGGGCCACGAAGTAGCGCAGGTAGCGCTTTTCCCAGTGGGTCCGAACCAGGATCAGCGCGCCAAAAACGTCGGCCAGCGCAGCCACCAGCCCGAGAAGCAGCGAGAGTGAGAAATTGGACATGGATGCGTGCGCTAGCCGCTGTGCCGAATGTGCATGACATCCCCGTCCTCGACCCGGTATTCCTTGCCTTCCAGGCGGAGTGTTCCCTGAGAGCGGGCGGCGGCTTCGGAGCCTGCGCTCAGCAGTGTGTCCCAATGGATGGTTTCGGCGCGGATGAAGTGCTTTTCGAGATCGGAATGAATGGCCCCGGCGGCGTCCTGGGCGCGGGAATTTACTGGGATGGTCCAGGCACGGCACTCATCTTCGCCTACGGTAAAAAAGGCGACCAGGCCGAGCAGTTCGTAGCTCTTGCGGATGAGACGGCGCAGGCCGCTCTCTCCTAATCCGTAGGAGGAAAGAAACTCAGCCGCTTCCTCATCGCTCATCTCCGCCAGTTCGGCCTCAACTTTGCCGCAGATGGCTGTGGCGCCGGCGTTGGGCCGGGAGGCTACTTCTTCCAGCTTATAGCGCGCGACCGCGGTTTCGAGGTCAGCGCCCAGGGTCGTGCTCTCAGCGATGTTCAGCACGAAGAGCATTGGCTTTTGGGAGAGGAACATGAAGCCGCGGATCAGCTTCTTTTCTTCGCCGGACATTTCCATCTCGCGCAGCGGTTTCTCTTGCTCCAACTGCTGCTTGCAACGCAAAAGGAGCGCGTTTTCCTTTTCGAGATCGGCGGTGCGCATCTTTTTCAGATCCTTTTCCAGGCGCTCCAGACGTTTTTCTACCTGCGTAAGGTCAGAGAAGATCAGGTCGAAATCGACGTTTTTGATGTCGCGCAGAGGGTCGATACCGCCCAACCGGGGGATGGAGTCGTCTTCAAAAGCGCACAACACGTGGATCAGGGCATCGTTGTCGCGAAGGTGGGTGAGGAAGGCGCTCTCCTTGAGCGCTTCCTGGCCTACTGCCGCCACGTCGGCGTACTCCACCGTGGCGTAGACGACCTTTTTGGGGTTGTAGAGGGTAGCTAGTTTGTCCAGCCGATCGTCGGGGACTTTCGCCACGCCAATATGGGCCTCGCGGGGATTGGAATAGGCGGCGGTTTCAACCTTTGCCCGGGTGAGGATTTTGAACAGGGATGTCTTACCTACTTGAGGCAGACCGATAATGCCAGTTTTCATGGGAGTGTGTTCCGGCCTTGCGGCGTAAGAGGTTAGTATACCGTTCCGGCGGCTAAAAGCAGCGGGACTGGGGCTTCGGTCTAAGACTATCGCCCCAGGACGGCGGTTCTTTCCTCTAGATTTGGGTTCGGGACCAGTGGGCGGTGGCGACCAACGCGCCTATTGCGCAGAGTAGGACCAGGCCTTCGACGCGGATCGAGGTCTGATGCAGGTGGTCGAAGATCTGCCGGCCGGGATTGTTGACGGGCAACGCATCTACGTTGCCCCCGATGGATGCGCGCGCCGTTTCCATGCGCGGAATGATGGAGAATTGCGAGTAAGCGGTGAGCAACAGCATCAGCAGGACCAGAACGCTTTGCGGAATGATGCTGCGGTAATGTGCGCGCCCCAGCACCATGGCGGCGAGGAAAAGCAACCCGCAGCACATGCCTATCCAGTGCAGACGTACCAGCGAACCGCCGACGATGAGACCGGCGGCATGTATACCCCGCTCCCCAAAGAGCCGCGGCAACTCACTAAACGCAATGGGGGCGAGCACGGCGCCAAAAAAGATGAGCGCGCCCAGCCAGACACCGAGCGCAAGGTAGACCAGCGAATGGAAGAGTGTTCTCACAAAGGAGGGCGGTAGATCCGTCTCTATTGTGTCACGTTGACAAACCTGGGCGAAGCGAATTGAATTTGATTTGAATCTGGCGGTGCGGTCAAGAAACCGGGGCGCTCCGATCTCGTTCTCTCCCACCCATATGCCTCGAGCCCAGCATCTATCTTTATGAGAGCCATTGTTTATACAGTCATGACCCTGTTAACTTCTTTGTCCGCCCTGGCAACCTCCGCTCCCCCGCAAGCCGAGATAGCAAACCCTTTATTGAAGGTGAAACTTTATCTACCAGACCCGGCGGATGGCTTCTATCGTGGCACCAGGTTTGATTGGGGCGGCGTGGTCGGGGATCTCGAATACGCAGGACATAGCTACTATGGCAATTGGTTCACCCAGACGGATCCCAAGGTATCTGATTTTATTTATCAAGACTCCGAGATCGTAGCCGGCCCCTGCAGCGCAATTACCGGTCCGGTGGAGGAGTTTGGTGTTCTGGGATATGAACAGGCCAAACCCGGCGAGACCTTCCTGAAAATCGGAGTAGGCGTATTGCGCAAGCCGGATGAAGCGCCTTATACAGCCTATCGGCTATACGAGATTGTGAACGGGGGTAAGTGGAACATCAAGAAAACCAAGAACGCGGTGGAATTCACCCAGGAACTTCACGATGAATCTTCGGGGTACGGCTACGTCTATCACAAGAAGCTAAGCCTGGTTGGAGGTAGGGCGGAGATGGTGATCGAACATAGCTTGAAAAACGCCGGGAGTCGAGCGATCGATACCAATGTGTACGATCATAATTTTCTGGTGCTGGATAAGAGGCCAACTGAGGCGGGCATCACGATCAGTTTTCCCTTCACGATCACGAATGGCCCGCCTGCGGACAAGGAACTGGCAGAATTCCGCAAGAATCAGATTGTGTTCTTGAAAACTCTGACCGGGCAGGATCGCGTGTACACCCCGATTGAGGGTTTCAGCCATAGCCCGGACGACTACAAGATTCGCATCGAAAATGTCGCTGCGAAAGCTGGGATGACGATCAGCGGGGATCGACCCCTGGCCAAGATGAGCCTGTGGTCCATTCGTTCGGTGCTTGCGGTCGAACCGTTCATCGATATATCTGTTGCGCCCGGAAGCCAAACTACATGGAACTATCATTATGAGTACTACACCCGTTAGCGCTTAGCGGGACTAATGAGCAAACTCGCTTGCCGGCGGCAAGCGAAGGTGGGTGGCCCAGGTCTCGCTTTTGAGACCTGGGTGTTCCGGCCAGGACCCATTTGCGAGGAGAACCCAGGTCTCAGAATCGAGACCTGGGCCACCCACTCAAGTCGCGAAGGATGGGGCACCCGCACAGTGGTTCTCACCGTCTTGCTAATCGGTTAGCACGGGCTTATCCTGCCACAGGACCCGCAACATGAAAGCTCTGGTTAAGTTCGCGAGCGGCGAAGGAAACGTCGAAATAAGAGAGGTTGAGGAGCCACGCTGCGGAGACAGCGAAGTAAAGCTCGATATCGCCTATTGCGGAATCTGCGGAACGGATATCCATGTTCTCCACGACACGTTTCGCAACTACCCGCCGGTGATTCTTGGGCATGAGTTTTCAGGGACAGTGGTCGAAGTGGGCCCGAAGGTCACCAACGCCAGGGTGGGAGAACGAGTCGCTGGTCTGGGCGCTACCGCCGTTACCTGTGGTCAATGCGACTACTGCCGCTCTGGATATTTCATCTTCTGCGCCAATCGCAGAGGCATGGGGCACGGAGTCAATGGGGCGTTTACCCGCTACGTAGTCATGCGTCCCGACCAACTGTACCGAATTCCCGAGAATTTTTGTTTGGATGAAGCCGCGCTGAGCGAACCCTTTGCGGCTGTGGTGCAAGCGGTCACCGAAATTGCCAAGGTGTGCAGTGGAGAAACTGCCCTGGTCTCGGGGCCGGGCCCAATAGGTTTGCTTTGCCTCAAATTGCTGGTGGCGGAAGGAATCAAAACCATCGTCGCCGGCGCTGGTGGAGATCAGGAACGCCTCCGTGCAGCGCTCCGTATCGGCGCGGCGGCGGCTATCGATGTCGGCCAGCAGAACCTCAACCAAGCGATTCAGGAGCACACCGGCGGCGTGGGCGTGGATGTAGCCTTCGAGTGCGCCGGCCACCCCGGCTCAGTGCGCGGATGTCTTGAATCCCTGCGGCCCATGGGGCGGTACACGCAGGTGGCTATTTGTGGTCAGGACATCCAATTCCCTATCGATCTGATCTTCTATAAGCAGCTGACGATGGCGGGCTCTGTCTGCTACACGGCTCGAACCTGGGAGCGCATGATGAAGATCTATGCCGAGGGTCGCGTACGGTTGAACGATCTCATTTCCACCAAGCTACCTATATCGGATTGGCAAACCGCATTTCGCCTGTGCGACGAGAGGAAAGCGATTAAGGTACTGATGTATCCGGAAAAGTAACGGAGGAGAGTCATGAGCAAGACGCTGGAGAAGCCAGTTGCCTACAAGAGCCCTCTGTATGAGATGACGCAGACCACGCCCACTTGCCTATGGAACGACTCGGCAGCGTTGTCGGAGTTGACCTATTCGATTGAGCACGGCGCGGTGGGCGCTACCTGCAATCCGGTCATCGTGCTCGACGTGCTCAAGAAGGAAGCTCATCTCTGGAATGATCGCATCCGCGCCCTGGCAACTGAGCTGCCGACAGCGACCGAAGAAGACATTGGCTGGAGGCTGGTGGAGGAGATCTCGGCTAAGCGGTCAGAATTGCTGCTGCCGGCTTTCGACAGATACCAGGGCAGAAACGGCCGGCTCTCGATTCAAACTGACCCGCATTACTATCGCAGTGCGGCTGCTTTGCTGGAGCAAGCGCTGCACTTCGATGCCCTGGCGCCGAACATGATTGTGAAGATTCCCGCGACCCGTGCCGGCATCGCTGCGATCGAGGAGGCGACCTACCGCGGCATCAGCATCAATGCGACGGTGTCCTTCGCTGTGCCGCAATGCATTGCGGTAGCCGAAGCGATGGAGCGTGGTTTCGAACGGCGAGAGAAGGAAGGCCTGGATATATCGAGGATGGGCCCGGTTTGTACGATTATGGGGGGCAGGCTGGACGATTGGCTGAAAGTGGTTGCTGAAAAGCAGGATATTATCCTTGAGCCCGGCTATCTGGAGTGGGCAGGAGTTGCCGTATTCAAGAAGGCTTATCAAATTTATCGTGCACGCGGCTATCGTGTCCGTCTGCTGTCTGCGGCGTTCCGCAACCATATGCAGTGGAGCGAGCTGGTGGGCGGCGACGTGGTGATATCCCCTCCGTATAAGTGGCAGGTCCGCTTCAATGGCAGCGATCTAAGTGTCGCCCCACAGATCGACAAGCCGGTGGACCCTGAAATCGTAGATGAGTTGTTGCGCAAGTTTCCTGACTTCCGGCGCGCCTACACCGAGGATGGTCTCTCGGTGAGCGAGTTTGACACGTATGGCCCCACGGTGCGCACGCTCCGCCAGTTTCTCGAGGCAACGCATGAATTAGCGGTTCGTGTGCGGGACTTGCTGCTCCCCAATCCGGATGGTTCTGCGTCTTAGTCAGGGGAAGCGTTTGTGCCAGCCCCGGACTTTAGAGGTTGCGGAAAAACCCAGGTTTTTGAAGGGTACGGCCTTTAGGCCGTACGTAACAACTGTAGAATCAATACGGCTTTAGCCGCTGAGGGCTGCGATTTCGCTAGGTATCGACTTTTTCCGCAACCTCTTTAGTCCGGGGGCGCGGGTTTTCAAACCCGCGCAACGCTCCGGTGCATAAATTCGGGGCTTTACAGGCTGGGGGACCAAGTGCGGAGGTCAGTCTTCTGAGGGAGTATCCGGAAGCGCGGGTGGCGGCGCAGTTCTGTTTTGTTTGGCTTTTTGCAATGCATGATCGGCGCCAAGGCGGAGGATTTCGGGCATTCTGACGGTCGCGCCGGGCCGGGCCAACACCGTCGCAACGCCGATACTCACCGTGAGCCGGCCTTCGTTTGCCCCAGGTCCGGTAGCCGGGGAACGAAGGTTCTTGACCGCAGACTGTACCTTTTCGGCGACTTTGGCAGCACCGCTTGGATTGGTGGATGGAAGGATGACAGCAATGTCTTCGGCGCCGTAGCGGGCGGCGAAATCCGTTATCCGCAAAGCCCCAATCACTTCAGCGGCGGCTTTCGCCAGGCAGCGATCCCCTTCCCGGTGTTGACGCCAGTCATGAAACTGTCTGAAGTGATTAAAGTCGAGCAGCAACAAAGAAATGTAGGAACGTTCTCGCAGAGTGCGGTTCCACTCGCTCTGCAGGGCGTCATCAAAAGCCCGATGGGTGGAGAGTCCGGTACTCGAATCGGTGAGTTCCAAAGCGGAGAGCTGTTCTTCCAACATTCTGCTTTCGGTCGTGTCCCGTATGACGATTACGGTTTCGGTAGGCTCGCCGGTGGCAGGATCGCACACCATGCGGTGTTTGATTTCAACCCAGGCGATGGTGCCGTCTTTCTTTCGCATGCGAACGGTCAGGGGAGATCGATCGAGACCCGAGACCAGACTGTCGGGAAGAAAGGAAGCGTCTGCGGATAGAATGAAATCATCGGGTCTTTTGCCCGTCATCTCCTCGGGCTTCCAGCCCAGCACGCGACAGGACGATGGAGAGACGTAGCGCAGCACCATGTCCATGCCGGCGCGGCAAATGATGTCGCTGCTGTTCTCGGCGAGAAACTGGAAAGAAACTTCGTCTACAGCGGACATCTGCTCCACCGAGCCGGCTAAGCGGCAAGCTGCATTTCCCTGGTGTAACTCGCAACCGATTGGTGAAGTTGAAAGTCGATTTCGTCGGCAATGGTCATCACATCAGCCAACAGGACGCTGTAGTCGATGTTGACCAGGTTGTTTTGCAAGGTGCGGAAGATGCTGATCTGCAGCAGCCGGTATTCTTCCACCAGCATGGTGGCGGTATAGCCCTGACTAAAGCGGCTTGCTCCGTGCTGCGCAGCGCTCGAAGACATCAGCTCTTTTGTGCCGATGGGTTTTTGCGCCCGTAGACGATAGATCATTTCCCGGAAGAGATCAGGCAAATGGCCGCAGCGCTGCTCCCGGCTCATGGGGATGGCCATCAGAGATTCTTCCCGTTGCACACGTTCGTGCCAATTCTGGATAGTGTCTTCCGTGGTCCGCTGCAGAATGGTAGCGACCGTCTCGATTTCAGGCTTGGGTTGGGGACCACTCGTTATCCTCTGGTGGATGATCTCGACCAGCGAAATTAAGTCCATCGGCTTCACCAGTATTTCATCGGCCTGCTTCAGGATTGCTTCAGCCGCGGCCGTCATTTCAGGAAAAGCGCTGAGCAGCAAGGTCACCGCTGCCGGGTTCGCGTGACGCATGGCGCTCACTACGGTGAGCCCGTCGCCCGCGCCCGGCATGTGCAGATCACTCAACAACACGTCGTATGTCTCTGGGCCGGTTATATGTTTCAGCGCATCCGGTACGTTGGCGGCACTGGTGACGCCAAAGCCGGACTGCTCAAGCACGCCGGTGAGGGTTGCGCGCACGATTTCATCATCATCCACAACAAGAACCTTAATCTCGCTCATTTTGTGTCTCTAATTGGGACTATCGGCGGAGTTTGGTCATTGATTAGTGCGAAATGTATTGTTCTGAAGAAAGAAAACTAGAACGGAAGGCCTGAGGGCGGACCCTGCGGGCAGCCCAGCTTGGTAATGATTTCGGCTCAGGTGACGATAATGGTTGCAGAAGACATCCTGGAGTGCGTCATTACCCCACCCGGTTGTTTGATGCGCTTATTTAACATCCCGCGGGTGTTCCGCTCCCTCGATTCATAGATTCATGTGGAAGTCTCGGCCGTGAGCGCGCAGCTCGAACCTGGGCAAACGGATTATGTTTTTTAGAAGGCCCATGTCAGCGAAAAGGTCTAGTAACTTCCAGTACGCCTATCTTCCATGTGCCGTTGTTCTGATTCTCGTCGTCTCTCCAGTGCCAAGAGCACTCCTCTGCCAAACTTCACCCGAACTCACAACCGTCCGCCAAGTTCGAGCCCTCACCCCGGAGCAAGCCAGTCAGCACAGACCCGTTCGCTTGAAGGGAGTCATTACCGTTCTCTCCGGCTGGAAATCTTCGTTCTTCTTTCAAGATCAAACGGCGGGGATTTCGATCGATCGCGCTAGCGACTCGCCCGTAGTCCAACCAGGGCAAATGGTGGAAGTGAATGGGTCGACGGGCCCTGGAATGTTCGCGCCAGTCGTCGTTGTGCAGAGCGTGAAAGTGCTCGGCGAAGGCACGCTGCCCAAGACGCGACTGCTTGATTCGACCGATCTGGCCGGAGGCAAGGAAGATAGCCAGTGGCTCTCCGTGGGAGGAATCGTGCGCTCCGAGAACGTAATATCGAGTTGGGGCCGATCTGTTCTTATTCTTGTTCTCGACATCGGACGTGGCGAGCTCATCAATGTTCGCGTGCATGATTTCTCGCCAGCAGATCTGCACCGGCTACCCGGCGCAACTGTGATCGTTCGAGGTGTTTGCGGCACAGTCTTCAACGATCGACGACAGTTCGTTGGCCTAAGAATGTTCGTCAGTAACCTGGACAACGTGAAAGTTGAAAAGCCCGCGCCTGCCAACCCGTTCGACATTCCCTCGCAACCTATCGACAGCTTGCTGCGCTTCGATGGTCAAGCGGGAGCGATCAATCGAACCCGGGTGCGCGGAGTCGTTACTTACGTCGAACGCGGACACGGTCTGTATATCCAGGACCGTCGTGAAGGCGTCTTCATCGAGACTGCGCAAGCGACATCGCCAAGACTTGGATCACAACTGGAGGCAGTGGGCTATCCTGCCGTAGGCCAGTACTCGCCCGAATTGGCGGATGCAATGTTCCGCATTGTCGGGCCTCCTGAGCCGCTCTCCCCACTAGCGGAAGACGCTTCCAGCATGATTGAAACCAAGGATGGGTTTTCATCAGCGCCCTTTGATTCAGTCCTGGTGCGGATTACCGGCCGGTTGCTGGAGGAGGTGCCGCGCGCCGATGAATACTTACTTCTTTTTCAGAACGGAACATCCCTCTTTACTGCCAGGCTGCCCCGAGCAGGGAATCAGAGTGCGCCTGCCAAGGGAAGTCTACTGAGCATCTCCGGCATTTGCGTGGTGAACGCGGATGAGGCGCACGAGGCGCGTTCCTTTGAGATTTTTCTTCGCTCCCCGGCGGATCTTGTCTTGCTGAAGAGGGCTCCATGGTGGACTGCGGGGCATGCCGGCTGGGTGGTAGCCCTACTCCTTGTCGTGATTCTGGTCATGTCTGTGTGGTTAGTGGTCGCTCAGCGGCAGGCCCGCTTACGCATATTGACTGTGACCGACCCGCTCACCGGCCTCTATAACCGCCGTGGCTTTCTGCTTCTGGCCGAACAGGAATGGAAATTAGCAGTGCGTCGCAAGCTGTCGCTTCTGCTCTTTTATATCGACTTGGATGAATTCAAGAAAATTAATGACACCTGGGGACACAAGGAGGGAGATCTCGCTCTCCAAAGTGTGGCCGGCTTGCTCCGGGAAAGCTTTCGAACCACGGATATTATCGGCCGGCTTGGGGGCGACGAATTCGCTGTAGTCGCCATCGACGCTTCAGAGCCTTTCCGGATTGGAATGGAAGAGCGTCTGGCCAAAACGGTGCAGCAGAGCAACGAGAAGTCTGATAGGCCGTTCCACATCTCACTCAGTGTCGGCGTTCTCACTTGCGACGGCTCGCTTCGAGCACTTCCTTTAGAGGACCTGTTGGGAAAGGCTGATGCTCTCATGTATCAGCTGAAGCGAGATCGAAAATCCCGCGCAAAATAATTTGTGAAACTCGCTCTTAGTTCCGCAATCTTGCTTGTGGATTGCCTATCGGTCCTTTGCGGCGGTGACCAAATAATAGTCTTTAAGCAACATCCATGGTGGAGGCGCGGGATGGAGTCGAACCACCCAACAGAGGCTGGCGAGCGAAAATGGTCTGCCCCAACCGTCCATGTGTCCGGTTGGGGCCAAGTAAGAACAGCACCTGTCCAAGAAATAGTCTTACCGCATGGTTGTGGTCCAGAAGAGATATTTCACCTTATATCCCTTGGTCATCGCCGGCGGATTGGTGTTTCCCCACACTTCATGGTTCCAGGAGACCGCCTGCAGTTTATTGTGGGCGGACTCAAAAACCATGGCAGGCACCGGCTGTTCGCCTTCTAACGCATTGAAGGTGACTTTGATCTGACGTCCGTCATCCTGCCAACGCCCAAACCAGGTGGTGGATCCCTGACCGGGGTCCTGAGTAACCGTGGCAGTTCCATCTGCACCCAGGCTCACACTCATGGACGGGGCTGTTTTCGGCGCCCGGGTCACATAGATACCGGCAAAGCTCGCGTGAATGTGGCTATCAGCGGCCAAAGCGGCCACGGGTGAAATTGAGACCATTACGCCCGCCAGTAGAACACGCAGTGCGGAAGTGGCTGACTTCTCAAGTACTTTCATTGCTACACAAGGCATAATGAATCTCCATAACTGCAGGCTTGTTACTTTGCTAATAGGAATGTACCGGTCATGACCCGTTTGTGGAATGGTGTTGTGCGAAAGTTGCAGTCGAGAGTAACGCGCTGCCGATGACCATTGGTTTCAGGGCACGAGCAAGCGGCTTGGCGCCTCGGCGGACACCGGCGTTTTGCATGAATGCCTGCGGAAATCCGGGCAACGCTGGTGCGCATGTGGGGCACCCAGACTCTCCTGTGTTGCAGCTACAATCGCCAAACACTGCGTGGGTGGCCCTGGCATCGCTTTTGTGACCTGGGCCACCCACTCAACATGTCGTCCGCATCCGTTTCATCTTTCTAGGTGGGCTGCAGGCCTATGAGACTCTGTCGAAAAACATTTCCAAGAGAGAGCATCCACACAGAGAGCGAAAGCAGGCTTGGAATCTTTCCTGTAACGGATGAGACCTTAGGCGCACTAACCTAAGGAGGGCTTTTCCCATGAAGTCTATTTCCGTCTCCACAGTTGTGATTATTTTGTTTGTATCAATTGCTGCTTTGGCATAGCAACGCAGAACTGGTGTTGCTACGTTCTCGAGGGTGTCCCATCTTTCCTACAAGGGAACCGCAGATTGATCCGCTGGGCCCACCGGATCGCTCTGCGGTTTTGCCTTCCAGCTCATTCAGTTCAATCTCCGAAGATTTTGCCTGCCAAGCCAGCCAACCCGCCTTGTTGCGCCGGCTGACCGCTATTACCCGACATGTGAGAGACCACGAGGGGTAGAACGACAGCGATGACTGAGCTGGCGACAGTGGGAGAGATACCGGCGCGCTGGGCAATGTTTTCCAGAACGGAAGTACCGAGGCCCTGCTGGACCTGGTCGGGGCTAACGGCTTTGTTTTCTCCAGGGCTCACCCAGGATTGAACTTGTTCGCCGAGGCCGTTCTGTTTCAGCTGGTTAAGGAGCCCGTCCATTCCCCCTGGGTGCTCCTGCATCACCTGGCTGAGGGCGTCGGCTACGCCATGGTGTTCTGGGGACGCTCCGCCGGCAATGGATGTCAATGCATCGAGTAAGCCCATATTTGCTCCTTCTATCTTGTTTGGATCCTGAATGCCGTGCGGCGGTGCAATTCAGCCGTCGCCATCAAGTTGCCGCTAGAGTACGCCGTTTGTGAAGTCAGTTCAATCTCCTGACGCGCTTGACCTTCTCCGCATCAAAGTGCCAAGGAGACTCGCTACATGAAAGCTTTTCCGTGGATAGCCGTAGGCATTGGCTTCGGCGTACTCGCATATATTGTTCTGAACCAACCCGGACCGCAATACGCAACCGGCGATGATGATGTGGAATACGCAGCAGGCAGGACCACGTTGTGGGGCTCGAAGCAGCGGCTGGCTGGGACCGGCGGCGGTCTCGCCGGTAAAATCAAAGAGGGCCTGGGGCGGGCGACGGGGAACGAACAATTGGCAGCTGAGGGCGCCGGCGACCAGTTGGTGGGTGCGATTAAGGACACTGCGGGCAAAGCGGCACAAGTAGCTGGTCAGACAATCCACGACCTGAACCGTTAACCTTGCTCGGGCGCAGATTCTCAGGGCTGGCCCCATATCGAAGGTAAAGGTATGGGGCACCCCACATTTGCCGGTGCCGAGGGATCGTTAGCGGATATGCCCCCAGACTCGAGTCATCTCCAGGAGCACATCGACGTAATCTTGAGACACGAGGAAGAGTTTTTGGCGCGACGCACGGCAGCCGAGCGCGTCGGGGACTCTTTCGGCGCGTTTGTCGGCAGCCTGCGTTTTATCGCCGTTCACGCGGCGTGGTTCGCGGGCTGGATTCTGATCAATACTTTAAAGTTCGCCCACATTTCCCGCTTCGATCCGCCACCTTTTCCATTGCTCGATTGCATGGTTGCGATTGAGGCGATCTTTCTCGCCAGCTTCATCGTGATGAGGCAAGGCAGGGCGAGTCGCCGTTCGGACGAACGCGACCACCTGATCCTGCAGGTGTTGCTTCTGGCTGAAAAGGAAGTTACCGCCGTACTGCAAATCGAGAGGCAGATCGCCGCCAGGATCGGCCTGTCTCAGGTCGCGAAAGACGCTGACATAACCCAATTGAGTCAAACAACGTCGATCGATGATGTGGCTCAGACGTTGAAGGAATCCATGCCTCTGGAATAGGAATCGATGAGAGGTTAGGGTTTGTCCCTATTTTTTCGTCGCAGGGGGAATGGCGGGATCCTGTTCGTCCATCGCTTCGACAACGCTGTCGTCGGTGTTGGGCCGGCCGTCACGGACGCTCTGCGCGCCAAGAGAGTTTTCACTGCCGGCAGGCGCGTCGCGATCGATTTTCGTGCTCACCGGTTCGTCCCCTTTGCTGTTCTTAGTCTGGTCTGGCTCGATTGCGGCCATAGTTTTCCTCCTCTGTGATCTCACAAAGGTAGGATGCAGGGAATTCGCTTGGCGAAGGCCCCGTGAGCAGCTCGATGATAGGCGGTTACACCGGAGAGTTCATGGAGGTCCCGGACTCATCTCGCTCGCGCAGCGTTCAAGAGATTTGCGCCATTCATCACCGGGTCACCGCCGACTTTACCGCAAGCTTGCTCTGACCTGCCTCAGTAGCGATGAGGTAAATAGCGGTTGGGACCTCGGCATTTTGCCTGGCGCCCTGGCCGCTCGCCTCGCTCGCATTGGGGCGCAATTCGAATGAGAAACTTCTTTTCCCTTGACATTCGTGTTTTGCGCGCTATATTTTCGGGCGCGTAATCGACGGCAGCTTTTTTTTGCGTTGCTGTTGAGAACCTGGAGAGTCCATCGCTTCCATTCCTTAAACAACGACACCGGCCAGCCAGAAGACGGGGGAAAACCCACCCATCGCGGCCGCAATAGTGGTGATTTTAGGAGGACGGGCAAATCATGTGTAGCAAGATTAAACGTTTAAAGTTGGCGTTCTTTTTGTTTTTCGTGGCGGCAGTAGGTACGGTGTACGGTCAAGGCGGCGCCGCCGGAACGATTCTGGGCACAGTCACAGATGCCACCGGCGCGGTGGTTTCCGGAGCTAAGGTTACGGTCACCAACACCGGTACTGCGACGAGTCGGATAACCGAGACCACGGGCGCAGGAGACTATGCGGTTCCCAACCTGGTTCCAGGGCCATATCAAGTGACGGTCGAAGCCACTGGGTTCAGCAAAGGAGAAGTGAGCAACATTACACTCCAAGTGGCTCAGGAAGTTCGTGAGAACGTGGTCCTGAAAACTGGAGCGGCCACCGAAACGGTGACGGTGACCAGTGGCGGCGTTGTGCTCGACACAGACACGTCAGAAATCGCCCAGCTTGTCACACAAAAGCAGGTCGACCAGCTGCCATTGAACGGCCGCAATTTTATCAATTTGCTCTTTATCGGCGCAGGGGCGGTACAGACGACAGGCGAAATGGGGCAGATGCGCCAAGGCGAAGGAAATGCCATCAGCATCAACGGTGCACGACCGGAGTCGAACAACTATACCCTGGACGGCGTCACCAATACGGACACCGCCCTGCAGACGCCCGCGGTTATTCTTTCCCAGGATGCGATTCAGGAATTCAAGGTGCAGAGCGAGACCTACTCGGCCGAATTTGGCTTTAGCGCCAACCAGGTGAATTTGATCAGCAAGAGCGGCACGAACCAGTTCCACGGATCAGTCTTCGAATTCAACCGCAACGACGCCTACGATGCCAGGTCCTATTTCCAGTCAGCGATTCCAGAGCTTAGACAGAACCAGTTCGGATATGTGCTTGGCGGACCGATTTGGATACCAAAGGTCTACAACGGTCGCAACAAGAGCTTCTTCCTGGCGAATTATGAGGGATGGCGGATCGTGAATGGTTCGAACAACTACACCAACGTGCCCGATCCAAACCAGCTCGCCGGAAATTTTGCCAACTCCGGGTTGCCCGCCTACGGCACCCCGGCATGCGCCGCGGCGCTGTCAAGCAGCAACCCTTGCATGCCGGTTGATCCGCTGACAGGCCAGCCGTTTCCCGGAAATGTAATCTCCAGCACCCGCTTTTCGCGTCTTGCCCAGGTAACTGAGGGGGGCAATCTATTCCCCGCTCCCAACTGCCTTGCTGGAGCAGCCGGTGGTTGCATAGCCAACTTCCTGCTCAGAGCAAGCCTGCCCAACACCACCGACCAGCAAACTTATCGTGGAGATCAGGAACTGGGCCGCTATGGCTCGGTTTTCTTTCGCTGGACGCATGCACTTTATGACAATGCCAGCGTGAGCAATTCCTCTGTGCCAGCCGGCAATAATCTTTTCACTGAGGATTCGACCAACTGGGTGTTGAACCACACCATCACCCTGCCCCATAACTTTGTCAACAACTTCCGACTCGGACATCTGGTCGCGGTCGCTAACCAATACGCCAACGCAGCGCCGGCAAGCGCAGTCGAAGCGCTCGGATTGCAAGGCGTCTTCACCGGTCTTCCCGACTATGCACGAGGCTGGCCAGGCGTTAGTTTCCAGAACCTTAGCGGCGGCTTCGGAAGCCCGGGCAACAATCCGACCACCAGCAATATACCGCTATGGGAGTATGCAGATTCAGTCACCGTGGTTCGTGGGAGGCACACGTTTGGCTTCGGCTTCGACTACCGCCAGTGGATACAGAAGCGCGATCTCTCGACCAACTTTCTAGGTAGCTATTCGTTTGACAACAATCTTGTATCAACCAACGGCGGCGCTGGAACCAACAATTGCCCGACGGTCACCTGCGGAAGCGGGAATGCCGTGGCAGACTTCCTGCTGGGCTACTATGCCGGCGCCAGCACCTTTCAACCCGGGCCGTTCAGCACCAGTGGAAGTGAGCCCGGGAATTTAAACCAATATCACTTTAAGTATCTCGCTCCTTATTTTCAGGACGATTGGAAGGCCACCGAACGGCTCACGTTGAATTTGGGCATGCGGTGGGACTATCGCTCAGTACCATTTGAGCAAAACAACAAAATGTTTTGGATCGACGATCAGAATACCCTCGGCGGTTTGTGCTTCGCTGACCAGACCCTGCTATCCGATGGGATCGCGCCCGCAGGAAACGGCTTTTACCGCTACTGCGGCCGTCGCAACCCCGCTGACGGATCCAAATTGCCTTTTGCACCGCGTCTCGGGTTCGCGTACCGTCCCGCCTTCGCTGGAGGCGGAGACAAAACCGTGATTCGTGGTGGCTATGGCGTTTTCTTCGATTCGTCAGAAACGCGAGAGATCGACGATTCGGGAGATCTCTATCCCTTCGTCGTGCGTGCATCGGTAAATCCGGTGATCCAGCCCGTCACAAAACTTACCGATAATCTCTTTCCACCAGTCACTCTTCATACGGTTACACCTGCGCAGGACGGCCAGCAGTTCATTGCCGTCATCATTTCCGATCACCCCATCAATCCTTATGTGCAACAGTGGCAGCTCTCAGTACAGCGCGAGCTGGCCAAAAACACCACCCTGGAGGCCAGCTACGTTGGGAATAAAGGCACCCATAATCTCGATCGAATCAATATCAATCAACCATTTGCACCGGCGGATCCGGCACTGTGCCAAGCGACTCCGACGGCCGGCGACTGCCCTGTCGGAAATCGGACGCCCTACTCCCAGTTTGTTGGTGACACAACGCTGAACAGTAGTTGGACTGGGTGGTCGAACTACAACGCGGGTAACCTGAAGCTGGAACATAGGGCGGCGGATCTCGCTCTGGTTGCCATCTACACTTACGCAAAGGATATGGACGATAAGTCCGCGGCGGCCGGTGTGGGGGCGACCAACTCCTACAACGGTCACCTTGACGATCACGATCCAGCATTGGACTATGCTCCTTCCGATTTCAACGTTGGACAACGGTTTGTCACCAGCTATGTCTGGAATCTTCCGATTGGACGGAATAAGAAATTTCTTGGAGGAGCCAACAAAGTAGAGGATCTTGCGGTGGGGGGCTGGGAAACAACAGGGATCGGGACATTGCAAAAGGGTTTCCCTTTCTCCATCCTGGCCAATGACGCTTTTAGTCTGCTCTCCGCGCCGAATCAGCGCGCAAACGTAGTCGGCAACCCGTTCTCCGGAACTCAGAAGTCGCGTACGAACTGGTTCAACGCCGCCGCCTACGCACAGCCACTCGCCGGCCAGTTCGGCACCAGTGGCCGCAATTCGCTCACCGGCCCCGGCATCGAGAATTTTGATGCGGGCTTAGCCAAGAACTTTCACTTCACGGAGCGGGTCAACTTTCAGTTGAGAGTAGAAGGTTTTAACGTCTTGAACCACACGCAGTTTGGCGTCGATCCTTCCACTCCTGGTGTGGGACCGGGATCGATTCCAGTGGACAACAATGTGAACGACCAAGCGCAGTTCGGCAGTACGAATACCAACTTTGGGCGAGTCGTGTCCGCACGTCCCGGCCGCGTGCTTCAGCTTGGCGGCAAGCTCACCTTTTGACCGGCAGTGGACTGGTGGGCCGTCATCGAAGCAAGGTATGACGGCCATCGATTAGACTGGCTTAATGATTCCCGCGGGCAGATGTATCACCGGACTCATGGTGGCGATGCTCGCCCTATCTCGAGTTTTCGCGCAGGCCGCGGACGAGAAAGCAGAGCAGTATGCGGGACAAGGCCAGGCCGCGCTGGCAGCTGGTCACCTCGATGAGGCGGAGCGGAACTTTGAGAAGTTGCGCACCCTTGAGCCCGGCGTCGCGGAAGTCCACGCCATGCTGGGGCGGGTTTACTTTGAAGAGCGCAAATTTTCGCTCGCCGCTGAAGAATTGCGAACAGCGCTGAAACTCAAGCCTTCCCTACCCAAAGCGCGCACATTGCTTTCTATCTCCTTATCGGAAAACGCCGACTATTCAGAGGCGCTCCCTGGCCTTGAAGAGTGCTTTCAGCACAGCTCCAATCCTGGCGAGAAACACATGTGTGGCCTTCAACTGGAGAGGGCCTACACGGCGCTGAAGATGGATAGGAAGGCTGTCGAGGTGGCATTAGAGATGGATAAGCTTTACCCGGAGGATGCGGAAGTCCAGTACTACAGCGCCAAAATCTACGGCAACATGGCTTATCAATCCATCTATCGACTGAGCGTGACTGCTCCGAATTCACCCTGGAGATATTTGGCGGCCGCTGAGGTCAATGAAAGCCAGGGAGCAACGGCGGCAGCAATCGCGCAGTATCGGCAGGTCCTTGCCATGGATCCCTCCCATCCGGGAGTCCACTACCGCATCGGGCGGACGCTGTTGGCGCAGGGCCGCAAGTCGGGCTCCGAACAGGATCAGACGGATGCTCTCAAGGAGTTTTTGGCAGAACTGGAGGTCGACCCGGCAAACGCAAACGCCGCCTATGAAGCCGGAGAGATTTACCGGAACACGCAAAAATATCCCGAGGCAGCTAAGTATTTCCAAAGCGCAATCGATTACTATCCGAATTTTGAGGACGCTCACATCGGCCTCGCGACAGTCTACCTGACCCAAGACAAGCCGGAGTCTGCAGTCAGTGAACTTCGCAAGGCGATCGCACTCGATGCTGCGAATGAGGTTGCGTGGTATCGCCTTTCGCAGGCGGAGAGGTCGCTGGGCGATTCAGCCGCGCAGACCAAAGCCCTAACGGAGTTCAAGAAACTTCATGAGGCGCAACGCGACAAGCCGGCCCTGAACCGGGCCACCGCCGAGCCATCGGAAGTGACCAAACAGAAACTCGATCCGGAAGCCGCGCCCTGACAAAGGCTAATTGAGATATCCCGGTTGATGAGGAGGGCTGGCAACAAAGCGCACCCATCACAGAATTGTCGCAACTCAGCACGGTTTCGAAACGTACAGCACTTTCCTATTGACATTGCCACCTTGCGAATTCGATAGTTTGAGCCGAATGCATATCGACTCTGCACGTCTAAGTCTGGCCAAGGTCGCGCTGGCAGCGACTCTTTTCGTTGCACCGGTTTTTGCCGCGGCGCCGCCGCTCAAGCCGGCCCATCTTACCTGCGACTCGCTCGAGCGGCCCCTGGGCATCGATTCCGGCCAGCCGCTGCTCTCCTGGCAGCTGCAGGATACTGGATTTGGGGCACGGCAAACGGCTTACAGGATCGGAGTCGCTTCCACGCCCACCCTGCTCTCCGGCGACAAGCCGGATGTGTGGGATAGCGGGCGGATCGCTTCCGACAAATCGGTCGGCGTGGTCTACGCCGGTCCGGAATTAGCCGCTTCGAAAAGGTACTACTGGCGAGTGGAGGTTTGGGACAAGGACGGAAAGCCCTACCCGGCAAGCGACGTGAGCTGGTGGGAAACGGGACTGCTCAAGGAGAACTGGACCGCCCAGTGGATCGGATATGAAGATCCGGAGCACCGGGCGGTGCGTAACTCTGGCGCCACCTGGATCACGAATGTTGGCGCCGAAAAGGACAAAGCTCCGGACAAAGCTCCAACCAAAGCTCCTCAGGGCGACGCAGATACGCAGCACGATTTTCGCTTTAAATTCCAGCTCACCGGTTCAGTGAAACATGCGGACTTGTTCGTTACCGGCAAAGACTCTGCCGCGGCATGGGTAAACGGGAAGCAGGTGCTGGCAACGGTGCCGCTTCCACCGTGGAAGCAGACGCCCTGGAAGACTTACCTGAGCCATGACGTTACCTCCGACCTCCACGCGGGCGAAAACATGGTGGCGGTAGGGATCACGTTATACGGAACACCCGCAGCAAACGGGATGGGAACGTCCGATGTCGAGCACACCCCAATGAACGCCTGCCTCTATGTCGAGATGGCAGACGGTTCCGCGTTGGTGTTTTCGAGCGGCAAAGAATGGAAGGCCGCTCTGAATGCGGCGCCCGGTTGGCAGGAACCAAAATACGACGATTCTGGCTGGCAGAATGCGATCGGCTACGTACCCGCGAAGACGCTCATGGGCAGCGACGCGAACATGGGCAATCCCTGGCAGAGCGGACCGGTGAAGTTGCTTCGCCAAACCTTCATTATGAATAAGGCGATAACCTCGGCGCGCCTTTACGCGACGGCCCTGGGAGCGTACCGAATGCAAATCAACGGTATGCGCGTTGGCGATCAGGTCCTGTCACCCGGTTGGGACGATTTCCGCACCCACGTTCCCTACCAGGCCTACGATGTCACCCAACAACTGAAGATGGGGCAAAATGCGATTGGGGCCTGGCTTGCGCCGGGCTGGTACACCACTCCTTTGATGTGGCTCGGTCAAGGTTATAACTACGGAGACACCCCTCCGGCGTTAAAAGCGCAGTTGCGCATCGAGCATGCGGATGGCTCGGTTGAGAGTATCTCGACCGACGCTTCGTGGAGAGCCGATCTATCTCCAATCTCGCAAGCGGAGATCTACGACGGAGAAAGCTACGACGCGCGCAAGGAACAGCCTGGTTGGGATACGGCCGGCTTTTCCGACCGGGGATGGAAACAAGCCGAGCTGATCAAACCATTAGAACCGGAGGTTGTGGCGCAATCGTTTGAGCCCATTCGCGCTCACGAGATACTCACTGCTGCGGCCATCACCAGCCCCAAGCCCGGTGTCTATATCTACGATTTCCACCAGAACCTGGCGGGAGTGGCGCGGCTTAAGGCGCGGGGCGCGGCAGGTGACGACATTCAGTTGCGCTTCGCGGAAGTACTGAATCCTGACGGCACCATGTACGTCGACAACCTGCGCACGGCAAAGGCTACCGACCATTTCATCCTTTCCGGCAAGGGCGAACAGGAGTTTCAACCCGACTTCACGTTTCACGGCTTTCGCTATGTCGAAGTGACCGGCCTCAAGTATAAGCCTGACCTGAATACCGTGAAGTCCGTTGCCTTCTACACCGATGCACCCTTTACAGCAAAGCTGCAGTCTGGCAGCCCGATGATCAATCAGTTGTGGAGCAATATCCTTTGGGGGCAGCGCTCCAACTTTGTTGGCGTGCCCACGGATTGCCCGCAGCGTGATGAGCGCCTGGGCTGGACCGCGGATGCCCAGGTCTTCTGGCGGACTGCCTCTTACAACATGAACCTGACTCAATTCTCCAAGAAGTTTGCCCAGGATGTCCGGGGGACGCAGGTGGGTACGGCGATGTATGGCATCTTTGCTCCGGGTACCGACACGCCCAATCCCGGCTTCGGCGCCGGGTGGAGCGATGCCGGCGTCATCATTCCCTGGACGGCGTGGGTGCAATCTGGAGATGCTCGTGTGATCGAGCAGAACTGGGACGCGATGCAGAAGTATCTCAACGCGATCCAGGAAGCTAATCCAACTTACCTATGGAAGACCGGCTACGGGATACCGTTTGGCGATTGGCTCTCCCCTGAAGGTCCTACCCTCGAGCCTTTGGTGGCGACTGCGTATTGGGCCTACGACGTGACCCTGATGCAGCAGATGGCGCATGCCCTGGGCAAAACGGAAGAAGAAACAAAGTACGCTGATTTGTTCAGCAAGATCAAAACCGCCTTCGGCGCAGAATTTATTCATCCCGATGGATTTATTGCAGGGGCCGATAATAGTCCGTCGGCCTTTGGACAGATTAACAATCCTGAAGCCAAGCCGGCAGGTGGGGATACGCAAACCTCGTATGTGCTGGCGCTGAATATGAACCTGGTGCCGGATGGGTTGCGCGCAGCAGCAGCCGGCCATCTGCTGGCCAAGATCCAGGCTAACCATGGGCGGCTGGCAACCGGCTTTTTGGGGACACCGTATCTGCTGGCAGTGTTAGTCGATACCGGACATAGCGACGTTGCCTATCGGCTGCTGCTCAATACGGAGTACCCATCCTGGGGATACCTGGTGGACCATGGCGCTACGACAATGTGGGAACGTTGGAACGGCGACCAAATGCGCGGAGACCCGAGCATGAATTCGTATAACCACTACGCCTATGGCGCAGTGGCTGATTGGATCTACCGTTATGCGGCCGGCATCGATACCCTTCCCGCAGACGCGGGGTTCCACACCATCTATCTGCATCCTACCTTCGATGCGCGCCTGAGACGCCTGGACCTTCGTTACCAGTCCTCTTACGGCGAGATACGATCTTCCTGGTCAATAAAAGGGACGGGGGTATGGTGGACGGTGACCGTTCCCCCAAACACGACCGCCCACTTACCACTGACTGCCAGTCAGCGGGATAAGTTCACACTGGATGGAGTGGCTCTATCCACCAGCAAGAAGCTTCGTCCGCTCAGTAGCGTAGACGGAAGTCCCAGTTATGAGCTACCCGCGGGTACTTATTCGTTCCAGGTGACGACACCCTAGCCCACGTCAGTGGGCGCACGTCGCTCCCAGAACGACGCGTCATAACCTTGTTTGCGATTTGGGTGAGCGATCAGGAAATAAAGAGCCGTCCCGGTCAGTTCCCGGCTCGACCGCGCCGAGTGATTGACATATGCAAATTTACGGTGGAAAATATTACCCTATTGCAATTCTTCAGCCCCCAGCACTCGGAAAGAATCGAGTCGCCTGAAGACTTCATCAAAGGGTTTCGCGGATAGGGGAAGATATGGCACAGGACATGGAAGGGTCGGTTTGGGGGGCTTTAGATCAGTTCAAGATCGAATTGCCCTCCTGGGGTTTTGCAAACACCGGGACCCGGTTCGGCAAGTTCACCCAACCCGCAGCAGCGACCAACCTGGCGGAGAAGTTCAGCGATGCAGGCATGGTCAACCAGTTGACCGGAGCCTGCCCAACCGTTGCCCTGCACGTGCTCTGGGACCTGCCGAATCGACTCCAAGATGTGCCCCAGGTCAAGGAGCTTTCCAGTAAATGCGGCGTGGCCGCAGGGTCCATCAATCCCAATTTCTTTCAGGAACAGGAATACAAATTTGGCGCGGTGGGTAATCCCGATCCCGCGATTCGCAAGCAGGCGCTCGATCATATGCTCGATTGTGTAGCTATCGCCGACCAGCTCAATTCACGCGACGTGGCGCCATGGTTTCCCGATGGCTCCAGCTATCCGGGCACGCAAAGCATGCGCCACCGTATCGGCTGGTTTGAAGAGACGCTCAAGAAGACTCATGATGCACTCAGCCCGGCGCAACGGTTACTGGTCGAATACAAACCATTCGAGCCGTTTTTCTACCATACGGATGTTGCCGATTGGGGTATGGCGCTGCTTCTGGCGAAGGCTGCCGGGCCGCAGGCTTTTGTGTTGGTCGATACAGGACATCACTACCAGGCGCAGAACATTGAACAGATCGTCGCCTGGCTGCTCCGCGCCAGAATGCTGGGCGGCTTCCATTTTAATGACCGGCGCTACGCCGACGATGATCTAACCCTGGGATCGATTGATCCCTACCAGGTATTCCGCATCTTTCATGAGATTCGTAACTACGAATGGGAAACAGGGGCCGCGGTCGATGTGGCTTACATGATTGATCAGAGTCACAATATGAAAGGCAAGATGGAAGCGATGGTGCAGACCGTATGCACCGCACAGGAGATCTATGCCAAGGCCGCACTGGTCGATCACGCCCGGTTATCTGTTCTGCAAGAGCAATGCAAGCTGGTTGAAGCCGAAGAGTGTTTTCGCTCCGCTTTCTGGCAGGATGTGCGGCCCATCATTAAGGATTGGCGGCGATCGAAAGGGTTGGTGGAAGACCCTCTGCTGGCGCTGCGCGAGAGCGGCTATATCGAAGAAATCACCCGCGAACGCGCTGCTGCCAACCAAGCCGCCGTGTCGACCTACGCGTAGCACGTTACCTGAGTTCGTCGCCCACGTAATAACCACTGATCGGGTGCCCCATCCTTCGCGCTGTTTGCGAAGGGTGGGATACCACTGCTGTTGACCCCGGAGGCCTTCTCCGCAAATTCCGATCATCCCACCCATCGCCAAGAGCGCGATGGATGGGGCACCCGATCATTGGTTATCCTGAAGGAGTCCTAGAACGACGCCTTCAGGTAGTTTCCGTAGCCTACGATTACGGTTGAACCGACCAACAAAAACAAGCCCAGGGCTACCAGCGCTTTGGTCCGCCGGCTCGTTCCCTTCCATTCCTTGAGCGCGAGACCCCACAGCGTGGCGAAGATGATGATACTGGCCATGTGGAGTGTCCAACTGGAGAAGTCGTACTTGCCCATCTTGGTTTGTCCCATGGAATAGAAGAAGAACTGGAAATACCAGATGACTCCGGCCAGCGCGGCGAGGATGTAATTCTTCGCCAGGGTTTTGCCAGAGAGGCGAAGATTTCCTTCCTCCGGCATTTCACTCGCAGCACCCATGGGGTTGATGCCTGGTGCTCCGGCGAATTGGGCGAAGGAATGGTTCTTCACGATCAAAAAGAGTGACCATAAGAAATTGGTGAGGAACCCTCCCCAGAGAACGACGACCAGCACGGGAAGGTTCTGCCACAGATCGAGCCGATGCTGCGCGAGCAGCTGGACCCGTGCGATCTGGGCGATGGGTTTGCCGGCCGCGAGGCCGTAAGCGAAACAGGAGCTCATGATGCCGGCGAAGATGGCGACCGCCAAGCCCTTGCCAAAGGAAAAGTCGCGCTCCCCAGCTTGCGCACGGTCTTCGCTGGTTATTTCGTGTTCCTTGGAATAGCCGGCGAGCCCGCTGACGGCAATCGCCAGCATGCACACGCCGACCCCGGCGAGGATTACCTGTCCGGAAGTCTCATGCAGGATGGAAGACATCTGGCCGCTGAAAATGGGCGGCATCAGGGTGCCGAAGGCGGTACAAAATCCGAGCGCGATCGCGTATCCGAGCGCGATGCCAAGGTAACGAATCGACAGGCCGAAGGTGAGTCCGCCGACCCCCCACATGACCCCCCAGACACAGGCATAGGTGATACTGGCAGACGGCGCGGCATGAAGAATGGGGAAAAGATGCGGGACCAGCAACAGGGCCAGGACCATGGGCGCGATGATCCAGGCGGCAACGCCCTGAATGATCCAGTAGATTTCCCACGACCAGCGCCTGATTCCGCGAAATGGGATGAAATTGCTGGCAGAAGCGAGGCCGCCAATCCAGTGATAAAGCACGCCAATAAATGGATTAGGACCCACACACCCCTCGGGTGACTATCGTACTGTAAGCAAGTGCATGATGCGGAATAATTCTTCTATTGAATCCTCTATCGAACTGGGCCGGTTACCGGTTCCCGGATGCCTGACAAAAAGCTTGCCTGCGGGATAGTATTGTTGCGGCCAGAAACATTTACCCTATTGGTTTAGGAGAAAAAGTATGTCTCTGAAGTATCTTGCGGATCTTTGGGATGAGAGCGTTGCCCGCACGCTCGATCCCCCAGCTCTTTTGCGCTATCGCTCCAATTTGCTGGGGTCCGATCTACGCATCACCAACTTCGGCGGCGGCAATACCAGCTCGAAACTCGAGGGGACGGATCCGCTCGACGGACAAAAGAAGACGGTATTGTGGGTGAAAGGCAGCGGAGGCGACCTGGGCAGCATCAAGGTCGAAGGTTTTGCCACCTTGTATCTCGACAAAGTGCTTGCCCTGGCGAAGATTTATCGCGGCGTCGAACTGGAAGATGAGATGGTCGGCTTGTATCCGCTCTGCACGTTTGGTAACAATCCTGTAGCTGCCTCGATCGATACACCGCTGCATGCATTTCTTCCCTCTCCCCACGTAGATCATCTTCATCCCGACTGGGGGATTGCACTTGCCGCCTCAGCGAATGGCAAAGAAAAGATGGATGCGTTCAATCAGCAGTTCAGCCATAAGCTGGTTTGGATTCCCTGGCAGCGGCCTGGCTTTGAACTGGCCATGATGCTGGATCGTGCGGTGAAGGAAGTGCCCGGGTGCGATGGAGTGGTGCTGGGCGGCCATGGCCTGTTTACCTGGGGCAATACGCAGCGCGAATCGTATCTCAATACCATCACGATCATTGACCAGATTGGTCAGTTCATTGAGAGTCATCGGTCGAGCAAAGACAGCCCTTCGTTCGGTGGGGCGAAGTACAAGCCGCACCAGGAGCGACAGTCGATCGCGGTAAAGGTTATGCCGTCTTTGCGCGGCGCCGTCTCCAGCGGGCAGCGCATGATTGGCAGTTTTACCGACGCTCCGGAGGTGCTGGACTTCATCAATTCGCAGTCTGCGGCCAAGCTGGCGCACCTGGGCACCAGCTGCCCGGATCACTTCATCCGGACCAAGATCCGGCCCATGTTTGTGGACTGGGATCCATCTGGAGATGCAGCCACGATTTTGCCGGCTGCGAAAACTGCAATGGAGACATATCGCAGCGAATATGCCCGTTACTACCAGGAACACGCACTGAAAGATTCGCCCGCCATGCGTCACGCGAATCCAACCGTGGTGCTTATTCCCGGGATCGGTATGTTCAGCTTCGGCAAAAACAAGGCAGAGGCGCGGATCACGGGCGAGTTTTACCTCAACGCCATCCACGTGATGGAAGGGGCGGGACATTTGGACGAGGACAAATGCCCACCGATTTTGCCGCAGTCGGGACCCGCCGCGGATACCCGCGCTTTCAAGGTTCATTCCAACTACGTGGCGTTACCTGCTTCTGAGGCGTTCCGGATCGAGTATTGGGCTTTAGAAGAAGCCAAGATACGCAGGCAACCTGCGGCCAAGGAGTTGAGCGGCCGCATTGTCTTGGTGGTTGGCGGGGCTAGCGGTATAGGCCGCGAGGTGGTGCTGATGGCTGCGGAACGGGGTGCTCATTTAGTGGTGGCGGACCGCGAGCTGGAGGCTGCCAACAAAGTTGCTGCGGAGGCGCAGAAGGTGGGGGGCCGGGAAGCAGCAGTGGCCGCGAAAATCGATATCCGAGACCGGGCCGCCATTCGCGCGGCGCTGGACGCCACCATTGCTGCCTATGGTGGGCTCGACATCTTGATCAACACGGCCGCGCTGTTCCCCTCATCCCCCGACGGCATCATCAGCGACGCGCAGTGGGGGTCGACGCTCGAGATCAACGTCACCGCCAATTTTCTTCTGGCGGATGAAGCAGCGAAAGTGTTTGAAGCCCAGGGAATTGAGAGCACGATTGTGCTCACCAGCTCAGCCAACGCGGTGGTTGCCAAGCGCGGTAGCGAAGCTTACGACGTCAGCAAGGCTGCCCTCAGCCACCTGGTTCGCGAGCTCGCGGTTACTTTATCCCCTAAGGTTCGGGTCAACGGGATTAGTCCCGCGACGGTGGTAAAGGGATCGACGATGTTTCCCCGCGACCGGGTGAAGGCTTCGCTGCAGAAGTACAATATCCCGTTCGACGAATCGTCTTCTGATGATGATCTGCGCAATTTGCTGGCGCAGTTCTATGCCAAGAGAACCTTGACCCATCAGCCTATCGATCCGAAGGACTGTGCCGCGGCCATACTGTTCCTGGCGGGTCCGCAGGCACGCTGCACCACTGGACACCTCATCCCTGTGGATGGAGGGCTCACTGAGGCTTATCTCCGATGAATGAGTCTCCCTCCGGGGGGACGCGCTACAGGTTCGTAACAATATTTGCGGGTCCCGCAAAACCACACGGGTGCCCCATGTTCGCACCAGCGTACATGGGCCGAGCAAGACGGGGCGACCCGGATTTCCTACTTCACCGCACTCGCCAGGACCACGTATGCGGTTTCCATTAAAGGAAACCGCATGATGTTAATCAACGCTACTAACCTCGACAGGAAATCCGGGGGAAACCCCTCCAATGCTTTCTGCCCGCGTCTGAAAGCAATCGAGAGACGAGATCCGCAAACCAGCGGGTCCACCTTGCAAAACGGTATACTCGATTATGTTAGTTTCCGTATTGAATTTCGGCTGGAGATAGGAGCGGCTTGCCTAAGTCTGGATTAAAGCGCCTGTACCACATCCCGATTCTTTCCAAAGCCCTCGATATTCTGGAGTCATTGCAGGCCGTAAACGAGCCCCTTTCCCTGGAAGCTCTCTACCAAAAAACCAAGATTTCGAAGACCTCGGTCTATCGAATCCTCAAAACATTTGTCCACCGGGGCTATGTCGCGCAAACTGAAAACGGCCTCTATCGGCTGGCGACGCGTCCGCGAAAAATTCGCTTTGGCTTCGGCGGCCAGTCGGAAGATTTGCCCTTCTCCCAGGCGGTCACCGAGAGCCTAAAAGCAGCAGCGGCTTCCTCCGGGGTTGATTTGATGATCCTGGACAACCACTACGATGCGGCCACAGCCATCCGCAACGCAGAGCAGTTTGTCGCCAGCCGGGTGGACCTGGTCATCGAATTTCAGATTGAACAGCAGGTGGCTCCGATCGTAGCCGACAAGATAGCGGACGCAGGCATTCCTTTGATCGCAGTGGAGATCCCGCATCCGCACGCTATCTTTTTTGGCGTGAATAATTATCGCGCCGGCTTTGTCGCAGGCGAATACCTTGCCACCCATGCCCAGCAACGCTGGGGAGGCAAAGCCCTGTGGGTAATCGGCCTGGACATTGAAGAAGCCGGCCCGTTGGTGCAGAGCCGGATCACGGGGGCATTTGAAGGAGTGCGTTCCGTGCTGCCCGACCTGCCGATCGAAGCGTTTGTGCGCATGGACGGACGCGGACTTCGCGACCGCGGCTACAAGCTGACGACTGACTTTTTGCGGCGCCATCCCAAGGATAAAGGTTTGCTAATCGCGGCCGCGACCGATACCAGTGCGTTGGGAGCGTTGCAGGCAGTGCGGGAAGCGAAGCGGGAAAAGTATGTTGCGATCGTCGGCCAGGACTGCATTCCAGAGGCTCTGGAGGAGATGGTGACGAATAACTCACCCTTGATCGGCTCGGTGTCGCATGAAGTCAACACTTACGGTGCGCGGCTGATTCATCTTGGGCTGGCGATGGTGAAGGGCGACCGCATTCCCCCGTACAACTACGTGAATCACAAGCTTGTTACCGCAAAAGGCTTGCAGACGCCGGCATAGTTTTGGGTCGGACCTGCAGTTCCCTCTTGAGCCTCAGTGGACCTCTCCTGGTGAGAATAGCAAGGGGGCGAATAGGTTCAGATCCCGGCGCCAGGTTTGCCATTCGTGCGCGGTTCCCGGCGACTCGTAGAAAACATGCTTGATGCCGGCCTGTTGAAGAAAGTCGTTGAAGCTCATCAAACCCGTGTGCATGCGCTCGGGTTCCGCCGTCCCTACCCCCAGCCAGACCAGATGAACCCTCTTGTTGAACGCAGCCGGATCACTTAGCACTCCGTTGTAGGCGGTCTTGGGATCGAGCTTGTTTCCTCCAAACACAAATCCTGCACCAGCGCCGCTGAACCCACCGATGTAAGAGAAAGTGTCCAGGTTGTTCATGGTGATCTGGAAGGTTTGCATGCCGCCCATGGACAAGCCGGCCATGGCGCGATGATCACGGTCCGGAATGGTGCGATAGGTCTTGTCGATCATCGGGATCAGATCCTTGATCATCACGTCTTCAAAGGCGGCGGTCATGGCGTGCATTCTCTGCAAGAACTCGGGAGTGCCCGGCGCCGCTGAAGGCTGAGGCGGAACAGGACCCGGCCTTTGCGCGTAGCCGTTGTCCATCACGATGATCATGGGCTTTGCCTTGCCCGCCGCGATCAGGTTGTCGAGAATGAAATTGGCATGACCCTGGCGAATCCAGCCGGTCTCATCTTCTCCAGCTCCATGCTGCAGATAGAGGACCGGATAACGAGTCTTCAGATCTGTATCGTAGCCAGGCGGCGTATAAACAAAACACCTGCGCCATTTTTCGGTTGTTTTTGAGTAGTACCAGTGCTCGCGAACATCTCCGTGCGGCACATCCTGAACGTGGTAATAGTCCGCACCTTTTTCCGGCACTTCGATGCCGGTTGAGTCTTTGCCCACCCCGTAAAAGGTGCGGCCGGCAGGATCGTCGACCGTCACGCCGTCGATGGTCAGATAGTAATAATGGAATCCGGGGACGACAGGCGGGGTCGTCACTTTCCACACTCCATCCTCGCCTTTGACCATGTCGACCGAGGGCGCGGCTCCTACTTTGACAGAAACTTTTGTGGCATCCGGAGCTTTGAGACGAAACTCAACGCTTGAATCGTCGTTGACCCGAGGATACTCGGCATCGGGTACGTTGGTCGACGCTCGCTCTGATTGTGCCCAGCACACCGCGGCACTCAAAACGGAGAGTACCAAAACTCGTTTCAGGATCATCATGCCCACCTTCTTAGCGGAAGCGGAAAGAGCCTGCAGCTACGCGCAGTAAGACGACCCCGTGTTTGGGAACAGTGGCCGTAAAACTGTCGCCGCTTATCGGCACGTCGGTATGTTTCCAAAGGTCGCGCGCCTCAAGGGTTTTGCCCCCAAGACCGGCGCCGAGTTCAAGGCTGTCCCAGCGAAAACTTAGATCTGCCGGCTGATCTCCACGATTGAACAGCGCTGCTGCCATAGCGTCTCCTGCCAGAGGCCGTACCAACACTTCGCTTTTACCTTCGACTGAGAGTTTTCGAACAGGTTTTGCATAGGCATCCTGGTCGATGGCGATCACGTCCGGATTCATGAGAATCGACTTCGTCTCGTCGGTCATGGAGCGTAGATCGTTGCCGGCAATCAGCGGCGCGCGTAGCATGGCCCACAAGGTCATGTGGGTGCGGTATTCCTCGGCGGTCATGCCGCCGTTGCCGACCTCCAGCATGTCGGGGTCGTTCCAATGACCGGGTTGAGGGAACTGCGTGATGTCGAGCTGGGCGAAGCCGATCTTTTCCATCGACTCCCAGTTGTCAGCGATGTCAAAAGTGGTTCGCCAAAGATTAGCGCCTGCTGAAGCTCCCCACTTCCATATGTCGCCGAGCCCATATTCGCAGGCGCTGTACACGATCGGCCGGCGGGTCTTGGCCAGCGCTTCACCCATCTTCTGGTAAGCACCCTCAAGATCGGCCCTGGTTGGTTGATAGATCGAGAAGGCACTGCACCAGTCGTATTTGAGGTAGTCGTAACCCCAGCCGGCAAAGGTCTGTGCGTCTTCTTCCTCGTGACCGTAGCTGCCCTGATAACCGCCGCAGACCTGCGGTCCGGGTGAGGAGTAGATGCCGATCTTCAGTCCCTTGGAGTGAACGTAATCGGCTAGTGCCTTCATGTCAGGAAAGCGGGCGTTGCCGGTAATCTTTCCGTTATGGTCGCGATAGCTTGACCAGCCCTCATCGACGATGATGTAGGCGTATCCTGCTTTGTCCATCCCGCTCGTCACCATGGCGTCTGCCATTTGCCTTACGGTAGCGTCGTCGAAATGGTCGTGGAACTTGTTCCAGCTATTCCAGCCCATCGGGGGTGCGCGGACCAGCCCGTTGTCGGGAAGGTCTTGCAGATCCGGCAATGGAAGGCGCACGGGAAACGCCTCGTCACGGGTGACGCGTTCGAGGGTCCCGCTGGCTTGCTCGCCATTGGGAGTGTTCCCGGTCACGTTGAACCCGTCTTTGGTCCTGACTCCGTCAAAGGTGATGGTGCGGTTCCCTCCCGGCCTGCTGCCCTCAAGATGCAGTTTGCCGTCATGCAGGGTTCCGGTTAAGGTGAGCGGGCGGCCGCCACGCGTGGTGGCGGTAAGAGACTCCCCGGTCTGCTTCAGCTCGAGGTAACTGATTCCCCCGTTGGGAACGCTGAACTTCCAATATCCCGTCACGTCAACCTGGGCAAAGGCCAGTGCGTGGAGGAGCAGCAAGAAGGCGCCGAGGCGATTGATCAATTTCATTGGCCGATGGAGTAATCGTTTACTTTGCGCTATAACAAGTAGCGGATGACTTCCGCGGTTGTCAAGTGAGGCGGACGAATCGTGAAGTACTCTTACCCTTGTTCGAAACCGGGTCACCATGCGCTTTGAAACCACTCGCCGCCGTTTTATCGCCCTGCTCAGTTCGCTCATGGCGTTTCCTCAAACCAAGAGCCTCACCTGGGCACAAACCAGGCCGCTCTCGGTCCCGGGTCTTAAACCGCCCGCTGCCGATGTGCTGATCTGGTTCACAGAAGCTGCCCCGGAATGGGCGGCCGCGTTGCCGGTAGGCAATGGACGAATCGGGGCCATGGTGTTTGGCGGAGTTTCCCAGGAGCGGATCGCGCTCAACGAAGATACCTTATGGTCGGGCGGCCCTACGGACTGGAACAACCCGGACGCCAAGAACCACTTGCCGGTGGTGAGAAGGCTGTTGCTGGAACAAAAGGACTACCAGGGCGCTGACACGGAATGCCGCTTCCTGCAAGGCCCCTATAATCAGGCCTACGAACCGGTGGGCGACCTGCTGATCGATTTCGCTCATTCTGGTGAGGTCAGTGGATACCGCCGTGAACTGAACCTGGACACGGCAATCGCCACAGTTACCTATCAGGCGGATGGGGCAACGTTCACGCGGGAGGTGTTTGCCTCAGAACCAGCACAGGTGGTGGCCACCCGGCTGACCTGCAGCAAAGCCGGCGGACTTAATTGCAAGGTGCGCCTGAGCAGCCAGCTGCGTTCCAAAGTCGAAGCGGCCGGCAACGAAATCCGGCTCACCGGGAAGGCGCCTAACGAGTCTGCGCCGAATTATTTGTTCGCGCCGGGAAGCCGGAGCGACCTGTTTATTCCGCCCTCGGTACACAAGCCCGGCGAACCGGCCACTCCTCCGCCGCCTCGCAGAACGCCGCCGCCGATGAGCGACGAGGAAAAGGCAGCCCAGGTCCGGTCTGACCAGCTGGCAGAAAATCCTATTCAATACAGCAACGACCTGGGCAAGGGGATGCACTTCGCCGCTGTACTGCACGCCGGCTGTGCGGGCGGGAAGATCACCCGTGAGCCGGACGGTAGCCTGTCGATTGCAGGCGCCACCGATGCGCTCTTGCTGGTCGGGATGGCGACCGGCTACCAGAAGCACGCGGTTGCGCCAGACAAACCGTTGGCGCAGGTTCTGGCATCCGCTGCGAAGCCGGTGAAAGCGGCGCAGGCGGTTCCCTACGAGCGGCTGCGCAGCGCCCATGTGGCCGATCATCAAAGTCTATTTCGCCGGGTTCGGCTTGACCTGGGCGAAGAGAAGAATTCGCCGCCTCTGCCCACAGATAAACGGGTAACCGGCATGGCTGCTCATCCCGATCCCTCGCTGCTGGCGCTCTACTTCAACCTGGGACGATACCTGCTTATCACCAGTTCCAGGCCGGGCTGTCAGCCGGCAAATCTGCAAGGCATCTGGAACGCGGAGCTGCGTCCGCCCTGGAGTTCCAACTGGACCTCGAACATCAACGTGCAGATGAACTACTGGCTGGTAGAAACGACCAACCTCTCCGAATGCCATCTGCCGCTGTTCGATATGATGACCGACCTGAGCAAGAACGGCGCGGTCACGGCGCGAGTGAATTACGGCGCCAAGGGCTGGGTTTCTCATCACAACATTGATATCTGGAGGCAATCAGCGCCGGTGGGGATGGGCACCCTCTTCGCCGATCCGACGTGGGCAAACTTCAGCATGAGCGGACCGTGGTTGTGCCAGCATTTGTGGGAGCACTACCGGTTTACCGGAGATAAGAAATTCCTGCGCGAGACTGCTTATCCGGTGATGAAAGGGTCAGGAGAATTCCTCCTGAGCTGGCTGGTGGAAGACGGCCAAGGCCATTTGACCACGTGCCCTTCGTTCTCTACGGAAAACAGCTTTTTTGCTCCCAATGGAAAGCCGGCCAATGCCAGCACAGGATGCACACTCGACCTCGCGCTCATCCACGAGCTATTTACCAATCTATGCTCGGCCGCAAGTGACTTGGGCGTCGACCAGGAGTTTGCCGCAAGCTTAGCCGCGGCGATGAAGCGGATACCGCCCTACCAGATAGGGCGCTATGGACAACTGCAGGAGTGGTCGGTGGATTTTGAGGAGAACCAGCCCGGGCAGCGGCACATGTCTCACCTGTACCCGGTCTACCCCGGGTGGGAGATCACTTCACAAACTCACCCGGAACTGTGGAAGGCAGCGCGAAAGTCGCTCGAACGGCGTTTAGAAAGCGGCGGCGCCTATACCGGATGGAGCCGCGCCTGGGCTATCGGCCTTTGGGCCCGGCTGCTCGATGGGGACATGGCCTGGGACTCGCTCAAGCTGCTGATCGAGCACAGTACCGGCGCCAATCTGTTCGACACTCATCCGGCACGGCACGGAAGCATCTTCCAGATCGACGGCAATTTCGGCACCACCGCCGCCATGGCTGAGTTGTTGTTACAAAGCCATGACAACGAGATCGCTTTGTTGCCGGCGGTGCCGAAGGCCTGGCAGACAGGGTCGGTCGAAGGTTTGCGCGCGCGCGGAGGATTGGAAGTCGATGTTGCCTGGAATAACGGCAGGCTGGTCTCGGCGCAAGTGTTTGCGCTGGGAGATGGGGAGCACCAGTTTCGCATTCCTCAAGGGCTGAAAGTTAGCCAGGTGTTGGACGCCGACGGACAGGTGCAACAGCTTACCCCAGCCAGCAGCCTGCAGACGTTTTCAATGGCCGTTACCCAAGGTCAGCAGTACCGTTTTACTTTTGTGGAGACTTAGATTCCAGCTGGAGAAGGACTCTCAGAAT
>Ga0302325_10002024_pt1 | contig 50134 bp, 49 predicted proteins | sample Palsa_T0_2_FD_201948 | JGI IMG/M metagenome (GOLD analysis project Ga0302325, IMG submission 201948) | Peat permafrost microbial communities from Stordalen Mire near Abisko, Sweden - Palsa_T0_2 | ecosystem: Environmental > Terrestrial > Soil > Palsa > Peat permafrost | place: Sweden: Abisko...
GCGGGAGGTTGGCAGCGTCCTCGTCGGTGAGCGAGGTCCGCACCACGGTCGTCGTGATCTCCGTGATCTGGTCGCGGTCGACGAAACGCAAGCCGTGATGCACGGTCACGGAGATCCCATCAAAGAGATCGAGCTCCGGCACCTGGAGGACGTGGTGGACCGTGCCGAACTGCACGCCCGTAGCACTCACGACGGGCGTGCCGGGAGTCAGTGCCTCATAGGAGATGGGGTCGCCGTCCTCCACGTCAGTCACCCTACGCCCGTGCACACCACGGAGTACCGCGGTCGGTCCGGTCCGACCGCGGCGCGATACCTCGGGAGCTAGCGTCTGCTCCGACGCGAGGGGCCATACCTCGGGCGTTCCGGAGTGAGTCATGTCCTACACCGTGGATTTCAACCTCGTCTCGACCGTCGGCCTGGAGTCGTCGCCGGTCGCGACCGCGCTCGCCGGTCTGAGGGCCAACGAGGCCCGTTACTTCAAGAACAAGTACGACCACGCCTTCACGGTGGAGCCTGCGAGCAGGGCCAAGACGACCATCGACTGGGTGCACCGGGTCCTCAAAGAAGAGCGCGACATCGTCATCTCATCTCGCCCTCTCGAGGCTGCGACCTTCCAGGTCGAAAACATCCGATGGACCTACGTCTTCTACGAAAGCGGCCTGTCGATCAACGTGATGTACACCGTCGACGATCCCAAGAAGCGGGCGGTCGGCTTCAAGCTGTCCGATGGGATGGAGGTCCCCGAGGAGCTCGCGTCGCGGTTCAAGTTCGCGAGGCAGAAGTCGAAGTTGGCCGGAACCATTCGCGGTTCGTTCTTCGTACTCAAGAACGAGTACTGATCACGGCCCGGCCGCAGGCCAGTCATCTCCTCCTCCTTGAGCCGTCCTGGCGTACCGCGTCATCGGAACGCTCCTACCTGCCGTGTGCGGAACGGGACGCTCATCAGGCTGCGGATGACGAGCCCGAGTCCCTGACTCGCGCCGCCCACCGGACCATGACCCCCAGTTAGGACTGCGCGGCGTCGGCCCTCGCCCGCCGGATGCGCACTGTTGTGTCGGTCAGCGGCACGGAGAAATGCCCGGACGGCGACGCCCGGGCGAGCAGCGCCCGGAGGTCTCCCTCGAATTCGTGGCCCCTGTCGCCGAAGAGTTGCGGAGCGGTCGACGACAGGGAGAACACACAGCGTCCCGTAGGTCGTTGGACTCCACAAACGCATCATCGCATCCGCCCTGGGTGTCATCCGAAGGCGCGGCCAAGCCGCAATGGGGCTACCCGGCTGCTCACGTGGCGGTCACTGACGCAGCCGTGCGCCGCCCGCCAATCGGCGTCGCCTCGATCGAACAGTGGGGCGAACGACTGGCGGCTGCCACGCGTTTGTTCACTCCCACCATGCGCTCCCGAACACCACGGCGTTGCGAGCACGACGGTCATGAACCCGTCCGGGTGCGGAAGCCGGTGGTCAAGCGTGGGCTCCGCGAGTTGTCGCCGCCGGTCACTCCGACCAGTCGGGCAGCTCCAACGGGGGGCCATACAGCAGGAGATGCTTCGCTCGGATGTAGTCGGCCTCGCAGATCTCGCTCTTCGCGAAGCGCTGGTCGCGGATTTCGTTCACCCCGCCCTTCGGAAGTCGTTTGGGCGTTTCCCACCCCTCGATGGCTGTGGCCACGCCACCCAGCCCGAGTATGAAGGCAGGATCAGGCCAAAGACGACCCTTACCCGACAGGGACGAGCCGCTGGTCGGGGAGCACGTCAACCACGTCGCAGGCCCTGATCGGGCGCCCGGTCGTGCCGAGGTAGCGGCCGTCAACAATCCTGGCTCCAACCTTGCTTCCGTCAACCATGACAAGGCACACCGCGTAGGTCGGGGCCTGCATGACGCTGGCTGCCTTGGCCGCCAGGTCGTTTCGGAGGGCATTCTCGGGTCCGTACCTCCAGTTCCTCCGAGGGAGGGTCACGAGGCGAGCGAAGACCAGGTTCACGACGAAGACCGCGAGAAGGAGCCAAGCCAAACTGCGGTCGTGAGCGACCACCAGGATGCTCACGGGCGCCCCATAGGCGCAGACGAGCGCAGCGGCAAGCCAAGGGTGTCGTCGGAGGAACATCTGGTCTGACGCGGCGCGGCCCGAGGCGGGCGCGGAGTGACGAAGCGCCCGAGCCCCGGCCAGCGTTGCGCCAAGGACTCGTTCCCAGCCTCGTTCAACCGCTCAGCCCAATCCAAGAATCCCACGCCTCGGCCCTCCTGGTGAACTCCAGCGTACGCGACCGCATCAGCATCCGCTGCCCTCACAACCCAGTGCCCAGCTGTCACCGGCAACGAACTATCAGTCGTAGAGGCCGGGCGTTCCGAAGAAGGTGTTGAGGGCGGCAGTGTCGTTTTGCGCCTCGGCCACCTGCGCGTTGGTCGCGCCCATCTCCGGGATCGACTCCAGTTGCTGCAGCTCGTTGATCGCGGTCGTGTAGGACCCGGACGGCGCGCCGGCGGCGATCGCAGCGTGCAGGTCTGTCGCTGCCTGCGACCAGTAGCCGTTCTGCGCTGCCGACGACGCGCTGGCGCCGGCGACCCACTGCTGCTTGGCGGAGGCGAAGTCGACTGACGCCGCCGAGCCGGCCGGTGCCGCAGTCGTCGTCGGAGCGGCCGTCGGCTTCGGAGCGGCGGTTGTCGGAGCCGTCGTCGTGGCTGGTGATGTCGTCGCCACCGAGGTCGTTGGTGCCAGCGACGTGGTTGTAGCGACCGATGTCGTGGGCGCGAGGGTCGCGGGCGTAGCCGAGGCCGATGACGCCGAGCCACCCGCACCACCGCACGCGGTCACCGCCGCGGCAGCCAAAAGGGCACCAAGGGCTAGACGAAGGGACGCGTGCATCTTCATGCGCATCTCAGGCCCTCCCGTTGCTCCAACCGCCGGTCACCCTTTGTATCACGAGTCGGTGCCGTCGAGGGCTTGACGCAGATCATCGACGAGGTCCGAGGCCGTCTCGAGGCCGACGCTCAGCCGGACCAGATCGCTCGGCACCTCGTTGGTGGAGCCGGCCACGCTGGCGTGGGTCATGCGAGCGGGGTGCTCGATGAGGCTCTCGACGGCGCCGAGACTCTCGGCCAGGGTGAAGATGCGGGTACCGGCGCAGACGGCGAGGGCGGCTGCCTCTCCACCGGTCAGGGTGAAGCTGACCATGCCGCCGCCGGCGCGCATCTGCCCGCTGGCGTGCGGGTAGTGCACCTCCCGCACCGCGGGATGACTGCGGAGCAGCTCGACCACGGCAAGCGCGTTGGCGCAGTGGCGCTCCATGCGGACGGCCAGAGTCTTCAGACCACGCTGGACGAGATAGCAATCGAGCGGTCCCGGGACCGCCCCGGCGGCGTTTTGTAGGAAGGCGATGCGCTCAGCCAAGTCAGGCCGGCTCGTCGCGGCGAAGCCCCCGATCACATCGGAATGCCCGGCCAGATACTTGGTGGTCGAGTGCACGACGATGTCAGCGCCCAGCGCGAGCGGTTGCTGCAGCCACGGTGTGGCAAACGTGTTGTCCACCACCACGAATGCGTCAGCCGCGTGGGTGATCGTCGCCACGGCCGCGATGTCGATGACGCGCAGCAGCGGGTTGGTCGGCGACTCGATCCACACCATACGGGTCTGGGGTCGCCACACCTTGGCGAGGGCGCTGAGATCGGTCAGGTCCGCGGTGTCGACCAACAGCCCGGCGGGAGCGTGGATCCGCGTGGCCAGCCGGTAGGTGCCGCCATAGGTGTCATTGGGAAGCACGAGGTGATCACCCGCGCTCAGCAGTCGCATGACTGCGTCCTCGGCGGCCAGCCCACTGGCGAAGGCGAGCCCGAAGTCGGCTCCTTCCAGGATCGCCACGTTGGCCTCAAGGCTCGCCCGCGTCGGGTTGCCCGAGCGGGCGTACTCGAAGCCACGATGGACGCCGACGGCGTCCTGCTTGAACGTCGACGAGAGGTAGACCGGTGTGTTGACCGCGCCCGTCGCCGGGTCGGGCCCGGTGCCGCCGTGAATGGCCCGCGTCTCGAAGCCGAGGCCGCTGACGTCGAGACGGTCGGTCACGACCGTGTGGCGATCGCGCCGAGCACGTCGGAGCGAGTGACCACCCCAACCGGGTGGCCACGGTCGACGATGAGCACAGCGGGCGCCGACTCGAGTCGGGAGACGGCCACATCGAGGGGCTCGCCTGATCCGACCGTCGGGAAGGGCGGGCCCATGACATCGCCCACCGCCCAGTCGAGAGCGGCCGGGTCGGCGAAGGCCTTGTCGAGGAGGTCGCGCTCGGTGATGGCGCCGACGACCTCGGCGAGCACCACCGGGGGCTCGTGCTTGACGACGGGAAGCTGGCTCACGCCGTACTCACGCAGGATGGCGATGGCGTCCCGAACCGTCTCGTGAGGGTGGGTGTGGACGAGCGCGGGCAGGGCCGGATCGCGCCCGGCCAGGACGTCACCGGCGGTGGGACCAGCGGCACGGAGAAACCCATGGTCGGCCATCCAACCGTCGTTGTACAACTTCGAGAGATAGCCCCGACCGGAGTCGGGGATGTGCACGACGATCACCGCGTGAGCGGGTAGATCGCGTCCCACCGCGAGCGCCGCCGCTATGGCCGTCCCGCCCGAGCCTCCCAGTAGCAGCCCCTCCTCGCGCGTCACGCGGCGAGCTACGGCGAAGCTCTCGCTATCGCTCACCGCGATGACGCGGTCGACGACCGTCGGGTCGTACGTGGTCGGCCAGAAGTCCTCACCGATGCCTTCGACGAGGTACGGGCGCCCGGACCCTCCCGAGTACACCGACCCCTCCGGGTCGGCGCCGATCACCTCGATGTCAGGGTTTCGCTCCTTCAGGTATCGACCAATGCCCGAGATTGTCCCGCCGGTGCCGACGCCGGCGACGAAGTGGGTCACCCGCCCACGGGTCTGCTCCCAGATCTCAGGCGCGGCCGACTCGTACTGGGCCCGGGGATTGTCCGGGTTGTGGTACTGGTCCGGCTTCCACGCCCCGTCGATCTCACGGGCGAGACGGTCCGACACCGAGTAGTACGACTCCGGGTGTTCGGGAGCGACCGACGTTGGGCACACGATCACCTCGGCGCCGTACGCGCGTAGGAGTGCGATCTTGTCGGGCGCCACCTTGTCTGGACAGGTGAACACGCAGCGGTAGCCGCGGCCGGCGGCCACGATCGCCAGCCCGACACCCGTGTTGCCGCTGGTCGGCTCCACGATGGTCCCACCCGGGCGGAGCCGGCCGTCCCGCTCGGCCGTCTCGATCATGGTGAGCGCAGGACGATCCTTGGACGAGCCGCCCGGGTTGAACTGCTCGAGTTTGGCAACGAGCGTGCACTCCAGATCGCGGGCGGTACGGTCCAGGCGCACCATCGGCGTGTGGCCGATGAGCTCGACCACCGACTCCGCCACATCCATCGGTTCGTCGAAGACCGGCCGCACGTCCACGCCGCGAAGCCGGCTCGCCAGCGCCGCTGGCACCACTTCTTCGGTGAAAAGCTCTACGGGCAATCCGCCCTCATGGAGAAGTTCTGCCACCGCGCCTGCGTCAGCCACCGGACCCCAGACGCCTACCCGGCGCGGGATGCGGGCCCGTAGGTCGCCAAGCAGCGCCTCTGAAGCGGCGCCGCCGGGTGTCCGTTCGACAAGACGAGCCTTCGCGACCAAACGACCGGGCGGCGCCCCATCCCCGACAACCACAAGCACATCCATCGGCGCGCGCTCCTCCGGGATTCCTCTCCACCACTTTGGCGTGGGCCGGCCGCATTTGTCGACCGATCCCAGAGGGCAGGGCGGCGCGAGGCCGTCGGCCAGGTTGGGAACGACTGGGGGGAGGGTCCGCCTATCGGTCGTCGGCTGATGCGACCATTCTGCGGTGGACAAACACGGCTGGCAGACCCATTGGCATCTCCATCCCGGCGTCCGTTCGGGGGAGCAACTAACCCTTGGCGAGCGCGCTGCTGATCGCATGCGCAACATGATGGGTTCCTGGCCGTTCGTCTTCGCCTTCTTCGGGATGATGATCCTCTGGGCCATCGTCAACTCAGTGTTTTATCTGGGTGGCCAGCACGGCAAACACGGCTTCGACCCATACCCCTACATCCTGCTCAACCTGTTCTTGTCGATGCTCGCCGGTGTCCAGGCTGCGGCTCTACTGATCGCGGCCAAGCGAGCTGACGCCATCTCCTCAGAGATCGCCCTTCATACGGAGAAAAACACCGACGAAATCAAGGGACTCGTCAAGGACAACACCGACCTCACCGAGCGGGTGAAGGCAAATACCGACATGCTCACCGAAATCCGCGACCTCCTGCTGAGCAAGTAGCTGGGCGGTGAGAGTGGCCGAGTCGGCCAGGCCGGTCAGGAACCGTTCCCCGTCCCGGCCGGCCCCGCCCAGGCCAGCTCGTAGACGAACCCGGCGCCCCGCTCGGCCCGATGGGCGATCACCAGCTCCAACTCGACGAGACGGCCCAGGTGGACTTTGAGCTGGATGTCGCCCCACGCCGTCGTCTCCCGCACCGCCCGGCGGGTGAAGCGCACCTGATCCGGGTCGAGCCCCTCTGCCGCGGCCCGGGTGGCGACGGTGTCGTCGAGCACGTCGAGCAGGCGGCGGGTGCCGGGCGGCAACTCGTCCAGCGACCGGCCCAGCACCTCGTGGGCGAGCCGGTTGGCCAGTGCCACGTCGGCGACGGTCGCCTCGATGAACGCCACCCGCCGCCCGTCCGGCGTCGTGGTGTGCTGTCGGGTGCGCTGGTGTTGGTGCAACAAGGCAACCGAGACCACTCGCCAGGCGGCCAGGCAGCCGGCCACCCACTGGCCTTCGCCCTCTCCAAGGACGCTCGCATTCTTCGCCGCATTGCAGCTACCGGAGGCTCCCGTCAGGTTCGATGGCTCATTGACCCGTGCGGTCCTAGTGGCGTAGTCGTCCTGCCAACCACCTTCCACCCAGTCCTGCCTCAACGAGTCGATGTGCTCCAGCTGGTTCGAGGACGACTCGCCGCAGTACACACATGTCGGGTTCTTGCTGAGGACATCACCCCTCAGACCTGCCAACGCCCGACCGTATTGCGACCTCCCGTAGTGCGGTGCCTCATCGTCCGCAGCCGCCCCTTCTGTTTCTGCGGCAGTTCGTCAACGCACATCGTCAGGCAGGTACGAGCTCGGCACCGTGTCCCGGCGCCGGTGATTCGGTGTCGTTGGAAAGAAGCAGCTGCCCTCCAAAGTTCGATTTTGTGCACCCCTCACGGCATCCAGACTCCTTCAGGATGGCGGCTCCGCGTGGAGAACGACAATCACCTCGACGGCTGGCGCCGCGGAGGGCTGCGTGTACACCGTGACGTGGTGCCAACCGGGGCCGAGCGGAAGCCGGTGTTCCTCGCCTCCCAGGTAGTTGCCGACAACGAGCTCTTCCCCGCTCAGCAAAACCTCGCCATCGAAGGCGACCGTCGCACCCGAAGGCACAGCGCTGGGTCCAAGCCGCACCTCGACAGCCACGCGCCCATCCATGTCGCCTTGGGTTGCCACGGCGATGCATTGCGCCGTCGCGATCGCCCGCTCCTCGCCCGTCTCCCACTGCGGGTAGTCCGAGCCACCGGGGTCACGGATATCAATCTGCGCCTGCAAGGGCAGCACCTGGAACCGACCAAGCAGCGTCATGGCAACACGTCGCCCCAGTTGACGACCACCTGGAACGGATCGCCCTGACCGATGCCGAACTTCTGGTAGAAGCTTGAGAGCACGCCGCCCTGGATACGTTGCTCACCGAGGGGCACGCCTTCGACCCTTGCTCCGGCGCCGCCTTGCATGGTCGACGCAAACGGATACTCACCTGGGCTTCCCTCGCCACAGAACCCAGCGCAAGCTGCGGCACGGCGATGACGATGAAGTTGGGGAGTCGCGCGAGGAGTTCTCACTCGGCTAGGACCTGTGCGCAAAGGCGAGGGCGGCGCGGGGGCGCAGCGGACTGCGCTCGATCATGGGGGTGGTAGCCGTTTCGGTAGACGCGATCGTGGAGGCCGTCGTGGTGGACCAGCCAAGAGGCAGCGAGCCCAACCTGTAGATCGGCGACGGCGTAAGCGGCTCCGCCAGCTTCACCAACTCGGCCAGCCGGCTGGGAGCTGTCCGGTGGCTGGCTCGTTCTGCATGACGCCGGGTGGCGCGCCGACCGACGCGAGGAGCTGGGAGAAGTTGGCGCCGAACGCGGTCGAGTTGGAACCATCGAACTGCCGGGCATCGGCGGCCATCGTGACGCCATCACCTGACGGATCCGCCCATCCCGTCTCGATCCCATCCGGGCCCTCGTACATGGACCCGATGATCGTGTCGGCGGTGACCCGCTCGCCGGTCGAGACCCTGGGCAGGAGGTCCTCCGCGGCGTAGACGACAAGCCCCGGCGCCGGCCCATCGACGAGGCGGTAGGCGATGAACGTTCCACCGGGCCAGCCACTATTCGTGGTACTCAGCACGACGCCGTCACCGAGGGCGAACATGGGGCCGTAGCCGCTGTAGTCGACACCTTGGTCGACGCGCTCCCGGTCGAGGGCGGAGATGGCTCGAAGCGGGTTCCCGTACGTTCCGGGCAGGGCGACGATCGCGACCGACCCTGGTGGAGTCGCGGACTCTTCGTTGGCGAGTTCGCCCTCCTCTTCTTCACGTTCCTCGGCTTCCGTCTGAGCGATGGCTGCCGCCACAGAGGCCCGCAAGTTGGCTTGCACGCTGTCGAACGAGGCGTCGTCGCGATCGAGGATCGACTCGGCAGTCAGCTGAGCTGCTGCGGCCCCCTGCTCACCCTTCAAGGCCTCCTCCTGGTCGGTCCTCAAGTCCGATTGGGCGCGCTCCGACTCGACGGTTGCCGCGTTGAAGGCGTCGATGTCATCCCGGAAGTTCGCACCGACCGTGTCGGCGTAGACCTGTCGGGTCGCCTCGGTGATCGGATCTTCAAAGTAGGCGGACACGCTCGGCTCCACACCGCCGTCCATATAGAGGTCGATGGCAAGCTGCTTGACCCGAGTGGTCGCCGTCGACTTCGACTCCTCGCTGCCTACCAGCTCTTGCTCAACAGCAGCCAACTGCGACTGGACGTGGGCCACCCGCGCCTGCGCTGCGTTGTATCTCGCGACGTCGCGTTGCACCTGCTCGCCGTCCTCGCGCAGCGCGGCGCTTAGGTGGGCCAGCTCCGCCTGGTCCGAGCCGGTATCGGCCGAGGCCGTCGGGACGCCCACCGCGGATGCGGCCAGCGCACCGAGGGCCAAGGCAACGACCACTAGCCTTCGGAGATCGAGCAACGCACGCGCAAAGCCTGTGCGGCCATGCGCTCGCCTGTGACCCACAAGGGCCACCTCGTGGAGTCGCATAGCTCGCCCAAGATGCCACCTCCCCCAACGGAGTAGGTGGATGAGATGCACTCCAGCATCCGACCGGAGCACCCGGACGTCACCATCGGTGATGTCCTCGGGGCTGAGAGATGCGTCGCGAAGCGAAGCCGGTGGGAGGGCCCAGCACGACGACAGCACCCGTCCCGCCAGGCGAAGAACACGTGAGAGCGGACGACGGGATTCGAACCCGCGACCCCAACCTTGGCAAGGTTGTGCTCTACCAGCTGAGCCACGTCCGCATGTTGCGGCGGTGATCGTAGCACCGGGTCACGGAGGCGCCTCCTCGGTTAGGCGGCGGCAGCAGCCTTGAGGAGCTCGTCCTTGGCCTCGGTGATGTAGCCGGCGAGGGCATCCAGATCGGGGGCCATCTCCCGACAGGCGAGCAGCCCGAAGTTGACGGCACCCATGTAGCTCATCACCGTGATGTTGAGCCCGGCCCCATCGTTGATCGGCCCCATCGGCCAGATCCCGAGCACGCGAGCGCCGGCTGAGTACAAAGGGAAATTGGGGCCGGGCACGTTGCTGATGGTGACGTTGAACAACGCGTTGTTGAGCCGGTCCAACACCCGCAGATTGGACACGAGGCGCGCGGCGCGGGCGGCGACGGCGGGCGCCGCGAACTCTGTCCAGTCGGTGAGGACCTGGGCGCTGATGGCCTTCTCCTGCTCCTTGGCGTCCTTGGTCGACTCCCGAATCGCCGCCAGCCGCTCGACGGGATCCTCCAACGAGCTGAGCTGGATGAGCATGCTCGACACTCGGTTGCCCATGGTCCCCGCCTCCTCGCTGGTGCGCACGGAGATTGGCACCATGCCCACCAGATCTTGGTCGGGAAGCTCGCCGTGGTCGGCCATCCAACTGCGCAGCGCGCCAGCGCAAATGGCAAGCACCACATCGTTGACGGTGCCGCCGAGCGCCTCCTTCACGGCCTTGACCTCATCCAGGGTCACCTCGGTCATGGCGAAGCGTCGGTGGGGCGTGATCGCCGCATTGAGAAACGTCTTCGGTGCCGACAACAACGACGGTGGCGGCGACACGTTTGGCTCGCGGTTGCGACGCCGCAAGGTGAGCGCCATGGCCGTCGTACGTCGCACGGCTTTGACGGCGCGCACCGGTGTGCGCGACAACGAGTTCATGGCGTAGCCGACCATCTCCACATCGGTCGGCATCCGGTCCGGCTGCCACGGCGGGTCAGGCGGCGGGACGATCACCGGCTCCGGCGTCAGGTCGAGGAGATTGACGGTCAGCTCCGCACCCGACACACCGTCGATGGCGGCGTGGTGCATCTTGGTCACGCACGCGATGTAGCCGTGCTCCAGACCCTCGATGACGTACATCTCCCACAGCGGCCGGGTGCGGTCGAGCGGTCGACTCATCACCTCGGCGGCGAAATCCTCCAACTCCCGCCGACCACCGGGCGCCGGGAGTGCGGCGCGCCGCAGGTGGTAGTCGAGATCAAAGCCGGGGTCCTCGATCCACACCGGATGGTGCAGCCCGAAGGGCACCTCGACCAACCGCCGGCGAAATGGCGGGAGCAGCGGCAACCGATTTTCGACAAGGTCGCGCACCTTGCTGAACGAGTAACCCCCCGGCACCTCCGACGGATCCAGGATGATCGTCGAGGCCACGTGCATGTGGTTGGTCGGCGTCTCCAGATAGAGGAATGTGGCATCGAGGCCGGTCAGTCGTTGCATTACTCCGAAGCCTCGCGCTCTTGGCGCACCCCGTCTAGGGCAGGGTCACTTCAAGAGCTTGGAGAGCCTCCGATCAGCCAGGGGTTTGCCCCCCGTCTGACAGGTCGGGCAGTACTGGAGGCTCGACGTTGCGAACGACACTTCGCGGACAATGTCGCCACAAATGGGGCAGGCTTGGCCGGCGCGGCCGTGCACGCGCATGCCCGACTTCTTCTCGCCTTTGAGGTCGGACGCGGCCAGACCGGTGGAGCGCGTCACCGCGTCGTCGAGCACGGCGACGATCGCCTCTTGGAGTCGCGCCACCTCATCAGGCGTCAACGAGCTGGCCATCTTAAAGGGACTGAGCTTGGCCACGTGCAGCGCCTCGTCCGAGTAGGCGTTGCCGATCCCGGCGATGACCGATTGGTCGGTGAGCAGCCCTTTGACCTGCGCCCGTCGACCCTCCAGCAGCGGCCCCAACTCGAAGCCGGGCTCGAGCGGATCGTGACCGAGCTTGGCAATGCCCGGTACGTCGGCCGGGTCGCGGACCACCCAGATGGCGAGGCGCTTCTCGTGCCCTTGCTCGGTCACGTCGAAACCGGTGCCGTCGTCAAACCCGACGCGCAAGGCAAGCGGGCCCTTCCCCGGCTTGGGTCTGATCGCACTCAACGCGGGACGCCATTGGACCCACCCGCCACGGGCCAGGTGCATGGCGAGGGTCGCGTCACCGACACTGATCAACAGGTGCTTGCCGCGCCGGCCCACGCCAACAACCGTGGCGCCGACGATGGCCGACAGCGGCGGGTCGTAGGTCTTCAGGGCCGACAGAGACGCCAGCTCCGCTCGGGTGATGACACGGCCGGTGGTTTGTTGAGCAAGAAACCGAGCCAGCGATTCGACTTCGGGCAACTCGGGCACGGGACACGTTCCCCTTATCGGTAGCCCGAATGGCCGAGACCGTTGGTTCCCCGCTCCGAGCTCGACAACGAAACCGCCGGCTCCCAGGACACTGACGCCACCCGCTGCACGACGAGCTGGGCGATCCGGTCACCGCGGTGCACCTCGTAGTCAGCCGACGGATCGTGATTGACGAGGATGACCTTGAGCTCGTCGCGGTAGCCGCTGTCGATCAGGCCGGGCGCGTTGAGACATGTCACGCCGTGACGCAGCGCCAGCCCGCTGCGAGGCAGGATCAGCCCGGCCCATCCAGCCGGGAGCTCGATGGCAATACCGGTCGGCACGAGCGCTCGACCGCCGGCCGCCTTGATGATGGCGCCTTCGCGAGCGACCAGATCGGCGCCGGCATCACCGTCACGTGCGTAGGCCGGCAACTCCAGATCGGGATCGAGTTGGAGGACCTTGACGGTGACGTCCTCGCCCATGGGCGGCCAGCGTAGTAGCGGGTGGGCCTAGGGTGGCCGCCGTGCTGGTCTGGATGGATCTCGAGATGACGGGCCTCGACCCCAGCGTTCACGTCATCGTCGAGGTGGCGACGCTGATCACCGACGACGATCTCAACATCGTCGCCGAAGGTCCCGATCTGGTGGTGCACCAGGCGCCTGAGGCGTTCGCGGCGATGGCCGAGGTGGTGCGGGCCATGCACACGTCGAGCGGGCTGCTCCAAGAGATCGAGCGCTCGACGTTGTCGCTGTCAGCCGCCGGCGAGGAGACGTTGGCGTTCATCAAAGAGCACGTGCCGACGGCGCGCACGGTGCCCCTCGCCGGCAACTCGATCGGGACCGATCGTCGCTTCCTCGCCACGTGGCTGCCCGAGGTCGAGGAGTGGCTCCATTACCGCTCGGTCGACGTGTCGTCGATCAAGGAGTTGGCCCGCCGCTGGTATCCCGACGTGCTCGCCGCCGCGCCGCCGAAGGTCGGCAACCACCGGGCCCTCGACGACATTCGTGAGAGCGTCGCCGAGCTCCGCTATTACCGCGAGACCATCTTCCGCCCGCCGACCGATCCGAGCGGCCAACCCGGCTAGCCGAATTGAGAGACCTCGGCCCCGCCCGACCTGGGGACTTGGGCGCCGAGCTCGCCGGCAAGGAATCTGACCCGCTCGGTGACGTGGACGGCGTGGTCGCCGAGCCGCTCGTAGAAGCGGCCGACCAAGGCCATCTCGAGCGCGACGGACACGCCGACCGATCCCGAAACCAGCTCGGCGGTGAGGTAGTCGTGGAGGGTGTCGAGCTCGTCGTCGGCGGCCGTGAGCCGCTCGGCCGCCCCCGCGTCTCGATCGGCGAACGCCTCGGTGGCATCACGCCACATGCGTACCGCGACCCGACCCATCTGCTCGACGAGGCCGCGCAGGCGGGGGGTCAGCTGCGGCGTCAGTCCGTTGGCGGCGCGGGCGGCGATGTGCTCGGCCAGGTCAGCCGAACGCTCCAGCTCGGGGACCATGCGCAGGATCGAGAGCAGATAGCGCAGGTCCCGGCCCATCGGGGTCTGCAGCGAGAGCTGTCGCTCGGCCAAGGCCTCGATCTCGTTGGCCAACATGTCGATGTCATCGTCGCCTTGGACCAGCGCCTCCGCCTTGACCCGATCGTCGCTCAGCAAGCACTCCGTCGAGGCAGCCAGCGCCTCACTCACAAGGGCAAACAAGCGACCGACCTTGCTGTCGATCTCCTCCAAGTTTCGATGGAAGGCGATGCGCAGCTCCGAACCCATGGGCCGCCAGGCTACCGGGCCGACGTCGGCGTCAGTCGGCACTCCCACCGGTGGCGTCAGCAGCGGCGGCGTAGGCGATCCGGATAGCCGCGGCATCGACCGAGTCGTCTGGTGCGGTGTTGCGATCGCCGTCGTCGTTGGTCGCTCCCCAGGCGGCGGCGACCACCTCCGGAGGTTGGGCGTGATGGATGGCGGCCGCCTGGATGCAGGCGCCGAGGGCGACGGGTTCGACGTCGGCCGGCAGGACGACGACGGGCTGGCGGGTCAGGTCGGCCAGCACCTGACGGTAGGCAGCCGATCGGGCGCCGCCGCCGACCAGCACCAGCCGACCGCCTCCCGGTCCTGCCCCGAGGGAGGTCAACGCGTCGAGACCGTCGAGCAGACCGCAGACGACGCCTTCGAAGGCGGCCCGTGCCAGTTGCGCCGACGTCGTGTCGCTGCGCAAGCCGGTGAAGGCGCCGGAGGCGTTGGGTCGATTGGGGGTGCGTTCGCCGTCAAACCAGGGCACACACACAACGCCGCCGGCACCAGGCCGAGCCGACAAGGCCAGGGCGTCGAAGGCGTCGTGGTCGGCGATGCCGAGCCACCCGGCGACGGCGTCGGTCACCTTCGTGGCGTTGAGCGTGCAGACGAGGGGCAGCCAACGCCCGGTGGCATCCGCGAACCCGGCCACCGACCCCGACGCATCGGCGGTCGGGTGATCGGACACGGTCATGACGGTGCCCGACGTCCCGATCGAGACGAGCACGTCCCCCGGCCGCAGCCCAGCGCCCAGGGCAGCGGCCATGTTGTCCCCCGTGCCTGGTCCGACGAGTACCGATCCGGCCTCGAGGTTGAGTGGCAGGGCGGCTTCGACCGACACCTCGCCCGCCGCTTCGTTGGGCGCGAGGACGGTGGGGAGCCGCTCGATCCAGTCGACGGCGCCGTCGTTTGTTAGCAGGCGCAGGAGGTCCGTGCGCCAGCGACCTTCCCGCGGCGACCAGTAGCCCGTACCCGAAGCGTCGCCGCGGTCGGTCACAATCCGCCCGGTGAGGCGCCACGTCAGCCAGTCATGGGGCAGCAGGATCTTGCGGAGGCGGGCGAAGTTGTCCGGCTCGACCCGCTGGAGCCAAGCCAGCTTGGCGATGGTGAAGGCGGCCACCGGCACGGACCCGCATCGGTCGGCCCATTCCTGCGAGCCCAGGGTGTCGACGAGGGCGGCGGCGTCCGGGGCGGCCTCCGTGTCGTTCCAGAGCTTCGCCGGACGCAGCGGCTGATCGGCGTCGTCCAGGACGACCATCCCGTGCTGCTGCCCGGCCACGGACATGGCGACGACGTCGTAGCGCCCCGCGTCGTGCCAGGCCTGGACGAGGGCGGCCCACCACGCGCCGGGGTCTTGTTCGCTTCGAGGTGGGCGCGTCGGCGGATGCGGACGCCGACCACTCCCCCACAGGCGGCCGGTGTCAGCGTCTCGGACCTCAACCTTCGTCGCCGAGGTCGACGAGTCGATGCCGGCGACCCGGGCCACGGCGGCGACCCTATCGGACCGCCCCGCCTCTACAGGATGCGAGTCTCGTGAGCCGCCCAGTAGCGGTCGCGCAGGACGCGCTTGTAGAGCTTCCCTGTCGGGAGCCGGGGCAACTCGGCTTCGAAATCGACGGTGCGCGGGCATTTGAAATGCGCGAGATGCTCACGACAAAAGGCGATCAGCTCGCGCTCGAGCTCCGGCCCCGGCTCGATGTCGGGCATCGGTTGCACGACGGCCAGCACCGCCTCACCGAGGTCGTCGTCGGGCACACCGATGACGGCGGCGTCCATCACCTTGGGATGGGTGATGAGCAGGTTTTCCGTCTCCTGCGGATAGATGTTGACCCCGCCGGAGATGATCATGTAGGTCTTCCGATCGGTCAGGTAGAGGTAGCCCTCCTCGTCCACGTAGCCGACGTCCCCGACGGTGCTGGCGGTACCGGTGGCATCGCGCGATTCCGCGGTCTTCACCGGGTCGTTGAAGTACTCAAACTGGGTCGACCCGCGAAACCACACGGTGCCCGGCGTGCCGGTGGGGCACGGGTTGTTGTCCTCGTCGAGGATCAAGAGCTCGCCGGCCACGCACCGACCGACGGTGCCCCGATGGGCGAGCCACTGCGCCGAGTCGCAAAACGTAAACCCGTGACCTTCGGTCGCCGCGTAGTACTCGATGAGTATCGGCCCCCACCACTCGATCATCTGCTCCTTGACCGGGACCGGGCACGGAGCGGCGGCGTGGACGATCGCCTCGAGGGACGACACGTCGGCGGCTGCTCGCACGTCCTCGGGCAACTTGAGCATCCGGGAAAACATGGTGGGCACGAGTTGGGAGTGAGTGACGCGGTGCTTGCCGACCAACTCCAGATATTGGGCGGGGTCGAAGTGCTCCATGATCACCGCCGTCGCGCCGAGGCGAAGCGAGATGGCGACACTCGCCTGGGGGGCGGAGTGGTAGAGCGGCGCCGGCGAGAGATAGGTCATGCCGGGCCGGAATCGCCATAGAGCCATGAGGCCGGCGAACGCCGAGAGGGGCAGGTCCGGGCCGCTCTCCGACATCGGGCGCAAGATCCCCTTGGGGCGCCCCGTCGTACCAGAGGAATACAGCATGGCGAGGCCAAGCTGCTCATCGTCGATGTTGGTCACCGGATAGCCGGCGGCGACCTCCTCGTAGGTCTCGAAGCCGGCCTCCGGCTCCCCATCGGTGTCGACCATCAGCCAGCGCTCGACGTTGGGGCACAGAGCCGGGAGCTGCGCGGCAACCGCTCGCTTGGCCCCCGTCGTGATGACAACTTTGGCCAGGCAGTCGTCGACGATGTAGGCGACTTCCTCGGCGGCCAGGTAGGAGTTGATGCACGTGAAGTACAGGCCCGTCCGCTCTGCGGCTCCCTCGCATTCGAGGAGGCGCGGCGTGTTTTCCATGAAGAACGCCACGTGGTCGCCGCGACGCAGGCCCGAGTCGCGCAAGAGATGGGCGAGCCGATTGCACCGGGCTTCGTACTCGCCGAAGGTCACGACCTGGCCGCTCGTCGCCATGATGACGGCGGGCTCGTCGGGTTTGGCTCTCGCGTGCTCGGCGGCGTACATGGCCGAACGTTAACTCCCCCGGTCCTTAGCTCGTCCACTCCTTGAGCTGCGCGATGAGCTTGACCGGATCAGGATCCATCGGCGTGATCGACAAGGTGGTGACGCCGGACTCGCGGAACGCGGCCAGCCGCTCCTTGACGTAGCCCTCCGGCCCCACCAGGGTCATCAACTCCAGCAACTCGGCGGGGACGGCGGCCGCCGCCTCCTGCTTCTTGCCGTCGAGATAGAGGTCCTGAATGAGCTCGGCCTCCGCCTCGTAGCCGTATCGGCGGATGAGGGCGTTGTAGAAGTTTTTGTCGCGTGCTCCCATGCCACCGATGTAGAGGGCGACCATGGGCCGCATGAGGTCGCGCAGATGGGTCACGTCATCACCGATGGCGACCAGTCCGCCGGCCACGATGTCCAACGGTCCGAGGTCTCCCGAGCGGTTGGCGGCCCCCTTGGCAAGGGCTTCGCCAAACACCTCCTCCGCCTTCTCCGGGACCCAGAAGAGCGGCAGCCATCCGTCGGCGACGGACGCGGTCATCTCGATGTTTTTGGGGCCGAGGGCGGCGACGTAGATGGGGATCTGCGAGCGCACCGGATGGTTGATCAGCTTGAGGGCCTTGCCCAACCCGGTGCCCTGCCCGGCCGGCAGGGGGAGGTGGTAGTAGGTGCCGTCGTGGACGACCGGCTCCCGTCGCCACACCTGCCGGCAGATGTCGATGATCTCTCGGGTCCGGCCGATCGGCGCGTCGTAGGGCACGCCATGGAAGCCCTCGATCACCTGGGGGCCGGAGGCGCCGAGGCCGAGGAGGCATCGCCCGCCCGAAAGGGCGTCGAGCCCGGCGGCGGTCATGGCGATCAGCGTCGGCGTGCGTGTGTAGATGGGCAGGATCGCCGACCCGATGGCGATCGTCTCGGTCTTGGCCGCGAGGTAGCCCATCATGGAGGGGGCGTCGAAGCTGTAGGCCTCGGCCACCCACACCACGTCGAGGCCGGCTCGCTCGAGGTTGCAGACCTGGTCGACGGCGCTGGCCAACTCCGCCGTCGTCCCCCCGTATGGCACCTGCATGCTGAGCTTCATGCCTACCCTCCCCGACGGTACGGACCTTCTTGACCGTGCGGTCAAGTACCGTAGCTTCGATGACTGACACCGTCGCTGCGGCCGAGTCCGGGGCGGGCTCCGCGGCTCCGCCCAGGCCTCCCAAGCAAGAGCAGCGGCCGGCGTCGAGCGAGGTCACCGAAGTCGCACCCAACGTGCTGCGTGTCCAGTTGCCCATCCAGATGCCGGGGCTCGGCCATGTCAACACCTACGTCCTGGTCGACGCCAGAGGCATTGCCCTGATGGACCCTGGAGTGCCGGGAGCCGACTGCTGGGCCGCCCTGGTGGACCGCCTGGCCTCCGTCGGCCTGGCCGTCGGCGACGTGCACACCGTGTTCATCACCCACGGCCACATCGATCACTGGGGTCTCGCGGCGCGACTGGCCCGCGAGAGCCGCCACGATGTGGAGCTGATCACCCACGAGGCGTTCGCCAGCCACTGGCGGCGCGGCGAGGGGGAGGATCTCTTCCTCGTCGACGTCGACATCGACGACATCCCGATCGACAATCCGTTCATCGGCGAGACGCCATGGGGCCGCGTGTGGGGCCCGCCGCCGGGGGTCGAGCCGATGGAGTTCGAGCGGCCGCAGACGACGCGCTACGTGCGTGACGGCGAGGCCGTGCGGCTGGCCGGCCGCGAGATGTGGGTCGTGCACTCGCCCGGTCACACCCTCGACCACATCTGCCTGTCGGACCCCTCCGAAGGCGTGCTGTTTTCCGGCGACCACGTCCTTCCGACCATCACCCCTCACATCTCCGGCCTTGGTAGTGGGCGGGACCCGCTCGACCTCTTCGAGGAGTCGTTGGTCAAGGTCGGCGGTATGGACGGCGTGAGGCTGGCGCTCCCCGCCCACGGCGACCCGTTCACCGATCTGCGGGGGAGGACGGAGGCCATCCGGGCTCACCATGTCGAGCGGCTCCTCAAGCTGCGCGACCTGTCCCAGGACCTGGGCCCGACCACCGTGGAGGAGTTCAGCCACCACCTCTTCCGGCAAGACCACTGGGGACCCATGGCCGAGGCCGAGACCTTCGCCCATCTCGAGCACCTTCGCCTCGCCGGGCTCGCCGAGCGCCAGGGCAGCGGGGCCGAGATGGCCTACGAGCTGGCGCCCCGATAATCCGCTCCACGGCGCCATGCGGGTCCTGGCCGTCGACTGGTCAGGGGCGCTCGCGCCGTCCCAACAACGCCGCTCCATCTGGGTGGCTGAGGCCTTGGCTGGCTCCCTCCTGTCCCTCGCCGCCGGCCGGACCAGGGACGAGACCGTCGACCACCTGCTGGAGGCGACGGCCCATCATCCGGACACGCTGATCGGACTCGACTTCGCCTTCTCCTTCCCCGAGTGGTGGATGCGTCGCATTGCGTGTGCCGACGGCCCCGCTGTCTGGGAGATGGCCACGAAGCTGGGCGAGGAATGGTTGGCCGCCTGCCAACCACCCTTTTGGGGACGGCCCGGCCGGGGCCGTCCCCGCGACAACCTCGGCGAGTGGCGTCGCACGGAGCGTGATGTCCCGTCCGACATCCCCGGGGCCCACCGGCCGAAGAGCGTGTTCCAGATCGGTGGAGCCGGCTCCGTCGGCACCGGATCCATCCGGGGAATGCCGGCGCTCCTCCGCCTGCGAGCCCATGGGGTGGCCATCTGGCCGTGGGATCCGTGGCCGGCGCCCGGGGACGGCCCGGTGGCCGCCGAGGTCTATCCCCGGTGGTGCACCGGACCGGTCCGCAAGTCACGCGCCGCTGAGCGCGTCGCCCACCTCGACGCCCGATGGCCAGACCTCCCGGCCCACCTCGCCACGCTGGCACGTGCGTCGGAAGACGCCTTCGACGCCGCCTGCTCGGCTCTCGTGATGTCGTTGTCTCCCCCACCGAGCGTCGTCCCCGATCACATCGACCGGATCGAAGGTCGCGTCCTGCCGCCCGCGCCCTGGGCGGCCGCTGAAGTACTCGAGGGGGTTGCCGGCCGCCGTTGACCACGTTCGCGCTATGTCAAGGAATACGGGCCGGATTCCTTGACATAGCGCGAACCTGAGCGACCGCCCACAGCCGCGGCGGGTAACAGCAACCGGCGGAGCCGGCGGCTACTTCGGGGGTTCCTAGGCGGACCCGGACCAGGCGAGGGCGCACGACTCGCTGCAAAACAGTTGCGTGTCGCCATTGCCGGTCTCGCGACGGACGGCAAACTCGGCGGTGAGGACCAGCCCGCACACCGGGTCGGTGACGGTGGCGGGTCCCGGCGACCTCACCACCAAGCGGATGACCTGGACGGGGCCGGCGAATCCGGCCACCTGCAGCTCGTAGGGCTCGCCCGCCTCGGCCCAGGGCAGGCAGCTCTCGCAGAAGTCAGGCACGGCGAGGACCTCACGGGGGCCGGCCGCGTCGCAGAGCCGGGCGGCCAGGTTGACCGGCGTCCCGATGTAGTCGTCGCCATCGAAGGGTATGACCGCGCCCTGTCCCAGCCCGGCTCGGATCGGGAGGGCGGAGTGGCCGTCGTCGACCCGCCGCTCGATCTCCAAGACCGCGGAGACCAATGGCTCAGGCTCGACCGACACGATCATCGCTCCGTCAACGAGCCACTTGGCGACTCGCACACCCCGGCGGCTGGCGATGTCGCGGATGATCCCGCGGAATTCGGCCAGCACGTTGGTCGCCCGCTCGTCCCCTTCGATCGCGGTGTAGCTCGTGAAACCACACAGATCGAGAAAGGCGAAGCTTCGCTCGACCCGCATGCCCTCAAGTCTTACCAAGGCCAGCGACCTGCCCGGACCGCCACCGGGTTGAGCAGAGCGGCGACGGGGTATCACCGCGACATGGCCAACTCACCCGACCGACTGGACCAAATGCACCAACGCCTGGACGAGCTCGAGGCCGAGATCGTCGAAGCCGGGCACGACGCCGCCCGCGTCCTGCCGAAGCCCGCCCGCCCTCTTCGACGACGACCAGCTCACCGAAGCCGCAGCCGCAGCCGCAGCCGCAGGCGCAGGCGAAGCCGCAGCCGCAGCTAAGGCACAAGCCCAAGCCCGGGCGAAAGCCGAAACGAAGCCCTAGGCCGGGCCGCCGTTAGCCAAAGTTCGCGCTCTGTCAAGGAATGCGGCCCGGATTCCTTTACATAGCGCGAACTTGAGCGACCGCGCACACGGCCGCGGCGGGCAACAGCGACCGGCGGACCCTGGAGAGCTCAGCCGAGCTCCTCGGCCAGCGCCAGCCACCGGGCTTCCGCCTCAGCAAGCTGCGACTCGACCGTGGCCAATTCGACACCGACCTTGGCGAGGGCCACGTGGTCGGCGGCGACCTCGCCGAGCCGATCGATGAGCGCGGCGCGCGCCGCGCCGTAGGTCTCCATGTCGCGCTCGGCCAGACCGATGAGGCGCCGCAGGGTGCTCGGGCTACGCACCTTGCGCCCGCCGGCGGCGACGGCCGGACTGGCCGCCGGCGAGGCCGGACCGGCCGCGGGGATCGCCGACAAAGCCGGCGAAGGCAAAGCCGGCGAAGACAAAGCCGGGGAAGGCAAGGCCACCGAGCCGGCGGCCGCCGCCGCCGATCGACCCGGCCGCCGACGCCGCCGCCACTCCTCCCAGGCCACATACCCGCCGGGCACCAGCCCAGGGCTACCCGGTGCCCCCCGGTCGAGGGCGAGGACATCCTCGACCGTCCGCTCGAGGAACGCCCGGTCGTGGCTGACCACCACGAGCGACCCCGGCCAGGTTTCGAGGTAGTCCTCCAACACCCGCAGCGTGTCGAGGTCGAGATCGTTGGTCGGCTCGTCGAGCAGCAAGACGTTGGGCGCGGCGGCCAGGACGAGCAGGAGCTGAAGTCGCCGCCGCTCGCCTCCCGACAACGTCCCGATGGGCGCCCATTGGGCGTCGGCGTCAAACCAAAACCGCTCCATCAGCGCGGCGTCCTCCCACCCCGGTTGGCGAGTGGGACCGGCTACGGCGTCTCTGACCCGCTGGGCGGGATCGAGGAGCTTGCCCTTCTGGTCGTAGTAGCCGACGACGACGGTCGGACCCCGGGAGATGGTCCCGGCCGCGGGGTCGAAGCGACCGGCCAACAAGTCCAGCAGGGTCGTCTTGCCCGTGCCGTTGGCGCCGAGGATGGCGAGGCGACCGCGGGGATCGAGGTCGAGATCGAGGTGCTCCCACAACCATTCATCGGACCCGAAGCGGTGGCCGACATCGTGTAGCTCGATGACCTTGTCGCCCAGTCGAGGGGTCCGGATCGGGCTGGCAGCGGCCAGCTCGAGACCCTCCCCGCGAGCGGCCGGCGCCGCTACTTCCGCACCGGTGACCGTGGCCTTGGCCGTCTCCATCCGGGCCTTGGGTTTGCGACTCCGGGCGGGCGCGCCTCGCCGGAGCCACGCCAGCTCGGCGCGAGCCAGGTTGCGACGAGTCGTCTCCGCGGTGGCCGCCTGGGTCTGACGTAGGGCCCGCGCCTCCAGGTAGGACGAGTACCCGCCGTCGTGGGTGAACGCGCTACCACCATCGAGCTCGATCATCCTGGTCGTCACCCGGTCGAGGACGTGGCGGTCGTGGGTGACCAGCACGAGCCCGCCCCGGTACTCGTCCAGCCAACCCTCCAACCAGGCGATGGCGTCGATGTCGAGGTGGTTGGTCGGCTCGTCGAGGATGAGCAGGTCGGCGGGCCGGGCGAGGACGCTGGCGAGCGCGACGCGCTTGGCTTGCCCGCCCGACAGCACGGCCGTGTCCGTGTCGGCGAAGGCGCCCATCCCGACCCGCTCCAGAAGTGCCGCCGCTTCCCAGTCCGAGACGGCGGAGTCAACGGCACCGGCGGCGCCGGCGCCGACGACAGCCGAGACCGTGCCGGCGGCGAGCACGGGCGCTTGTCCCAGCAAGCCGATGCGCACACCTCTCCCCCGCCGGACGACGCCGACTTCGGGAGGCTCGAGGCCGGCGATCACGCGCAACAACGTGGACTTGCCGGTGCCGTTGATGCCGACGATCCCGATGCGGTCCCCCGACCGGACGGTCAGGGACAGATCCTCAAACAGCGCCCGTCCCGGACGGTGCGCGCCCAGACCGGACGCGTCGACGAGGACGGCCACGGCTCAGCCGGCCGTGTCGACTCTCATGAACGATTCCGCGAGCCGCCCCTCCGGCAGCCCGCCGGCGCGAGCCTGCATGGTGGCCCAGCCCCGCATGCGATCACCCAGCCCGCTCGGGTCGGCGATCTGGCTGGCATGGCACTGGAGGGCGGCGACCTTGCGGTCGATGACGTCGGTGATGTCCACCCACACATTGGCGCCCGATTGCGTCATCACCCACACCTCCGGCACCGACCATGCCTCCCATCCTTCGAGCGCCAGCTCGGGGTGGGCAAACGGGTTGCGGGCGTCGGGATACACCGCGCACATCGCCGCCTCGCCGGCTACCAGGTGGTCGGGATGACTGGCGAAGATCCGCTCCCAGGACCGCTCCGGCGACTGGCAGAGCACACGTTGGGGTCGCACCTGGCGGATCACACGCGAGATGTCGCGGCGCAGGTCGATGCTCATCTCCAACCGACCGTCGGGGTAACCGAGGAACGTCAACTCGCTGACCCCTACCTCGGCCGCCGCCGCCGTCTGCTCGGCCCGCCGGATGCCGGCGATCTTGGAGCGATCGACCGCAGGGTCGAAGCCGCCGGCGTCACCGTCGGTGACGATGCAATAGGTGATCTCCCTGCCGGCCTTGGCCCACGTGGCCATGGTGCCGGCCGCCCCGAAGTCGACGTCATCGGGGTGGGCGGTGATCACCAGAATGCGGGAGGCGTCGTCTTCTTCGAGCACGACGGCGACCCTACTGGCCGTTGAGCGAAACTACCGACGTGCGGAGCTACCGCTTCTATGGATTTGCCGAAGAGGCCGCCGCCCAGCTCGCCACCGTTCTCAACGAGGATGGCCTGACCGCCGAGATCGTCCCGCCCGGCGCAGACCCGTTGCCGGGGTGGGGTGTTTTCGCCGAAGGAGACGATCGCAGCGAAGGCCTCCTCGAGATGCTCGCCGGGTTTTACGGCGGCTCCTATGAGGGCGAGGGTTTGTCGGGAGCCTGAGCGGCGAGGGCGCGCACCGCAGCGTCGCGCAGCGCTCGATAGTCGACCTTCCCGTTGGGCGCCCGCCCGAGCCCCTCCAGGGTGAAGACCCGCTTCGGTGCCTTGTACCCGGCGAGCCGATCCTTCACGTAGGCGATGATCGACGCCTCGTCGAGGCTCCGACCGGTCCCGAGCACGGCCGGCTCGACGAGGGCGACGATCGCTTCACCAAACCGCTCATCCGGGACGCCGACGCACGCGGCGTCAGCCACCTCGGGGTGGGTCTTGATGACCTCCTCGACCTCCTCCGGATACACCTTCTCGCCGCCGGTGTTGATGCACTGCGAGCCGCGGCCCATGAGCCGAAGGCTCCCGTCCGCCTCGACCAGGGCGAAGTCACCGGGGATCGACCAACGCCGACCGTCGATGACGCGGAACGTGCGCGCCGTCTTCTCCGGATCCTTGTAATAGCCGACGGGTGTGCGGCCCCCGAGGGCGAGCATGCCGACCTGTCCGGAGCCGGGCACGACGTCGTGGCCGTCGTCGTCGATGACGCGCGTCGACGACCCGAGGGTGAAGGCCGCCGTCTCGCCGCGGGCCTCACCACTCGTCACGGACGCCGCCATGTTGAGCGCCTCCGAGGAGCCGAGCGAGTCGACCAGGATCAGGCTCGGATGGTGGCGCAGCAGCCCGTCCTTCGACGCCGCCGACCACATGACGCCCGACGACGTCACCACCCGCAGTGACGAGATGTCCCAGCGGTCGGGCTCGGCGTCGAGGGCGGCGAGAATCGGGCGACCGAACGCGTCCCCGACGATGGCCAGGCTCGTCACCCGGACCCGCTCGACCGTGTCGAGCAACTCGGTTGCCGAGAAGTGTCGGCTCGGCAACAGCACCACGCTGCCGCCGCTGCTCAGGATCGCCATGGACGTGAAGGCCCCCGTGCCGTGCATCAACGGCGCGCCCGGCAGGTGCGCGGGGCCGGGCTTCACCAACATGGTGCGCACGTCGTCGAGCCCGCCGTCCTCCGGGTAGCGCAGGGCCGCCGTGCGATTGAACAAGGCAAACAAGTCGTCCTGCCGCCACATCACTCCCTTGGGCATGCCTGTCGTGCCGCCCGTGTACATCAGCATAAGGTCGTCGCCGCTGCGCCCCCAGGGCGGGACCGTCCGTCCGGCGGCCGGCGGCAGGCTCGCGTAGTCCACGGCCCAGGCCGGGCACGGTCCGCTCCCATCGTCGACCCACAGCCAGTGACGCACGCCGGGCACGCGGGGTCGGATGGCCTCGATGCGCGCTGCGAACTCTCCATGGAATATGACCGCGCTGCAATCGGCGTTGTCCCACAGGTAGGCCAGCTCGTCACTGCCGTAGCGATAATTCGTATTGACGGGCGGGATGCCGATTTTGAACGACGCGTACAGCGCTTCGATGTACTCCGGGGTGGAGTAGAGGTATTGGGCGAAGGTCTCGCCCGGCGCCACGCCCCGATCGAGCAGCCAGGCCGCCAGCGCGTCGGCCCGGGCATCGAGCTCGGCCCAGGTCTGGTGCCACTCACCGTGGACGGTGGCCGGTGCCTCGGGAAGCGTCTCGGCGACCACCTCCCAGACATCGGCGAAGTGCCACGACGACGTCATGCGAAAACGCTCCGGCCCAGGGCGCGGAGGGCGACGGCGGCCGCACCGATCAACGGGCCGGCGTCGCCGAGGCCGGCCGGCATGATGCGCGTGCCGGCCGAGAAGTCGAGGCGCGCGCACGCGTCGATCTCCGCTTGTGCGGCCTCGAAAAACACGGCTCCGAAGCCGAGCGCCACCGACCCCGCTACGACGGCGAGACGCAGGTCCAACAAGTTGGCGACGTCGGCGACGGCTCGACCGACCAGCCGGCCGGTCCGCGCGCGCACGGCGGGCGTCGCCGAGGCTGCGGGTTGCCCGGTGATGCGCTGGATAGCCAGGCCTGAGGCCAGCGCCTCGAGGCACCCTCGACTGCCACAAACGCAACGTTCCCCATCGGGTTCGACGACAACGTGTCCAATGTGCCCGGCGTTGCCGGCCGCGCCATCGAGGAGCCGCCCGTCGAGGATGATGCCCCCGCCGACGCCCGTCGACACGACCATGCCGATGAAGTCGCGGACACCGGCGGCTGCTCCCAACCAGCCTTCGCCGAGGGCCAGGGCCTTGGCGTCATTGTCGAGATGCGTCTCGAGGCCGGTCAGGGCGCCGAGGCGATCCCGCAGCGGGAAGCCCCGCCAGCCCGGGATGTTGAGCGGCGAGACCCGGCCGGCGGCGGTGTCCATGGGCCCGCCGCAGCCGACGCCGACGGCGAGTGCGCGGCCGGTCCCCCCGGCCAAGGCCGGGGCGACGAGCCCTTCGAGGGCGCTGAAGATCTCCTCGCCGTCAGCCGGGTGCGGCGTCGCTACCGACCGCCGATCGGTGATCGAGCCGTCCAGCCCGACGAGCGCCGTGGCCATCTTGGTGCCACCGATGTCCACCGCCAGCACCGTGTCGGCCACAGTCCGGAGACCCTAGTGGCGTCGAGCCGCCGACGACCGGTGTCAGCGGTACGCTCGATGGCAGAGGACGACCCCGTAGTTGCGGCACCCCGGCCGCTCAGCCAGGAGGAGCAGCGGCTTGGCCGCACAACGATCTGTAGCTCGCGAGGTGGCCGTGTTCGCCGACCGCTTCGAGACGGTCGTGGCCAACATCGAGCTGGCCATCCAGGGCAAAGGCGACGCGGTGCGGCTGGCCATGGTGTGCCTGCTGGCCGAGGGCCACCTGCTCATCGAGGACGTGCCGGGCGTCGGCAAGACATCGCTCGCCAAGGCGCTCGCCGCGTCTCTCGAGTTGAGTTGGCATCGGATCCAGTTCACGCCCGACCTGCTCCCGTCGGACGTGACGGGGGTGCTCGTGTACAACCGGGCCAACGGGTCGTTCGACTTTCGGCCGGGCGGCGTGTTCGCCAACATCGTCCTCGGCGACGAGATTAACCGGGCGTCGCCCAAAACCCAATCGGCGCTGCTCGAGGCCATGGGCGAACGCCAGGTGACCGTCGACGCGACGACCTACGAGCTGTCGACGCCGTTCATGGTGATCGCCACCCAAAACCCGGTGGACCACGAGGGGACCTACCCGCTGCCCGAGTCCGAGCTCGACCGGTTTTTGATGCGCATCGACATGGGCTACCCGGAGCGCTCGTCGGAGATCGCCATGCTCGACGCCCACTCGGCGACATCGGCGGTCGACCGGCTCGAGGCCGTCGCCAGCGCCGACGACGTCGACGCCATGATCGGGCTGAGCCGACAGGTCCACGTGGCGCCCGTGCTCAAGGGCTATCTCGTCGACCTCGTCAACGCCACCCGGCTGCATCCCGCCGCTGCCCTCGGCGCGTCCCCTCGCGCCACCCTCGCCCTGCAGCGGGCGGCCCGCGCCTATGCCGCCTCGATCGGTCGGGAGTACATCGTGCCCGACGACATCAAGACGCTGGCCGGGCCCGTCCTCGGACATCGCCTGGTGCTGACCGGCGAGGCGGAGTTGGGTGGCATCACCCCCGCCCACGTCCTCGCCGACGTGTTGGAGTCGATCCCCGTTCCGAGCACGCGGCAGACGTGACAGGGGGGCCGACCGCGGCCCGTCGGGCTCGGTCCTTGGGTGACGGCGAGTGGACCGTCACCGGGCGGGGCTGGGGCATCGGCACCGCAGCCGTCGCGTCGATCATCCTCGGGCGGCTGCTCGGCCTCGAAGACCTCTTCCTTCTCGGCGTCGGGCTGCTCCTCGTCATCGCTGTGGGCGCGCTGTACGTGCGGACCGTGCAACCGCGGGCCGCCGCCACCCGCCGCGTCCTACCCAGCCGGGTCCACGCCGGTGCCAGCAGCCGGGTGGAGCTGACCCTGACCAACCGGTCACCGCGAAGCTCGCCCGTGCTGTCGGTGCGGGACCCGTTTGACAACGGCGCCCGCTGGGCCCGCTTCCTCGTGGCCCCGCTCCTCCCGGGCGAGACGGCGCGGGCCGCCTACCGGCTTCCGACGGGCGAGCGTGGCGTTTTTGGCCTCGGCCCGTTGCAGATAGGCGTGAGCGACCCGTTCGGACTGATCAGCGTCGACGTCGACGTCGTCCCCCGGTCCCGCCTGACCGTGTATCCGCGCATCGACGCCGTCGCGCCACCCCCCAGCTCTCACGGCGACGACCCCTTAGCCGGCCCCGACCATCCGCGGGGGCTCAGTGGAGGCGGCGAGGACTTCTACGCCTTGCGCCCCTACGTCCGCGGCGACGACCTGCGCCGTGTGCACTGGCCGTCCACGGCCAAGGCCGACGACCTCATGATCCGCCAGGAGGAGATGCCCTGGCAGACCCGTTCCACGGTCCTGCTTGACACCCGACCCGAGGTCGGGCCCAGCGACGCCTTCGAGATCCTCGTGTCGGCCGCCGCCAGCCTGGTGGTGTCCGTCGCGCACCACGACGGTCTTCAGCGACTCACCACGACCGACGGCTACGACTCCCGTTCGGTGGGGGGGATGAGCCACGTCAACACCATCCTGGAGCATCTCGCGGGGATCGGCCGCCGCCCCGGTGATCTCATCCCGGTGTTGGGCTCCATCAGTCGCTCGCAGGCCGGCGGGGCGCTCGTCATCCTGACCACCGCGCTGGCGCCGGCTTCGGACTTTCGGGCCATCGCCGGCCTCCGGGGCCGTTTTGCGAGCGTGACTCTCGTGATCGTCGAACGTTCGGCGTGGGGTGACCGTTCGTCGGCGGTTGCGCCACCCACCGGTGTCCCCACGGTGCGGGTCGACAACGCGCAGCCCTTCGCCGTCGCCTGGGCCACCCTCGCCGGACCGCCCGGTGCCCGGACCGGCCGTCGATCAGCAACGGGGGCCCGCCGGCCTCGAGCGGGGACGACGTGACGACGACGCTTCACCCGCCGGCGCCCGGCGCCGGTGCCGGTCCCAGCGCCGGTCCTGGCCAGCGTGCCGGAGCAGCCGGGCCGGCCCGCCCCCCGACTGGGCGGGGGTGGCCGCGGCCCACCGGTACCAACCCGGCCGGCGGCCTCGCCAACCCCGCCGTCGTCGCCCTCACGCTGGCGTCCGTCGTCGGACTGGCCCGGCTCTTCACCAACCCACTGGCCTTCTTCGAGCCGGTCGCCGTGGTCGGCCTCGCCGTGCACCTCGCCGCGTGGTGGTGCCGGCGCGTTCGCCTGAGGCTGCTCCCCGCCGGGGCTGTGGCCGCGGCCGTAGGGGTGGTGGCCACCCTCGAGGTCGCCCTCCCGCAGACGACGACCTACGGCCTGCCCGGGCGGGCCACCCTTGACGCCATCGCGCCGGCGCTCCGAGCGGCGGGGACGACCTACCGGACGGCAGCGGCACCGACCCCGGTCATCGTCGGGTTTGTCCTGGCCGGCGCCTTCGGTGTGGGAGCGGCGGCGTTCCTGAGCGACTGGGCCGCGTTCCGGATGCGCACGACGATCGAGGCGTGCCTGCCCTCCTTCGGACTCTTCGTCCTCGGATGCACCCTCGCGCAGGGCCATGGTCTCGTACCGGCGTCGGCCGTGTGGCTCGCCGCCCTCCTCTGCTTCTTGCTCATGCGCCAACCAGCGACGGACGGGTTGGCGTCCGCGTGGTTTTCGAGTCGGAGTCCACGCCGGGCCGGTCGCATCCTCGCCACCGGTGCCGTCATCGGCGGGCTGACCGTGGCCATGACGGCCATCGTCGGACCCCACCTCCCGGGCGCGACGACGCACCCCGTCGTCAACTGGCGCCACGCCGGTCGCCAGGCCCAGGGCCGCAGCACGTCCAGTCCTCTTGTGGACATCAAGGCTCGCCTGCAAAACGAGAGCACCGAGGAGGTGTTCACGGTCGCGTCGAGCCAGCCGACCTATTGGAGACTGACCTCGCTCGACACCTTCGACGGGTCGGGTTGGTCCCTCAACGACTCCTACCGGCGGACAGGGTCCACGTTGGCGCTGTCGAGCACCGACGGCCTTCCGGCCGACACCGGCCCGCACGAGGCGTTGCAGGACAGCTTCCGGGTCAGCGGGCTGCAGTCGCTGTGGCTGCCGGCCGCCTACCGACCCGTCCAGGTGGTTGGGGTCGGCGGCTTGAGCTACAGCACCGACGCCGCCAGCCTGATCACCAGTCGGGCGACGTCGGACGGGCTCAGCTACCGGGTCACGTCCCAGGTGCCGGCGCCGAGCCTGACGGCCCTGGCGCAAAGCCCGGTGATCGCCACGTCGGACCCGCTGTACTCGGCCTACCTCCAACTCCCGAGCGGCCTGCCCGGCGAGGTCCACCAGCTGGCGCTCGAGCACACGGCAGGCGCGACGTCGCCCTATGACGAAGCCCTGCTGCTCCAAAATTGGCTGCGGGGCCCGTCGTTCCGATACGACCTCAACGTCCCCGCCGACGACAGCTCCAACGCCCTACTCGACTTTCTCGTCCGGACGCGCGCCGGGTTTTGCCAACAGTTCGCCGCCAGCTTTGCCGTCCTCGCCCGGACCCTCGGCCTTCCGACTCGCGTGGCTGTCGGCTTCACCGAGGGCCAGTTGGAAGCCGACGACCTCTACCACGTCACCAACGAGGACGCCCACGCGTGGCCCGAGGTCTACTTCGCCGGCATCGGCTGGATCGCGTTCGAGCCCACCCCCGGCCGCGGGCCGCCGGACCCCAGTGCCGAACGCATCACGGGCGTCCCGCCTGGGCAGGCGGCTCCGCCGCCCGGCGCCGCTGGCGCTACTACGCCGACGACGACGGCTACTGGAGGCGGCTCGGCGACGACGTTGCCGCCCAAGACCCAACCGGTCAAGCTCGGCAACAACACGCCGACCACCAAGCCGGCCGGTCATCATGGCCGCTCGGTCCTCGAATCGATCTTGATCGCCGGCCTGGCCGCGCTCATCGCCCTGGCCGTCTGGGTCGGCGGCCTCGCCGTGCTGACGTCAGTATTGACCCTCCGTCGTCGTCGCCGTCACCGGACGGCCGATGCCCGGGTGGCCCTGGCCTGGCGATCGGCCGAGGAGGCTCTGAGCGCGGCTGGCAAAGGGGTGCGTCGCGGTGAGTCGGCGACCGAGTTCGGTCGACGGGCGTCGCGCAGTACGACGTTCAGCGCTGCCGTGAGCGCCAGCATCGTCAGCCTGGCTGCCATCGTCGAGCTCGCCGCGTTCGCGCGTGACGGTGCCGACGACGAGGAGGCCAAGACCGCGGAGACGGCCGCGGCCTCCATCAGCACGTTCCTCGGCCGTGAGCGTGACCGGGGTCGGCGCCTTCTCGACCTGGTCGACCCCCGCCCGGCGATCAGGCTGGCGCGCTCGGAGTGGACGACCGGTCGCGCCCACGGCGCCGCTACGACTCGCCGGCCGGCAACCAGCTGAGCACGGCCGGCCGACCGGCCCTCAGAAATTTGTGCTGCAGAAGGGCAGGACGTCGGTCAGGAACATCCGATCGAAGGCCGCCACCGCGCCCGGTCGATGCTCGCCGACCCGTCCGGCCACCGCGGCCAAGCGGAGCGCCGTCCCTCCCAGATAGGCGGCGCTGAGGTCAGCCACGGTCACCGTGAGGTTAGGGGCCTCTGACGTGGGGCTGCAGACCGCACCATCGGCACCACCCTCGATGACATACCGGCCGGCGGCGTAGCCACCAAAATCGTCGGTGACCTCCAGGACCATCCGGTCGGCGACGCGATACCGACGAGCGCCGAGGCACGTGACGACGTCGAGCAGCCGAGCCCAGACGAAGTCGGCTCGTGTCTCCTGCGACACCGCCCGCCGATCGACGAGCAGGCTCGGCAACGCCTCCACGACCGGCCGACGTCCTGCTTCGACCCGAGTGACCCAGTCGATCGTCGTGCAGTGGTGCCACAAGGCCCGGTAGGCGTCGTCGGAGGTGGCGACCAACTCGTCCACAAACACGGTGCAGTCGGGCGACCTCCGAGCCCATGCGACCAGCACGCGGTACGTGGCGTACCCGTCGGCGACACCACCGGCGTCTCGAGTCACAACGTGAAACTCGGTGCCCGGGTCGGGTGTCCAACCGGGCGGGCGATCGAGGTAGTGCCGGTCCCACCAGCGCGGCACCCGTCGGGCCAACTCACCCGCCTGTCCTCCGCACCACCGGGTGTGGATGGCGGGGGCATCAGCGACGAGCTCGGCGGGCGTGCAGCGGCGCACTCGCCCGGGGGCCGGTGGGTCGACAAACCCGGCGCGCCGGGCGTCGATGTGCAGATCGACGGTCTCGATGGCCGGGCCGTACCCGAAGCGGCCATAGATCGGCGCTTCGGCGGCGATGAGCACGGCCTGGGGTTCGGTGATCGAGGCCAGCTGGGCGGCCATCAGCTGGCGGAGCAGACCCTGGCGACGGTGGGTCGCCACGACGGTGACGCCACTGACTGCCGCTACCGGGAGCGTCACCGGGCCCGGGACCGTCAACTGGGTCGCGAAGGAGTCGGCGGTACCGACGATATCGGCGCCGTCGAAGGCGTCCCACGTCCGGTCGGGTTGGACCAGCGGCGTGTAGTAGGCAACGGCGCCCTCGCGCACGACCTCGTAAAACCCGCCGATGTGGGCGACGATGTGCGCCGGGACCTCCGCCGCGGTGATCGTTCGGACCTCGGCCACAGCGGCAACCTACCGCTGGCCCACGCCGCCGAGCGGGTCATATTTGAGCGGCGCGCCCGGGACGGGCGGCTCAGCTCGAGCGCTTGAAGCGGTCCCGCAGGCGCTTGCCGGCCGTGCCGAGTCCTCCGGCGCGCATCGAGCTTGTCAGGCTCTGCCACCCGGCCCGACCCATCTTGCGCAGGTTGCGCTCGAAGAAGAAGGCGCAGGCAAGCATCACCAAAAAGCCGGCGACGGCGACGACCAGCGATTGCAGTCCCCAGATCATGAGGGCCAAGCCGGCGAAGAAGCCGAGCGCCAACCACTTCAGATTGCGGCCACCCACGCGGTAGATGGTCGTCTCGCTCACTTTGCGCGAGAACTGCGGGTCGTGCTCGTAGAAGCTCTTCTCGATGTCCTGGAGGATCTTTTGCTCTTCAGGAGAGAGCGGCACGTGCTTGCCTTTCGCCACAGCAGATCGTCTGCCGGGGCCAACTGGTGTCATCTATCTTCGCACGGTCCACCGGCCTGGACAACGCGCATCGACCCGATCCTCGCCGAAAGGGGGTCGAGACCGGTGCGCAGTCGGCTCGCCGGTGGGTAGGAACTGCCCGTGTCACGCTCGCTTCGGGGGCTCCGAGGGGCCCCACTGGGTATCGCCGCGCCGCTTGAGGCGCAGTCCGCGGGTCCCGACGAGGGCGGCCGGGCCCACGGCGTCATCCCCGAAGCGCGCCCGGATCTGGTCAACGGCGCTGGTCGCCTGCTGCCACTCGGCATCGGACGGCCGCCCGTTGGGGTCTCGCGAACCAGCGGCGTCTCGTGGCTCAGCCTCCAGCAGGCTCAGTTGCCGGGCGGCCACGTCGGTGAGCTTCGACACGCCGACGCCGAGTAGGCGCACGCCCGGGGTCGAGTCGATCTGGGCCAGCAGATCGACGGCCGCCCGGGTGATCAACGGGCCGGCGTCGACCGCCTCAGGGAGGGTGTGTGACCGGGTGACGGTCGAGAAATCGGCGAATCGGACCTTGAGCGTCACCGTGCGACCGGCCAGCCTGGCCCGCCGCAGCCGGGTGGCCACGCCTTCGGCCAGGCGGAGGGCTTCGGCGGCCAGAGCAGCTCGATCGTGGATGTCGCGGGCGTAGGTCTCCTCGTGGCTGACCGACTTGACGGCCCGCTCAGGCTCGACCCGGCGCGGATCGCGAGCCCACGCCAGCTCGTGGAGGTGGTGACCGAGAGCCGGACCCAGGGCGCTGACCAAGGTTTCGAGGGGCATGGCGGCCAGATCCCCGATGGTCACCACGCCGAAGCGCTCGAGTCGCTTGTAGGTCGCGGGGCCCACGCCCCACAGGGCCCGCACGCTCAAGGGGTGGAGGAACGCCAATTCGGTCCCGGGTGCGACCACGAAGACGCCGTGACCCGGCCGAGTCCCGGCCCGGTCCGCCGTCGGCTTGGCCGCCTCCGACGCCAACTTGGCGACGAATTTGGACGCGGCGATGCCGACGGAGGCGTCGAGACCCAGATCCGCCTTGATCTCCCGTCGGATCGACCACGCGATCTGCTCCGGCGGTCCGAGCAAGCGCCGGGCGCCGCTCACGTCCAAAAACGCTTCATCAAGGGAGATGCCTTCGACGAGCGGGGTGTAGCGGCCAAAGACCTCGTGGAGCCGCCCGCTGAACTCGACGTAGCGGTCATAGCGACCGGCGAGGAAGACGGCGTGGGGGCAGAGGCGCTTGGCGCGCACGGCGGGCATGGCCGAATGCACGCCGTAGGCCCGCGCTTCATAGGTGCAGGCGGCCACGACCCCGCGGGCGCCGACGCCGCCGACGATGACGGGCTTGCCGGCCAGGCTGGGGTCGAGTTGGACTTCGACGGCGGCGAAGAAGGCGTCGAGGTCGACGTGGAGGATGGCCGCCTCGGGTTGACCCCCAAGAGCAGCCCCTCCGGCGGTGCCGCTCACGGGTCGGCGTGGAGGCGCACGACCTCGACCTCCCCGGCCGGTCCGTCGAGCCGGTAGCGATAGCTGCCGAGGAGGACGTCCGGTCCGGCCAACCAACCTTCGATGGGCTCCCGAACCCAGGGATGGGCGCTGGCCAGGTGGACGGACCAGTCGGCAGCGGCCACAAAACGAGCGTCGACGACGATCCCATCGGGATCGTCCACGCGGAGCTCACCGGTGTAGCTCCGAGCCAGGAAGGCCTCCGCGCGCAGCCGCCACCCGAGCCCAGGGGCGACGACCTCGACGTCATAGATGGGACCGTCCCAGTCGGAGACCGTCAGCCCCGTCTCCTCGCGCACCTCCCGCGTCAGCCCGTCGGTGACCGACTCTCCCTCGTGGACCTCGATGACCCCACCGGGTGGCGACCAGTCCAGCGAGCCGTCGCGGCGCCGGTTTTGCACGAGGACCAACCCGGTCGGGCCTTCGATCAGCCCGGCGGCGACCACCCAAGCCCGCATCGCCTCCATGCTTTAGATTCTGCACCCAGGGAGCGACACCTAGACGCGGGCGGTGTGGCCGGCCCAGTACGGCTCTCGGAGTTGACGCTTGAGGACCTTGCCCGACCCGGTCCGCGGCAGCTCCGCCACAAACGAGACGGACCGCGGCACCTTGTAGCCCGCCAGGTGCTCGCGGGCGAACGCGGTGACGTCGGCGGCGTCCATGACGGCGCCCGGTCGGAGGACGACGACGGCGTGGACGGTCTCGCCCCAGTCCTCCGACGGGATGCCGAAGACGGCAGCTTCGTAGATGTCGGGATGGCCTTCGAGGGCGGCGTCGATCTCGGCGGGGTAGATGTTCATGCCCCCGCTGATGATCATGTCCTTCTTGCGGTCGCAGATGTAGACGTACCCCTCCTCGTCGCGGTAGGCGACGTCGCCGACGGTGTGGAAGTCCCCGCGCCGGTCTTCATCAAACTTTGACGATGCCTTGTGGTAGGCGTTGAACATCGACGCCGACCGCACGAACAACTCACCTGGCACTCCGGCCGTGGTCACTTCCTCCCCGTTGTCGTCAAACACCTTGATCTCGATGCCGGGGGCGGGTAGCCCGCACGATCCCGGCTTACGAAGGTGGTCGGTCGGCGCCAGGACGGTGTCGACGCCCATCTCGGTCGACCCGTAGACCTCCCAGAGGGAGTCGGGTGGGAACACGGCCATGTAGGACTGTTTCAGCGCCATCGACCAGGGCGCGGCGTTGGCGATCATGCGTCGCATGCTGGAGAGGTCCGAGGCGGCGAGGACGGACGCCGGCAGGGAGCAGACCATCCGGATCGGGGTCGGCGCGGAAAACGTCGTCGATACGCGATGGGTCTCCACCAGTCTCAGCCAGTCGTGCGGATCAAACTTGCGTTGCACCACCACCGTGTTGCCGAGCGCGTGGGCGATACCGGCGAAGCCGCCGGGCCCGGAGTGATAGAGCGGCCCGGTGGTCAGATACACGTCGTCGGGCGTGTAGCCGATGAGCTGCAACAACGCGGCGATCTGGGCGGGGTCCCCGGTCGCGGCACGGAGGGCGCCCTTGGGCTTGCCCGTCGTCCCCGACGTGTAGATCATGACGGCGGCCGGGCCGGCGACGAGGCCGGCCGGCGCCGAGGAGGCGATGAGGGCGTCCCCGTCCTGGCAGCCGGTAGCCGTGCCCAGGTAGCTGAAGACTGAGCGCAGTCGGGGCGCGGCAGCGCGGGCGGCCACGACCAGCGGGGCGAACTCGGCATCGACGAAGGCGAGGACGGCATCGCAGTTGTCGAGGACGTAGCCGGCCTCCTCCTCGGTGAGGCGATAGTTGAGTGGGACCGCGGTCACGCCCGCCTTCCGGCACCCGTGGGTCAGGGCCACGACCGTGGCCGAGTTGGGACCACACCACACGACGCGGTCGCCCGGCGCGGCTCCGGCCGTGGCCAAGCCCGTGGCGATGCGGCACGCCCAGTCTTCCAACTCCGCAAACGTCCAGGTCTGCACCGGACCATCGCCTGAGTCGGAGATCAGTGCCACCTTGTCAGGCTGAAGGCCAGCGTGAAGCGAAAGAACGTCGGGCACACTCTCGGTCATATTCCCCCCTTTGGATTTCAACGACGACGAGACCGTGGCTAGGCGCCGTCCCAGACCATGCCCGTATCCGATCCCTTGAAGAGCAGGCTCGCCGGCGAATGCTTGTCGATGTGGCCGATGAGCCCGTTGTAGACCCCGAAGCCACAGAGCTCCTGGAGGCGCGGCCCGAACGTCGAGACCGTCGCCAGGGGCAGGCCAAGCTGCTGATTTTCCTGTTGGCGGATCCAGCCCGCGCAATAGTTCATGGCGATCCCCACCCGCGTCGCCTGCGTCGTGTTGGCCCCGCCGCCGTGCCACAGGCTTCCGTGCCAGACGAGGACGCTCCCGGCGGGCATCTCGGCGGGGATGGAGTCATAGGGTCGACCGTAGTCAGGCGACCGGTCGGCGAGGTGGGTGCCAGGGACGAGGCGAGTCGCACCGTTGGCCTCGGTGAAGTCTGTCAGCGCCCACATGGTGTTGCAGACGGTCGGCACGTGGGGTTTGGCCACGGGCATGAGCTGATCGTCGGCGTGGATGGGCTGGGCCGTCTCCCCCGGCCCGATGGCGATCGACGACAACGACGAGATCAGACAGCCTCGATCGAGCACGCCTTCGACGACGGGCAGGACGGCGTCGTGGACGGGCACCTCGGCGAAGACCGCGCCGCGGGCCAACAGGTTGTAGACGCGCACGGTGTGGCGACCTTCGAAATCATTGTCGGCCGGTGCGACGCCGGCCGAGAGCCCGTCGATCGCCTCCCGCAACGCGTCGAGCAACGACGGCCCGATGACGTCCGGGATGATCGTGTATCCGTCCTCGGCAATCCGGGCCAGGTGTCCAGCCGCGGCCGACGCGGCCGACGTGTCGGATGTCTCAGACGTCGCCGGCGCGGCCGCGGGCTTCATCCACCGCCCCCCGACCCCAGTCCGGGGGGCTTGCTGCGGCCGGTCAGCCAGGGCCGGATGAGCCGATCCCGCAGGCCCCACCACGTGACGAGTGCGAGGGCCTCCCAGACAATGGCCGCCGACATCTTGGACGTCCCAAACTCGCGGTCGACAAACGTGATCGGCACCTCCATCACGTGGGCCCCCAGCTCGACGCTGCGATGCACGAGCTCGATCTGGAATCCGTACCCATTGGCGTGGAGGGTCGACAGGTCGATGCGGCGGAGGAGATCGGCGCGGTAGGCGCGATACCCGCCCGTCGCGTCATGCACACCGCAGCCGAGCACGAGCCCGGCGTAGCGGTTGCCCACCCGCGACAACAGCAGCCGATGCAGGGCCCAGCCCGGCACCGAGCCGCCGGGAACGTAGCGCGACCCCATCACCAGATCGGCGCCCGCTTCGAGCGGCCCCAGGAGCGACGGCAGCGATGCAGGGTCGTGTGAACCATCGGCGTCCATGCTGACCACGGCCTCATAGCCGTGATCGATCGCCCACTGCCATCCCTCCCGGTAAGCGGGCCCGAGTCCCTGCCGCTCAGCGCGGACCAACACGCGTATGCCGCCCATCTCCTCGCCGGCCTTGGCGGCCAGCTCGGCGGTGCCGTCGGGGCTGCTGTCGTCGACGACGAGGATGTCGGCCTCGGGCGCCGCCTCGCGCACCCGGGCGAGGGCCTCCAGCACATTGAGTGCCTCTTGGTAGGTGGGGATCACCACGATGGTTCGCATTCCGAGCCTCAGCCTACGATGACCGGCGTGCCGACTCCGGCCAGCCGACCGGCATCAGCCCTGCCCTCCGTCGCGGCACGCGTGCTTGCGTTCGTCGCCATCCTTTTTACCGGGGTTGCGGGCGCGGCGATCGGTGGGAGTGTGGTCGACATCTCGTGCCACGGAGGTTGTTCGGCCGAGATCGGCATCGGGGCGGTGGTCGGCGGCGCCGGTGCGGCCGGTGGTACGGGTGTCGTCGCCACGCTGACGCTTCGGGCCATGGGCGAATGGAAGCGCATCTCCGAGGATGCGCTCGCCGGCAGCCCCGATGACGGCCCCGACGACGACGATCCTGATCCCGACCCGGCCGCCCCCTGACCTCGCCTCACCCCTCGCCCCGGGGTCTGGGGCCCGGGCCCCGAACCCCGGACCCCGACCCCGACCCCGGACCCCGACCCGACCCCGGACCCGGACCCCAGACCCGACCCCGGACCCCGGACCCCGACCCCGGACCCGACCCCGGACCCCGGACCCCGACCCCGGACCCGACCCCGGACCAAGTGCGCGGTGGCGTTAGGAATCAGCGGCAAAAGTCGTCTGATTCCTAACGCCATGGTGATCGTGCTGCCAGCGCGGCGCCCGGGCGCGGCGCCCGGCCGCGGGCTGTGCCTCCCTTGACCCGGGTTCGGGACGCCAGACCCCGGTTTCACGACGGCGCCAGCAACTTGAAGCCCTCGGCATAGCGCACCCCCGCGGCCCGACCGGCGTCCTCGGCCCGCCGGCGGATGGCGGTCGCCAACACGTCGTCCGATCCCTGCATCTGACTCTGGTGGCATTGCAACGCGGCCGTCTTGACCTCGACGGCGCCCTCGATGTCCACGAAGGCGTCCGGGTCGAGCGTGCCCGACAGCCACACTTCGGCGACCCGATGCGGCGGTCCCGCGGCCGGGAAGTAGAGCGGGCTCCACGCCGCGGGCGCGACAGCGTCGAGGGTGGCCCAGCCGACGATCCGGTGATCCCGATGGTTGATGTACGTCCGCCCGAAGAACGCCGGCGTCGGATCCGGGCACACCACCGCGTCGGGCCGCAGCCGTCGCACCGCGGCCACCAACGTCTCGCGCAGCGCGGGCGTGTCCTCGACCGACCCGTCCGGGTACCCGAGCATCTCGTGGCTGGCCAGTCCGAGCACGCGAGCGGCGGCTGCGACCTCCTCCGCCCGTTGGCCGGCGACCACGACCGGATCGCCCGCCGGATCGTGGCTGCCTTTGTCGCCGGCGCACACGATGACGAGATGCACCTCGGCGCCGGAGCCGGCCCACCGAGCCAGCGTGCCGCCACACGCCACTTCAGGGTCGTCGGGGTGGGCGTAGACGGCGAGAACGACGGCCGGCACGTTCCGCACCAGCTCGGCCATGGCCAAGCTACCGGCCGGTGTAGCTGCGCAAGGCGGCGACCGCCCGCTCGATCCCGGCGTCGTCCACGTCATGGTGGGTGACCAATCGCATCACGCCCGGCGCGACGGTGCCGCTGAGCACGCCCGCGCCGCGAAGATGGGCAATCAGCTCGTCGGGAGCGTCGGACCTGAACGTGACGATGTTGGTGGGGAACGTTGCCCGGTTGCCCCCGGCCCCGTCTCCCTGCTCGGCGTCATTCGCCGGCCACCGCTCGGCGACGACCTCGCGCAGGATGGCAGCGCGACGATGGTCGTCGGCCAAGCGTTGGACCATCGTCCGCATGGCGACCAACCCGGCGGCGGCGATGATGCCCGCTTGGCGCATGCCGCCACCGAAGCGTTGGCGGTGGACGCGAGCCTCGGCGATCACGTCCGCGGGGCCGGCGAGGACGGATCCCACCGGCGCGCACAGGCCCTTGGAGAGACAGCACATGACCGTCGTCGCGCCTGCCGCCAGTTGGGCGGCGGAGACGCCCGTGGCTACTTCGGCATTCCAGAGTCGGGCGCCGTCGAGATGAACGGCGAGATCGTGCTTGGCGGCCACGGCGACGAGCTCCTCTGTCTCCTCGAGCGAGAGGGCGGCCCCGTCGGCGGGCATGTAGGTGTTCTCGATACAGAGCAGGCTCGGCGTCGGCTGATGGTGAGCGGCGGCGGCCGCCACCCACTCGACCGCCGCCGGCTGGAGGTGCCCGCCTTCGTCGTCGAGCTGGTGGAGTTGGACGCCGCTGTTGGCGGGGCTCGCGCCATTTTCGTGAGCGACGAGGTGCGAACGCCGCCCGGCCAGCACGATGCTCCCCGGCCGTGACAGGACGGCGATCGCCACCTGATTGGCCATCGTTCCCGACGGCACATACAGAGCCCGCTCCTTGCCGAGTCGGGCCGCGAACTCCTCTTGCAGAGCGGTGACGGTCGGGTCCTCGCCGTAGCCGTCGTCGCCCACCACGGCTTCGGCCATGGCCCGGCGCATCTCGGGCGTCGGCTGGGTCTGCGTGTCCGACCGGAGGTCGACGAGGCAGGAGTCTGAGATTTCGGCAGATGCCACGTCAGCAGAGTCGTGGACGGTCACGCCGGCGCGCAACTCGGTCCGTCTCTGTCAGTCGCGGGCTGAAGCGCGACTAGACCCATGGCCATGGATGCTGCGGCCGAGTTGCTGTCGATCGCCGTGGAGGCCGCCCACCAAGCCGGCGCCCTCCTGCTGGCCGGCCGCGGGGGCGTCCTGCACGTCGAGACCAAGTCGAGCGCCACCGACATGGTGTCGGAGATGGATCGCGCCGCTGAGGCGGTCATCCGCGAGGTGATCCTGTCGCGCCGACCCGGGGACGCCATCCTCGGCGAGGAAGGGGGTGCGACGAGTGGCCAGCGGACCGACGACGCGCCCCGGGTCCGATGGATCGTCGACCCGCTCGACGGGACGACCAACTTTCTCTACGACTTCCCGGCGTGGTGCGTGTCGGTCGCCGCCGAGGCCGACGGGGTGGTGATCGCCGGTGCCGTCTTCGATCCCAACCACGACGAGCTGTGGGCGGCGACGCGAGGAGGGGGCGCCTCCCGCAATGGCACCCCCTTGCCGATGCTCGTGGACGGGCCCGGATTGGCGACCGCCCTCGTGGCGACCGGGTTCAGCTACCACGCCGAGCGCCGGGCCGACCAGGGCCGCGTCGTGGCCACGATCCTGCCCCTCGTCCGCGACCTGCGCCGGGCCGGCGCCGCCGCCCTCGACCTGTGCTGGCTGGCGGCCGGTCGCGTCGACGCCTATTTCGAGGAAGGCACCCACATCTGGGATTGGGCCGCCGGCGCCCTGATCGCATCCGAGGTGGGCGCGTGGGTCGGCGGTCTGGACGGCGAAGGGCCGACGGACGGTGAGATCCTTCTCGCCGCCCGGCCGGCGCTGGCCCGCGAGCTGCGCGACCTCATCCGTTCAGCTTCCGCCAAAACGTGAAGAGGACTTGCCCGTCCCTGGCCAGGTCTCCGTTGACGCCGATCGTGGTCAGCACGTGGTCGCAGAAGCCGAAGAAGGCCGAGTTGGCGGCCGCCGAGTAGAAAAGGATGATGAGAAGACCAAACCACGCGAAGCGGGAGATGGGCATGAGCTGGCGCACCGTATCGTCAGGCAGGTAGGGGGCGATCACCCCGAAGCCGTCGAAGCCGGGGATCGGCAGGGAGTTGAGGACGGTGGCAACCACCTCCAGCAGCGTCAAGAAGGCGAGCGCCGCCGCGAACGCATCGGTCTTGCCGCCCGTGAGCTCCAAAGTGGTGAGGTTGAACTTGACGAGGCCGCTGGCGAGCGGGAGCCCGCACAGGACCGCGCACGCCAGGTTGGTCAAAGGCCCAGCCGCCGAGACGAAGCTGCGCTGGCGGCGGTCGCGGATCAAGCGACGGTCCACCATGACGGCTCCGCCGGGTAGGGCGATGCCGCCGATCAACACGATGAGTATCGGAAGGACGATGCTCATCTGGCTGTTCATGTACCGGGCAGGGTTGAGGGTCAGATAGCCCTTGGCCTCGACGCTGCGGTCACCGGCCTTCCACGCCACTGCGGCGTGGGCAAACTCGTGCAGGCACAGCGAGATGACCCAGCCGAGCGCCACGAAGGCGAAGACCCAGATTCGGGTGTTGCCGACGCCCTGGGCGCAGAGGACCCCGGCGGCGGCGAAGCCGACGATCAGGCCCAGGAAGACCGGGCTCGGCCGGACCGGGAGGCGGCGGGCGGCGGGCACCACCTGGGGCAGTGCGGCAGGGGCCGGCCGGCTGTCGCCCCAGCCTTCGGCCGGCACCGGCGCCGGCTGTTGCCAGCCCAACCCGCTCTGCCCGGACCTCGTGTCGTCGTCTGCCATTGGTTCCTCGTCCCCAGACGTGTGTTGATCGTGCCGATCAGACAACCACCATCATGACCGAGGTCAGCCGTAGAAGACCTCCGCCACGGCTACCAGCTCGTGGTCGACCGTCTTGAGCTCACTCACGGCGGCCGCCAAGGGCACCCGCACGATGCTGCCCGCCTGGAGGGCGACCATCTGCCCGAAGTCGCCATCGTGGACGCAGTCGATCGCCGCCACGCCGAATCGGGTGGCCAGGACGCGGTCAAAGGCGGTCGGCGTGCCACCGCGCTGAACGTGGCCGAGGATCGTCGCCCTGGTCTCGAAGCCGGTGCGGCTCTCGATCTCCGCGGCCAACAGGTTGCCGATCCCGCCCAGCCGGGCGTGGCCGAAGGCATCCACCTCACCGGACGCGACCGTCATGGTCCCGGCCTTCGGCGTGGCCCCCTCGGCCACCACCACGACCGAAGCGAAATGACCCTTGCTGTGGCGCCGCTTGAGGTTGTCGCAGATGACGTCGATCTCGAAAGGCTCCTCGGGGACCAGCACCTCGGCGGCCCCGCCGGCGATCCCCGCATAGGTGGCGATCCAGCCGGCGTGGCGCCCCATCACCTCACACACCATCACCCGATCGTGGGACTCAGCCGTCGTGTGTAGGCGGTCGATGGCGTCCACGCAGATCTGCACGGCGGTGTGGAAGCCGAACGTCACCTCGGTCGCCGACAGGTCGTTGTCGATGGTCTTGGGGACGCCGACCACCTTGACACCTTCGGCCGCCAACTTGTTGGCCACGCCAAGCGTGTCCTCACCGCCGACGGCCACCAGGGCATCGATCCCGAGGCCGTCAATCGTCGTCCGGCACGCCGCCGGACCGCCGTCGATCTTGTAGGGGTTGGTGCGGGAGCTCCCGAGGATGGTCCCCCCGCGCGGCAGGATCCCCCGGCACGCCTCGACGTCGAGCGGCATCGTGAGCCCCTCGATCACCCCCCGCCATCCGTCACGAAACCCGATGAAGGTGTCGCCGTGGCCGACCTCGCCCTTGCGGACGACGGCGCGGATGACGGCGTTGAGACCGGGGCAATCACCCCCGCCCGTGAGGATGCCGACTCGCATCGCCCCCTCCTGCCCCGTCATGCGGTCAGGACCGGGGCTTCGGGTCGGTGTCTTTGGTCAACAGGCCCGCCTCACGTGCGAAGTCGTCAGCATCGTGGAAGCCCTTGTAGACGCTGGCAAAGCGAAGGTAGGCGACCTCGTCGAGGGCCCGAAGTCGCTCCAGGACAGCCAAGCCCACCTCCTCGGAGGTGACCTCGGGCCCGGCGAGGCGGACCTCTTCCTCTACTTGGACGGCCAGGTCCTCGAGGCGGGCGTCACCGAGCGGCCGGTTTTTGGCGGCGGCCTGGAGGCCGGCGATGATCTTGGTCCGATCCCACGGCTCGTGCTCGCCCGAACGCTTGAGGACTTGGAGAGGCACGTCGTCGAGTCGCTCATACGTCGTGAAGCGGCGGCTGCACGCCAAGCATTCACGCCGCCGCCTGATCGCCACGCCGTCCTCGGCCATGCGCGAGTCGACGACCTTGTCCTCAAGCGAGGCGCAAACCGGGCAACGCACGACCAAACCGTACCTCCCAGCCGCACCGAGGACCCCGAGCGAGGCTCAGGGCAGGACGAGTTGCTGCCCGACCTGAAGGGGTTGCCCGTGCGTCTCGGCCGTGAGCTCGTCCACCAGATTGCGCATGTCGCCGCTCGGCCGGAGTTGACGGGCGATCGCCCAGATCGTGTCACCCGGCTGCACGACCCAGACCTTGGCGTCGACAAGGCTGGTAGGACCCGCACCGGGAGCGGCGAGGGGTCCGCTCTCGGTGCGGTCCGCCGCGCCAGCCTGCGTCCACACCGCGCAGGTAGCGAGGATCGCCGCCAACAATCCAATAGCCCGGTACCGGCGCGCCACGGTGCGGCGATGCGCCGCCCGGCGCCGCTCGATGGCGGCCCGCTCGATCGCCGGCCTTTCCAGTGTGGTGGGAACCATGCCTACTCCTTGCGAACGCGTGTTCGTCCCCATCATCCAACCACGAACGTGCGTTCGGGTCAAGCCCTTCCACGAACAGGTGTTTGCCTTGACCGCGACGACGGTGTACCGTTCGGGGCACGAACATCCGTTCGACCCATCTGACAGCCACCCGACGCGAGGAGCCCCCATGACCGAGCTGCCACTCAGCGGTAAGCGCCTCGAGATCCTCGACTTCATCGACCGGACCCAGCGCGAGCGGGGCTACCCCCCGTCGGTGCGCGAGATCTGCGACGCCGTGGGCCTCACATCCACCTCGACGGTGCACGCCCATCTCGGCACCCTGCAAAAGCAGGGCTTCTTGATGCGCGACCCGACCAAGCCGCGCGCCATCGAGGTTCGCTATGACCCCGCGTCCGGCGCCGCGCTCGAGCGCCGACCCGTCCGGCACATCCCTCTCGTCGGCGACGTCGCCGCCGGCGTGGACGTGTTGGCCCAAGAGAACGTCGAAGAGCTCTACCCCCTGCCGGAGGACTTCACGGGAGTCGGCGGCGAGCTGTTCATGCTCCGGGTGCGAGGCGACTCCATGATCGATGCCGGCATCCTCGACGGGGACCACGTCGTGGTGCGCCAGCAGCCCCAAGCCGACAAGGGCGACATCGTCGTAGCTGGCATCCCCGGGGAGGAGGCGACGGTCAAGACCTACACGCGCAAGGGCAACAAGGTGATCCTGATGCCGGCCAACCCACGCTGGTCACCGATGGAGTTCGACCCGTCCGATGTGACCATCTTCGGTCGGGTCGTCACCGTGCTCCGCCGCCTCTGACCGGCGCCCCCGCCGCCTCTCCCGCGACGAGACCGCGACCGCCTCGATCGCCAGCAACACGAGCAGCACGGCGGCGATCACGACGGCCACGGGCTGATCGTCGGAATGGTGCGAGGACGGGCGGCCTGGCCCGAGAGCGACGATCGAGCCGTCCTCCCTCCCCAAGCCGCCGCTCCCCCGCGGCCGACCAGCCCCGGACGGACTGCCGGCGACACCAGAGGAGACCGGCGGGACGAGCCGGGCCAGCGATGTGGACGGCATGTCCGTTGGCGGCGGAGCGGGTGTGGGTTGGGGCAAAGCAGCCTGAGCGCCGGCCGTGCCCGCCGTGGTCGCCGACGCCGACGCCGACGCCGACGGGATCGATGGCGGCGGCGCGAAGGCGGGAAGTGTCGCCGGTGCTCCTACTGCGGCAGCAGCGTCGACCAAACCCGCGCAGGATGCTCCGCAGTTGATCTTGTCGGTCGTGGCCAGCAGCCGAGCGATGGCGGCGAGCGGGCTCAAACCTTCCGCAAGCAAGAGGGCGAGCACCCCCGACACCACCGGTGTGGCCATCGAGGTGCCTTCGTCATCGGCATAGGAGTTGGTGTGGCCGACAAACCATCCGGTGCTGACGATGCAGTCCGCCGCCAACGCCCCCGCGCAGCTGGCCGCACCGTTGGCGGCCCGGCCATCACCTCCGGGCGCGACCACCCCCCACCTGGCTCCGGCGAACGGGCTCGAATACCACGCCACGCCGTTGTCGCGACCGGTGGCGCCAACGATCACGGCGTCGATCCCGGCATACCCGGTGACGCCGAACAGCGACGGCGTGGAGTTGCCGGCGGCGATGACGGGGATGGCGCCGTGCTGCCACGCGTAGTCCACCGCGCTAGAGAGTGATTCGCCGGGCAGGACGGTCAACTGGCTGCCGTCCGCCTCGAGGCTCAGGTTGATGACCCTGGCACCGTGGTCGACCGCCCACTCGATGCCGGTGTCGACATCGATGAGCGACCCGCTGCCGGCCGAGCCGAGCGCCTTGACGATGAGCAGCTTGGCGTCGGGGGCGACCCCGGCAACACCCTTGGCGTTGTCGGTGATGGCCGCGGCGATCCCGGCGACGGCGGTGCCATGACCCTGATCATCCTGAGCGCTCCCGATGCACGCCCCCTCAAACCCCTCTGAACCAATGCAGTTGGTGCTCGCCACAACCTTGGCGGCTAGGTCCTCATGGCTCAGATCGATGCCGGTGTCGACGACGCCGATCACCACGCCGGCCCCCGTCGACTTGGTCCACGCCTGCGGCGCCTCGATGGCCGTCAGACCCCATTGCTCGGGGAAATAGGGGTCGAAGGTGGACCGATCGGACGGATTTTCGCGATACGTCTGAGCGGCCGAGACAGGGGAGACGACGAGCAGCACGACGAGACCGGCCAGCCCGGCGACGAGCAGCCGGCCAGCGAGAGGTCGCGTCCGTCGCACGCCAGCCATGGTGACACAGCCCGCCGAGGGGCTGGGCCCGCCCGCGACCGGGCCACATTCCCCTAATCGATGGCGATTCCGTGCTCCCGCAGCGTGTTTTCGAGCGTGATGTCCCCGTGCTTTTCTCCCTCGGCCAGCCGCCGGACGATGAGTGCACACGCCAGGCCGAACTCGCCGCCGGGGTAGCGCCGGGGCCGGGTCGCCTGGACGACGACCGAGCGCTCAGGGATGTCACCCCGCCCCACCTCTTCGCCGGTCTGCGCGTCGATAACGGGGATCGAGCCCGACAGGATCACGCCGGCGCCGAGAATGGAGCCGCGCCGCACCCGGGCGCCGTTGACGATCATGCAGCGGCTGCCCACGAAGCAGTCGTCCTCGACGATCACGGGGCGGGCCTCGGCCGGCTCGAGCACGCCGCCTATCCCGACGCCACCGGAGAGGTGGACGTTGCGGCCGATCTGCGCGCACGACGCCACCGTCGCCCAGGTGTCGACCATGGTGCCCGCGCCGACCCGGGCGCCGATGTTGACGTAGCTAGGCATGAGGATCACGCCCGGCTCGAGATGCGATCCCCAACGGGCGGACGCGCCGGGCACGACCCGCACGCCGGTGAAGTCCCGTTTGAGCGGGATCTTGTCGACGTAGGTAAACGGCCCGACTTCCATCGTGGCCATCTCCGACAGCTGAAAAAGCAGGAGGATGGCGTGCTTCAACCAGATGTTGACCGTGACCTCGCGGGTCTCGGGATGGATCTCGGCAACCCTCAGCTCGCCGCGGTCGAGGGCATCGATGGCCTCGTCGACGGTGGCTTTGGCTTCGACGTCGCCCTTGGCGATCTCGGAGCGGTGCTCCCAAAGCTCGGTGATGCGCGCTTGGAGGTCGGCCACGGCGTCTGAACGTAGTGGAAGCGTCATCGAGGGACGGCGGGTACATAGCATGGGGCCGTGGACGACGAACCGCGGTCTGGCCCCCCGACTCTGCCCGGAGTCCCGGCACTGCCGCTGACCGAGGTACCGCAGTTGGGTGTCCTGTCTCAGGCTGTGGCTCACAACGTCGAGGTCACCACCGCGCTCGCCGCCAAGGTCGATGCCATGGCCACCGACCTGGGGTACGTCGCATCCCTTCTGGCCGTAGGCTCGGGCACGGAAGGCGCCGGGTCGGCGCTGCCCGCTGAGTTGCTCGCGCTGCCGAGCCGGGTGGAGGACATCGGGGCTCTCGTCAACGACGTTCGCATCGGCCTGGGCGCCATCGACGACCTGGCCCACCGGGTCGACCGGGTCGAGGCGCTCGTGGCCGCCCTCGCCGAGCACGTGGCCGCCGACACCGGACCGGGCGGGACGGCGACGCCGTTGCGCGTCGCCCTGGCCGACATGTTCGTGGAGCAGCTCACCGCCCTCGATTCCCGCCAAGGAGTCATCGAAGATGGCCTTCGCGCCCTCTGGGGCCGCCTCGACGCCGGCGAGCCATCGACGCACATCACCGACGCCCTGGCCCGGCTGCCCGAGCAAGTCGGCGACGCGGTCACCCTCGCCGTCGAGACCGCGGCCACCGGCCTCGGTCCTCCGAGCGACGACGTCATCGCTTCGCTCATCGCCGCCCTCGAGACCAGCCTCGAAGAGGTGGCCCACGCCGCGGGTCAGTCGGCCGCCGACGAGGTGAGATCGGCCGCCGACGAGGTGAGCGCCCAGACGGCTGCGGCAGTGGTCGAGCAGGTCGTCGAGCACGTCGCTTCCGCCATCGCCGACGTCGTGCCCGCCCCTCGGCACGACGATGGTGCGAGCGAGGGCGGCATGCATCCGACCGCCGTGATCGACGGGGATGTGCTCGACGAGTTGGTGCAGACGACCGTGGACACGATCAGCGACGCCATGGCCGACCGCTTGGGGCTCGCCGTGGCCGAGGCCGCTGCCGACCCGATCGCCGATGCCGTCGCCCAGGCCATCGCCGACGCGGTAAGCGGGGGGTTCGAGGCCGACGTCCCAGTCCGGGCGACGGGGCGGAGCACGGGTGGGATGACGCCGGAGTTCCTGAGCGCGCTAGCCGGCACGCTGGACGAGTTCGGCGGGCGGGTCGACAACGACCTCGACTCGATGAGCCAACGGCTCGCCGCGATCGCCGACCTGTTGACCAAGCTGGTGGCCGGGATCGACGAGGCCGTGGGCCGTCGGCGCGAGGGGTCGTCGGAGACCTTCACCCTGTTGCGCAAAGTGGCGGCCGAGACGAGGGAGTCGGTGGGCACCGGTCGCCGCCGGTCGGCGCCGGCGGGGGCCGCGGTCGCGGGCATCTCGTCCGGCAGCAAGGACGAGCCCGCCGAAGCGGACTAGCCGCGGCGGCAGCGCCACCGGCGCCGCCGGCCCGGGTTCAGCGAGCGAGGCGCGACGCCACGAGATCGAGGCGCTCGAGCGGCGCCACCGCGGCCAGCCGCACGTACCCTCGGCCGGCGTCGCCGTAAAACTCGCCGGGCGAGGCAAGCACTCCCCCTTCGAGGGCCAGGCGCTCGACCAGCCCCCATTCATCACCGTCGGGCGCCGGGGCCCACAGATAGAACGCGCCACCGGGTAGCGGTGCCTCGATCCCGGCCAGGGCGAGGATCTCTTGCAGTCGCACCAGCCGTTGCCGATAACGGGCGCGTTGGACGTCAACGTGGTCCTGGTCGTTGAACGCGACAGCAGCCGCGGCCTGCACCGGCCCTGGCGTCATCAGTCCGATGTGCTTGCGGACTTCCAGCAGGAAGGTCATCAGCTCGGCGCCGCCGGCGAAGAACCCCGTCCGGACCCCCGCCATGTTGGATCGCTTGGAGAGCGAGTGCAGCACCAAGACGCCATCGGTCCCGGTAGCCAAGATGGTGCGCGGCGGCCCGTCCCAGGTGAACTCGATGTAGCACTCGTCGCTCACGACCGGCACGCCGCGCTCCCGGCCCCAGGCCGCCGCCGCGTCCAGATCGTCCAGACCACCGGCCGGGTTGCCGGGGGTGTTGACCCACAGGCACAGGGCCCGCTCGGCGTCGGCCGGATCGATGGCCGACAGGTCGATCCGCCACCGGCTGTCGAGGGGCACCGGCACCGGGCGGCAACCGGCGAGGATCGCCCCCATGGCGTAGGTCGGATAGGCGATGGCCGGGAAGAGCACGGTGTCACGGTCAGGCCGTCGCAACCGCAGCCAGGCCGGCAGTCCGGCGACGAACTCCTTGGTCCCGATGCACGCGCCGATTTGGGTGATCGGCACCTCGACGCCAAATTGGCGAGCCATCCATCCGGCGGCGGCCTCACGGAAGGCCGGCGAGCCGACGGTGGTCGGATACATGCGCTCGGCCCCGGAGGAGCCCAAGGCGGCGACGACCGCGGGCGGGGGCGGGTCGGACGGATCGCCGACCGACAGGTCGACGAGTCCTCCGTCGTGGGCGGCCCCCTTCTCTCGCAATGGGGCCAGCCGCTCATG